>Ga0102832_1001697_pt1 | contig 15680 bp, 10 predicted proteins | sample EBPBio282013_DNA_FD_88942 | JGI IMG/M metagenome (GOLD analysis project Ga0102832, IMG submission 88942) | Wastewater treatment Type I Accumulibacter community from EBPR Bioreactor in Madison, WI, USA - Reactor 2_5/28/2013_ DNA (Illumina Assembly) | ecosystem: Engineered > Bioreactor > EBPR >...
GCCGCGCTGAAGGAGGCGATTCGCGGCTCCCTGCAGCGCGAATACGATGCGCTGTCGCGGCTTAAGCTGAAGCGCGCGCTGCTCGACAGCCTGGCCGACCAGGCCTCCTTCCAGGTGCCGGACGGCATGGTGGATGCCGAGTTCGCCCAGATCTGGCAGCGCGTCGAAGCCGACCTCAAGGCCGGGCGCCTGGACGAGGACGACAAGGGCAAGGACGAGGAGACGCTGAAGGCGGAGTACCGCGGCATCGCGGAACGGCGCATCCGGCTCGGTCTGATGCTGTCGGAGATCGGCCGGACCAACAACGTCCAGGTCGGCCAGGAGGAGATGGCCCGCGCCGTCCAGCAGGAGGCGATGCGCTATCCGGGCCAGGAGCAGCAGGTGCTCGACTTCGTCGCCGCCAACGGCCCGGTCACGTCGCGCCAGATCGAACACCCCGAGGATCGCAAACGCGCTCCGTGGTGGAACTGGTCGCAGGCCAAGCACATGCTGGAGTGGCTGTTCGCCACCGGCGAGCTGACCGCGGCCAGCCGGAACAGCCAGTTCGAGCGCTGCTACGACCTGCCCGAACGCGTCCTGCCGGCGGCCGTGGTGGCGGCTCCGACGCCGGACCGTGCCGAGTCCGCGCGCATCCTCGTCCGGCATGCGGCCGCGGCGCTGGGCATCGCCACCGACCGCTGCCTGGCCGACTACTTCCGGTTGAGTCTGGCCACCGCCCAGGCCGCGATCGCCGAGCTGGTTGAGGCCGGTGAGCTGATCGAGACACCGGTGCGCGGCTGGGCTCGGCGCAGCTACCTGTGGCACCAGGCCCGGCTGCCGCGTCGGCTTCAGGTCGACGCCCTGGTGAGCCCGTTCGACTCGCTGGTCTTCGAACGCTCCCGCTTGGCCGACCTGTTCGGCGTCGACTACCGGATCGAGATCTACACCCCGGCCGCCAAGCGCCGCTACGGCTACTACGTCTACCTGTTCGTGATGGACGAGACCATCGCCGCCCGCGTCGATCTCAAGGCCGACCGCGCCGCCGGAGCGCTGCTCGTCCAGGCCTCCTGGCTGGAGCCGGGTGCTCCCGAGGCCGAGACCGCGGCCCGGCTGGCCGGGACGCTTCATTCGATGGCCGACTGGCTGGAGCTGGGCGAGGTGGTGATCCGCCCGGTCGGAACACTGGCGCCCGCCCTCACCAGAGCCGCCCCGGGCTGAGACGGCCCGGGGTCTTCGGGTCGGGACTCGCCAGGTCAGCCGATGCGGCCGATGCCGGTGCTCTGCGGGTTGAGACCGACGGTTCCCGCCTGCTGGCGGGCCAGTTCCGGGTTGTCGCTGCGGTGCCGCTCGGCGTAGGCGGAATCCTCGTCCCCGGCGTGAACCCGGGTCGGGTCGAGCACGCGGGCCAGGAAGGAACGGGTGCGCTCCTCCTTCGGGTTGCCGATCACCTCGTCGGGCGGACCCTCCTCGACGACGACACCGCCGTCCATGAAGATCACCCGGTCGGCCACCTCGCGGGCGAAGGCCATCTCGTGGGTGACCACCATCATGGTCATGCCCTCGCGGGCGAGATCGCGCATCACCGAGAGCACGTCGCCGACCAGCTCCGGGTCGAGCGCCGAGGTGGGCTCGTCGAAGAGCATCATCTCCGGATCCATGCTCAGTGCCCGGGCGATCGCCACCCGCTGCTGCTGGCCGCCGGAGAGCTGGGCGGGGTAGGAATGGCCACGGTCGCGGAGCCCCACCTTCTCCAGGTTCTCCTGAGCGATCCGCTGGGCCTCGGCGCGATCCAGCTTCTTCACCCGGATGAGCGCGATCGTGCAGTTCTGCAGCGCGGTCAGGTGGGGGAACAGGTTGAATTGCTGGAAGACCATCCCGGCCATCATCCGCAACCGGTCGATGTCGGCATCCGGGTCGGTGATCTCCTCGTTCATGATGAAGACCCGGCCCTTGGTCGGCTCCTCCAGCATGTTCACGCAGCGCAGCAGCGTGGACTTGCCCGAGCCGGAGGGGCCGATGATGCACACCACCTCGCCGCGGTGGATCGTGGTGGTGATGCCCTTGAGCACCTCGAGGTCGCCGAAGGACTTGTGGAGGTCGTAGATCTGGATCTCGTCCTCGCGGTCACCGGTGGGGATCTGCTGGGTCATCGGGTTGCCTTCCGCTGCCGGGCTTCCATGCGCCGCACGACGTAACTCAGCGGAAGCGTGATGATCAGATAGCAGAACCCCGCCACCACCAGCGGGGTGATGTTGGCGTTGGAGTTGGCCATGTCGCGTCCGAACTTGGTGAGCTCGTAGGCGCTGGTGGTCAGGCCGATCACGTAGACCAGGGAGGAATCCTTGGTCATCAGCACCAGCTCGTTGGTCAGGGGCGGTGTGATGATCCGGAAGGCCTGCGGCAGCACGATCCGCTGCATCGACATCCCCGGCGGCATGCCCAGGGAGCGGGCGGCCTCGATCTGGCCCTTCGGGACGGCCTGGATGCCGGCCCGGATGGTCTCGGAGATGTAGGCCGCGGAGACCATGCCGAGCGCCGTCCACACGGTTCCGTACGGATCGAAGGGGAACTGGAAGCCCTTCAGCGCGGTGCCCAGCAGGCTGAACGCGAGGAAGACGATGATCGCCGGCAGCCCGCGGAAGAACTCGACGTAGATGGTCGCCAGCCATCGGTAGGGGCCCACCTGGGAGAGCCTCATCAGCGCCAGGATCGTCCCCAGCACGAGCCCGAAAACGAAGGCGCCGGCGGTGTAGATGATGGTGTTGAGGAAGGCCCGGCCCAGTGCCGGGCTGATCGTCTGGACGACCAGATCGGGCCGGAAGAACACCTGCTGGATCGCCTGGCCGTCGACGGTGACGATGGCGAGGACGACGATCAGTGCCAGCACGATGTACTGGACGATGCGGATGCGTTGGGCGCGCTTGCGGGGTGACAGCTTCTTCTTGGGCGACGTCGTCGTCGTGATGGTGGTCATCTCGCCTCCGGAGACTGACCCGGTTGGAGTCGGCCGGTCGGCCGGCCCCAACCCGGGTCGGTGGTGACTCAGCCCTTGACCAGCAGGGCCTGGGTGGCGTTGAAGTAGGGATCGGTGAACGGGGCCGCAGCCTGGCGCTCCTCGGTGATGGTGATCGCGGCGGCGCCCAGGTCGCACTTGCCGGCGGCGAAGACGGCGCCGGAGGTGATCTGGCCGAACTCGATGTCGACGATCTTCTGGGTCACGCCGAGCTTCTTGGCGATCACGTCGACCAGGTCGACGTCGAAGCCGATGATGGTCGAGTTGTCCTCGTCGAGGTACTGGAACGGCCGGTAGGCCAGGTGGGTGCAGACGGTGAGCGCGCCGGCCTCGATCAGCTTCGGCTCGCCGGTGGCCTCGGTGGAGTCGCCGAGCAGGTCGGCCGGGGCGTCGGTTCCGAACCACTTCTGGTAGATGCCGTTGAAGGTGCCGTCGGCCTTGGCCTCGGCCAAGGCGGCGTTCGCCACGCTGAGCAGGCCGGGGTTGTCGGAGCTGACGTTGAAGCCGTACTGCTCACCGGTGTCGAACTCGGCGACCACCTTGGTGGTGGGATTCTGCACGGCGAAGTCGAAGAGCACGCCGTTGTCGTTGATGGCGGCATCGGCGGTACCCGCGAGCACCGCGTTGGCGGTGCCCGGCAGGTCGTCGAAGACCTTGATCTCATAGCCGAACTCGGCCTGGTGCTCCTCGGCGTAGACCTTGCCGGTGGTGTCGGTCTGGACGGCCAGGATCTTGCCCTTCAGATCGGCCAGGCCGGTGATGCCGGCGGGGGCTTCACCACCTGGCGCCGGAGAGGCGGGCTGCGAATTGGCGCAGCCGGTGAGGACGAGAGCGAGCGCAGCGGTCGCGCCGGCGGCGCGGAGCATGGACTTCATGCGGGTCCTTCCTGATCGGGACATCCCGGTGATAGTGCCATTCGATTGTTGCAGTCGTGCGACAACCGGAACAGAGCATCCCATCAGGCGTGACGGGCCGGTGGCCCGCCGGGCGCCGGTTCGCCCCGCGAACCGGACCCTCTTCATCGGTGTGGCGGGCCCCCCGCGGCCCGGGAGGGCTGGGGTTGCAGGGTAGGATGATCTCCGCTGCCGCGCCAGGCGCGGTCTGGATGCGTTGCCCCGATCAGGAAGCGAACACCGTGGCTCTACTCGACAAGCTGCTGCACATGGGTGAGGGTCGTACCCTCAAGAAGCTCAAGGCGGTGGCCGTCCAGGTCAATTCTATCGAGGGCGACTACCTCGAGATGTCGGACGAGGAACTGCAGGGCCAGACCGCGGAGCTGCGGCAGCGCCGCGAGGACGGCGAATCGCTGGACGAGCTGATGCCCGAGGCCTTCGCCACCGTCCGGGAGGCGAGCCGGCGGGTGCTGGGCAAGCGGCACTTCGACGTCCAGGTTCAGGGCGCCGCGGCCCTGCACTGGGGCAACATCGCCGAGATGAAGACCGGTGAGGGCAAGACCCTGGTCGGTGTGATGGCCTCCTACCTGAACGCGCTGGACGGCAAGGGCGTCCACGTCGTGACGGTGAACGACTACCTGGCCAAGTTCCAGTCCGAGCAGATGGGCCGCGTCCATCATTTCCTGGGCCTGAGCGTCGGCGCGATCCTGTCGCAGATGACGCCGGCCGAGCGGAAGGCCGCCTACGCCGCCGACATCACCTACGGCACCAACAACGAGTTCGGCTTCGACTACCTGCGCGACAATATGGCGCTCTCGCTGGACGACTGCGTGCAGCGGGGCCACCACTACGCGATCGTCGACGAGGTCGACTCCATCCTGGTCGACGAGGCCCGCACCCCGCTGATCATCTCCGGCCCGGCCGAGGACAACTCGGCCTGGTATCCCGAGTTCGCCAAGCTTGTGAAGGGGCTGCAGCGCGATCTCCACTACGAGGTGGACGAGAAGAAGCGGACGGTCTCGGTACTCGAACCGGGCATTACGGCTGTAGAGGACCGGCTCGGCATCGAGAACCTCTACGAGAGCGCCAACACCCCGCTCATCTCCTACCTGAACAACGCGATCAAGGCCAAGGAGCTGTTCAAGCGCGACAAGGACTACGTCATTCTCGACGGCGAGGTGCTGATCGTCGACGAGCACACCGGGCGCACCCTGATCGGCCGGCGCTACAACGAGGGCCTGCACCAGGCCCTGGAGGCCAAGGAAGACGTCGAGATCAAGGATGAGTACCAGACCCTCGCCACGATCACGCTGCAGAACTACTTCCGGATGTACAACAAGCTGGCCGGCATGACCGGTACCGCCAAGACCGAGGAATCCGAGTTCCAGAAGATCTACGGCCTGGGCGTGCTGCCGATCGAGACCAACCGGCCGATGATCCGGGCGGATCAGGCCGACCTGATCTACCGCACCGAGCAGGCCAAGTTCGACGCCATCGTGGCGGACGTCACCGAACGCCACGAGAAGGGCCAGCCGATGCTGATCGGCACCGCCTCGGTGGCCAAGTCCGAGCTGCTGAGCCGGGCGCTGAAGAAGGCCGGCGTCAAGCACTCGGTGCTGAACGCCAAGGAGCACGAGCGCGAGGCCGAGTTCGTCGCCCTGGCCGGTCGCAAGGGCGCCGTCACGGTGGCCACCAACATGGCCGGCCGTGGTACCGACATCATCCTGGGCGGCAACCCAGAGTTCCTGACCGACCAGGTGCTGCGCTCCAAGGGGCTCGACCCGGTGGAGGACGGCGAGGCGTACGAGAACGCCTGGCCGAAGACGCTGGCCGAGATCGAGGAGCAGGTCGCCGACGAGCACAACGAGGTCGTCGAGCTGGGCGGGCTGTACGTGATCGGCTCGGAGCGGCACGAGTCGCGCCGGATCGACAACCAGTTGCGCGGTCGTTCCGGACGTCAGGGCGACCCGGGCGAGAGCCGGTTCTACCTGTCGCTGGAAGACGATCTGATGCGGCTGTTCAAGTCGGACGTGATCGACTGGGTGATGATGGCGCTGAAGATCCCCGACGACGTGCCGATCGAGCACGCCCGGGTGAGCAAGAGCGTGCAACAGGCCCAGGAACAGGTCGAGGCGCAGAACTTCGAGATGCGCAAGAACGTCCTGAAGTACGACGACGTGATGAACCGGCAGCGGCACGCGATCTACACCGACCGCCGCAGGGTCCTGGAGGGGGCCGATGTCGAGGCGCAGCTACGCGCCACCGTGGACACGGTGGTGGAGCAGTACATCCGCAGCCTCACCGAGGGCTTCACCGAGGACTGGGACTTCGATGCCATCTGGGCCCAGCTGCGCACCCTGTACCCGGTGACGCTCAGCCAGAAGGAGTACGAGGCCCGTCCGGAACTGACCGCCGACGAACTGGTCGAGGATTTCAAGGCCGACGCCCAGGCCGCCTACGACGCCCGCACCGAACAGCTCGGTGAGGAGACCATGCGCGAGTTCGAGCGCCAGGTGTTGCTGACCGTGCTGGATCGCAAGTGGCGCGAACACCTCTACGAGATGGACTACCTGCGCGAGGGCATCGGCCTGCGCGCGATGGCGCAGCGCGACCCGCTGGTGGAGTACCAGCGCGAGGGCGGCGACATGTTCAACGCCATGATGGGCGCGTTCATGGAAGAGGTCGTGGGCTACCTGTACAACCTGAACGTCCAGGTGCAGCCGGCGGAACCGCAGGTCACCGTGGAGAGCGGGCCGGATCCGGATGTGCCCGGTGCGACCGAGGTGACCCCGGCCCGTCCCAAGGCGGCCGCCCCCGAGCCGGCGCTGACCCGGCGTCCGACCCTGCAGGCCAAGGGGCTGCAGCCCCGGCAGCAGCGTCCGATGTCCTACTCGGCGCCCAGCGAGACCGGTGAGGCACAGGCTGCCAGCCAGACGGCCACCGACGATCCCTACGCGAACGTCGGGCGCAACGATCCGTGCCCCTGCGGCTCCGGCAAGAAGTTCAAGATGTGCCACGGACGGCACAGCTGAACTCAGCGGAGCCGGCCGGCGCGGTGGATGACGTCGGCATGGAGCGCCAGTTCGATCCGGGTGACCGTCCAGCGTTCGCCGCGACGGCTGAACCGGAGGGCGGCGGCCCGGGACGCGCTGCCCTGGCGTAGGTGCGCGGTCACCTCGAGCGCCCCGGGGCGTGGCTGCTGGATGCGCACCGACTGCAACCGGATACCCGCCGTCGCCCCGGCTCCCCGCAGGTGCGACAGCAGGGCGAGTGGTTCGGGCTCCATCCAGCTCTCCAACTGCTCGGCAGGGCGACGGCCCGCCAGCATCTCGACCACGCCCGAGACCGCCGCTGTGGCCAGCCGGCGCAGCGTCGGGTCGAGATCGACCGGTTCGGCGAGCACGGCCGGGGCGTCGAGCGGCAGGGTGGGCTGGGTGGTGCGGATCCGCAGCGGTTCCAGCAGGCGCCGAGCCGGCGGCCGCGAATCGGGAGCCGGGCGGCAGGTGGCGAGAACGGTCATCATGCCTCCTTGGGGTGAGGCCACCACTGTGAGGCATCGGTTCGGCGATGCAACCGCGTCCGGTCGCATCTGTGGACAACCCCGCGGCATTTCCTCGTCCCGCCCACCGGCCGTCGACGCTGCGGCGGCAGCGGTTAGGGTGGTGGACGTGAGTGAGATGCTGTCGGTCGCCGAAGCCGCGCTGCTGGCCCGCGATCAGGCCGCGCAGCCCTGGAAACAGGCCTTCGTCTGCCTGCTGGATCGCTGGTGAGCCGCGATCACCTCGCCGACCGGATCGCCGAACGGATCGGTTACGCACCCCGCTTCCGCCGCAAGGTCGACGGCTGGCCGTTGCCCGGCTGGACGGACGACCCCGGCTACCTGGTACTGGGCCATGTGCGCGAGGCCGCGCTGGCGGCGGGGGAGACCCTGCAGCAGTGGCTGGCCGCCCGGCTGGCCACGCCCTTCGACCACGCCCATCCGCTGTGGGAGGCGTGGCTCGTCCAGGGTGCCGCGGGCAGCCTGCCGGCGCTCGTCGTCTTCTCCCACCCGGCCCTGGTCGACGGCTACGACAACGTCCACCTGCTCCAGGAACTGTTCGACGAGCATCCGGTGCCGATCGCCCCGGCTCAGCCGGGCTGGCAGCCGGCCGCGGAGGAGCCGGGCTGGGGCGGGCTGCTGGCGCGCCTCGGGAACCCGCTGCAGGTGGCCAGGGACGCCGGCGCCGGCCTCACCGGCATGGTGGAGAACGCGGTGCGCGGTGTGGCCGCCGCCCCGCGGACGCACCACGTCGCCGGGGTGGAGGTCGAACTGGATACCCTGCGCTTCGTCCGGGAGCGTTACGGCTGCACCACCCATGACGTCCTGGTGGCGGTCGTCACCGCCGGTGTGCGGGGCTGGCTGATCGATGCCGGCGGCGTACTGGAGGATCAGGTCGCGCTGGTGCCGCTGGCGATCACCGAGGCCGATGCGCTCGGTTCCGCTGTCGGCGCCCGGGTCGCCCCGCAGTGGATCGTGCTGCCGATCACCGAGCCGTCGCCGGTGGCCCGGCTCCAGGCGATCGCCACCCTCACCCAGGCCCGGGCCGATACCGGGTTGTCGGTGCCGGTGAGCGACCTGCGCGACCTGGCAGGCTTCGCTCCGCCCACCCTGCACTCGCTGGCCGCCGGCACCGTCGCCGCCGGGCGACCGCACAGCGTCTGGATCGGCAATGCCCCTGGCCCCGCCGAACGCCGCTACCTGGGCCAGGCCGGGGTCAGCGGCTTCTACAGCCTGCTGGCGACCACCGACGAGCAGCGCTGCACGGTGTCGATCAACAGCTACCGCCACCGGGTGACGATCGGGGTGACCGCGGTGGCGCCGGTGCGGCAGTTCGCCCGTGACGTGAGCAACGAACTGGGTGCGCTACGAGGAGGACAGTGACATGACCGGACTGGTGTTCTGCCCGATCTCGCGCGCCCAGCTGAGCGGCTGGGCGTCCGGCGGCATCCTGCCCGGTCGCCATCGGGGCTACGCCGTCACGGCGGCAATGACCGAGGCCTTCGGCCTCAGCGACCCGGAGGACGCCGAGTACACCGCGCTGTCGATCGCCTCGATCGCCGGGCTGCTGGCCCACGGCGAACGGGTGGTCGCCGTGCTGGAGCTCGACCACCGGCCCGGCGACGACGAGTTCGGCGCGGTGGAGATCGCCGATCCGGGCTATGCCGCGGTGACCGCGCTCTTCGGGGAGGACACCGAGGCCGGTCAGGCGACCGAAGCGGCGGTCGCGCTGCGAGGAATGACGCTGGATCAGGCCTGGGAGTCTGTGACGGCACAGGCGCTGCTGGCCGAGCGTGATCTGCTGTGGTACGGCCCGGCCGAGTGGCGGTCGTTCGACCGGGCGTGACCGGGCGCTATTCCGGACGGCTCCAGGTCTGGGCGACCTGAGCCTGGATGGCCAGTGCCTCCATCAGCAGCGGAGCCGCCTGGCGCTCCAGCGCCGCGCCGAACAGGGGAATCGCCACGGTCAGGTCGCCGTCGTAGCTGAGGCTCGACCCGGCGCCGGAGGGTTCCAGCCGGACCCGTCCGTTGAGCGTCACCGGCATCCCCTCGACCGTCACCAGGGTGCGGCCCTGCCGCACCTCGGCATCGGACTCCTCCCACTCGACCTCGTCGGTCACGGTGATGGTGGGGCCGGTGAACCGCTCGATCGAGGCATGGTTGCGCATCGTCCGGCGGGCGCCGGTTCGCAGCCCCTCGACGTAGACCGTGTAGTCCAGCGGGTCGGTGGCCGCGCAGACCGCCTCCAGGAAGGCCGGGTCGGTGAGCATCGTGAACGCCTCGCCAGGCGGCTGCGGCAACTGGTGCGTGGAGGTGATGTCCATGGCAGACCATTGTGGGGCATCGCCGCGTCGTGCTCCGACGGGCTCACCGGGTCTGGATAGGCTGGATGTCATCGACGGCGTAGTCAGCGAGGACAGGTATGACCACGGTGGTGTCCACCGCCCACGACGAGGAGCGGGACGAATTCCGGCGACGCTATCTGGAGCAGCTGCCGCCGGAGGAGACTTCCGGGCTGAGCCCCGCGGCATTGGCCGAACGGATCGAGGATCATCGCGACTTCGGACGGGTTCGCAGCCCGGGTGAGCACGTCCTGGCGCTCACCGGACGGGATGCGGCCACGATCGTGCAACTGGTCACCGACGACCGTCCCTTCCTGGTCGACAGCCTGACCATGGAACTCTCCCGGCAGGGTTGGAGCCTACGGCGCCTCTTCCACCCCCAGTTGCTGGTACGCCGCGATCCGGCCGGTGCGATCGCCGGGCTGGGAGCCGGCGACGGGCCTGCCCTGGCCGAGTCGTGGATCGCGATGGAGGTGTACCCGCCGCTCGGAGTCGCAGCCGACCAGGTGTCCGGAGGGCTGCTGGAGGGGCTGCGCGCGGCGCTGGACGACACCACCGTGGCGGTGGCGGACTGGCGCGCCATGGTTGAGGCCGCGCAGCGGGCGATCGCCGAGCTGGGGGCCACGCCGGCTCCCGCCGGGCAGGACCGCACGCAGAGCGCGATCCAGCTGCTCAGCTGGCTGGCCGAAGGCCACTTCGTCTTCCTCGGCTACCGGGAGTACCGGATCGACGGCCCGGAGTTCGTGCCGGTGCCCGGCAGCGGGCTGGGCATCCTGCGCGGCGACGACGACCCGGAGGTCTTCGGCGCGGTACCGATCGAGGGCCAGCCGGAGGTCCTGGTGGTCACCAAGGATCCGCGGCGCTCCCGGGTTCACCGCAACGCCTACCTCGATTACCTCGGCGTCCGCATTCACGATGCGTCCGGCCGTCCGGTGGCCGAGCGGCGGTTCCTGGGGCTGCTGGCGCTCTCGGCCTACGCCGAATCCATCCACCACATCCCGGTGCTGGCGGCCAAAGCCGGCCAGATCGCGGCGCGCATCGGCTACGACCCCGAGTCCTATGGCGGGCACGCCGTGCGGCAGGTGATCGACACCTACCCGCGCGACGAGCTGTTCCAGGCCGACGTCGACGATCTGGTGCCGGTGGTGACGGCGCTGGTGGGGCTCCGGGAGCGCCGCGTGGTGCGCGCCTTCCTCCGCCGCGATCGGTACGGGCGGTTCGTCACCGCGCAGGTCTACCTCCCGCGGGATCGGTACAACACCGACGTCAGGCACCGGATCAGCGACATCCTGCTGGCCGAACTCGGCGGGGAGTCGCTGGACTACAACCTGCAGGTGAGCGAGTCGGTGCTGACCCGCCTGTCCGCCGTGATCCGGCTGCCGGCCGCGGCGGATCGCGGCGAGCCCGATCCGGCGCGGATCGAGGCCCGGATCGAAGCCGCGACCCGCACCTGGGAGGACGCCTTCGTGGCGGCGATCGCGGAGTTGCCCAGCGAGCAGCGGGGCGTGGAGTTCCCCCAGTCCTACCAGGAGGCGACCACGCCCGAACGGGCCGTGGCCGACCTGGCGATCGCGAACCAGCTGAGCGCCGAGGACGATCTGCGGTTCTCGCTGGCGTCGCCGACCGACCCCGACGACCCGTGCGACGTCCGGCTGTCGGTGTTCTCGTTCCAGCCGATCGAGTTGGCGCAGGTGATGCCGCACCTGGCGGTGCTCGGCGTGGACGTCATCGACGAGCGTCCTTTCGAGTGGCAATTGCGTGGACGACGGGTGCTGCTCTACGACTTCGGCCTGCGGCTGCCGTCCGACGCGCCGCCGGTGACCGAGTGGGATCAGGCATCCCGGGCGCGGTTCGTGGCGGCCTTCGAGGCATCCTGGCGCGGGCTGTGCGAGGCCAGGCTGCTGAACCGGCTGGTGCTGACCGCCGGGCTGACCTGGCAGCAGGTGGGGTGGCTGCGGGGCATCTCCCGCTATCTGCAGCAGGCCGGTGTCAGCTTCAGCCAGCAGTACCTGGCCGCGGCGCTGCATGCCAACCCGGGGCTGGCCGCCGCCCTGGTGCGGCTCTTCCAGACCAAGTTCGACCCGGCCCTGTACCCCGATCACCTGACGCGCGCGGCCGCCCTGGAACAGGCCGAGGCCGACCTGGAGGGCCGGATCGACCGGGTCGCCAGCCTGGATCACGACCGGATCCTGCGCATGTTCGCCGCGGTGATCCACGCCACGGTGCGGACGAACGCGTTCACCGACACCGAGGCGCTGGCCTACAAGCTGCTGCCGCGCGAGCTCGCGCTGCTGCCGCAGCCCCGGCCCGCCTACGAGGTGTTCGTCTACTCGCCACGGGTGCAGGGGGTTCACCTACGGTTCGGCAAGGTGGCCCGCGGCGGCCTGCGCTGGTCGGATCGCCGGGAGGACTTCCGCACCGAGGTGCTGGGGCTGGTGAAGGCCCAGACGGTGAAGAACACCGTGATCGTGCCCGATGGCGCCAAGGGCGGCTTCGTGCCGCAACGGCTGCCCGATGTCGGCAGCGACCGCGCCGGCTGGCTGGCGGAGGGGGTGGCCTGCTACCGGATCTTCATCGACGCGCTGCTGAGCGTCACCGACAACTCCCGTGGCGGGGTGGTCGAGCCGCCGCCGGGGGTGTTGCGCTACGACGGCGACGATCCCTACCTGGTGGTGGCCGCGGACAAGGGGACGGCCAGCTTCTCCGATATCGCCAACGAGATCTCGGTGGCCCGCGGGTACTGGCTGGGTGACGCCTTCGCCTCCGGCGGCTCCAGCGGCTATGACCACAAGGGCATGGGTATCACCGCCCGTGGCGCCTGGGTCTCGGTCCGCCACCACTTCCACGAACTCGGTCTCGACCCCCAGACGACCGATTTCACGGTCGTGGGGATCGGCGACATGTCGGGCGATGTCTTCGGCAACGGCATGCTGGCCTCGCCGCACATCCGGCTGGTGGCGGCCTTTGACCACCGGCATGTCTTCCTCGATCCGGATCCCGATGCCGCGGTGAGCCATGCCGAGCGGCGCCGGCTGTTCGGGCTTCCCCGGTCGAGCTGGGCGGATTACGACCCGGCATTGGTGTCGGCCGGCGGCGGGGTCTACCCCCGCACCGCCAAGCGGGTGCCGGTCACCGGGCAGGTGCGCCGGGCTCTCGGTCTGGCCGAGGGAGTCACCGAGCTGACTCCGAACGAGATGATCCGGGCGATCCTGCTCGCGCCGGTCGACCTGCTCTTCAACGGTGGGATCGGCACCTACGTCAAGGGCACCGGCCAGCTCCACGCCGAGGTCGGCGACAAGGCCAATGACGCCATCCGGGTGAACGGTGCGCAGGTGCGGGCACGCTGCGTGGGGGAGGGTGGCAATCTGGGCTGGACGCAGCCAGGGCGCGTCGAGTTCGCCGCCAAGGGCGGCCGGATCAACACCGACTTCATCGACAACTCCGCCGGGGTGGACACCTCCGACCACGAGGTGAACCTCAAGATCCTGCTGAGCGACGCGCTGGCCACGGGCCGGTTGGCGCCTGCCGAGCGCGATCCGCTGCTGGCGTCGATGACCGACGAGGTGGCCGAGCTGGTGCTGCGGCACAACGTCGACCAGAACGTCGCGCTGTCGAACAGCGAGTCGCGATCCGTCGAGCTGGCCGGACAGCACGAGGACTGGATGCGGGTGCTCACCGACGCCGGCTTCCTGAATCGCCAGCTGGAGGACCTGCCCGACTCGGCGGGCATGGCGGAACGCATCGCGCAGGGACGCGGGCTGACCCGCCCCGAGCTGGCGGTACTGCTGGCCTACACCAAGATCGCGCTCAAGGAATGGGTGCTCGGCGGGGACCTGCCCGACGATCCCTATCTGGCCGATCGGCTGGTCAGCTATTTCCCCAGGCCGGTGCAGCAGCGGTTCCCCGACGAGATCGCCCGGCACGCCCTGGGCCGCCAGATCATCACCACGGTGGCGGTCAACCGGTTCGTCAACTCCCAGGGAATCACCGCCTACCACCGGCTCGCCACCGAGACCGGGGCACAGGTGGCCGACGTCGTCCGGGCCCAGCTGGCCGCCCGTGCGATCTACGCGGTCGGGCCTTCCGAGGTGCAACTGGCGCGCATGGCCGAGCTGGACGCACCCCTGGTGACCGAGCTGCGGATGGAGCTGCGCCGCATGGTGGAGCGGGCCGCGCGCTGGCTGCTCCACAACCGGCGCTCACCGCTGGACGTGAGGGCCGCCATCGACGAGTTCGCCGACCCGGTCGCGGGGCTTCGCGGCGAGCTGCAGCGCTGGGTCGCACCCCGGCAGCAGGAGGCGATCGAGGCGCAGTACCGCTCCTGGCTCGACCAGGGTGCCCCCGAACCGCTGGCGGCGAGCATGGCCACCGCCGGCCAGGCGCACTATGCGCTGGGGATCGCGGCGATCGCCCGGCGGAGCGACCGTTCTCCCGAACTGGTCGCCGAGGTCTTCTTCAGCCTGGGCCACCAGCTGGGGATCGACCGCCTGGTCGACCAGGTCGACCAGTTGCCCCGTCAGGTGCGCTGGGACGCCATGGCACGGGCGGCGCTGCGGGACGAACTGCTGGAGGCGCAGGACGAACTCACGGCGGCGGTCGTCGCCACCGCGACCGGCGACGAGCGGGGATCCGAGCTGGTCACCGCCTGGCTGCGGAGCAACCCGGCCGTGCCGGGGCGGGTCGCCACGCTCCGCGAGGTCTGCGACGGCGAACCGGAACTGGCCCGGATGAGCGTCGGACTCGGAGTGGTGCGCTCGCTGCTGGCGTAGCCGATCGGTCGCGGTCTGGAGAGATCGACGGACCAGGCCCCCGGATGAAGGCGCGGGCCCGCGTCAGCGCAGGATGGCGAGGATCTCGCTGCGTTCGGTGTCGCCCTCGCGCCAGGTGCCGATCAGCGTGCCCAACGGCATGTTGTGCGGGATGTGGTGCCCGTCCAGCACCCGCACCAGGCGGACCGCCTCGCTGGCGGCGTTGGAGACCTGGACGATGCCGCTTCCCTGCACGGTCGCGGTCTTCTCGCCCTGGGAGAGATCGGCCTCGGTGTCGCCTTCGTGGATCACCCGCAGCAACTCGACCACGTAGACCGGATCGGCCACCGCGTCGTACACCCAGCGGGTGCCGAGCGTGGAGTGCTCGAGGTTGCCGACGAACCCGAACTGGCCCTCGGAGAGTGGCTCGGAGCGGTAGGTCAGCGGCACCTGGTAGGTGGTGCCACCGGAACGCACCAGCAGGGTCTCGATTCCCACCTCGCCGTCGGGATCGACGAACCGGAAGGCGCCGACCCGTTCCAGGTCGCTCGCATCGCCGTCGAACCAGGACTGCTCGGTAAGCCAGCTCCGCAGCAGGTCGAGCTTGCTGGGGGTGAGGGTGGCCTTTTCAATCTTCGCGATGCCGCTCATGGTTCCTCTCCTGTGGGACACCCCAAGGATATTCCGATTCGCCCTTGCCGGGGCGGGTTTGTGGGGGATTGGCATAGCCTGCGGCCATGAAGATCGATCTGCACGCGCACAGTGCGGTCTCCGACGGTACCGACACGCCGGCGGAGCTGGTCGTGGCGGCCGCGGCAGCAGGCCTCGACGTGGTGGCGCTGACCGATCACGACACCTTCGACGGTCTGCCGGAGGCGCTGGCCGCCTCCCCGGCGGCCGGCGTGCGGGTGCTGGGTGGCGTCGAGCTGTCGGCCGAGGTCGATCAGGTGAGCGTCCACCTGTTGGGCTACGGCTGCCGGCCCGACGATCCCGGGTTGCTGGCAGAGCTGGCCCGGATCCGCCGGGGCCGCGACGGCCGGATCCCGGCGATGCTGGCGGCGCTGGCCGGGCTGGGGATGCCACTCGACCCGGCGGTCCTGGCCGCGACCCGGGGGAGCGCGGTCTCGATCGGACGCCCGCACCTGGCCGACGCGCTGGTCGCCCAGG
>Ga0102832_1001698_pt1 | contig 15678 bp, 13 predicted proteins | sample EBPBio282013_DNA_FD_88942 | JGI IMG/M metagenome (GOLD analysis project Ga0102832, IMG submission 88942) | Wastewater treatment Type I Accumulibacter community from EBPR Bioreactor in Madison, WI, USA - Reactor 2_5/28/2013_ DNA (Illumina Assembly) | ecosystem: Engineered > Bioreactor > EBPR >...
ATGCCGGGCTCGACGCCGATTCGATCCGCAACGCCTCCTTCCTGGTCATCAACGCCCACGCCGCGGCGGCGGTGGGTCTCGATCTCCGCTCGCTCGCCGGGAGCCCGGGTGCCGCGGTCGCCGAGCGGGATGTCCTGGTCACCCGCGGCGCCGACGGCGTCGACATCGTCGGCCCTGATTCCGACCTGCATGTTCCCGCCGCGCCGGCCACCGCCGTCGACACGACCGGCGCCTCGGACACCTTCTTCGCGGCCTATCTCGCGCGACGCTGCGGCGGCGCCACCCCCGAACAGGCGGCGATCTTCGCCGTCGCGGCGGCCGGCCATGCCATCGCCGGCATCGGCCCACGCGCCGGCGCCGACTATCTGTCCACACTCACCTCGGAGGCAAGCCATGACTGATGTCGTCGTCCTGGGAAGCGCGAATGCCGACCTGGTCGTCCACGTGGACCGGCGTCCCGGCGGCGGCGAGACGCTGCTGGGCGGTGATCTGCAGGTCTTTCCGGGCGGGAAGGGCGCCAACCAGGCAGCCGCTGCCGCCCGGTCCGGCAGCCAGGTCACCTTCCTCGGCGCCCTGGGCCGGGACGGGAACGCCGACTTCCTGCGCCAGTCGCTGGCCGAGGCCGGCGTCGACACCTCCCACGTCCTGACGGTGGACCGGCCGACCGGCACCGCGATGGTGCTGCTCACCCCCGATGGCGAGAACTCGATCGTGGTCTCCCCCGGCGCCAACATGACCATCGACGTGGCGGCCGCCGAGTCGGTCAGCGAGTTCTGGCTGTCCGCCGACGTGCTGGTGCTCAACCTGGAGATCCCGCTGACGGCGGTCGCCCACGTGATCGAACGCGCCGACGCCGCCGGCGTCCGGGTGCTGCTCAACGCGGCACCCGCCCAGTCCTTCGACCCCACCACCCTCGCGCGGTGCAACCCGCTGGTGGTCAACGAGTACGAGGCTCGCGTGGTGCTGAACGACGCCTCGATTCCCGCCGACGCCTCCTTCGAGTTCCTGGCCGAGCGGCTGCTGGCGGTCGGCGTGCCGACGCTGGTGATCACCCTGGGCGCCGAGGGCGCGCTGGTCGCCGACGGTTCGGGGATCCGGCGGGTCGCCGCCTACCGGGTGGACGCCGTCGACACCACCGGCGCCGGCGATGCCTTCGTCGGCGCGATGGCGGCCGAACTCTCCCGCGGCGTCGAACTCGACCAGGCGGTGGCCTTCGCCACCGCGATGAGCGCGGTGGCCGTGCAGCGGCTGGGCGCCCAGTCCTCCTACGCCGACCGCGCCGAGGTGGAGCAGTTCATCGCCGAGCGGGCCGGCTCCCGCTGAGCCCCGGGCTCACCAACGCTGCTTGCCGGGCTTGGTGTGCTTGCCGCCGGCCTTCCCGCGGTGTTTGTCGGGCTTGCCGCCCCGATGGCGCTCCACGCCCTGGTCGAGGCGTAGTTCGATGCGCTGACCACTGATCCGGGTGCTCCCCAGCGCCTTCCATACCGCGGGTGGCAGGTCGGCGGGCAGTTCGATCAGGGAGTGCGTGGCGCGGATCTCGATCCGTCCGAACTCCTCGCGCGACAGGCCGCCCTCGTTGGCCAGCGCCCCGACGATCTGGCGCGGGGTGATCCGATGCCGCTTGCCGACCGAGATCCGGTAGGTCGCCAGCTGGATACCGGGACGCCGGCGGTCGGCCCGCGGTTCGCCGTCGGGGGCCGCCTGGCGTTCGGGACGGGCTGCACGCTCCGGCTCGGGCTCCAGCAGCATCGGCTCGTCGCCCTGCAGGTTGAGCGCGAGCGCCGCGGCGACGTCCAGTTCGGGGACGTCGTACTCGTTGACGTAGTGGGCGACCACCTGGCGGAAGAACTCCACCTCGTCGTTCTCCAGCGCGGCCGTGATCGCCGAGTCGAAGCGGCTCAGCCGGGTGGCGTTGACGTCGGCGACGCTGGGGATCTCCATCGGCGCCAGCGGCTGCCGGGTGGCGCGCTCGATGGCAGCCAGCAGGCGGCGTTCCCGCGGGGTGACGAAGGAGATCGCCTGGCCGCTGCGGCCGGCGCGGCCGGTCCGGCCGACCCGGTGGACGTAGGACTCGGTGTCGGTCGGGATGTCGAAGTTCACCACGTGGCTGATCCGGTCCACGTCCAGGCCGCGGGCGGCGACGTCGGTGGCGACCAGGATGTCGAGTTTGCCGGACTTGAGCTGCTCGATCGTCCGCTCCCGCTGCTGCTGCACGATGTCGCCGTTGATCGCCGTGGCGGAGAAGCCGCGGGCACGCAGTTTCTCGGCCAGCGTCTCGGTCTCGTTCTTGGTGCGGACGAAGACGATCATCCCCTCGAAGTCCTCCACCTCGAGGATGCGGGTCAACGCCTCCACCTTCTGCGGGTAGGAGACCAGCAGGTAGCGGTGCCGGACGTTGGCCGCGGTGGCCGTCCTGCCCTGCACCCGGATCTCGACCGGATCGGTCAGGTACTGCTTCGCGAGCCGCCGGATGCCGGCCGGCATGGTGGCGGAGAAGAGAGCAACCTGCTTCTCGGCCGGGGTCTCGGAGACGATCGTCTCGACATCCTCGGCGAAGCCCATGTTGAGCATCTCGTCTGCCTCGTCGAGCACCAGGAACCGCAGCTTGCTGAGATCCAGCGTCCCCTTGGCGAGGTGGTCCATGATGCGGCCGGGCGTCCCCACCACGACCTGGACGCCGCGGGCCAGCGCGCTCAACTGGACGCCGTACCCCTGCCCGCCGTAGACCGGCAGCACGTGGATGTCGCTGGCCGGCCCGGCGTAGGACTGGAAGGCCTCGCAGACCTGCAGGGCGAGCTCGCGGGTCGGTGCCAGCACCAGCGCCTGGGGCGCCTTCCGCTTGGGCTCCAGCTGCTCCAGGATGGGCAGCGCGAAGGCTGCGGTCTTGCCGGTGCCGGTCTGGGCGAGCCCCACGACGTGACGCCCGTCGAGCAGGGCGGGGATGGTGGCGGCCTGGATCGGCGTCGGGCTCTCGTAGCCGAGTTCCGTCACTGTCGCCAGCAGGCGCTCACCCAATCCGAGATCGGCAAAGGAGGCCGCCGGCCGGTCGTCGCCGCCGTCGGTGGTTTCGGGAGTGTCATTCGTCACCCCCGAACCGTACCCCCTGCGGCGGCGCGGAGCCGATCCGGGCTCAGAGCGCCAGCCCGCAGGCGAAGCCCTCCCGACTGGCCTTGAGCCCGTCGGACACCTCCACGGCATCGCCGACCACCACGACTTCGGCGACCTGCCGGATGGCGGCCAGCGCGTCGGTGTCGGGGGTCATCCCCAGCGCGATCACCACGGTGTCGCACGGCAGCACCCGAACCGCACCGTCCTGCTCGACCGTCACCGCTTCGTCGGTGATCTCGGTGATGGTCGCGCTGGTCACCGTCCGAACGTGGTACCGGTCGAACTCCTTCATCAGGTAGTACCGGCGGGCGGAGTCCTCCTCCAGGGCGACGCCGGGCAACTGGTCGACGATCGTCACCTGCCGGCCCAGCGAGGCGAGGTAGAGCGCGGTCTCGCTGCCGATCATGCCGCCTCCGGCGACCACCACCGAGCCCCCGGTGGTCACCCGGCCGGTGAGGACGTCGCAGGCCTCGACCACCCCGGCGGTGCCGATGCCCGGGATCGGAACGGTGGCGTGCCTGGCCCCGGCCGCGTACACCACGACCTCGGGCCGTTCGGCGGCGACCAGGTCGGCGGTCACCTCGGAGTTCAGCCGGACCGGCACCCCCAGCCGGTCGAGTTCCTCGCCGAGCCAGGTGATGTAGGAGGTGAGTTCCCCCTTGCCGGGCGGGATGGCGCCGACCAGGAAGTTGCCGCCCAGCTGGGCCTGGCGCTCGTGCACCACGACCTCGTGCCCCACCAGCCGAGCGCCGCGCGCCGCTTCCAGCCCGGCCGGCCCGCCGCCGATCACCAGCACCTTCCGGGGCGTCGCCGCCGGCTGGATCTCGCGGGCGCCCTCGTAGCCCAGCGAAGGGTTCACCAGGCAGCGGATGGGCTGGTTGGTGAACAGGATCGAGATGCAGCCCTGATTGCAGCCGATGCACTGGCGGATCTCGTCGGAGCGGCCCTCGAGGTACTTGCGCGGCAGGTCGGGATCCGCCAGCGAACCGCGGGCGAAGGAGATCAGATCGGCCTTGCCGGCCTGCAGCAGGCTCTCGGCGAGCTCCGGATCCTTGATCCGGCCGACCAGCTGGACGGGGATCGTCACCGCCTGCTTCACCTGCGCCCCGAACTCGGCCAGCCAGGCGTACGGCCGGCCCAGCGGCGGGATGATCGCCCACGCGCTCTCGTAGGTTCCGGCGCTGACGTGGACCAGATCGATTCCTGCCGCCTCCAGTTCCCGGCAGATCAGGACGGTCTCGGCGATGTCGCGTCCGCCGATCACGTACTCGTCGGCCGAGATGCGGAACGAGACCGGATAGCCCGCACCGCACTTGCCCCGGATGTCGGCGATGATCTCCAGCGCGAACCGCAGTCGATTGCGCAGCGGGCCACCGTACTCGTCGGTCCTCTTGTTGGCGTAGGCGGAGAGGAACTCGGCGATCAGATAGCCGTGCGCACCGTGGATCTCCACTCCGTCGAAGCCGGCCTGCTTCGCCCGCAGCGCGGTGTCGCCGAACTGGCCCACGATCGTCCGGATCTCGTCGCGGGTGAGCGCCCGCGGCACCTCGCCCATGGCGGGGCAGGCCAGGGCGGACGGGGCGACCGGCTGGGTGCCGATCAGGGCCGAGGCGGTCTGGCGTCCGCAGTGGTAGATCTGGGCGAAGACCTTCGCCCCCGCGGCGTGGACGCGTTCGGTCAACTCCCGGTGCGGCGCGATCTGCTCGTCCTTCCACAGCCCGGCGCACCAGAACCCACGACCTGCCGGGTCCACCGCGTAGTCCTCGGTGACGATCAGCCCGAAGCCGCCCTGGGCCCGGGCTTCGTGGTAGGCGATGTACTGCTCGGTCGGCATGCCATCGTCATCGCAATAGCAGGTGACCATCGCGGCGACGGCCATCCGGTTCTTCAGTTCCAGGTCTCCCACCATCAATGGGGAGGCGAGAATCGACATCACAGCTCCTTCGATGCTGGCGCTCACCGAACGCATCCGCATTGGGACCAGGCACCGAGGCTGCGGCGCCGCGACGCCTGATTCGAGGCTACGCCCGGCGAAGTTCTCCCGCTGAAGAATTGAGTGACTTCCGGCCGGCACTTCGGTGGAACGTCAGGACGCTGCCGTCCGGTCCGCGGCCGGCGTCACCGGATCAGCAGGTAGACCGCCGTCAGCGCGACGAAGACCGTCACCAGCCGCTCGAACAGCTGCTGGTCGATCCGCTTGATGACGATCCGGCCGATCCAGGTGCCCAGCAGCACCAGCGGCACCAGTACCCCGGCCAGCACGGCCAGCTCGGGACGGATGATCCCCAGCCCGATCGAGACCGGCAGCTTGGTGAGGTTCACGGCGAAGAAGAACCAGGCCGAGGTGCCCAGGAAGCGCCACTTGTCGTAGCCGACGGCGAGCAGGTAGAGGTTCATCGGCGGGCCGCCGGCGTTGGCGACCATCGTGGTGAACCCGGCCAGCCCGCCGTAGCCGGCGCCCACAGCGGGGTGGTGGGGACGCAGCTTCTCGCGCCAGAAGCCGGCCACCAGCAGCACCAGCAGGATGCCGCCGATGGTCCGCCGCAGCACCAGGTCGTCGACCTGGGAGAGGAACCAGGCACCGAGGCCGATCCCGATCAGCACCGGCAGGATCAGCCGGGCGATCAACCGCCAGTCGACGTGGCGCCTATACACCCAGATCGCCACCAGATCGCCGGTGAGCAGCAACAGCAGCACCGCGCCGGTGGAGTCCTTGGTGGGCAGCACTAAGGCGAACAGCGCCACCGCCACCATTGCCACCCCGCCGATCGCGGTCTTGGCGAATCCGATCAGCAGCGCTGCCGCGATGACGATCGCCCAGCCCAGCGGGCTCAGTTCGACGAGAAGGGCGTTGGGCACCGGAGCAGAGTAGCGCCGCCGGTGAGGGTCACGCCGCCGAGGCCGCCCAGGTGGTCAGCGAGCGCAGCCGGCGAGCGCCGCCGCCAGTTCGCCACGGTGGGCGCGGTCGATGCCGATCACGATCACCTGCAGGCCGTCGATCGGGGCCTCGAGGGCGGTGGCCAACTGATCGAGGGTGTCCACCCGGGTGGCGGGTACCCCATAGCCGCGGGCGAGCACTGCCGGGGCGACCCCGCTGGGGGTGGCGAAGACGGCCTCGAAGCTGTCGGAGAACCGCTGCTGGCCGTACTCCAGCGTGGCGAAGATGGCTCCGCCGGCGTCGTCGGCCACCACGATGCGCAGCTCGGGACGGGGCTGCCCGGGGCCGATCGCCAGGGCATTGGCGTCGTGGACGAAGGACAGGTCACCGCAGAGCAGGGTCGTCGGCCCGCCGGTCGCCAGGGCGATCCCGATCGCGGTGGACACCGTGCCGTCGATGCCGGAGAGCCCTCGATTGGCCAGGACCCGCCGGCCGGTGACCGGGGCGAGATCGGCGTCGCGAATGGCCATCGAGTTGCCCAGCACGAGGGCGCCGGCGCCGCCGGCCAGCACGGTGGCCGCCACCGCGGGACCGCTGACGTGGTCAAGGCCGGACACCAGCGCGTCCACCCGTTGGCTCGCGGCGCGGTCGGCAGCCTGCCACTCCGCCAGCCAGGCGGAGCGGTCGGGTTCCAGCTGGACCGTGGCGGCGAAGGCGCAGGCGTGGTTGGCCGGGTTGGGCAGCGGCCCGCGGCCGACCACGATCAACTCGACGTCGGCCCTGGTCAGCAGGCGGTTGACCGGGCGCGACAGCGTGGGGTGCCCGAACATGACCACCCGCTCCACCTGGTCGGCCCTCCCGGTGCCGAGCAGCAGGCGTCCGCAGCGCAGGACGTTCGGGCCGAGGCGGGCGCCACTGGAGGGCTCGGCGATCAGCGGCAGGCCGGCAGCCTCGGCGAAGGCGCGCGCGGCCGCTCCCTCGGCCGGCGCGGCGTCGCCGCAGACCACGACGGTGCGTGGCCCTGCGGAGAGGGCCAGCACCCCCTCACGATCCCAGCCAGCGCCGACGACCTCCGCTGCGCCCCCGGTGGCTTCGCGGCGACGCCTTGAGGGCCACCGGAGACGTCGCCGCCGGTCCGGTGAGGGGCTGAACCCCCCGGTGACCCGGACCGGGGACTTCCCGCCCGCGACCGAAGAGCTGCCCGCCTCCGCACCCTGGGACACGGGGAGGGTTCCTGTTTCCCAACCACCCGCGGAAGGGTCAGCCGCGGGCACGGTGGATTCCGCGGCGGGAACCAGCGGCTCGGGAAGCGCGATGTTGAGGTGGACCGGGCCGGCGTGCAGGACGGCCTCGGCCGCCCGGATCAGCTCGGTGGGAGCCTCGCTCCAACTCAGTGGATCCCCGGCCGCCTCGATGGCGGCCTCGGCGCGCGGGAAGCCGGCGAAGATCCCCGGCTGCCAGGTGGTCTGGTTGGCGCCGGTTCCGATCAGCTCCCGCGGCCGGTCGGCGCTGATCACCAGCAGCGGCACCCGGGCGTGCGAGGCCTCCATCACGGCGGGCAGCAGGTTGCCGACGGCAGTGCCCGAGGTGGTCACGACCGGGACGCAGCGGCCCGAGCCCTTGGCCAGGCCCAGCGCCAGGAAACCCGCCGTCCGCTCGTCGATGCGGACGTGCAGCCGCAACCGCCCGGCCAGCGCCGCCCGGTGCGCGGCCAGCGCCAGCGGCGCCGACCGGGAGCCGGGGCACAGCACCAGGTCGGTGAGGCCGGCGGCGAGCAGCGCGTCCACCACGGCCAGCGCGCAGGCGTAGGAGCGGCTCATGCCGGCACCCCCTGCCAGCGCTCCCGCCACCAGGCCGCGGTGGTGGGATCGGCTCGCCAGGAGCCGGTCTCGTTCAGCTCGACGTCGCGTACCGCGATGGCGCCCCGGTCCGCCACCAGGGGTTGCGCAGTCACGTCCTTGGTGAACAGCGCGGAGGTATTGAGCCCGCAGGCGTAGGGAAGCTCGGGCAGGCAGGCGGCCAGCGCGACGCCGGCCCGCAACCCCACCGAGCTCTCCAGTGCCGACGACACCACCACCGGCAGGCCGAGCCGCTCGGCCAGTTCCAGGCAGCGGCGCACGCCGCCGAGCGGCTGCACCTTCAGCACCGCGATGTCCGCCGCCTCCAGCTCCGCCACCCGCTCGGGATCGCCGCTGCGCCGGATCGACTCGTCGGCGGCGATCGGCAGGTCGATCCCCCGCCGGGCCAGCTCCCGGCGCAGCCGGGCGAGATCCTCCACGCTGGCGCAGGGCTGCTCGACGTACTCCAGGTCGAACCGGCGCAACAATTGCAGCCGGGTGAGCGCGTCCGGCACGCTCCAGGCGCCGTTGACGTCGATCCGCAGCCTGCCGGAGGGGCCGAGCGCATCGCGCACCGCCTCGACCCGGGCGACGTCCTCTGCGATGTACTGGCCCTTCTCGGCGACCTTCACCTTGGCGGTCGCGCAGCCCGATCGGGTGACGAGCTGGTGCGCGCTCTCGGGGTCGGTCGCCGGCACCGTGACATTGACCGGCACCTGGTCGCGAACCGGTGCCGGGAAGCCCTCCAGCGCCGCCTCGCGGGCGGCCTGTGCCCAGGCGTCGATCTCCGGGCGGACGTACTCGGCGAAGGGGCTCCACTCCGCCCAGCCGGCGGGGCCGCGCAGCAGCAGCCCGTGGCGGACGGTCAGCCCGCGGAAGCGGGTGCGGAGCGGAAGGGCGTAGACCCCGGCGATCTCGATCATGCGATCAGCAATCCGATCAGCAACCCGGCCGCGCAGGCCAGCTCGGCCAGCCCGGCGTCGCGCAGTACGCCGATCAGGTCACGACCGGACGCGCCGCCGACCACCCGGGTGCAGGCCGGTCCCACCAGCATCAGCATCAGCAGGCCGAGCAGGGCCCACCAGGTGGTGGTCGCCGCCACCGCGAAGACCGCGAAGGTGGCGATCACCACCAGCAGCACGAAGAACCAGCGGGTGCCGCGATCGCCCAGCCGGGTGGCGAGCGTCCGCTTGCCGGCGACCAGGTCACCGTCCAGGTCGCGCAGGTTGTTGGCCACCAGCAGGACGCAGGCCAGCGCGCCGATGGCGATCGCCGCCCACCAGCCGGCGGCGGGCACTTCGCCGAGCTGGATGTAGACCGTGCCCGTCACGGCCACCAGTCCGAAGAAGACGAAGACGAAGACCTCGCCCAGCCCGGCGTAGCCGTAGGGACGCGGCCCCCCGGTGTAGAACCAGGCGGCCGCGATCGCGGCCGCGCCGACGGCCAGCAGCCACCAGGCGGCGGTGATCACGACGATCGCCAGGCCGGCCAGGCCGGCCACGGCGAAGCTGGCGAAGGCCGCCGTCCGCACCGTCCGGGCGGGCGCCGCTCCGGAGCCGACCAGCCGCAACGGGCCCACCCGGGCGGCGTCGGTGCCCCGGATGCCGTCGGAGTAGTCGTTGGCGAAGTTCACCCCCACCTGCAGGGCGAGCGCCACCACCGCGGCCAGCAGGGCCAGCCCCCACTGGAAGCCGTCGTGGAAGGCCGCCACCCCGCTGCCGGCCAGAACCGGCGAGACCGCGGCCGGCAGGGTGCGTGGCCGGGCGCCTTCCAGCCATTCAGCCGCCGTGGCCATCGCTCACCTCCGGTTTCCGCCAGGCGCGCTGCAGGGCGCGCCGATCGATCTTGCCTGTCGGTGTGTACGCCAAGGCTGCCACCCGGCGCAACTCGCGCGGCAGCGCGGCGGGTCCGAGCCGGTCCTGCAGTCCGTCGGTGAGCGTCTCCAGGTCGGCCTCGCCGAGCGTGACGGCCACGATCCGCTGCCCCCACCGCGGATCGCCGATCGCCAGCAGCACCGGGCCACCGGCCTCCGGTGGCCCGAACACCTGCTCGCACACCCGCTGCGCCTGAGCCAGGTCGACGTTGACCCCGCCGCTGACCACGACCTCGTCCACCCGTCCGGTCACCTGCAACCGCCCCTCCGTCAGCCGGCCGCGGTCGCCGGTGAGGACGGTGTCGCCGTCCAGCACCTGCGCGGTCAGCTCCGGATCGAGCCGGTAGCCGCTGAACGCCATGGGCCCGGTCAGCGTGATCCGCTCGCCGGCGAAGCCGATCCGCACGCCGTCCAGCGGGCGGCCGTCGTAGACGCAGCCTCCGCAGGTCTCGGCCATGCCGTAGGTGGTGACCAGCCGGACGCCGCTCTCCCGCACCTGGGCGAGCAACTGGCCGGAGACCGCTGATCCGCCGACCAGGACGGCGGCGTAGTCGCGCAGCCGGGCGAGGAGCTCCGGGTCTGCCGCCGCGCGGTAGAGCTGGGCGCCCACCACCGACAGGTAGCTGCGGTCGCCGCCGTCCGGCAGATCGGTGAGGTCGGGGGCGGCGAAGCGGATCCCGCGGCCGGCGGCGACCGCCCGGGCCACGGTCATCATGCCCGCGACGTGGTGGGTCGGGAGCACGCACACCCAATCCCCCACGCCGCCAAGCCGGGCATGGGTGGCGGAGGCCGAGGCCAGCACGGCCTGCGCAGAGAGCATCACGATCTTGGGCTGCCCGGTCGAACCCGACGTGGCGACCGCCACCCCGGCTGTCAGCTCGGTGACGGGCAGCTGCGGCTGCAGGGCGGCGACCACCTGCTCGGCTCCGGTGCGCGGCAACGAGGCCGCCACCAGCCGTCCGGCCAGCGCCTCGGCCAGCGCCTGCGGCAACTCCTCCGGCGAGCTCAGGTGCACGCTCCCACCCTAGGGCGTGCCCGCCGCCCGGCAGCCCTGATCCCGCGCAGGGATGTCTCCGACGGACGGAGAATCCGGCAAACCGGACGCCCGGACCGCGGCGTCGCGCCCGGCTCCGGGGTATGGGAGCCTGCGGTAGATTGGTGGCATGGGCCGGGTCTTGCCAGTAGTCATCGTCGTGATGCTTATGATCTACGCCGTCGTCGAGGTGGCGCAGGCCGACCCGTTGCGCGTCCGGCTGATGCCGCGCTGGCTGTGGGTGGTGGCGATCATCCTGCTGCCGGGCTTCGGCGCGATCGCCTGGCTGCTCGTCGGCCGGCCCACCAAGACACCCGGTAACCGTCCCCGGCCGCCCCGCGCCCCGGACGACGACCCCGACTTCCTGCGGAACCTCTGACGGGCTACAGCCTGGGTTCCACCGGGGGGACGATCCCGTCCTCGATGGCCCGGCGGAAGAGGTCGAGCTTGCTGGCCGCCGGACGATCCACGTTGGTGTACTTCACCCGGATCCGCTTGAGGTACTCCTTGACGCTGTTCTCCGCTATACCGAGCATGGCCGCCACCTCGGGCACTTCCAGACCCCCGGTGTAGAGCGCCAGCACCTCCCGCTCACGCGGCCCGAGATTGGCCGCGACATAGCTCCGGTCGCCCTCGATCAGCCCCAGGATCTCCTGGGTGAGCACCATCTGGCCGGCCGCGACCGCCTCGATCGAGGCCACCGTGTCCTCCAGCGGATCGGCCTTGCGGGCCACCCCCGCCGCACCGCCGGCCAGGGCCCGGCGCAGCAGTCGCACGTTGTCGGCGATCGAATAGACCAGGACGGTGTGGCCGGCTGCGATCAGCTGCTCGGTGTTGTCCAGCGGGTCGGTGCCGTCCGACAGCTGCAGATCCAGCAGCACCACATCCACCGCGCGGTCGCGCGCCAGGAAGTCCGGCACGGTGGCGTCCTGGCTGATCACGGTGATCCGGTCGGCTCCGTGACTGTCCAGGGCGGCTGCCACTCCCACCCGGATCGCCTCGTGGTCATCGATGACTGCGACTTCGATCATGCCTGTGCCTATCTCGCGGTTGGGTTCCCTTGATTGTCCAGTCCTACCAGTTCGGTGCGACCGTTGCGACGAACCGTCAGGATCGTCACCACGTCGTCGTAGTCCTCCGGCGCCGCCCGCGCCACCACCCGGGTGACCTCGTGGTCGGCGAGGACGGCGGCCAGCGAGCGGTTCACCGCGCGGCGCACCGGATCGGGCAGGGCCGAGCCGCGGCTGTCGACGAGGCGCACCTCCACCCCCCGGGCCCGGGCCGCCTCCACCAGATCCTGGGTGCCGTCGGCCAGCAGGTTGGCCGCCCGCAGCCCGTCCCGCAGTCGGCGTTCCAGCGACGCGCAGGCCGCCCGCTCGGCGTCGGACAACTCGGCCTCCGGGTCGGCCAGCCGGGAGAGCAGCGGCCCCACCTGGGTGCGGAGCTCGCCCAGCCACAGGTCGCGCAGCACCAGCTTGGAATAGCTCGCCGCGATCGCCTGATTGGCGGCATCGGAATGCTGGTCGCTCTCGCGCATGCGCTTGCCGATGTCGATCAGCCAGCTGCTGATCAGCTGCGCCACCACCATCCAGGCGACCGGGCCGAAGCTGACCCGCATCAGGCCGTCCACCCCCAGGCCGTGGGAGAGGGCCCACCACAGCGAGGCCGCCACGAACACGCTGAGGCCGCTCCAGGCGAGCAGCCGCTGACGACGGAAGAGCAGCACGATGACGAGCACCATCACCACCCCGGAGTGCCAGGTGGCATATCCGGGCCAGCGATCGTACGGCAGCACCGACTGCACCAGCAGGGTGGTGCCGGTGAGCAGCACCACCACCCCGGCCGCCGACCAGGTGGGCAGGGCGACCCTGTTGAGGTTGCGCAGCGCCAGCCAGGTCGCCAGGGTCGCCAGCAGTTGGGCCATGAAGACCGGCCAGACCCCGGTGACCTGATCCAGGGTCGTCCAGCCCAGTACGAAGTGCAGCCCGATCAGCAGGGCGATCAGGCCGGCCAGGAGGCCGGGCCGGATCGACGGGACCACGGCATAGCGCGGGTCGTGATCCACCCGGCTGCGCCGATCGGCGCGCGTGGTCTCGTCCGGCAGCCGCCAGATCAGCTCGACGCTGGTTCCGCGTCCGGGCTGGGAACTGACCTCGGCCTGACCGCCCACGCCCGCCATCCGCTCGTGCACCGACAGCCGCAGGCCGAATCGGTCGCCCGGCACCGCTCCGGGATCGAAGCCGGTGCCGTCGTCGGTGAGGGTGATCCGCACCCCGTGGCCGGGGGCGTCGTCGATCAGCACGCTCACGTGGCTGGCCTCGGCGTGCCGGGCGATGTTCATGGCGGCTTCCCGGCAGGCCTGTCCGATCGCGCTGGCCACCTTCGCCGGAACCGGCAGCTCGGGTTCGGAGACCGTCATGGCGACCTGCGCGTCGGGCACCAGCGAGATCACCTGGTCGCGGACCAGCCAGCCGAGGTGCTCGACGGTGACCGGCACCCGTTCCTCGGTGGTCTCGCCGGCCCGATCGAGTTGGTCGATCGCGTGGCGGGCCTGCTCGGCCAGTCGCGGGTGCCGGCCGGCCGGGCTCATGGTGGCGTTGACCAGCGTGGTCATCACCTCGTCGTGGACGATGCTGTCCAGCTGCCGGCGCTGCTCGACCAGCGCCTCCTCCAGCGCCGCGCGGGCGCGCTGCTGCTGGCTGGAGCTGGTGGTGGCGTCCAGCCGGCGCACGGCGTCGGTGAGCAGCGAGACCCCGATGATCACCGCGCTCGGATTGATCACCAGCACGAGCATGTCCTGCATGGCCGCCATCAGCGGCACGCCCTGCCCCGACGGGGTGAGGCGGACGCCGGCGTAGATGGCGCTGGTCAGGACGGCGTAGCCGAAGCCCCACTTCACGCCGGTGGTCACCGCCGTCCAGACGCTCGCCACGCCCAGGCACATCCACAACCACGGGTTCCCGGAGGCGGGCTCTGGCGAGGTCCAGGCCGGTGGCCAGGCCGCCGTCCCCACCGCGACCAGCACCACGTAGCAGCGCGCCAGCCAGACCACCGAACGTCCGGCGACGGAGACGATCATCATCGCCACGGTCACCCCGACGATGCCGCCGCCGAAGATCACCAGCCACCAGGTCGCCAGGTGGGGCAGCAGATCCACCGCCATGAACCACGCCGGGATCAGCGCGCCCAGGCTGAACATCGCGGCTCCGCGATGTACCCAGGTGGTGAAGTCCGGACGATTGGGGGTGGTCACGGCATCCTCTCAGCCCCAGTCGACCAAACCGTCGGCGTCCGTCTCACCCTCCGGCCAGACCGCGCGGACGATTCCCGCCGCCGCCAGCGCCTTGCGGCACCCCGGACACGGTGGATCGGTGATGAAGGCGGTCGCGCCCTTGGTGTCGCGGGTGGAGAACAGCAGTGCGTTCACCTCGGCGTGAATCGCGATGCAGAAGCCGGGCGTCCCGGGGCGGTCGTAGTCGCCCAGGCCGGGCACCGCCTCGTAGTCGAGCCGACCGCGCGGGCAGGCGCCCTCCAGGCAATCCGGACGCCCCGGGGCCGCACCGTTGTAGCCGGTGGCGATGATGCGGCGATCCATCACCAGCACCGCGCCGACCCGACGCCGGGTGCACTTGGCGCGCGCCGATACCGCCTTCGCGATTCCCAGGAAATAGTCATCCCAGCCGGGCACCGGCACCACGACAGGATCGCTCATGGGCTAACACTAACGGTCAACCCCGCCTCGGGGCTGGCCGCGATCACCGCGCAAGCACTTCGGGCGCGATCGCCGCGTCGATGTCCGGTGTCTGGGTGAGCAGGCCGGCGCCGAGCATGAACTCCCCCATCGCCTGCCAGGTGGCGCGGTCGACGGTGCCGTCGGTGTGCAGCTGGTCGTCGGTCATGACCAGCACGGTCGCCTTGAGGGTCAGCCGGGCGGCTTCCAGCGTCTCGCCGGTGAGCCCCGGCACCTGTGCGGCGGTCGCCTCCAACGCCCGGTCACCGGTGGGGTCGGAGGCGACCTCATTGATCCCGGCGACCATGGCCTGCGCCACCCCGCGCACCACGTCGGGATGGCCGTCGAGATAGGCGCGGGTGGTGATGAGGCTGGCGCCCACCAGCGGTGGGGTACCGCCGGCGATCAGCAGGCTGCGCACCGGCACGCCGGCCAGCTGGAACTGCACCAGGTCGTTGTTGGAGAAGCCGATCACCGCGTCGACCTTGTCGGTGGTCAGGGCGGCCTGCTGGGTGTAGCCGATCTCGACCACCTCGATGTCGTCCAGCGTCAGGCCCGCGGTGTGCAGCGCCACCAGCAGCCCGAACCAGGAGGAGCCGTAGCGGCCGGGGACGCCGACCCGCTTGCCCTTCAGATCGGCCAGGCCGGCGGCATCGGACGGCACCTCGGGGAACATCAGCGGCCGGCTCTCCAGCCCGTCGGAGCTGGAGCGCACATCGACGATCTTGCGTGAGGCCAGGGAGATGATCTGCTCCGGGTTGACCCCGTCCACCTTGCGCAGCTCGAGGGTCACGGTGCGCAGCCGCTCCAGGAAATCGGTACGGAAGATGTCGCCCTGCTCCGCCTCCAGCACGATGGTCACGGCGTTGGAGCTGCCGTAGGTGGCCTTGAAGCGGTTGTGCACCTCCACATAGGCATGGTGCCGGGGCAGCAGGTCCCCGAAGTCGGTGCCCACGTGGATGCGACTGGCCGCGCCGAGCATCAGCAGGGTGAGCAGCCCGATCACGGTGACCACCAGGCCCCGTCGTCCAATACAGAAATCAACGAATCTTGCGAGCATGGCAGCCTCTCAACGGGACGCGGCGGACGCCGGGCCGGGCGCGCCAGCCAGGGAGATGAAACGGTCCCCACGGATCACGCCGAGGGGGGCGCCGGACAGCAGGAGGCCGTCGGCGCCCGGCACGACGCGGGAGAACCACACGAAGTTGCGGGCATCGC
>Ga0102832_1001699_pt1 | contig 15669 bp, 8 predicted proteins | sample EBPBio282013_DNA_FD_88942 | JGI IMG/M metagenome (GOLD analysis project Ga0102832, IMG submission 88942) | Wastewater treatment Type I Accumulibacter community from EBPR Bioreactor in Madison, WI, USA - Reactor 2_5/28/2013_ DNA (Illumina Assembly) | ecosystem: Engineered > Bioreactor > EBPR >...
CGGGAAAGATCGACGACAAGAACGCGCGCATCGTCTCGGCGATGGCCGGCGAGCCCATGATCGAGAACGCGCCGTCGAGCGACGTGAGCTTCCGCGTGTTCGCCGGCCCGACCGTGATCGTCACCGGTCTCAGCCCGATCCTGAACGTCAAGGAGCAGAAGACGTACGACTTCCGCTGGGTCGCGGTCTACGTCACCGGCCGCGACGGCTGGCAGCTCGCGGTCAGCCAGGCGACCCGGCTGCCGGCCTGATCCTCGCTACGGCGTGACCTCGATCACGCCGGGCTTGTCGGCGGCGGTGACGCTGCCGATCACCGCGGCGGCCGGCGTGCCGCGCTGGCGCAGGTCGGCCAACAGGCCGGCCAGGCGCTCCTGCGGCACCGCGATCAGCAACCCGCCCGAGGTCTGCGCATCGGCCAGCAGCAGGCGCTGCGGCTCGGCCAGCGCGGCGTCGAAGCGCGCGTTGGGCGCGGCATACTCGAGGTTGCGCTTGGTGCCGCCCGGGCACAGCCCGTCCTTGAGGAAACCCGTCACCTTCTCGAACACCGGCACCGCGGCATAGGACAGGCGCGCGCCGACCGGCGACCCCGTCGCGGTCGACGAGGCGCGCAGCATGTTGCCGAGGTGGCCGAGCAGGCCGAAGCCGGTGATGTCGGTGGCGGCATGCGCGCCGGCGGCGTTCATCGCCTCGGCGCCGTGGCGGTTCAGCGTGGTCATCGACGCGATGGCGGCGGCCAGCACGCTCTCCGGCGCGGCGTTGCGCTTGACCGCGGTGGTCAGGACGCCGGTGCCGATCGGCTTGGTCAGCACCAGCGCGTCGCCGGGGCGCGCGCCGGCGTTCGACACGACGCGGCGCGGATCGATCGTGCCGGTGACGAACAGGCCGAACTTCGGCTCCTCGTCGACGATCGAGTGACCGCCCGAGATGGCGATGCCGGCCTCGGCGCAGATCGCGGCGGCGCCGTCGAGCACGCGGCGCAGCGGCGCGGTGCCCAGCCGCTCGACCGGCCAGGCGACGAAGGACAGCGCGTTGAGCGGCGTGCCACCCATCGCGTAGATGTCCGACAGCGCGTTGGTCGCGGCGATGCGGCCGTAGTCGTACGGGTCGTCGACGATCGGCGGGAAGATGTCGACCGTCTCGACCAGGGCGAGGTCGTCGCGCAGCTTGACGATCGCGGCGTCGTCCGAGGTGTCGTGCCCGACCAGCACGCGCGGATCGGCGGCGACCGGCAGGCCGGCCAGCGCCTTGTGCAGGTCGGCCTGGCTGATCTTGGCGGCGCAACCGGCGAAGCGCGCCAGCTCGGTGAGCCGCGGCACGGTGCTCTCGGTCGTGGCGTTCGGCGCGGCGTTGGTCGCGATGTTCATGGCAATTCCTCCGAAGCCGCGGATGATCGGCCGCCGGCGTGGCGGGGGCAACGGCTATTCGTTGCCCCGCCCCGTCCGGGCTACTTCTTCGCGCCCGGCAGGAAGTCGTCGAGCGGCACACCGAAGCTGTTGAGCGCCCACGACACGAGGTTGTACTGGCCGACCGTGAACACCGCGTCCATCAGCTGCTCGGTCGAGCAGGTCTTGGACAGCGTGGCCCACGTGGCGTCGGACACCACCGAGTTCTCGAACAGGTCGTCGGCGACCTGCAGCAGCGCCGCCTCGTGCTCGGTCCAGCCCTTGGCCTTGGGGCCTTCCTTCAGCCGCGCGATGTCCTCTTCGGTCACGCCGCCGCGCCGGGCGATCAGCTCGTGCTGGGCGAACTCGTACTCGGCCTGGTTCAGCCAGCCGATGCGCAGGATCAGCAGCTCGCGGTCGCGGAACGGCAGCGTCTGCTTGCCGAGGATGTGGCCGGCGAACGGCGTCCAGCGCTTCACCAGCGCCGGGTGATGGGCCAGCACCTTGAAGATGTTGAACAGCTCGCCGTTCATGGCGTTCTTTTCGACGGTCGCGCGGTCCTCGGCGCTGAGCGTCGACAGGTCGCGCAGGGGAATGCGCTGCTTGCGCTTGATCACTCGGTCGTCCTCCCTCGGGGTGAGGCGCCACTCTAGCGCCTCGCCCCGGGCGCGCCACCGCGCGCCGGGGAGGCCTGCCGATCAGCGAAAGGAGCCGCGCTCCAGCCGGGCCGCCGCGAGACGGGCATGGCCGGGCTTGGCGAAGGAACAGCCGTCGAGTTCCTGGAACGGCGGCGCGACGGCGTGGAAGCGGAAGGCCTCGCCCTCCTTGAGGACGACGCCGGCGAGCTTGCCCCAGACCTCGACCACGAAGGGGTCGGTCACGGCGGGCATGACGGGCTGCATCATGGGCTGAACCTCCTTCTGTCCGTTCGAGATGGGGATGGAGAACCGCTCCGGCAAGGAACGATCCTGTCCAATTCCCCGAGGCGCACAGCAGACACCGCTCGTGGGGCATCAATATGGCGCGCACGGATTTTCCGCGCTGGTCTTGAAAGCATCCTGACAGGACAATGACGGTTCCATGTCGGCGCGGCTCACTCGATCGAACTTCCTGCGCGGCGGCGCAGCATTCGGCGCCGCGTCGCTGCCGCTTGCCGCGTCGGCGCGCGGCGAGGAGCTCTTCGAGGTCACCGATAGCGAGACCGCGACGATCGACGGTCGCGCGTGGGACACGCCGATCGTCGGCGGCACGACCGTCGATGCCGTGCATCGCTCGGTGCTGCTGCGCTTCCCGGGCGCGGCCGACACGATCGCCCTGCTGCTGCATCGCGGCAAGGTGCTGGTGAAGGCCGAGCTCGGCCTGACGTACAGCGGCTACGAGATCGTGCCCGAGGGCTATACCTGTCGCGAGGCGCTGGGGCGGCCGCTGTGGACGCGCGATCCCCCGACCTGGCACGTGCAGGCCTGGCCGCTGCGCCGGCCGTGGGTCGCCGACGCCGCGACTGGCCCGACCTTCAACGCCGCCGCCAACGGCCGGCGCTACTGGACGCGCTACGGCGCCAGCGATCCGGCCGGCGACCGCTTCGCCGAGCTGGGCGAGGTCCAGGAACTGTCGGGCGCGCGCCCCGAGGCGCTGTTCGACATCACCCGCCTGCTCGCCACCGACGTGCTGGCGCGCGACGCCGGCGCGCGCCTGCTGATGCTCGAGCAATGCGGCTTCCTGCTGCGCAAGGTCGAGACCTACGACACCCGCTACCGCCAGGCCGACGCCTACGAGTGGGCGATGCCGATCGGCGGCCACGGGCTGCACTTCGCGAAGCCCCGCCTGCTGCTGACCTGCCGGCCGCTGTCGGGCGGCGGGACCGTCGCGCTCGCCCTGCCGCCGCGCACCGGCGGCGCGACGGCCGACGGTTCCCGGCCGACGGCGACGCTGTTCCCGCCGGCCGAGCTGGCGCAGCGCGCCGCGCGCACCGTCGATGCCGGCCTGCAGCGGCTGGCCGACTGGCAGCGGCAACGCTTCCGCGAGCTGCAGCGGGTCGGCGGCGACGCCGTCGCCGACTGGGCCAACGTCGAGGGCGAGGCGGGCTACAAGGCGTGGCAGGCGCGGCTGGCCGAGGTGATGGCGATGCCGCCGCGCTACTGGGTCGGCTGGAGCGTCGCCGACCTGCTGCTGGTCTGGTACGTCTTCCGCGACCTGCTGCCGGCGCCGGTGCAGGACCACATGCGCGGCTACTGGCAGGCGTGGCTGCAGCCCGACCTGCCGACCAGCGCCTTCGTCCACCCGCAGAGCCCGGCCGCCATCGACTACTGGCGGCGCAACCGCGACTGGCGCGGCCGCGCCTCGTTCTTCCGCGACGGCTACAACTTCTCGGTCAGCACGCAGAACTTCAACCACACCGCGGCGATGGGCGCGCTGCTGGGCGGCGCGATGATCGACGGCGCCGCCCCGATGGCCGACGGGCGGCACGGGCTGGAGGCCCTGCCGCTGCGCTTCTGGGCGTTCCTCGACGGCACGACGCAGGAGATGCTCGACCACTACTACCTGTCGATCACGCTCAGCGCCCAGAAGATGTTCGCCGACCACGCGCCGCAGCCGGTCGACCGGCTGATGGGCCGCATCCTGGTCGACCGCACGATGGAGCTGCTGGTCAGCGTCCATCATCCCAGGCTGCGCCGCTTCGTGTCGTCGTCGGGCCGCGCCCGGATCTCGGGCGTGCTGGTCGAGCAGGACGGCGTCTACGGCGCGATCCACGCCGCCTCGCGCGCCGGCACCGCCAACTACCTCGACCGCGCGGCCGACGCGCGCGCGCAGGGCATGCCGGTGTGGGGTTACGACTTCCCGCCCGGCCGCGCGGCGATCCAGGGGCTGACCGCGCCGTGGGCGCCCGACTGGGTCGCCGGCCTGATCGACGACAAGCCGGTGCCGTTCGAGGAGACGGCGGCGGAGACGCTGCGCGGCAACTTCAAGCCGCCGCTGTGGCGGCGCAGCTGGCTCGGCGCGTGGCATGGCCTGGCCAGCACCGACATCCGCTCGCGCACCGTCGACGTGATGGCGCAGTGGGTGCGCGCGCCGCGCGTCGCGACGCGGATGGAGGACCTCGGCACGCTGACGGTGCGCTATGCCGCCAACGGTCCCGACCTCACCACGACCCACGAGGGGATCGTGCAGACCGCCGGCCTGACGCTCACCTACCAGAGCCGCAACCGCGCCATCGTCTTCGCCAAGCCCCATCCCAACCGCGACAAGTTCCTCGCCGCGCTGGACGGTCAGCCGGTATCGCGGCTGGCCACCGTGGTCGGCCTGTGGAACTTCGCGGCGACGAAGGACTGGGTCTTCTACGCCGACGGCCAGCGCATCGAGCGGTTCCCGTGGCGCGGCACGGCGGGACAGCGGATCCTGGTGCATGACGGTGTGACCTACCTCGCGATCCTGCCGCTGCCGGCCAGCGACCTCGGGCGCGAGGCGGCGATCGAGATCGCGGCCGGGGTGCCGGGCAAGGCCGAGCCGACCAACGAGCCGGTGGCGCCGGCGCTCACCGTGTCGCTGTTCAACCTGCTGCGCGCCCAGCCGGTCGCGGCCCGCGAACTCGACCTGCGCGCCGTCACGACGCGCACCTACGGCGGGCTGGTGCTGGAGATCGGCGACGCCGCGACCCACGGCAGCTTCGAGGCGTTCGCGCGTCACATCGCGGCGGCCGAGCTCAAGGCCGAGTGGAACGAGGGCCGGCGCCAGATGGAGGTCAGCTACCGCAGCGGCGGCGACCTGATGGAAGCCGGCTTCGGCACCGACTTCGGCCAGTCGAACTCCGACCACTACGCGATCGATCCCGGGCAGCAGGAGCGCGCCATTCCCTACCGCCGGCTGAACGGCGCGTGGCCGTACCTGTCGGGCGGGCTGGAGCGCGACACGACGTGGGCGCAGCAGGGCACATCGGGCCGGCTCGAGAAGAACGGCGCGGTGCTGGTGACCGAGCCCGGCCGCAAGGCCTACCTGCAGGCCGACCCGCTGAGCGGCGCGGTGGTGGGCTTCAATCCCCTGCCCGACCTGCAGGCCTTCGCGCTGACGGCGCGCAACGGCGCCACGCTCACCGCCGACGGCAAGGTCGGGCTGATGCGCGCCGAGTACCGGCCGACGGACGGGAGTTTCGAGATCACGCATGCGTTGAAGTCCGACCAGGACCCGAGAGACGTAGCGAAGACGCTGACCGTTACCGGCGTCGCGGCGGCACCGCGGGTCACGCTGAACGGCCAGCCCGCCGAGGTCCGGGCCGTCGGCACCGCCTTCCAGGTGGTGCTGGCGCCATGACCCTGACGCGCGCCGGCTTTCTCGCGGGCGCGGGCGCGGCGATGATCGCCGCCACCGCGCGGGCGCAGACCGGAGGCCGCATGCAGCAGCGCAGGATTCCCTCGTCCGGCGAGATGCTGCCGGTGATCGGCGTCGGCACCTGGCGCACCTTCGACGTCGGCCGGCGACCGGAGGAGCGCGCGCCGCTCGCCGAGGTGCTGCGGCTGCTGTTCGAGGCCGGCGACTCGGTGATCGACACCTCGCCGATGTACGGCGCCGCCGAGGGCGTGGTCGGCGACCTGCTGGCCAACGCCGGCACGCGCGACAAGGCCTTCATCGCCACCAAGGTCTGGACCTCGGGCCGCGCCGCCGGCGTCGAGCAGATGACGCGCTCGCTCCAGCTGCTGCGCACCGACCGGGTCGAGCTGATGCAGGTCCACAACCTGCTCGACTGGCGCGCCCACCTGCCGACGCTCAGGGCGTGGAAGCAGGAAGGCCGCATCCGCTATCTCGGCATCACCCACTACACCGACAGCGCGCACGACGAGCTGGAAGCCGTGCTGCGGGCCGAGCGCTGGGACTTCGTGCAGCTGAACTACGCCGCCGACGATCGCGCGGTCGAGCGCCGCCTGCTGCCGCTGGCCGCCGAGCGCGGCACCGCGGTGATCGTCAACCAGCCGTTCGGCGGCGGCGGCCTGTTGCGCCGCCTGTCGTCCAGGCCACTGCCCGGCTGGGCCGGCGAAGTCGGCTGCACCAGCTGGGCGCAGCTCTTGCTGAAGTTCGTGCTCGCGAACCCGGCGGTGACCTGCGTCGTGCCGGGCACCAGCAAGCCCGAGCACCTGCGCGACAACGTCCAGGCCGGGCTCGGCGCGCTGCCCGACGCCACGCAGCTGCGCCGGCTGGTCGCCGAGATCGGCGGCTAGAAGGCCAGCGTCATCTGCGGTTCGGGCGCCGGCGTGTCGGCGGCGGGACCGAGGTTGTGCAGCGTCACGCCGAGCAGGCGGATGCGCTTGGGTGGTGGGTAGATGGTGCGCACCAGCTCGATGCTGGTGCGTTCCAGCGTCTCGCGGCTGTCGACCGGGCCGGGAAGCGTGCGGCTGCGCGTCACGATCTGGAAGTCGGCGTACTTCACCTTCACCGTCACGGTGCGGCCGCGCATGCCGGTGCGCGCGCACCACGACCACACGTCGTCGAGCACCGAGGCGATGCCCTGCTCGATCTCGGCCGGCCGGCCGAGGTCCTCCATGAAGGTGGTCTCCGAGCCGACCGACTTGCGCGGCCGGTCGGGCACGACGCGGCGATGGTCCTGGCCGCGGGCGATCGCGTGGTACCAGGTGCCGGCCTTGCCGAAGTACTGCTCGAGGAACTCGAGCGTCTGCGCCCTGAGATCGGCGCCGGTATGGATGCCGAGGCGATTCATCTTCTCGGCGGTCTTGGGCCCGATGCCGTGGAACCTGCCGACCTCCAGCGCCTCGACGAAGGCCGCGCCCTTCTCGGGCGGGATCACGGTCTGGCCGTTGGGCTTGCGGTAGTCGGAGGCCAGCTTGGCCAGGAACTTGTTGTACGACACGCCGGCCGAGGCGGTGAGGCCGGTGCGCTCGAGGATGCGGGCGCGGATCTCGCGCGCGATCTCGCTGGCCAGCGGCATGTTCTTGAGGTTCGACGTGACGTCGAGGTAGGCCTCGTCGAGCGACAGCGGTTCGACGAGCGGCGTGTAGTCGAGGAAGATCTCGCGGATCTGGCGCGACACCTCCTTGTAGACGTCGAAGCGCGGCTTCACGAACACCAGCCCGGGACACAGCCGCTTGGCGGTGGTCGAGGGCATCGCCGAGCGCACGCCGAACGTGCGCGCCTCGTACGACGCCGCCATCACCACGCCGCGCTGCCGGCCGCCGACCGCGACCGGCTGGCCGCGCAGCGCCGGGTCGTCGCGCTGTTCGACGGACGCGTAGAAGGCGTCCATGTCGACGTGGATGATCTTGCGGATCTCGGGCTCGGCCATGGCGGGGCCGATGATACTACCAGACCTGCCACCACGGCTTCTGCGGCGCGAGGCTCTGCGGCGTCGGCACCGCCGGCTGCGGCTTCTGGTCGATGCCACCGATCGGCATCGGTGCCGGCAGATCGCTGTCACGCCAGCCGCCGCCCAGCGCCAGCACGAGGTTGGCGCTGGCGGTCAGCCGGTTGAGGCGGATGGTCAGCAGCGTCTGCTCGGCGCCCAGCGCCGCGTTCTGGGTCTGCACCACCGTGGTGTAGGGCACGGTGCCCAGCCGGTACTGGTTCAGCGACAGCCGCTCGGCATCGCGCGCCGCCGCCACCGCGGCGCGCTGCACCCGCTCCTGCTGCTCGAGCACGCGTTGCTGGACCAGCGCGTCCTCGACCTGCTGGAAGGCGACCAGCACGGTCTGGCGATAGGCCGCGACCTGCGAGTCGTAGCGCGCCCGCGCACCCTCGACCTGGGCCTTGAGCTTGCCACCGTCGAGGAACGTTCCCGAGAGCGTCGGCCCGACCGACCACACCGCGTTGCTGAGCGTCAGCAGCGCGTTGAGGCTCGAGCCGACCAGCGTGACCGTGCTGGCCAGCGAGATGTTGGGATAGTAGGCGGCCTGCGCCACGCCGATCGCGGCGTTGGCCGCCGCCATCTGGCGCTCCGCCGAGGCGATGTCGGGCCGGCGCTCGAGCAGGGTCGAGGGCGTGTCCGGCGCCAGCGTCGGGATGACCGGCGGCGGCGGCGCGCGCTCGATGTTGACCTCGGCCGGCGCCTTGCCGATCAGCACCGCGACGGCGTGCTCGAACTGGGCGCGCGTGATGTTCTCGGCGACCAGCTGGGCGCGCGTCTGCTCGAGCTGGGCCTGGGCCTGCGCGAGGTCGACGCGGCTGACCACGCCGGCATCGAGCTGGTTCTGCACGATCTGCACCGAGCGCGTGTAGGCCGCGACCGACTCCTCGTAGACCCGCGTGCGCTGCTCGGAGATGCGCATCGAGAAGTAGTTGATGGCGAGCTGGGCCTGGGCCGACAGCCGCGCGTTGGCGAGGTCGGCGGCGCTGGCCTGGGCGGCCGCCGAATCGCTCTCGATCTGGCGGCGGATGCGGCCCCACACGTCGATTTCCCACGCGAAGCCCGGCCCGGTGCTCCACTGCGCGACGCTGCCGGCGCTCGAGTTCACCACGGTGCCCGAGACCGCGCGGCTGGTGCCGCTGCCCGAGCCGCTCTGGGTGTAGCCGCCGTTGCTGCTGATCGTCGGGTAGAGGCCCGACGCGTCCTGGCGCACCAGCGCGCGGGCCTGGCGGTAGGCCGCCTCGGCCTGGATCAGCGTCTGGTTGGAGATGTCGATCTGCGCCGCCAGCCGGTCGAGGCCGGGGTCGTCGTACATCGTCCACCACGGGCCGCGATCGATGTCGTCGCGCGGCCGTGCCGGCTGGAAGGTGGCGGCGACGCCGACGATCGGCGCGTCGGTCTCCTTGAAGGCGAGCGGCGGCGCGTCGGCCGGCGGCGGCCGCTTGTAGTCGGGGCCGACGGTGCAGCCGGCGGCGCCGAGCGCCAGCGCGGCGAGCAGGGATATGCGAAACGTGGTCATGCGGGCTGGGTCCCCATCGCGCGGGCGACGGCGCTCGGCCGGTCGCGGCGACGGAAGCGATCGAGGTACAGGTAGATCACCGGTGTGGTGTAGAGCGTCAGCACCTGGCTGACCAGCAGGCCACCGATGATCGAGATGCCGAGCGGCTGGCGCAGCTCGGCGCCGTCGCCGAAGCCGACGGCCAGCGGCAGGGCGCCCAGCATGGCGGCCAGCGTGGTCATCAGGATCGGCCGGAAGCGCAGGACGGCGGCCTGCCAGATCGCCTCCTCGGGCGCGAGGCCTTCGCCGCGTTCCTTGTCCAGCGCCACGTCGATCATCATGATGGCGTTTTTCTTCACGATGCCGATCAGCAGCAGCACGCCGATCATGGCGATCAGGCTGAACTCGACGCCGGTCACCTTGAGCGCCAGCAGCGCGCCGACGCCGGCCGACGGCAGGGTCGACAGGATCGTGATCGGGTGGATGTAGCTCTCGTACAGGATGCCCAGCACGATGTAGACCGCGACCAGCGCCGCCAGCACCAGCAGCAGCTGGTTGCCGAGCGATTGCTGGAAGGCCCGCGCCGTGCCCTGGAACGAGCCGTGGATGGTCGCCGGCAGGCCGATGTCGTGCATCGTGGCGTTCACGTAGGCCACCGCGTCGCTCAGCGTCTTGCCCGGCACGAGGTTGAACGAGATCGTGCTGGCGACGAACAGGCCCTGGTGGTTGACCGACAGCGGCGTCGTGCCCGGCTCGGCCTTCACCACCTGGGTGATCGGGATCATCGTCTCGGGCGTCGTCGAGACCGCCGCGCCGGTCGAGGCCGAGCCGCGGCCGCTGACCGCGATCTGGTTGGTCCGCTGGTTGCGCACCGCCGCCGCCGGGTCGGTGGCGCCGGCCGCCACCGGCGCGGTCGACACGATCGCGCCGGTCGCCTGGGCGCCGCTGATCGCGCCGCCGGTCGTGCTGACGTAGATGTCCTTCAGCCGCTCGGGGTTCTCCCAGTACTCGGGCGCGACCTCCATGACGACGTGGTACTGGTTCAGCGGGTTGTAGATGGTCGAGACCTGGCGCTGGCCGAACGCGTCGTACAGCGTCTGGGCGATCGAGCGGGTCGACACGCCGAGCCGCGCCGCGGCGTCGCGGTCGATCGTCAGGTCGACCTGCAGGCCCTTCTGCTGCTGGTCCGAATCGACGTCGGTGATGACCGACTGGTCCTGACGCAGCGCCTCGACCAGCCGCGGCCCCCAGGTGTAGAGGTCGGGCAGCGAATCGGCCTGCAGCGTGAACTGGTACTGCGCGTTGCCCTGCCGGCCACCGACCCGGATGTCCTGCACCGACTGCAGGAAGAGCTGGGCGCCCGGCACCTGGGCGAGCTTGGGACGCAGCCGGGCGATCACCTGGTCGGCCGAGATCTTGCGTTCCGACAGGGGCTTCAGGGTCGCGAACATGAAGCCGGAGTTGGTCGAGAAGCCGCCGGTGAAGCCCGCGACGCTCTCGATTGCCGGGTCCTGGCGAACGATCTCCATGAACTGGCGGAACTTCCGGCGCATCGCCTGGAAGGAGATGCTCTGGTCGGCGCGGATGCCTCCGACGATGCGGCCGGTGTCCTGCTGCGGGAAGAAGCCCTTGGGGATCGTCACGTAGAGGTCGACGTTCAGGATCACCGTCGCGAGGAACACCAGGATGGTCAGCAGCTTGTGGCGCAGCACCACCCGCAGGCTGGCGCCGTAGAGCCGCTGCAGGGCGGCGAAGCCGCGCTCGCTCCAGCGCGCGAACCGGCCCTCGGCCCGGGTGTCATGCGGCCGCAGCACCCAGGCGCACATCATCGGCGTGGTGGTGAGCGACACCACCATCGAGACCAGGATGGCGATCGACAGCGTCACCGCGAACTCGCGGAACAGCCTTCCGACGATGCCGCCCATCAGCAGGATCGGGATGAACACGGCGATCAGCGACACGCTCATCGACACCACCGTGAAGCCGACCTCGCGGGCGCCGCGCAGCGCCGCGTCGACCCGCGACATGCCCGACTCGATGTGGCGCGACACGTTCTCGAGCACGATGATGGCGTCGTCGACCACGAAACCGGCGGCGATCGCCATCGCCATCAGCGACAGGTTGTTGAGGCTGTAGCCCAGCAGGTACATGCCGCCGAAGGTGCCGGCCAGCGACACCGGCACGGCGACCGCGGCGACGAAGCCGGCCCGGGCCGAGCGCAGGAAGGCGAAGGTCACCAGCACGACCAGCACGATGCTGACCAGCAGCGCCGTCTCGACCTCCTTGAGCGAGGCCCGGATGGTCACGGTGCGGTCGGCCACGACCTGCAGGTCGACGTCGTTGGGCAGCGCCGCCTGCAGTTCCGGCAGCAGCGCGCGGATCGCGTCGACCGTCTCGATGACGTTGGCGTTGGGCTGCAGGTAGACGATGGCCAGCACCGAGCGCTTGCCGTTGGCCTGGCCCTCGTTGCGGATGTTCTCCTGGCTGTCGATCACCTCGGCGACGTCCGACAGGCGCACCGGGCCGCCGTTGCGCCACGCGATGATCAGCGAGCGGTACTCGGCGGCGGTGCTGGCCTGGTCGTTGGAATAGATCTGGAACCGCCGGTCGCCGATCTCCAGCGCGCCCTTCGGCGAGTTGGCGTTGGCCGCCGCCAGCGCGGCGCGCACGCTTTCCAGCCCGATCCGGTACTTGTTGAGCGCCGTCGGGTTGATCTCGACCCGCACCGCCGGCAGAGAACTGCCGCCCAGCGACACCTGGCCGACGCCGGTCACCTGGCTGAGCTTCTGCTGCAGCACGTTCGAGGCGGCGTCGAACAGCCGCCCCGGGCCCAGCGTGTTCGAGGTCACCGCCAGCACGAAGGCCGGCGCGTCGGCGGGGTTCAGCTTGCGATACTGCGGGTTGGTCGGCAGGTCGCTGGGCATCTCCATGCGCGCCGCGTTGATCGCCGCCTGCACGTCGCGCGCCGCGCCCTCGATGTCGCGCGACAGGTCGAACTGCAGCACGATCCGGGCATTGCCCACGGTGCTGGTCGAGGTGATCTCGCTGACCCCGGCGATCGCGCCCAGCGCCCGCTCGAGCGGCGTGGTCAGGCTGGTCGCCACCGTCTCGGGCGACGCGCCGGGCAGGCTGGCGGTCACCAGGATGGTCGGGAAGTCGACCTTGGGCAGCGGCGACACCGGCAGCTTGAAGAACGCCACCAGCCCGGCCAGCGCCAGCCCGATGGTCAGCAGCGTGGTCGCCACCGGCCGCGCGATGAAGGGGGCCGAGAGGTTCACGCCCGCGCCCTCATGTCAGCGGCTTCTCGCCCGGCGTGGCGTCGGCGACGCGCACCGCGGGGTTGGCCGGGGCGTCGAGCGGCACGCCGCGCAGGCGGCGGCCCAGCCGGTCGAAGGCGAGGTAGATCACCGGCGTGGTGAACAGCGTCAGCACCTGGCTGACGATCAGGCCGCCGACGATGGTGATGCCGAGCGGCGAGCGCAGCTCCGAACCGGTGCCGCTGCCCAGCATCAGCGGCAGCGCACCGACCAGCGCCGCCACGGTGGTCATCAGGATCGGCCGGAAGCGCAGCAGGCAGGCCTGGTGGATGGCTTCGAGCGGCGTCTTGCCCTCGTTGCGCTCGGCATCGAGGGCGAAGTCGATCATCATGATCGCGTTCTTCTTCACGATGCCGATCAGCAGCACGATGCCGATGATCGCGACCACCGTCAGGTCGGAGCCGGCCATCATCAGGGCGAGCAGCGCGCCGATGCCGGCCGAGGGCAGCGTCGAGAGGATGGTGATCGGGTGGATGTAGCTCTCGTAGAGCACGCCGAGCACGATGTAGACGGTGACGATCGCCGCGAGGATCAGCAGCAGCTGGCTGTCGAGCGACTTCTGGAAGGCCAGCGCCGCGCCCTGGAAGTGCGTGGTGATCGAGGCCGGCATGCCGATCTCGCGCTGCGCCGCGACAATGGCGTCGACCGCCTGGCCGAGCGCGTAGCCCGGCGCCAGGTTGAACGAGATGGTGGCCGACGGGAACTGGCCCAGCCGGTCGGCGCGCAGCGGCGCCTGGCGCTCCTCGAAGGTGGCGATCGCCGACAGCGGCACCTGCTTGCCGCCCGAGCCCGGCAGGTAGAGGTTGGCCAGCGAATCGATCGAGCGGCCCATCGACGGCTCGACCTCGTAGATCACGCGGTACTGGTTGGACTGGGTGTAGACGGTCGAGACGATGCGCTGGCCGAAGGCGTCGTACAGCACGTTGTTGATCGAGGCGGCGGTGATGCCGAAGCGCGCGGCGGCGTCGCGGTCGATGCGGATGAACAGCGACAGGCCCTTGCCCTGCATGTCGGTGGCGACGTCGGCCAGCTCGGGCAGGCGCTGCAGCCGGTCGAGCAGCCGCGGCACCCACTCGTCGAAGTCGCCCGGCCGCACGCTCTGCAGCACGAACTGGTACTGGGTGCGGCTGACCGTCGAATCGATGGTGAGGTCCTGCGACGGCTGCATGTAAAGCGTGATGCCGGCGACCGACGCGGTCTCGCGCTGCAGGCGTCGGATCACCTGCGCGGCGCTCAGCCGACGCTGCTCGCGCGGCTTGAGGTTGATCAGCATGCGGCCCGAGTTCAGCGTCGGGTTGGTCCCGTCGACGCCGATAAAGGACGCAAGGCTCGCGACATCGGGATCCTTGAGAATGACCTCGGCCAAGGCCTGCTGGCGCTTGCTCATGGCGTCGAAAGAAACGCTCTGCGGCGCCTCCGTGACGGCCTGGATCAACCCGGTATCCTGAACCGGGAAGAAGCCTTTCGGCACGATGACGTAGAGGAGCACCGTCAACGCCACGGTGCCGACCGCGACCAGCAGGGTCAGCGTCTGATGGCGGAACACCACGACCAGGCAACGATCGTAAAAATCGATCAGGCGGGCGAACCAGCGCGCGCCCATCGCCTGCTCCTCGCCGCCGGCATGGGTGCGGGTTTCCGTTGTCGTCTCGGGGCCGGCGGCCGCATGCGGCCGCCGGCGAAGAAGCTGCGCGCACAGCATCGGCACCAGGGTCAGCGACACCACGGCCGAAATGAGGATGGTCACGGAGAGGGTGACGGCGAATTCGCTGAACAGGCGCCCCACGACGTCGCTCATGAACAGCAACGGGATCAACACGGCGATCAGCGAAACGGTAAGCGACACCACCGTGAAGGCGATCTGCCGCGACCCCTTGAGAGACGCCGCCAGGGGATCCTCGCCGCGCTCGATGTAGCGGGCGATGTTCTCGATCATGACGATCGCATCGTCGACCACGAAGCCGGTGGCGATGGTCAAGGCCATGATCGACAGGTTGTTCAGGCTGAAGCCCGCGAGATACATGACCGCCAGCGTGCCGACCAGCGACAGCGGCACCGAAAGGCTTGGGATCAGCGTGGCGCGGGCGTCCCCTAAGAAAGCGAAGATCACCGCCACGACCAGGATGACCGCGAAGGTGAGCTCGATCTGCACGTCGCGCACCGAGGCGCGGATCGTCACGGTGCGGTCGGTCAGCACGGCGACATCGAGCGAGTTCGGCAGGGTCTCTCGAAGCTGCGGCATCAACGCCTTGATGCGGTCGACGACGTCGATGACATTGGCGCCGGGCTGGCGCTGGACGTTCACGATCACGGCCTGGACGCTGTCGGCCCACGCCGCGATGCGGTTGTTCTCCTGCCCCTCCTCGACTGTCGCCACGTCGCGGATGCGCACCGGCGCACCGTTGCGGTAGGCCACGACGATGTCGCGGAACGTGTCGGGATCGGTGATCTGGTCGTTGGCGTTGATGGTGAGTGCCCGCGCCGGCCCGTCGAAATTGCCTTTGGGCGTGTTCACGTTGGCGTTGGCGATGACGGTGCGCAGATCGTCGATGTTGAGACCGTAGGCGGCGAGCGCCGTCGGGTTGACGCGGATGCGCACGCCGGGCTTCTGGCCGCCCTCCAGGCTGACCAGGCCGACGCCCGGAATCTGCGAGATCTTCTGCGCCAGCCGCGTGTCGACCAGATCGTGGACCTTGGTCAGCGGCTCGGAGCGCGAGGTGACGGCGAGCGTCAATACCGGCGCGTCGGCTGGATTGACCTTGGCGTAGATCGGCGGCGCCGGCAGATCGCCCGGCAGCAGGTTGCCCGCGGCATTGATGGCGGCCTGCACCTGCTGTTCGGCGACATCGAGACCGAGCTTCAGGTCGAACTGCAGGGTGATGGCCGATGCGCCCGCCGAACTGGTCGAGGTCATCTGATTGAGACCCGGCATCTGCCCGAACTGACGTTCGAGCGGCGCCGTGACCGACGTCGTCATCACCTCCGGGCTGGCGCCGGGATAGAGCGTCAGCACGCGGATGGTCGGGTAATCGACCTGAGGCAAGGCAGAGAGCGGCAGGAAGCGGTAGGCAATGATGCCCACCAGCATGATCGCCACCATGAACAGCGAGGTGGCAACCGGCCGTTCGA
>Ga0102832_1001700_pt1 | contig 15665 bp, 9 predicted proteins | sample EBPBio282013_DNA_FD_88942 | JGI IMG/M metagenome (GOLD analysis project Ga0102832, IMG submission 88942) | Wastewater treatment Type I Accumulibacter community from EBPR Bioreactor in Madison, WI, USA - Reactor 2_5/28/2013_ DNA (Illumina Assembly) | ecosystem: Engineered > Bioreactor > EBPR >...
CTTGCCGACGCCTGCACCACCGAACAGGCCGGTCTTCCCGCCGCGCACGAACGGGCACAGCAGATCGATCACCTTGATGCCGCCGCTTGCCAGAAGCCCGGCCATCGCACCTAGTACCTTAGCACCGTCCATCGCCCCTCTCCTTTTGTTGGTTAGCTCCGCACCGTGAGACTCGCTGAAAAAATCATTACCAATTTCAATTGATTTTGCAATTACACAGACGCAAGCATCACCCTGCCGGCTGGACATGCAACCAGCCCCGTCAGGGCGCTTGCGTTTTGGCTTGGCGATAGTTTAAGCGAACTTACATGAAGTTGAGCAAACGAAAGAACGATCCGAGCGCGAAAAACTTCTCGCTCGACGATTACCCTTTCTATCTCATGACCCGCGTCATGGCGGCCTACTATGGCCTGCTGGAGGACGCCTTGAAGAAGGTGGGCGTGGACCAGCCCCGATGGCGCGTGCTCATGATCCTTGGGGCGAAAAACCCGAGCAATATGAGCGAGCTATCCGAGCGGGCGGTGATCAAAAACTCGACCATGACCCGGCTCATCCAACGGATGCAGGCCCAAGGCCTGGTCCGCAGTGCACCGCACCCAAAAGACAATCGCGTGTCGGAAGTTTACCTCACGCCAGTCGGGCGCGAGCGGCTGGCCATGGTTCGTGACGTGGGGGGGCAGATCTTCCGCCGCGCCTTCGATGCGGCGGGCGCGGGTGAAACCGCGGCCTTCGCGAAAACCCTGAAGTCGATCCTCGACAACCTGACGCGGCAATCTTTCATTTCGCCTCCAGAACCGAAGGCGGTTAAGCGGTCTCGCGCTAAGACTGCGCGGCGAGCAGCTGGCGGGCGATAACGACTTTCTGCACTTCGCTGGCGCCTTCGTAGATGCGCAGCGCGCGGATCTCGCGGTAAAGCTTCTCCACGGGAACGCCCGAGACGACACCGAGGCCGCCGAAGATCTGAACGGCTTTGTCGATGACCTGTTGGGCGTGGTCGGTCGCATAGAGTTTGGCCATGGCGGCTTCGCGCGTGACCCGGTCCTTGCCGGAATCCTTTGTCCACGCCGCGCGATAAACCAGAAGCGCGCTGGCATCCACGTCGAGCGCCATCTCGGCGAGATACGCCTGCATCATTTGCAGATCGAAAAGCGGGGCGCCGAAGAGCTGACGCTGGGACGAATGGCGGAGAGCCTCATCCAGGGCGCGGCGCGCAAAACCCAGCGCCGCCGCCGCGACCGTTGACCGGAAGACATCCAGCGTCGCCATCGCGATCTTGAAACCCTGCCCCGATTCACCGATGAGGTTGGCTTTTGGAACTTTGCAGTTCTCAAAACGCAAGGTGCCGAGCGGATGTGGCGCGACGATGTCGATCCGTTCGCTGACTGAAAAGCCAGGTGTCGTTGCATCGACAATGAAAGCCGAAAGGCCCTTCGCGCCCGGCGCTTCACCGGTGCGGGCAAACACGCAATAGAAATCCGCGATGCCGCCGTTAGAGATCCAGCTCTTCTCGCCGTTGAGAACGTAGTGATCGCCGCGCGCCTCGGCGACCGTGGTTATGGACGCGACGTCTGATCCCGCCACTTTCTCCGACAGCGCAAAGGCCGCGATCTTCTCACCGCGTGCGACGGCCGGCAGATACGCTTCGCGTTGCGCCGGCGTGCCAAACAGACTGATGGGACCGCTGCCTAAGCCCTGCATCGCGAAAGAGAAGTCCGCGAGACTGGATTGGTAAGCAAGATGCTCGCGCATGAGGCAAAGGGAACGCACATCCATCGGACGGTTCGCGTCCGGCACGGCGTGTTTGAGCCACCCCGCAGCCCCCAGCTTGCGCACTAAATTCCTACAAGTCCCATCCGCGTCGCGTTCATCGCCCTTCAACGCGTCACCTTGGCTTTCGATCCAGCCCGCGAGGTCGGCCGCGAATTTGCGATGCGCGTCGGTAAAGAACGGCCAGGTGAGATAGCTGCGGTCCGACATCAGTTGCCCTCGAAGACCGGCTTCTTCTTGGCGGCGAAGGCTTCATACGCGCGGGTGAAATCCGCGGTCTGCATGCAGATAGCCTGCGCTTGCGCTTCGGCTTCAATGGCGACGTCCAGACTCATCGCCCATTCGGTGTTCAGCTGGTTCTTGGTCATTGCGTGGGCGAACGAAGGGCCCGCAGCCAGGGTGCGGGCCATGTCGCGCGCCGTGTCCATCAACTGCTCAGGCGCGCACAGCTTATTGAAGAAGCCCCATCGCTCGCCCTCTTCAGCCGACATGGACCGGCCGAAGAAAAGAAGATCGGCGGCGCGCCCCTGTCCGATGATGCGCGGCAGGATGGCACAGGCGCCCATATCGCAGCCGGCGAGGCCAACGCGCGTGAACAGGAAAGCCGTCTTGGCGACTGGCGTCGCGATCCGCAGATCGGACGCCATCGCGAGAATGGCTCCAGCCCCGGCGCAAACGCCGTCGACGGCCGCAATGATCGGCTGCGGGCAGCCGCGCATGGCTTTCACGAGATCGCCGGTCATGCGGGTAAAGTCGAGCAGCCCGCGCATGTCCATCTTGGTCAGGGGCGCGATGATGTCGTGCACATCGCCGCCCGAGCAGAAGTTGCCCTCCGCGCCCGCGATGACGATGACTTTGACGAGATCGGGCGTGTACACGAGATCGCGGAACAGGTCGCGCAATTCGGCGTAGGAGTCGAAGGTCAGTGGATTTTTCCGCTCGGGGCGGTTCAGCGTGATTTCACCGACACCGTTCACCAGCGTCCACTTGAAGTGCTGCGCCTCATAGGCCGCGATCTTCCCGAGGCGGTCTCCTCCCACGCGCATCAATGCACTCCCTTCAACTTGCTCAATTGCTGCATCAAGCTTCGCACATCGCGGTCCGACAGAGGATCAAGCATTTGGTTGATCCAGCCTTCGTGCGCCGCCGCGATGGTCTTGAATTGGCGCCGGCCGGCGGCGGTGAGCCGCACATACTGGACACGGCGATCTTTTGCGCGGCGGCGTTCCACCAACCCATCCTTGACCAGACGGCTGACGACACCCGTGACGTTGCCGTTGGAGACGAGCAGCCACTTGGAAAGTTCGCCCATGGTTAGATCGCCTTCCGAGCGCGCCAGCGCGGCCATGACATCGAAGCGCGGCAGGGTCGTATTGAACTGGGCGCGCAGGCGGTTGGAAATCAGGTTCTCGACCTTGATCGTGCAGGTCAACAGCCGCAGCCACAGCTTCAGTTTGCCGTGATTCTCGGCTGTGCCTTCCAGCTTTTCGCTGACTTTCTGAAGATCACGGATCATGAGGCGATCTCGCCTCCGTCGATGGGCAAAGCGAGGCCGTTCATGGAGGCGCTTTCCGGCCGGCACAACCATGCCACCGCGGCGGCGACTTCGGCCGGCGTGACAAGACGTTTTTGCGGGTTTTTTCCGGCCAGCATCGCGCGCGCGTCGGTTTCAGAAACACCCCTCTGAGCCTGGATATTGGCGACAGCTTGGGCCACCATGTCTGTGTCGGTGAAATTCGGGCACACGGCGTTCACGGTGATGCCAAGGTCCGCATATTCCAGCGCAAGGGCCCGCGTGAGACCTACGAGCCCGTGCTTCGCGGCGACATACGCCGCGATACCCTTGTATCCAATCAGACCCACGACGCTCGCCACATTGACGATACGGCCCCACCTAGCCGCGATCATCCCGGGCAGCACGGCCTGAGCGCACAGGAAGGCGCCCGTCATATTGACGTCGAGAGTCTGACGCCAGGTGGCCAGATCGGTGTCCAAGAACTTGCGGGCCGGAGCGGCGCCGGCATTGTTGATTAAAATAGCGACCGGGCCATGGGCCTTCACGGCGCTGTCGATAGCCGTAGCAACGGCCGCCGCGTCCGTGACGTCGGCGGCGGCGACATGAGCGCCCTTCAACGCCGCGGCTTTTTTTTGGAGTTTTTCGAGCGAACGCCCGACAAGTGTCAGCTTGGCGCCTTCCGCCGCGAGCGCATCAGCGACAGCGGCGCCGATCCCGCTTCCGCCGCCGGTAATAACCGCATGCCGCCCCGCGAGCTCGCTTTGCATGTCATATCCCATGTTCCAACCTTCAATATTTTAACATTAAAATATCTATCGACCCAAGGGATATTTGAGTTCTAAAATATCGCCATGCCGGCGGCCCTTCCCCGGCCGGAGACGGAGACTCGATATGAAGATCGTTTGCGTCGGCGGTGGCCCTGCGGGGCTCTATTTCGCGATTTCGATGAAGTTGCGCGATTCGTCTCATGACATCACGGTTTATGAGCGCAACCGGCCGGACGACACGTTTGGCTGGGGCGTCGTTTTCTCCGATCAGACCATGACGAACCTGGTCAAGAACGATCCTATCAGCGCCCGCCAAATCGGCGACAACTTCATTCACTGGGACGATATAGATGTGCATTTGCGCGGCGAGCGCATCCGTTCCACCGGCCATGGCTTCATCGGGATCGGCCGCAGGCAGCTCCTGCTCATCCTTCAAAACCGCGCACGCGAACTCGGCGTCAACATTGTCTTCCAGACACCCGTGGAGGACGTCGAAGCCATGCACCCCGACGCGGACCTCATCATCGCCGCCGACGGACTGAACAGCCTTATCCGCACCCACTATGCGGCAGAGTTCGGCGCTGAAATCAAACACGCCAAGAATAAGTTCGTGTGGCTTGGCACACACAAGGTGTTCGAGGCCTTCACTTTCATTTTCGAGGAAACCGAACACGGCTGGATCTGGGCGCACTGCTATCGCTTCGACAAGGACACTTCGACCTTCATTGCCGAATGCAGCAAGGAAACCTGGGACAAGTTCGGCTTCGAGCATATGTCCAAGGAGGAGACCAATACGGCGCTGGAGCGCATTTTCGCGAAATATCTGGATGGCCATAAGCTCATGTCCAACGCGAACCATATCCGTGGTTCGGCGTGGCTCACCTTCCCTTGGATCAACTGCAAGAAGTGGTGGCACAAAAACATCATCTTGATGGGAGACGCCGTCCATACCGCGCACTTCTCCATCGGGTCGGGCACAAAACTCGCGCTTGAGGATGCGATCCTTCTGAGCGAGATCCTGCATTCCAACCTCTCGCCGCAAGACGGGCTCAAGGCCTACCAAGACGCCCGCTCTCTCGAGGTCGTCAAGCTTCAGAACTCAGCACGCAATTCCACGGAATGGTTCGAGACCGTCGAACGTTATCTCGGGTTCGAACCCATCCAGTTCGCCTACTCCTTGCTAACGCGCAGCCAGCGCATCAGTCACGAGAACCTCCGCCTGCGCGATAAGAATTGGCTGGAAGGCGTCGAGACTTGGTTTGCGTCGCGCGCGACCGGGGCGGAGATCGAGACGGCCCGCCCGCCCATGTTCACGCCCTTCTCCTTGCGCGGGATGCGGCTCAAGAATCGCATCGTGGTTTCTCCGATGGCGACCTATAGCGCGCAAGACGGCGTTCCGAGCGACTTCCACCTCGTGCATTACGGCGCGCGGGCGATGGGCGGCGCTGGATTGGTCTATACGGAAATGACATGCGTTTCGCCCGAGGGACGCATCACCCCGGGCTGTCCCGGCATGTATACGCCGGAGCAACACGCGGCATGGCGCCGTATCGTTCAGTTCGTTCACGCCAATACCGATGCGAAGATTTGTATGCAGCTTGGCCATGCCGGACCGAAGGCTTCGACAAAGGTGAGCTGGGAAGGGACAGATCAGCCGCTGGAAGCAGGGAACTGGCCCATTCTGGGCCCCTCGCCGGTCGCATGGTCAGCACAGAACCAAGTTCCCGTCGCGATGACGCGGGCGCTGATGGATGAGGTAAAAGCACAGTTTGTACGGGCCGCCGAAATGGCCAATGACGCCGGCTTCGATATGATCGAGCTGCATTGCGCGCACGGGTATCTTCTCTCGGCCTTCATCACACCGATCACGAACACGCGCACCGATGAATACGGCGGTTCTCTGGCCAACCGCCTGCGCTTCCCCCTGGAGGTTTTCCAAGCGATGCGCGCCGCATGGCCCACCGACAAACCGATGTCCGTGCGCATCTCCGCCACCGATTGGGTCGACGGCGAAGGCATCACCGCCGAGGATTCGGTTCAAATCGCCCAAGCCTTCGAGAGCGCCGGTTGCGACATCATCGATGTGTCGACAGGCCAAACGTCGATCAAGGCCAAGCCCGTCTATGGGCGCATGTTCCAGACGCCCTATTCCGACAAAATCCGCAATGAATTGCGTATTTCCACGATGGCGGTCGGCAACATATTTGAAATCGACCATGTGAATTCGATCCTCGCGGCCGGCCGTGCCGATCTGTGCTGTCTCGCGCGCCCGCATTTGGCGGATCCGCAGTGGACCTTCCGGGCCGCGGCGGAACAAGGCTACAGCGGTCCCGGCTTCACGCCGCCTCGGCAGTATTATCCCGGCTTCGTTCAGATGGAGCGCAACTTCGTGCGCACCAAACAAATGACGGCGGCGCAAAATCTCGCGCCGCCGCCAAAAGAGAACTGAAGAGAAGAAACGGCGAGCGCGTTTCACACCCGCCGTTGTCCTTACATCTTGAAACGCACGCCCGTCGTGAAGAAGCGGCCAACGGTGTCGTAATCGCGGACGTTCTGACCCGAGTAATAAGAACCCCCGTTGCCACCGGCGATGAACGGTGGCGGGCTGTTGAGCAGATTCTGCACGCTCAAGAACAATTCGACATTCGCCGAATCTTCGATCGGACGATAATTGAACCCGATGTCGACAACCGTGTCGGAGGCGATGTGGTTGTTGTCGATCGTACGGGTATCGTTCGCCGGGCACGCGGTCGTGCATTCCGTGAAGGCGTTGTTGTAAACACCCGACGACGTGTGGCGGATCGTCATGTTCACCGAGTAGGCATCTGTCGAATAGCGGATCGAGCCGTTCAGCTTGTAATTTGGATTGGTGCGGCCCGAATAGCCGGATACCGCAAAGCCGCCGAGCACGCCCTTACCGTCGACGAATTGGTTCGCCGCCAGGGTCGGGTTGAAGGATTCCGTCTTCAACACGAAGTTGGCAAGGAAACGGAGCGAGAGATCGCCGTCCATCGAATCGAATACATCCGCCATCGCGAAGCGATAGCTCGATTCAAGATCGATGCCCGACACCTTTTCCGACGCGATGTTCTGCGGCGAGGTGATGACCGTTTGGATGCGGCCCAGGTTGCCCGGGGTGTTCGGATCGGGGACACGAATGATGCTCGGACAGAACGCTTGGTTGCCGGCGAAGCAACCGTCGACCAGCGACTGACCGCTCGGCGTGGCCACGGCGCCCTTCACGTCGATATTGTAATAGTCGACCGAGGTCGCGAAACCCTCGAAGAACGTCGGTGTCAACACAACGCCGATCCCCGTCGTGTCGGCCCTTTCAGGCTTCAGGAGCGGGTTGCCTTTGCTCTGCGAGAAGGCCTGCGGGACCTGCGTACCGGTGAACGGGTCGTTGAAGGTCGATGAGCCCGAAGCGGTACCACCGGCATACAGTTCGCCGAGGTTCGCCGCGCGGATGTCGCGGGAACGGGTAACGCGGAAGCGGACATCGTCGATCACCTGCCAGGTCGCACCGGCTTTCCACGTCGTCACGTAACCCGACGACGAGTAGTCGGTGGCGCGCACCGCCGCCGACAGATCGAGGGCACGGGCCCATTCGACATCCTTGGCCAGCGGAACGACGGTTTCGAGGAACCCTTCCGTGACGTTCAGCTTACCGATATTGAGCTTGAAGTTACCGGCGAGGAAGTTGCCGGCTTCGTCGTCGGCCGAGTTGAGGCCGTTCACCGATTCCGTACGATGTTCGATACCCGTCGCGATCGAGACCGGACCGGCCCAAGTGTCGAACGGCTCGCCGTTGAGGGTCGCCGAGGCGATCTTCTGGCGCATGCTGTCGTAGCGATACGCGCTGCCCACGAACCAGTCGACCGCGGCCCGCGAGTTCACGCCGGTGCCGAAGAAGTTGAACGGCACGCAGCCTGGCATGTCGTTCGCCGGGTTGGCGTCGATGTTCACGGCGCAAACGATGGCGCCGGTCGCCGGGTTACGCACCGCATTGGTGGCGGCGCTGATACGCGGGGTGTGACCACTGTTGCGCACGCGCGACGACAGGCCCTGTTGGGTAAACTGGTAGTAGGCATCCCACGTCCACTCGGTGCCGAAGGCATCGAAGCGACCGTCAGCGCCAACCGACCAGCGGCGGACGTTGCGGCTATTGTCGGCGTAGAAACGCCCGACGTCGCCAGTGCTGGAACCGAGCACTATGCTGGTCAGCCCAAGCGTCGTCATCTGCGCCTGCACGGAAGCCGGGATATACGGGTTTCCGGACAGGATCGTGACCTGGTCGAAGAGACGGTTCACGTTGTTGTTGTTCTCGGCGTGTGCATAGGCCCAGTGGCCTTCGGCGAACACCGTGACGTTGTCGCTCACATCGTAGCTCAGGCGTGAGAACACATTCTCGCGCACCGCACGCGGATCAAGGTCGAGATCCTGGTCAACGCGCGAGATCTTCCAGTCGCCGCCCTGCATCAGGTTGCTGTTCCCGACGAGGCCATAGTTGAATTGTGCGACCGAGCCGTTGGGGCCGAAGTACAGGCCCTTGAGCGGACCGCGCGTTATGAGGCCGCCGGGCATCGCGTTGTTCACGCCGATGTGGTCCTGCGCGATGAAGGCCGGCAGGCCGTTGGTCGCTGTGCGAAGCGGGTTCGACATCACGACGCCGCCGAACTCGTTCCACGGACGGTGCGAGCCCTTGATCCCTTTGTTCCAGGCATACTCGCCGAACACCAGGACGTGACCGCGGCCGTTGGCGAACGGCGTACCGTAAGAGAGATTGACCTGAGCATTCGGATCGTCGCCGTAAGTCGAGATGCCGCCTTGCACTTCGCCCTTCATGCCCGTGAACTCCTTGTCGAGCACGAAGTTGACGACCCCCGAGAGCGCGTCGGAACCATAAGCGGCGCTGGCGCCGCCGGTCGAAACGTCGACGCGGGAGATGAGGCCCTGCGGCATGGTGTTGGTGTCGCCGCCGGTATAACCCGCGCTGAGGGAGGAGTTGATGACGCGCTTGCCGTCCAAAAGGATGAGCACGCGATGACCACCCATGCCGCGCAGGTTCAGAATATTCACACCCGCCGAACCGCTCGACACGTTCACGGCGCCGGTACGCTGTGTCTGCGAGCCGGAAAACGCCGGCAGCTTGTTCACGGAGTCAGCGATACTCGCGTCGTTCATCGCGTTGAGTTCGTCGGCGCCGAGGACCGAGACCGGCGTCGGAGCTTCGTAGCCATCGCGGATCACGCGTGAACCGGTGACGATGATTTCGTCAACCGCCGGCGCTTGAGCGGTCTGCGCGAAGGCCGGTACGGACATGAGCGCCCCCGTTAGCAGCGCTGCGGTCGACGTAGAAGCCAGGGCGCAAGCGCGCGCCAGCCGGAGTCCGGATGTGGTCATAAGATTCCCCCATATGAAGTGATGATCGCCGCTTGGCCCTAGACCGCGCGGCGGAAGATGACGTTACAAATTCCTCGTACGAATAATGCGCATTGGCGCGGCAAAGGCCGGCGCCGGAAGGCTCGAAAATAGGCCGGAAGACGGTGCGATAAAGGTTCTCGCCGCCGCATGTATTGCGGTGCCCGCGGCAACCTTGATTCTCACGCGTGAACTGTTGGGCGATAGAACCAACTGCTTTCCTCCCAAAAAGCATATGGCATCCGCTCTCTTACGCCGCGATTATGCTGCAATGCAGCAAAAAGTGGGCGCGTAGCGTGCGCGTAGCATTGGCTACAAATTAGAGTCGCTCAAATGATTTTGGCGAAGTAGGCCATGAGCAACGGTAATCGTCTCCGGCGGCGGCGCGCGCCGCCGGATGACACATGCTCCAGGCAAAGGCCCGCCTTGCGGCAGGCGTTTTATGCGCCTGCCGCAAGGGATCTGCTACATCCGGAACCGGACGCCCATCGTGAAGAAACGCCCGACCGTATCGTAATCACGCACGTTCTGACCTGAATAGTAACCACTGCCGTTCCCGCCCGCGATAAACGGCGGCGGGCTGTCCAGCAGGTTCTGAATGCTCAAGAACAGCTCGGTGTCCCCGGAGACGTCCGGCATCGGTTTAAAAGTGATTCCCAAATCGACCAGCGTGTCGGACGCGATATGGTTGTTGTCGATCGTACGGTTGTCGTTGGCCGGACAGCCCGTCCGGCACTCCGTAAACGCGTTGTTATAGACGCCGCTCGGCGTGTAGCGAATGCCAAGGTTCACCGACATCACGTCGGTCGCGTAACGAATCGACGTGTTGATCTTGTAGTCGGGATTGCTGCGGCCCGAGTAACCGGCGACCGCAAAGCTGCCGAGGACGCCCTTGCCGTTGACCCGCTGATTGGCGGAGAGCGTGGGGTTATAGGACTCCGTCTTCAACACGAACGTCGCGAGTGCGCGCAGTGACAGATCGCCCGTCCACGAGTCCACGATATCCGCGACCGACATGCGATAGCTGGTCTCAACGTCGATACCGCGTACAATTTCGTAAGCGACGTTCTGCGGCGATGTGACGACCGTATTGATGCGGCCGGCGGAGTCACGAAGGATGTTCGGGCACAAAGCCGTGATCCCTGCGAAACAGCCGTCGATGATCGACTGCCCGTTCGGCGTGGCGACGGCGCCCTTGATGTTGATGTTGTAGTAGTCCGCCGACGCGCCGAAACCTTCGAAGAACGTCGGGGTCAACACGACGCCCACACCGGTGGTGTCCGCCTTTTCCGGAGCGAGGTTTGGATTACCCGAGCTGAGCGAGAAGGCTTGCGGAACTTGCGTGTTCGTGAACGGATCCGTGAACGTCGCCGCGCCGGCCGCCGTACCGCCGGCATACAGTTCGCCGAGATTGGCGGCACGGATATCGCGCGAACGCGTGACACGGAATCGCAAGTCATCCACCACCTGCCATGTCGCGCCAGCTTTCCATGTGGTGACGTATCCCGACGACGAATAGTCGGTCGCGCGCACGGCCGCGGACAGATCAAGGGAGCGCGCCCAAGCCTCATCCTTGGCCAACGGGACAACCGTTTCGACGAAACCTTCGGTCACCGTCAGTTTGCCTTTGTTGAGCTTGAAGTTACCGGCCAGGAAGTTGCCGGCTTCGTCGTCCGCGGAATTCAGGCCATTCACCAATTCCACCCGGTGTTCGATACCGGTCGCGATGGAGACCGGGCCGGCCCATGTGTTGAATGGCTCACCATTCAGCGTCGCGGAGGCGATCTTTTGGCGCATGGTGTCATAGCGGTAGGCGCTGCCGACGAACCAATCGATCGCCGCTTTCGAATTCACGCCGGTCCCGAAGAAGTTGAACGGCACGCAACCGTTGGTCGGATTGGTCAGAGTCGAACGGCAAACGATCGCGCCTGTTGTCGGATTGCGGACGGCGTCCGTCGCCATGCCGATGCGGCCGGTATGGCCGCTATTTCTGACGCGCGACGACAATCCTTGCTGCGTGAACTGGTAGTAGGCGTCCCATGTCCACGCGCTCCCAAACGCATCGAAGCGGCCGTCGGCGCCAACCGACCAGCGGCGAACGTTGCGGCTATTGTCGGCGTAGAAGCGCCCGACATCCCCGGAACTGGTCCCCAACGTGATGCTCGTTAGACCCAGCGCGGTCATGCGGTCCTGGACCGAAGTTGGAATATAAGGATTTCCAGACAAGATGACGACCTGATCGAACAGGCGGTTCACGTTGTTCGTGTTTTCGGCATGCGCATAGGCCCAGTGGGCTTCTGCGAAGACGGTGAAGTTGTCGGCGAGATCGTAGCTGAGGCGTGAGAAGACGTTCTCACGAACGGCGCGCGGGTCAAGGTCGACACCGAAATCGATGCGCGAGATTTTCCAATCACCGTCCTGCATCAGATTGCTGTTGGAGACCAGCCCGTAGTTGAACTGCGCAACGGAACCGTTGGGACCGAAGTACAGGCCCTTCAACGGACCGCGCGTAATCAAACCGCCGGGCATCGCGTTATTCACGCCGACGCGCTTGCCCACCAGCCACATCGGCAGACCGTTGGTCGCCGTACGAGCAGGATTGGAAAGGACGACGCCGCCCTCGTCATTCCATGGACGGAAAGAGCCCACGAGACCTTTATTCCAAGCGTACTCACCAAACATGAGAAGGTGGCCGCGGCCGCCGGCGAAGGGCGTGCCGAAGGATAGATTGACCTGGGCGTTGGGATCGTCCCCGTAGGTCGAGACGCCGCCCTGCACTTCACCCTTCACGCCCGTGAACTCCTTATCGAGCACGAAATTGACGACGCCCGACAGCGCGTCAGAGCCATAGGCGGCGCTCGCGCCGCCGGTAGACACGTCGACGCGGCTGATAAGCCCCTGCGGCATCGTGTTTGTATCGCCGCCGGTATAACCGGCGCTGAGCGAAGAGTTGATGACGCGCTTGCCGTCCAGGAGAATCAGCACGCGGTGGCCACCGAGGCCGCGCAGGTTCAGGATGTTCACACCCGCCGCGCCGCTGGACAGATTGACGGCGCCGGTGCGTTGGGTCTGCGAGCCGGAGAACGCCGGCAGCTTGTTCACGGAGTCCGCGATGTTCGCGTCGTTCATCGCATTGAGTTCCTCGGCCCCGAGCACCGAGACCGGAGTCGGCGCCTCATAGCCATCGCGGATCACGCGCGAACCGGTGACGACGATCTCATCCAAAGTGGGGGCTTGCGCGATTTGGGTACTCTGCGCATAGGCCGGCGTCGCCCATGCGCCGACGAGAAGCGCCATCGAAGATGTTGACGCCAAAGCGTAGGCGCGCGCGCGCCGGAATGCCGAAGTGGTCATGGTCTCTCCCCCCTTTGTAATGAATAAGATCCCTACCGCGCGCTTCTCCGCCGCGGAGCGGTCGACAACAGGTAACGTGATTCAAATTTGGGGATCACGCGCCGTAATGCCGGCACGCCGAAGGCGGCGTCCCGCGCAGAAGCGCATCGTATGTTGCACGATAGATCCAATCGCTTCCCTCCCGAAAAGCATTTGGCCCGCCGCAACCGCACCACACCGCCGCAATGCAGCAAGTTCAGCGCATCATTGAAAGAGAGCATTGGCCACAAATCACCCCGCGACAAATGATTTTGGTGAAGCCAGCCATGAGCGACGGTAATCACGGACCGCCAATCGATTGGCACAAAAGAAAAACGGCCCAGGTTTTCTAAACCCGGGCCGTGCACATCATCATTAGAAAAATTCTGGACTAGAAGAAGGCTTGGAGACCGGTTTGCGCGCGGCCCAAGATCAAGGCATGAACGTCGTGAGCGCCTTCGTAAGTGTTCACCGTTTCCAGGTTGCACATGTGGCGCATCACTTGGAACTCCTCCGAGATCCCGTTGCCGCCATGCATATCGCGAGCTTCACGCGCAATGACAAGCGCCTTACCGCAGTTATTGCGTTTGACGATGCTGATCATCTCCGGCGCGGCGCGGCCTTCTTCCATAAGACGACCGACACGCAGGCTGGCCTGCAGGCCAAGCGTGATTTCGGTTTGCATGTCGGCGAGCTTCTTTTGAAAGAGCTGCGTCTGGGCCAGCGGGCGGCCGAACTGCTTACGGTCGAGACCGTACTGGCGCGCCGCGTGCCAGCAGAATTCCGCGGCACCCAGGGCGCCCCAGGAGATTCCGTAACGTGCGCGATTGAGACAGCCGAATGGCCCTTTCAATCCTTCGACATTCGGCAGCAGCGCGTCCTCGCCGACGTCCACCCCGTCCATCACGATTTCGCCGGTGATCGAGGCGCGCAACGATAGCTTGCCGTGGATCTTCGGCGCGCTGAGGCCTTTCATACCTTTCTCGAGCACGAAACCGCGGATGCGGCCATTGTGCGCGTCGGACTTCGCCCATACCACGAATACATCGGAGATCGGACTGTTCGAAATCCACATCTTGCTGCCGGTCAGTTTGTAGCCGTTCGTGGTTTTCTCGGCCCGCGTCTTCATCCCGCCGGGATCGGATCCCGCATCGGGCTCGGTCAAACCAAAACAGCCGATCCATTCGCCGCTGGCGAGCTTCGGCAGATACTTTTTGCGTTGCGCTTCGCTGCCGTAGGCATAAATCGGATACATCACGAGCGACGACTGTACGCTCATCATCGAACGATAGCCGCTGTCGACGCGCTCGACCTCGCGCGCCACGAGACCGTACGAAACATAGCCCGCGCCCACGCCGCCGTATGTTTCGGGAATGGTCACGCCCAACAAACCCAACGCGCCCATTTCACGGAAAATCGCGGGATCGGTTTCTTCATTGCGGAACGCCGCGATCACGCGCGGCTGGAGGCTCTTCTGCGCATAGCTCCGCGCGGTATCGCGGATCATACGCTCATCGTCGGTCAACTGATCCTCAAGCAGGAAGGCATCATCCCAGGTGAATTTCGACAGGTCGGGCGCTTCTTTAGCGGAGTTCATCGGCACAGCATTCCTCGTTAAGTGATTGCTCAATATCGCCAATCACGCGGAAGCGATCAAAATGATGATTGGTTATCGATTGATGAGCCGGAGTGATATGCAGGGATCGGCATCCTCGCACATTCCTTTAAACATAAAGGAATTTACACATAAAAAAAGGGATGCACCAGAGGGTGCATCCCTTTGAATCAAGTGAATTTGCCGCGTACGGCCTATTCGCGCGACGGGGCCCGGTCGGATTTCTGGGCTTCACCCGCGTTGCTGGCGACCGCCTTGTTGGGACGTTCGATGAACACCTGAACCATCGGCAAGTCGAAGGCGAACGACAGCGCGGTCATCTCGCCCTTCTCGTTCGGATAACCGTCCGCGAGACGGCGCATGGCCTGATAGATGAGCGGCGAAGACGCCGTGCCGGTGCCGAGGTGGTACTGCGAGCGGCCGCGGATGAGGCCGTAATACCAAGTATCCACCGGGGTGTAGCCGGCCACGAGGCCGCGCGCGCCCTCTTCCGTCAAGTTCATCTGGAAGCGCGTTTGCAACCAATGCTGCGTCCCGGGCTGGCCACCGAACCAGGCGAATGGCCAATAGAGATCCTTCGGCTCGGTGATCAGAACACCGTCGACGATCTTGCCTTTGAAGTGCGATTCATACTTCTTGCCGAACTTCTCATCGATGCGCTGCAGGCCGCCCGGAATCAGTTTCGCGCCGGTGGCATCTGTCATCAGCGTGTCCATGCCGCGGTAAACCGCGACGTCGACGTCCGGATCGTTCGTCAGACTGTCGACATTGGTAAGCTCGATAAGCGCACGGTTGAAGTTGTTCTGCCGCAGATAGACATCGGTGAAGTGATAGCCGATGCCGTCCGGTCCGCGGAAGTAGAGGAATTTCGCCGACGAGGTCGGATGCCGTCCGGGGCCGAACACCATCGGTACCTGCCGCTCGGTGAGGAAGCGGAACGAGCGCATCACGTCGTCGCCGCTCTCCACTTGATGGTTGACATGCTGGATGCCCGCGGTGGTCGACGGAAACAGCGCGATCGAGTGATGCACCTCGTCGATGCGCAACAGCGGCGCATCGCCGATCCGGTCGCTGACGCGGGCGTTGCAGACCGTGGTCCAGAACGCTTCGTCGCGCGCCGCGTCGGTGGTGCACAGACCGATATGCGAGAAGCCGGTGATGCCGGCGTCGCGCATGCCGTGATAGCGTTTGCCTCTATAGGCCAGCC
>Ga0102832_1001701_pt1 | contig 15650 bp, 11 predicted proteins | sample EBPBio282013_DNA_FD_88942 | JGI IMG/M metagenome (GOLD analysis project Ga0102832, IMG submission 88942) | Wastewater treatment Type I Accumulibacter community from EBPR Bioreactor in Madison, WI, USA - Reactor 2_5/28/2013_ DNA (Illumina Assembly) | ecosystem: Engineered > Bioreactor > EBPR >...
AATCCTTTTACTTTCATTTTATTCTTTTTTTATAAAAGCATCTATGCTTTTGTTCAAGGATAAATTATGTTTATTGTAATTTGTCTTTAGTTTATTATTTGTTGCGGACTGGAATGAGTTCACTATTGTAAGTAAAAGTTTGTCTTATTCTTCATTATTCGTGTTAATAAATTGACTTGTATTTATTTTTTGAACTTTTTTGTTCGGATTGACCTTTTCATTTCTACAGATGGAGTTAAAGGCACTTCTACTTTTTCTTTATTTGATCGAATTATGAAAACTTTATCGATTTCGAGTGGCATTTTTCATGTCACTTTCTGTCCCTGACACTTTACTGTAATTTTTAAGGTTGTTTGAAAGTTTGATAGGCGTTCGTGGCTAGTAAAGGGCATTTTATTGATTGGGGCTTAAAGATTACAAAATCTTTAAAACATTTGACGATTTCTGTTTAAATTAAAACGAGCTATTTGTCTTGTTGTACACAGTTTCAGCATCTAAATTGGTATTTTTTAACTAACTTTGACAATAACTGGGAAACTTCACAAAAGGTTTAAATGCTTTGGGGTTATTATCTTTTGAAATATCTCCTAATTGGACAGACACAGACTTAGATTTTAAAGGAATATTTTATTTGTCTTAATGTAAATTTGACTCTTTACTTCGATATTCTTCTTATTAATCACAAAGGTATTGCGCTTATTTTTTCAACCTCACAATATTTGATTACTCATTGTAATTGATGCTTTTAAGGGCATTTCTGCTTCTGTTTGTTATGTCTTATTTTTTTGACAGAAGAATTTATTATTCAAGTTCATTGATTTATGTTAAACAATTTGTTAGGTTAAATGGTTTTTTGTAAGTTTTATGAAAAGGACTCGATTGGTTTTCTTCATTTTATTTGTTCTTTTTTTGTCTCTGTATAAATACAGGTAAAATTTAAGATACATTTTCCTTGTTCGCAGATGTGGACTTTTTTCTCATCGACTTGCTTAGAATGTCTTTTGAAAAATTGCTTGTTGATGATTAAATATCGTATTTAGGTTTTCTTGTTGGAACTTTGCGATTAACTTCATTTTTTTCTTTGTTTTAATGGGACTTTTATTTGAGAGCAGTACAGTTGAAACTAATTTTATTTTTAAGACTCATGTTCTGTTCACTCTGATTCCATCCATCAATCATCCCAAGTTTTTAATGCAAAAATCTTTCAGCAAATGATTAAGATTTTTACAAATCATAATTACTCGACTATGACTTAGAATGTGCCTTACGATTGGACTTTCCTGATTTATAATGATTAAAAGTGATTTATTTGTCTGTTTAAAAAGGCGATATTTCATTGTTGTCTTCTTCAGTAGCAAATCGATATTTTTTAGTTTGTGAAGAACCATGAATCTGCTTTTTTGGGTTGAAATTTTACTGAGTTTTATTTTTCTGTTATGACCTAAAAAGTTTTTCATGTTATTTTTTTAAAAATGAATTTTGATTGCAGTCTTAAAGATAGGATTGGAAAGATGTAAAACTAAGAATTGGAGTTTAGTTCAGCATTAAAGCCTTTTTTCCAACTGGTTCAATTTTTCTTTCATTGGAATTAAAGCTTGTTTAACTAAAAATTAATGATGAATTTGGTGGCTTGGGTTTGAGGTCGATATTATTATGCATTCTTTTTTATTTCAACGAAGGAATGATCATGTTTAGGAGAGATAGAGAACGAAGATTTTAAGCTAAGTTTTTTTAATTTAATAGGACGATTTTTACTTAGAGTCAAAGATAATGTATGCGATTTATAAAAAACTGACAGTAATTTTTAATATTAAAAACTATCTGCAAATAGGAAAAATCAATTTCTTTATTTTAATCGATCTGGGGTCAAATAAATTAGATTTTTCGAATCATTTATGATCATCAAATTAGAAAAAGAAAATTTAATTGATAAAGAAAAAATTGATGAAAAATTACAGTTGAAAAGGTTTGGTGACCTTTAAGTCGAAATGATTCACTCCTACAATTGACTAACAGATTACTATCTTAGGTTTTGGATTTAATAAAGCAAATCTTGATACTGCCTTTTAAGCTGGTCTTTGTTGCGCTACCAGTCTTTTTTTTCTTCCTATAAATGATCTCGCTTTATTCTTTCCTTATAAAGCTCTCCTTATAAATACTTTTTTCTCTCTTCACATTGAGGGTTAGTGCAGATTTATTTGTATTTACTGTACTTACTTTGTGAAGCACTTGGGTGTAAGATTCTGAATGGGGTTTATTCAGCTTGATTGCGGTAATTTGATGTCTGAATATTTTACCTTTCAGTAAGTCCTCGGGTTTTCATGATCTGGGCATATGAAGCTGTGGTCTTAGACTTGGACATCATTCCAGCCATGGAGTTTTAATTAAGTTTAGTGTCTCTTTTTATTTAAGAAATCCTCGTTATTAATGTTTTAATTTTATCTTTATCCTAGATTGACGATTACTGTAGTCTAAAAACCTTGTCTTTGAGCTCCCTATTTTACTTCAATAATTTTTAATTCTCTTCTTTTAACTTGACAGTGTTGTGGTGTGGAACAGATTATCTGTTGTCTTGAGTCGGTAATGATTATTTTGGTCTTACAGGAATAGTTTTATTATATTAACTTTGTCTGAATGATATGGGGTTGGTATCGTATGATTTTTTATTTTCCAGTTGTGACTGAATTTTTCTACGTGAATTTTGACCTTATATTTGTTGTGCTTTTGAACTTTGCAACTTTGATTATTTTAATGTTTATCTTTGCTAAATTGTTAAGGGTTGATGGACTTTTATCATACTGTTTGTTTTGGGGACTTTAGAAATTTTAGAGTCTACTTTTCTCGTATCAATTGACTTGTTTGTCAGTCTGCTTTAATGATTCTGATGAATGGATGACATGCTTTTACCCTTTTGCATGGTCTTCCCAACTGAACTTGCTTTCTTCATTCGTTATGTTAATCTCAGATTATTTTAAGTTTTTTGTGTATAGGAGGGAAATGAAGAGATAAATGAAATTAAATATCCAACAGTTAGTTTTGTTATAAATAACTTTAACAAATTAAAAAACTAGCTATTTTTATCTGAAATTGAAAAAAAATTTAAAAAGATAAACAATTTTAAAAAGATAAAAGGATAAAATTTCATTACTAAGTTAAAACTAAACAAAGAATCGGGTTATATAAATTTTGAATATAGAAATCGATGTATAAATCAAAATGAATCTAAATTTTAATACCATAATCATTATAAACTCAAAACCAAAAAAAAAGAGGTATTCACACTCTTGACTAAAAGACTATTAAATAACCATACCAGATAGATTGAATAGTGAAGTCGATTAAATACAAAAGAAATACATAAATAGTTCAATTAACAAACCACAGCGAAGACAATTATCATTGACATATACATCAAACTAAAGATCACTAAAAACAAACGAAATATATATTAATCAAGAAGTAGATCAATAAAATCATCAATCTTTTCATACTAACCCTAATCACCAGATGTAAAACAGTCAAAGCGTTTAAAAATTCTATTAATAAGTTTTTGAGGATTTCAAAAATAGACTCTTCACAGTATACAGATTCAAGTCCAGTATCTCCAGTTAACAAATCGATAAATTTACCAAAGTAAATCATTTCTTTATCCAAAGCTTATCAAGTAAAAACTAAGTAAAAAGCGGTAACTTTTCTAAACCGGTATCAGATTGTCTTTAGATAAACGATAAAAAAAGGACGAAACTTTCATTAACAAAGTCAAAGTAGAACATCAGTAATAAGACGACTATTATCGCCAAGCACAGCTCAAGTAGCCCATTCGGGAACAACTGGAGTAAGAGGATCGCAGTTCCTCATAGTCTGAAGATGACGATTTGGCAGAGTTCAAGAGTAAGAAGTAAATCCCAAAGGTGAAATAATAACCCCAAGAAAAAGAGTAGGCATAGGCAGATGACAACAGTTAGCAATAGTACGAAGAGTAAGATAAAATGAAATAAGACATCTTGGCCAGAAGCTCTAAAAAAGTATGCGCTCATATCATCGCTTCTTACAGTACCAAAAACAAGAAGCACATTCCAAAAGATGAAAAGACTAAAATTGACTTGGAAAATGTATTCATCAGAACTCCCGATAGAGAAGTTTTCTATGCCAAGATTCAATGCGACTTCCAACAGGCTCAATACTCTAATATCAAACTCTGATTCTTTCTTTTTTTAAAAGAAGTTCCTTGAAATGAAAAGTTACTAAAAAATGTTTTGATATGTGTTGGTTTTTTTATCGTATTTTCAACTGAAGTCTTGAAAAAGTTTAAACATTGAAAAAAAATACTAAAACCATAAAAAATTCTTATTTTCAGCAACAATCATTTTTCTTTCTTTTGCTTTATTGTTTACTTGATGATTGTTTAATATCAATGTTCGGTCTTTTTCTTCCATAATTCTCTGCTAATGAATCTTATCTTGTAATGAGAATATTTTTGACAACAGTTTAAAAGATAAGGTTAATATTTTGTGCATTACAGGCTGATACTTAAACGTAGTTTAGACCGTTCTTTTTAGCATACTTTTAAGCCCTTTATTCGCTTATAACTCTTTTGCCTGACAAATCAACCTTATTTCCGATCAGGATTTTTTGACAATTTGTCGATCCATTCCTTTGATTAATAAAATTGAATACTTTTGAATTTATTCAAGCCAATATTCTAAGTTTTTGAATGATTATTAGTTTGTTACATCAAAAACAAGCATGATACCGTTTGCTCCTCTGAATTTTTATCAATTTTTTACTTATAATAATTTGCAGTGATGGTTTTAAACCTTTACTGTCCCGCAGTATCCCAAATTTGAAGTTTACATTTTTTATTACCAACCATAATTTGTTTAGTTTTCTTTTTAAGTAAAAAAGGTACAAAATCGACACCAATCGTGTTATAAAAAGCTTCAGTATATCGATCTTAAGCAAATCTCATTAAAATGCAAGATTTCCCAACACCAGAATCACCAATTATGAGTAATTTAACAAATGCTTAGTTTTGAGTCATTCTATCAATCACAATTGTTAGATTGTTTATTATTTAATTTCTAAATTGCTTACTAACAAAATAATTACTTATTAATTCGTGTTTATAGGCAGCTCTAAGATATTATAGATTTTAATTTTTATGAAAGGTACAGTATATTTTACATTTATGATGTAAGATTTTATAATACAAAAGTTCAGTAATTTTCACTGATTATATAAAATCTTTTTACAATTAGATTATTTTTTCACAATGGGTTGGAGAGATAACATTCGCTAATTTGCTTAGAAAAAGGCATTTGATGCTCTTTATGGATATTTTGATAAGGACAACTCAGGATATCTCGATCCCCAAGAACTTTCAGGGTTACTGTCTATGGCCATCAAGCAAGCAGGAGGAAGTTTTACCGTTTCTGACTCTCAGGCTAATATGGCAATGAAATCAGTTGATAAAAATAACGATGGAAAACTCAGTAAAGATTAGGTCTATGTAATTTACCAAAAATTCATTAAAAATATTGACCAATTTATCGGTCCAAAACAAAATTGATATCTTTAGATTATTCGATTAATTAAGATTCATAAAATACAAAAGTGTTTTAATGTATAGAATAGACAAATAAACATTCTTTCTTAAATTTAAGAAATCATTCTTTCTTTTATTAAAGACTTTGCAAATATTTTTCGTGAACTTCTTTTTGAGCGTTCCATTATTTTGTCAATTTTGCCTTTAATTTTTAAATGATTGGTTTCTATCCATCTTTTTAGACGGTTTTGTCTCCTTATTTGACTTTAATTTTGATCTTTTCATGAGTAGGAATGCCGTTTTAATCGAATTGAGTATATTTAGGATCGTTCAAGAACATTTCTGTTGGCTTTGTTCTTAACTTTTTAAGTTTTTATTATTCTTTAGCTCTTTTTTATTATTATTTCTTTCTTATAGCTTACTCTTTTTATTGTCTTTCTTTAACTAAAATTTCTTTGGATTCAAATTTCCAAACTGAAGGTTCACCCATCTTTTTGTCTTCCAATCTTACTCCAAGGTCGACCATAGTGTAATCTCTGAAATGGTCACAGATCTCAAGAATCTTTTTGAAGTCTGATTTACTATTTTGTCTGATTTCATCTCTGAATTGGGAGATAGCGTTCAAAAGAGCTTCTTCATTTGAATCAGCTTTTTATTCGCTTGCTTGATAATTGATGCCCATAGCGTTGAAAGGATGAATCAATACATTGTATGCCTTGATCAACAATGGAACTTTAACACTTTTCGATTCAAGATAAGTGTTGACCTTTTTAATCATTTCATCAACCTCAACAATAACTTGTGGTGTGTTAATATTATCACAAAAAGCAGCATGGATAGCAGACTCGGTCTTTTGTATGGCGTTATCAAACTCAACATCTTGGGCAGTTGGTTTTTGTGGGGCTGAGATACTTTGGTCTCTAATGGCAGCTTTTAATGTGCTGAAGAAATTTTTGTATCTGGTATCTTTTTGGGTTGATTCTTTCAATGAAGTTTATGGATCGTAATTGAGGAGAACGTCATATCTGTGCAAGAAAAAGTAAAGTTTAATGACTCTTGCTGAACAATGTTTAAGCATTTCTTTGATTGTTATGAAGTTTTTAAGAGATTTTGACATTTTCAATCCTGTGATGTGTAAATGTCCAACATGGAGGAAATAATTTGTCCATTGTGGTTCATTGTTATAAGCTTCAGATTGTGCAAGTTCATTTTAATGATGTGGGAAGATGAGATCAACACCTCCGGAGTGGATATCCATCTTTTGTCCCAAAATGGAAACAGCCATAGCTGAACATTCGATATGCCATCCGGGTCTTCCTTATCCCCATGGAGATGGCCATTTTGGTTCATTGGGTTTAGCTGCCTTCCAGAGAGCGAAATCTTCTTTATTTCTCTTTTCTCCCTTTTCATTTGATTATTATTATTAGGTTTCGGCTTATTTAACTCTTTTAAGTTTTCCGTATTTGAATTTTTCCCTGAAAGCTTCAATGTTAAAGTATACAGATCCATTTGATGCATAAGCGTAACCGTTATTAATGATTTTTTCGATAAAAGTAACAATTTAAGGAATGTATTCTGTAACTCTGGTAATGTAATCTGGAGTTTCAACACCGAGTTGACTGAAATAAGATGAAAATTTACCTCATATCATCAAAGAAGTCAGCTTACCATTTTCTTGCAAACTCAAAATATTCGATTCCTTCTTAATTAGAACGGTTGATAATTTTGTCATCAACATCAGTGATATTCATACAGTATTGGATGTTATATCCGAAGTGATCCCTAAGAACTCTTCTGATCATATCATTGCACAAATAGTTTCTACGTTTATTTATTAAAATACCTTGCATGACCCATATGACTGTTTGAGTATACGGTTGGACCACAAGTGTACCATTTGACATTTTTGCCGTCCATGGGAACGAAAGTTTACTTTGATAAAAAAGAGGATTTACGAGTTGGTTGGAGAGTGAGTTTTTGAGTCTGAGACCAGTAATGAACTCCTTTTGCATTGTTGTATAAAGATAATTTATAAAAACACGTTTAATCAGCATTAAAATTCTTTTATTCCGTTTTTTACCTGTCAATTAATTTCTTTTATATATCCTTGAGTAAATAATTAATCAATATCATTATTAAAAATTAGAAATTTCTATTGAATCAATCAAATAAATCATTTATTTTATTATTTCCAGACATTCTTTGAAATTAATAACCTGAAACAAAAATTAAACATTTTATATTGGGGAAAATTATCATTCGAACAACAAGTAAGAAAAGATGATCGCATTCAAACAAAGTTCACTCGCATTCAGACAATTGACAAAATCATTGAAAAGATATCAAAACTTAAAAACCTTAAATAACTTTTCTACTGAACAATAATCAAAATAAGCTGATAATCATTTTGGTTTCAAAAACGTAGCAACTGAAGAAAAACAATCCTTGGTCAACTAAGTATAAATGCTCATAACAAAAGGTCTTCCACTCAGTCGCTAATAAGTACGATGTAATGAACGACGTTATGTCAATGGGTGTCCACAGAGTGTGGAAAAATCATTTTGTCTCCGAACTTGGTATTTCTTAGTTTATTAAGGTAACTTGAATCCAAGCAAAGTTTTCACTCATCTTAAAGAAGTCCCAGTTCGTAGAGTTCTTGATGTTGCTGGTGGAACAGGTGACATTTCATACAGAATCTTAGACAATCATAATCACCAAAGTATTTTTTTTTATGATCAAAGATATTAAATGCACAGTTTTTGATATTAATCAAAGCATGTTGGATTAAGGTCAAAAAAGAGCTGATTCCATGGGACTCTCTAATAAATAAATTGAATTCATCTGTGGAAATGCTGAAGAATTACCTTTCGCAGACAATACCTTCGATGCTTACACAATTTCATTCGGATTGAGAAATGTTCCAAGAACAAGAAAAGCCTTGTCTGAAGCTTTGAGAGTCTTAAAACCAGGAGGAAGATTCATGTGTTTAGAATTCAGCAAGGTTCAAAACCCTCTTTTCAGAGAATTTTACAGAGAATATTCTTTCAATGTAATTCCAAAAATGGGTGAAATCATCACTAACGACGCATAAAGCTACCAATATTTGGTCGAATCAATTGAGAAATTCCTTACCCAAGACCAACTTCTCGATATGATGAAAGACGTTGGTATGAAAGAATGTTCATACGAAAATCTTACTGATGGAATCGTTGCCATTCATTCTGGTTTTAAGTTATGAAAGATTAATCAAAACATATATTTTTTTGTATAATGAAAAAAAATGTATTATTGTTCATTCTATTCAACTCATTTTATTTTGTTGGTTATTTGTTGAAATCTATTATAATTTTTTTGCCATTCACAAGAAATAATAAAAATTTTCATTTTAATGGGGATGAACAAAGGTTTTTTGTAATTTGGTAAGACTTATAATTTTTGTTACTCCCTACATAAAATAATTTACAAAATACTAATTTTGATATGAAATGTTTAAAAGTGTAACAAAAAATTGATGATTATTGCTTACAATTTTATTATTTTTGATTTTGATATTGAAAAATAAATAAATTTATCCAAAGTAATTTGAGGAGAATAACAATTTTAGATTGACTTGATCTCTACTGATTAAAAATAATAAAAAACTAAAGATTAAAATAGAATGTTTGAGTTATGTCGCAAAATAGTTGCTGGTCCTAAGAAAAAACTTTAATGGAATGGAAAGGAACTTGACCTCACTTACGTAACTGATCGGATTATTGCCATGGCATTTCCTGCATCGGGTTTAGAGTCTGCTTACAGGAACTCTATCAAAGACGTTTCATAATACCTTCATTAAAGGCATGGAAAAAACTTTATGATCATCAATGTAAGCTCCAGAAAATATGATTACAAATTTTTCAATAACAATGTCCTTTAATATGAATGGAGAGATCATTTATCACCTCCACTTTCAACCCTTTTTGAGATCGCCCGTTAAATGTACGAATACTTAAAAAGTAAGTATCAAATAATGTAGAAAATAAAAACAACGTTGTAGCTGTTCATTGTAATCACGGAAAAGGGCGTACTGGTACAACTATAATATCCTTTTTATTATTTACTGGATTTTTCTAAAAGTTCGATTAAGCACTTTCCTTCTATAATAAAAGGCGGTTTGTGTCCTTAACATATGGTGTGAGTCAACCTTGCCAAAAGAGATATCTGAACTATTTTTAGGTTCTGAAACAAAAGTAAAGCCTATCCCCGAAATTGATTTCATACAAGATAAAAAATATCAGACAGAAAGGATTAGGAAAGGAGAAATATTTCATGGAAATTACAAGCATAAGGAAAGAAGAACCAAAGTATCGACAGCTGTATTTCAATTAAGGAGTAAAGAGACTCTACCCTAATGTACCTTTGATGGGAGATATTTGTATCCAAATATATGTCGATAAATGGAATGGAATCGAGTAAGTAGCAATGATAAATTGTCATACTTTTTTCTTTGATGGGGCTGAAAATTGGATAAAAGTAGAAGAGTCTATGAAGGGTTAGATAGAGGAGAATGAGAAATAACTGCGTGAGAATTCAATGCTTAGCTCATTTTCTATGGCAATGAACAAACAATAAAAATTTGCAGGCAAGAACATAAAGGTGAACGGTAAACATAGTTTAGACTTTGAATTATGCATTGATTTCGAATGGTACTGTTACTGTCATTTGGAGGCAGCCAATAACAAAGACTGTCCCTGTCAGTAAGAAAGAATAGCAGAGTAGAAAATTTGGCGCAAAACAGTCTAAAACGTGTAAGTATCTAGAAAAATAACAAAATTGTAAGCATGTGCGTTATTGTCATCAATAGAATATCTGCATGATTAATAGTAATAGCAAGAGTAACAAACAAAAAGAGTAAAGAAAACCAACGTTTAAAAGAAGAAATCCATAAAGCAATGCATTTAGGAGAATAGAACATAGACATCCCCAATAACCTCCTAATAAGAGAAATACTCAATTTCATAAAGCGAAAAATCAAATAATTTCGGTTTTTCGAGCAGTTATGACAACTCAATGACAAATAAAACCTAAGACAACTTTGGCAATTAATAATTTTAATATGATATGGTTATCGTTAACAGGAACAGTACCAACAGTGTCTGATAACCAAGGGTTTGCTTTTTTTTATCTGATTGAAATAAATAATCCTTTATTACATTACTATCATATTAAAATGAATGTGATCATTTATCTTTTCTTTTATTCTTTTCAATGGGTTTAAATTTAAAATAATTTGTAAATAATTTTATTTATTTTGGAAAAATAAATAAGTCACTGGTTTTTCTTTTTTAAAATATGATAGTTTTGTTAAAAATATCAATCTATATAAAGCTATCATTCTTTAAACTTTAAAACTATTTTATCTCAATCTTTAGCTTAGAGTTTTTACTAATGCGAAAGCAATGACTCTACATTTGTTTTGTCATTATCAACAGCAGGAACTTCAAGATATCTTAAGTTTAATGAAATCGCTGTTGTCAATGTTTGAAGGACTAAAACTATTGTTAAGAAAATGTATGGGTCATAGTCACTCAATAAGATATTGATGATCAATACGAACACAACTCCTAATGCAAAGAATATTCTGTAAACACTGAAACCCTCAACTCTTCCGGGGAATACTTTTGATATCAATCCTCCTGTGTTTGTTTGTAAAAATGTTTCAGAACAGCCCCACAAGAATGATGCTACAAAACACAAAAAATATGACTTTGTATAATAGCATACAAAAGAGACAAATCCTGCAATTTCGACAATCAATGTTCCCACAGTTGCTAATTTAAAAGTATTGAACTTTTATGCAAATCTGTTCATCATTATACCAGTGAAGATCATACTCAATCCCAATGTAATAAAAACATAGCCTTCATGCTCATTAAGTCTCATGTTATAAGCTTAGGTTTCCTCACCATCTTATTTGGGAAGACTCATCTTGACTAATTTGTATAAAAATCCTGCATAAAATGCTACTGTCAATCCTGGGAAGAAAAAGTATGAATTTATGTACTTGTATCTAAGTTTTAAATATTTTGATTACTTTTTGTCTTTTATTATTGCAAATACTTTTCTTACTTCTTACTTAATACTTACTTGTTATGTTTCTTATTTTGATTTGACCTCGGGTAAAAAGATGAATAAAAATGCACTTGCACCTAAATTATGCTAAAAAATTACATCCTAAAATGGTTAAAATTATGAAGTAGACTAAGTTGTTGATTCTACCCAATACAAAAGTACCCAATAAGTTGCCTAAGATTTGTGAAGCCATCATCAAAGCCCAAAAAAGCCCAAATACTTAACTTTTTCTTTTTTCACTTGCAACTTTACTTGTGTATGCACCTTGCGCAACCCACAAAGCAGAAGCAGAAAAACCACAAATACAGGCTCCAGCAATAATAATGATCCAAACAAGAGTATGGTTAATTTAAATTTTGGTAACGATCAATAATCCAGTGGCTTCAAAAATTGCATAACCAAGTGAACTGAAGAACATAGTTTTTTTATATCCAACATGTTTAATGATGTAAGATGTGAACCAAGTAGCGATGGAAAACGAAAAATAAATGAACAGAATGGCAGTTTGGCCGAGATTTTTATACCCGTAATCATCATAAAGTTTTGATACCATGTTTTGAAGAGAGTTGAAAGAGGTGAACATGATCATAAAACATACACCCAAATAACCGACTCTTGCATATTGCTGGCTTCTTGTGAAACCGTTTTACTAAATCTAAGACATGCTTTGAATTAGGATTTTCTAACACAAATAAAGAGAAAGCTTTCTTGAAAAGATTTACCTTGTGATTATAAATATAAAAAATCTCTGTAACTTTATAACCTTATACTTTTCTATTTTTATTTGTAAATAAAATTGCCATTTATGTAAGTTACATCAATGACTTTGAAAGTTATTTGGAAAATTTATGTTTACATTAAAAATTGACGAAATAATTTGAAAAGGATATTGACAATTTTCTTTATAGATTTTCCTAATCAATTTATTTTATTTTTTCTTTATTTTTAACACAGAAATAAATTAATCATGTAAGTATTTTTATTATTTCTAATCTAAAAAACTTTATAATAACAAAATTAGCGAATCCCAAAGCGAAAATAATATTTTTCTCAAAATATGGAGCTTGCATCATTACCATAAAATTACGAACTCATTTCAGTCATTGGATAAGGTGCCTTCGGTAAAGTATACAAAGCAAAAGATAAGAAAACTGACACTCTTGTCGCTATTAAAGACATTAAGTTTTAGAACGAAGATTAAGGTATTCCATCTACTGCTTTGAGAGAAATCGCCACTTTAAAAAGTTTAAAATAACATCCTTACATTGTACCTTTACGAGAAGTTATTTACAAAGGAGTAGAACAGAATCTAAAAATAATTTTCTAGTTTTTTGACTATGATCTTAAAAAGTTCGTTCATAATAAAAATTACCAAATCGATGAAAAGCAATCCAAAACAATCATTAAAAAGATTTTAAGTGGAATTTAATATTGTCATCAGAAAAAAGTCCTTCATCGAGATTTAAAACCACAAAATATTCTTGTAGACTTTAAAGGTATTACTGGTTTAATTTAGGTAACGTGAAAATTGCTGACTTTGGACTCGCAAGATTATTGATGATTCCTGATAAGACTCTTACTCATGAAGTAGAGACTTTATGGTACAGAGCTCCATAAATTTTGTTGGGGCAAAAAAAGTACACCAGTGCTGTAGATTTGTGGGCTGTAGGATGTATTTTTGCAGAGACTTTTTTGAAAAGACCATTATTCTTAGGAACTGGTTACTAAATTGAACAAATCTTTAAGATTTTCTAAATTTTAGGCACTCCAAGATTTAATTACTGGCCTAATATCAAGAATCTACCAGATTTTAAAGCTTCATTCCCAAAATGGGAAAAGCATCCATTGAAAAACTATGTTCCTCATTTATCTGACAAGGGAATTGAGTTTTTGGAAAAACTTATTTAACTTAACCCTGATAAAAGAATAACTGCAAAATAAGCTCTCGAACATGAATATCTCAGCGATATTGTTCTTAACGAATGATTAAAAACTTGAGTAAAGAAAAAATTTGTATAAAATAAATTTGGTTCGGTAAGAAAAGCCCTCAAATTGATTTTTTAACTTCATTATTATCAAAAAAAGAAATCCAAAGATTCTAGCTTTAAATTATAAAATAAAAAAAATATTATCTCTCATTTTTGTCAGTTTCTTTTGTAGACTTTAATGATTTATCTTTCTAATTATTAGAGGTCATTCTAAATTTCAGCTTATTGCTTTCTGTACTTCATGGTCATGGCCATAATTTGTTTTTAATTGTCTCTCTTTAAGTCTTTTTCAATCTGTTTGAGAATTTCTTTATGTCCTGTATGCATGAGAGTTCTTTCATTTCTATTGTTAGAATTCTTCTATTTTAGCATTTCTATCCTATCTTTATACCACTGTTCAATGGCAGTGAGTCTTTTGGCAGCTTATTGATTTTCTTTGAAGAGTTTTTCTTTGTATGTTTGTTGCTCATGAAGTTACTTTTCTTTTTGAAGTGTGATCAATAATTTGTTTCTAAAAATGAGTAAAAAAAGTACATTTTCTTGATGTAGGTTTATTTTTGAACTTGTAGTTTGAGTTACATGGCTTTTTAAAACTCTTACTTTTACTTTCTCAATTGTCCTTCTCTCCACTAAAAATAATGATAAAAAAGTTACATTGAGTATTTTACCAAGCTGCATGTTGGATCTGGCATCATTGGTATGGGTCTGTATTTTGTGTTGATTTCTAAGTTGTTTTTACTGTTTATAATCAGTAAGTTTGACTTTAAGTTACTTTCTTTTTCTGTTCATTTCTTACTGGGTGGGATTTTGAACCAATAAAGACTGTGTTTTAGGTTTTTGTTTCTTTTTCTTCAACGTAGATGCAAGATGTGTCTTAACCTAGCTAGTAAGTTTTTTAGCCTATAAATTAGTAGCCTTTTGATATTGTTTTTTAACAGTAGGATGTATGACTAGTTTTTTATGTGATTTCATTGAGACAATTTTAGATGATGGTGATTGGTATTTGATTTTCTTTTGTGTGGTTTTTTTATTGCCAGAGTTTATTTGTTGTTGTTGTAGTTTTTGATTGGATTTATACTTTTTGATGGTGGGGTTGATAAAGTATTAGTTTTAATCTTCAGATTGTGACTAATCTTTTTGTTTAATTTGAGGATTATATTTTTGTTATTGTTTGTACTTTGATGGTATTTGCTGATTGAACTGTGTGGATTGTTATTGTTACTATTATGATTACTATTAAGATGATGTGAACTGTTTTTGGTTTTTGGCTGATTTCTTGTTGAACTATTGTGACAGTTGGTAATTGTTGCCCTTTGTTGAGATGAGCTAGTTGCTTGAGAATTGGTTGTTGTTGTTGTTATTAGGATAAATGTTTGGTTGTTGTTGTTGATACTGATACTGATATTGTTGCTGTTGTTGTTGATATTGCTGTTGATATTGTTGTTGTTGTTGTTTTATAGACTGTTGTTGTCTTTATTGTGCATACAAATACGCCTCACTAGCATGATGTTGTTGATCCTCATTAGTCTCATTATCCTATTATTACTACTACTATTATTATTAATCCTCAAACTAATTGTGTATCCCCAACACAGAGTGATGCTCCTACTGTTGAAGACTTGCCTCATCTTGTGAGTCATAATGGTGGAATGGGTTCTTTAATATATTCAGTTGTTGTTGAGATTGCTGTTATAAAGAAGAAGAGGCATATGCCTATGAGGGGTATTTTGATTGGGGTTATTGAAATTGTTGGTAATTTTTATTTATGTTTTTATTGATGTTAATATTGTTGTTGTTAATATTAGAGTCACTCTTCTATGGCGTGCCCTCAGGTGATGGCTACTCGGGCTAAAAGGATTATGAGTAATTCTCTTACTATTAATCTTCTTCATCTTTTTTAATACTTTGTTGTCGTTGTTTTTAATGCTGAACCATCGATGACTACTATTACTAGTCTTCATGGAATTACTCATGTTAATGTTATTCTTAATCTTATTACTAGTGTC
>Ga0102832_1001703_pt1 | contig 15646 bp, 8 predicted proteins | sample EBPBio282013_DNA_FD_88942 | JGI IMG/M metagenome (GOLD analysis project Ga0102832, IMG submission 88942) | Wastewater treatment Type I Accumulibacter community from EBPR Bioreactor in Madison, WI, USA - Reactor 2_5/28/2013_ DNA (Illumina Assembly) | ecosystem: Engineered > Bioreactor > EBPR >...
GTGACCGGCCGGGCCGAGGATCCGCCGACCTTCTGCGGCGCCTCGATCAACGACAAGGCGACCGGCATGTTCTGCACGATCGGCGCGCTGGCGGCGCTCAGGATGCGCGACCGCACCGGCAAGGGCTGCCTGGTCGACACCTCGCTGTTCGACTCGGCGGTCCACTGGGTCGAGGGCCAGGTCAACAACTACCTGGCGTCCGGCGCGATCCCGCAACGCCACGGCACCGGCGGCGCGGTGATCGTGCCCTACCAGACCTTCGACTGCGCCGACGGCAAGCCGCTCTGCCTGGCGCCGGGCAACGACCGGCTGTGGGCGCGCTGCGCGACCGTGCTGGGCAAGCCCGAGTGGGCGACCGACCCGAAGTACGCCAGGAGCGCGGCGCGCGTGCAGAACAAGGCCGAGCTGCTGCCGATGATCGCCGCGGCGATGCGCACCCGGCCGCGCGACGCCTGGATCGCGGCGTTCGAGAAGGCCGGCGTGCCGTGCGCGGCGGTGAACGACATCGGCGAGCTGGCGCGCACCGAGCAGTTCGCCGCCTCCGGGCTGGTCAAGGAACTGCCGGGCGGCGGCCCCAAGGTGGTCGGCCTGCCGATCTCGTTCGACCGGCAGCGCCCGGGACCGGCGCGGTCGTCGCCCAAGCTCGGCGAGCACACCGAGGAAGTGCTGGGGTCGCTCAAGTAGGTCACGGCCGAGTCAAGCGACAAGTCCGTGTTCAATCAGGCCGCTAAGCGGCTCGCCTGAGAAAGGACATTGACTCGCCGGCCGGCCGGCCCGCTAACATTGCACCGTCCGTGCGTGAATGATCCCGCCTGCCGCGGACCTGCAACAAGGCCCGGCGCATGACCTTCACGCTCGCGAACTCGACCTACTTCGACCTGTCGAGCCATGGCACCAACGCGACGGCCCTGCCCGCCAGCTTCGCCCCGGCCCCCGCTTTCACGATCAACGTCGCGCTGGTGCTCGACCGCGCCAACGACCCGACGACGCTGCTGTCCGGTTCGTGGGCCTCGCGGCAGGCCGCGCTGGCCGACCAGACTACCGTCTTCCAGACCTACGGCGCCGACCCGACGAAGTACAACGACGCGCTGACCGCGCTGACCGGCCTCGGCATCCCGACGCTCGCGTCGCTCGGCGCTCCCAACTACGTGTCGTCGGTCGAGTCGCGCACGATCTGGGTCCAGCTCGACAACACGAGCTTCGCGACGCTGTTCGGCACGTCGCTGCAGAAGTCCGCCCAGCCGGACCAGTTCGGCAACAAGATCGTGTTCTGGAATGGCAGCCTTTCCCTGCCTGACTCACTGCACGCCGCCGGCGTCAGCGGCCTGTGGTTCGACACGCCGGAACTCATGTCCCCGATCCTGGCGACGGTCACCAGCCCGACGGGCGTGACCCTCCCGCTCGGCCCGCAAGGCGTCGGGAACTCGGGGCCAGTCGACATCCAGTTCCCGAACGTCATCGCCGACCTCTACAATTTCCCGTTCTCCGATCCGTCGCGGTGGACCTCCGCGAAGACGGGCACCGTCGGGCTGATCGAGCCCGGGGTCGGCACGGCGACGAACGCCGGGAACTTCCAAGTGCTGCTCGATACCTACCGGACGAGCGCCGGCCTCGGGTCGGCGCTGGCGACCATCGACGTGTCACCGGGCGGCCAGCTGCCCTCCAGCTCGACCGAACGCTCGCTCGACGTCAGCATCGTCACCACGGTGAACCCGCTGAGCACGCTCGCGCTCTACGTCGGCTCGGGCTACACCAACAGCGCCACGTCCGACTCCTTCACGGCCTACCAGCAGGCCTTCTGGGACAACGTCAACAATCCGGCGGTCGTCAGTTCGTCGTTCAAGTCCTATCCCAGGATCGCGCCCGACTCGCCGTTCTACTTCGCGATGAAGGAACTGTTCGTCGACGCGGCGCTGCACAACATCACGATGGTCAACGCGGCCGGCGATGGCGGGTCGGGCGACAGTTTCGCGGACGGCACGACCAACATCGCCTCCATCCATGCCAGCCCGTACAGCGTGGTGGCCGGCGGCGCCTCGATCACCACCTTGCAGTCGGCGGCGCACGACGAAACCCTGAACGGCGCGAACCGCGCCTACACCGACATCTACTCGGCGGCGCTGGCCGGCGACCTGTCGACCCTGTGGCAACTCGTGGCCGGCGGACTGACGGTCCTTCCCGCCAACGCCGCCGCCACCGACATGCTGCTCGAGGCGGCCTGGAACACCTACTCGCTCGCGGTCGACCGGCTCAGTCCGGGAAAACTTCTCCTGCAACCGGGATTCCTGAACAACTATTCCGGCTCCGGCGGCGTCGACGCGACGCAGCCACAGCCGTCGTACCAGACGGCCTTCGGCCTCGACCTGCACACGTCCGACCCGGCAGCGAGCCCGGGTCGTGGCATCCCGGACGTCGCCGCGGCCTCGGGCGGCAACATGCACTACCTGATCGCCGGGGCCGACATGGTCGGGACGACGGGCGATGGCGGAACCAGCGCGGCGGCACCGCTGTGGGCGGCGCTGTTCAGCCAGATCAATGCGGCCTTCCAGGACCAGGGCTTGCCGAACCTGGGCTACACCAACGATCTCCTGTACATCGCCGCCGCGATCGCCCCCGGCGCGTTCAACGACATCACGCTGGGCAACAACGTGTCGTCGTTCGTGCTGGGCGGCAACCTGGTGCAGACGCCGCTTACCAGCGATACGAGCCCCGGCGCGCCAACGACCTTCGTGACGCCGACCGGCTACGGCTACTACGCCGGCCCGGGCTACGACATGACGACCGGCCTGGGGTCGCCCAACGGCATGCTGCTGGCCCGCGCCATGACGGCGATCGCCCACGCCCAGACCTCGTTCGGCTCGAGCCCCGCGATGCTCGACGCCGACGGCCACGGCGGCTGGTCGAGCGGGGCCGACCAGGTCCTCATGTTCCAGGCGATGTCGGACTCCGGGATCACCGTCGAGGCGGCGGGCGACCACTTCGCCAGCGCGCCCTCGGGCAGCTTCGCGTGGACCAGCCGGATGGCCCAGCAGGTCATGCAGCCCGACTTCGACCCCGCCCTCGTGCGCCTGTTCGACAAGCAGGCCCAGGGCTGGGTCGGGCAATCCGAGGTCGTGTCGAGCGAGCACTTCGTCGTGTCGATCAACAACTCCGCCGCGCTGGCGCTGCAGGGCACGCTGAGCAGCGCGTTCGGCTTCGCCGACTTCACCTCGGCGAGCGGCGCGGTGCGCGTGGCCCGCCCGGTCGCCGTCGCCGAGACGGCGGGCGGCGCCGACGACACGACGGCGATCGTGCGGGTGCGCCAGAACGGCGAGGACAACCTGTCGGTCAGCTTCTACCGGGTCGACGACCTCAACGGCACGATCGGCGGGATCGCCCCGGGCCAGGACGGCTACGGCGCCGCGGCGCAGCAGCGCGCCTACCAGCTGGGCAGCGGCGGCACGTCCCTCGACGGCCCGGGCTACGGCAACTTCGGGCAGTCGAGCCTGCTCGACGTCGATGCCGGCGACCTGATCGCCATGCGCCTGGTCAACAACAGCAGCGGCCACGCCTACTGGGCGTTCGCGCAGGCCAACGAGAGCGTGGCCGGCCACGCGGTCGGCCACCTGTGGAGCTACGGCCTCAACACCTGGGGCTGGGAAGACACGTGGGGCGGCGGCGACCGCGACTTCAACGACCTGATCGTCCAGCTCGACTTCACCAGCGCCTCGGGACACGGCTGGCTCGTGTGATCCCCGGCGCGGGGGCGCGACGCGACAAATGGTGCCCCGGGCGGCCTGTCGGCCGCCCGCCCCGGCGGGCTATGATGGCGGCGAGGCCCGCTTGACCATCGATTCCCCCGTGTCCCCCCCGACGCCCGTCCCCGCGACGCGCTTCCGGCTGGGCCGGCGCGGCCTGTCGGTGATCGCCGCCGGGCTGCTGACCGTGGTGCTGGCGGCGGCCGGCACCGCGGCGAGGCTGTGGCAGCTGCGCGACAGCGAGATCGAGCAGTGGAAGCTCAATCTCTCGAACATGGCGGTGACGCTGGCCGAGTCGACCAGCCAGACCATGCACGCCGCCGACCTCGTGCTGAAGAGCATCGTCGACCGGGTCGACGACGCCGACATCGCCAACGACAGCGAGCTGCGGCGCGAGATGGGCACGCGCGAGGTCTTCGACATGCTGCGCAACCGGGCGAGCAGCGTGCCGCAGGTCGACGTCGCGACCATCGTCGCGCTGAACGGCGACGTCATCAACTTCACGCGCTCGTTCCCGCCGCCGCCGATCAACCTCAGCGACCGCGACTACTTCAAGGCCCACATGGCCGACCCGACGCTCGACGTGATCCTGAGCGCGCCGGTGAAGAACCGCGGCACCGGCACCTGGACCTTCTACCTCGCGCGCAAGATCAGGGGTCGCAACGGCCAGATGCTGGGCCTCGTGCTGACCGGCATCGAGAGCGGCTTCTTCGAGAACTTCTTCAAGGCGGTGAACATCGGCGAGGAGAGCGCCATCTCGCTGTTCCGCCGTGACGGCATCCTGCTCGCCCGTTACCCGTCGCGCGACGCGCTGATCGGCCAGTCGTTCGCCCAGCAATCGGTGTTCCGCGACATCATCAACCGCGGCAGCACGGCCGGCGCCGTCGCCACCACGACGCCGCGGCTGGCCGACAGCGGCTCGCTGCAGATGCGCATCGTCGCGCCGCGCGTGCTCAAGGACTACCCGCTGGTCATCAACGTCACGGCGACCGAGGACATGGTGCTGGAGCTGTACCGCGCCACCGCCCGCGCGGTCGGCGTCGGCATGGTGCTGTTCGCGCTGCTGCTGCTCGGCCTGACCGCCTGGATCGCCACGCTGCTGACCCGCCAGGAGGCGGCGGTGGCCGACCTGCGCCGCGCCCGCGCCGAGGCCGAGGGCGCGACCCACGCCAAGTCCGAGTTCCTGGCGATGATGAGCCACGAGATCCGCACGCCGATGAACGCGGTGATCGGCATGTCGAGCCTGCTGGCCGAGACCGAGCTGGCGCCGACCCAGCGGCGCTACGTGCGCATCATCGAGGACTCGGCCGGGCACCTGCTGGAGATCATCAACGACATCCTCGACCTGTCGCGCATCGAGGCCGGCCGGCTGGTCGTCGAGACCTCGGACTTCGAGATCCGCGCGGTGGCCGAGAGCGCCGTCGAGATCGCGCGCGGCCTGCCCGGCGCCGACCGGCTGGAGATCGGGCTGGCGATCGCCGACGACGTGCCGCGCCTGCTGTCCGGCGACGCCGACCGCCTGACCCAGGTGCTGATCAACCTGCTGGGCAACGCCGTGAAGTACACCGAGCGCGGCCTGATCACGCTGTCGGCCACCGTGGCGGCGCCCGTGACAAGTGCCGCCGGGCCGGCGCTGCGGCTGCGCTTCGCCATCGCCGACACCGGTGTCGGCATCGCGCCCGAGATGCAGGCGCGGCTGTTCCAGCCGTTCCAGCAGGGCGACTCGCAGCTCGCCCGCCTGAAGGGCGGAACCGGGCTGGGGCTGGCGATCTGCAAGCGCATCGTCGACGCGCTGGGCGGCGAGATCGGCGTCCAGAGCACGCTGGGCGAGGGCTCGACCTTCTGGTTCGAGTTACCGTTCGGCCGGGCGGCCGAAGGGGCGGCCGAGGGCGCCGTCGAGGCGGCGGCGACGCCGGCCGCCGCCGGCCCGCTGCCGGCCGGCCGCAGCCTCAAGGTCCTGGTGGCGGAGGATACGCCGGCCAACCAGATCGTCGCCCGCGCCATGCTGGAGAAGCTCGGCCACCGCGTGCAGATCGTCGGCAACGGCAGCGAGGCCGTGACCGCGGCGGCGGCCGGCGGCTTCGACGTCGTGCTGATGGACGTGCAGATGCCGGAGATGGACGGCTACGAAGCGACGCGGCGCATCCGCGCGCTGAAGTCGCCGGCCGCGACGGTGCCGATCATCGCCCTCACCGCCTTCGCCCAGCCGGCCGATCGCGAGCGCGCGCTCGCCGCGGGCATGACCGACCACCTGACCAAGCCGATCCGCCTGCCGGCGCTGGCTGCCGTGCTGGCCAGCGTGCTGGCGCGCCTCGCGCCGGTCGAGGAACCGGCAGCGGTTCCGGCCCCGGTCGAGGCGGCACCGGCGATCGATGCCGACGCGCTGGCCGAGTTGCGCGAGGCGGTGGGCCCGGACTCCTTCAGGCGCCTGCTCGGCCACTTCCAGCGCGACGTGCAGGAGTCGCTGGACGAGATCGCGGCGGGCCACGCGGCGCACGACGCGGGCCGCGTCCGCAAGGCCGCCCACCGGCTGACCGGCCTGTTCGGCCAGTTCGGCGCGCTCGGCGCCGCCGAGGCGACGGCGGCGATCGAGGCGGCCGGCGACGACGAGATCGCGGGGCGGGTCGCGGCGCTGGCGCCGCTCGGACAGGCCGCCCTCGAGGCGCTGCGCGGCGAGCTCGACGCCGCGGCGTAAGGCGCGCCGGGGGCCTAGGGCCGCGCCGGGTGGAAGCGCGGCAGGCGGCCGAGCAGCGGCACGCCCAGCAGCTCGGCGAAGTCCGGCGCGTTGCGAACCATCGGGTCGAACAGCTCGGCCATGATGCTGAGCGCGATGCCGAGCGCCAGCGCGGCACCGAGGCCGCCCAGCAGGAAGACGATGCGCGGCAGCGAGGTCGGGCCCAGCGGGTCGCCGCTGGCATCGACCACCTTGACGCGCTCGGGCGCCTCGAAGACGCCCAGCGCGCCGGTGACGCGTGCCATCTCGTAGCGCTTGGCCAGCGAGTCGTGCGCCTCGCGGGCGCTCGCCAGCGCGCGCTCGAGCGCCTGCTGGCGCTGCTCGATCGGCGCGAACGACGCCATGTTGGCCTGGGTGTCGGTGATCGCGGCGCGCAGCTGCTCGACTTCCTTGGCGAGCGCGGCGCGCTTGGACTGCGCCTCCTGCAGGTTCTGCATCTGGGTGACCAGCAGCGGCGTCGCCTTCTTGTCGCCCTCGCCCATGCCGGCCGCCATGTTCCACAGCCGGTCGAGGTCGTTGAGGTCGATGCCGCGCGTCGCCTCGATCAGCTGGCGCCGCTCGTCCTGCAGGCGCTGCAGCTTGCGCTGGGCGCCGACGACTTCCGAGTGGTCGCCGGTATAGCGCGACTGCAGCGTCGACAGCTCGCCCGAAACCTGGACGATCTCCTGCTCGAGCCGGCCGATCACCGGGTTGGTGCTGACCAGCCGCGTGCGCAGGTCGTTGAAGGCGGCCTCGGCGGTGGCCAGCGCCAGCGAGCGCTCCTCCAGCTTGCCCTTGAGGTCGGTGAGACGCGCCAGGCTGCTCGAGTAGACCGAGGGCAGCAGCGCGGCGTTGCTGGTCTTGAAGTCGGCCAGCGCCTTCTCGGCCGCCTCGAGCTCGGCGCGGCGCAGGCCGAGCTGCTCGGTGAGGAAGCGTTCGCTGTCGCCGACCGCGCTGCGCTCGGGCGCCACCAGGCGTTCGATCAGGCGGTTGCCGATGGTCTCCAGCGTGCGGCCGAGACCGTCGGGCCGGGGCCCGCGGATCTTGAGCTCGAGGATGTCGCCGCCGACCAGGTCGACCTTGGTCGCGCCCGACAGCGCCTTGACCGCGGCCTCGCGCTGCCGGCGATCGGCCTTGGCCGGCACCATGCCGAGATCGATCGCGACCTGGCCCAGCACGTGGTCGCTGTGCAGCAGCGCCTGCAGCGTCGGCATGCGTTCCTTGACGTTGGGACCGATCGAGAAGTCGCGCATGAACGGATTCAGCTTGGCCGGCTCCTGGATGACGATGGTCATCTTCGACTCGTAGACCTTGGGGATCAGGAACGAGACGACCAGCCCGACCACCGGCATGACGAGCAGCGGCCACGCCCACAGGCGGCGGCGGCGCCAGGCGGCGGCCAGCACCGTCAGCAGGATGTCGTGCGGCGTGCGGGTCATGGCGATTCTCCTGCGCGGCGCCGGTCAGGGCCGGCCCGGCTGGAACTCGACGCGCACCGTGTCGGGCGCGAGCTGCGGGGAGTAGTCGCGCGTCCGGTCGAGGCTCTGCGGCAGCGCCTCGTCGACCGCCTGCGAGCGCTTCTCGGCGGTCAGCAGCCGTTCGAACGCGGCGCCCTCGCTGGCCGGACCGGCGACGATGCGCGCCGCCTTCGAGTTGTTGCGATGAAGCGTGACGGCGGCATCGAGGCGCGCCTTCTCGTCATCGCCGAGCGTCGTCGTGGTGCCGGGGAAGCGCAGCACGACCGACATGCCGTTTATCGGGCCCGTGTCGGGCTTGGGCGGCGGCACGGCACGAGTCGACACCGGCATCGGCGGCTGCAACGTGGCGTCGGATACCGCCGCGGCGTTGCCGCCCGGCGCGCCGCCGGCCGACTGGCTGTTGAACCGGGCCCACAGCGGGTGGACGCCGTTGGCGGCGGCCGGCGCGGCATCGCTGTCGAGGCGCGTGGTGCGCGGCGCGGCGGAGGCCCGCGCGTCCATCGCCGCGACGGCCTGCGTGACGTTGGGCGGCAGCGCGTCGCCGCGACCCTCACCGCGACCGTCGCCGCGCGGGGCGGCGTCGGCAGCGGCGGCGGCGGTCGTGTCGGACGGCGCGGCGGCCGCGGTGGCCGCAGCCTTCGCCTCGACCTTGCCGCCGCGGGCGCGGGCCAGCATGTCGTCGACCGAGACCGGCTTGCCGGCGGTCGAGGGCTGCTGGTTGCGATCCTCGGCGGCGAGCGTGGCGCGCAGGCCGGCCGGGATCAGCTCGTTGGGATCCGAACCCGCGCAGGCACCGGTGCCGAGCGCGGCGAGAATGACAATCAGAAGAGGGGCACGACGCGACAGCATGGGAGTGGCTCCTGAGATGCCGCCCCCTACTTCAAGGACCGTGCCAGCCCCTGGAGCTGTCGCCGCATGTCGTCGAGCGCGGCCGCCGGCTGGCTGCTGGCGCCCTGCCACTCGGCGCCGAAACGACGCAGCAGGTCGAAGCGCACGCCGGCCGCCGACGGCTGGCCGTCGAGCCACAACAGCCAGCGATGGTCGACCACGCCCTCTGCCATCTCGAGCACCGCCTCGTCGATGTCGGGCGTCGCCGCGCACGCCGTCGCCATCGGCAGCAGCGCCTGGACGTCGCCCTCGCGGCCGTCGGTCGGATCAAACGGATCGGCCGTCGGCATGCGCGCGTGCCATTGCAGGTAGCGCGTCGCCGCCGTGCGCCACAGCCAGAAACCCGCGGTAAATCGCGGTTTCCCGGTGTTGTAGAGCCACACCTCGCGGCTCTTGCCGAGCGCGCCGTGCAGCCGCGCGACGTCGAGACCGTAGCCGTCGTTCAGCAGCACGACGTCGAACAGGTCGAGCAGGCGCGTGTCCTTGCGCGCGTTGAGATGACCCGCGAGACGGGCCGACGGCGCGGCGGCACGGATCGCCGCGACCCACGCGGCGAGCGGGCTGCCGTCGGGCGACGGGTTGCTCGGCTCGTCGGCGACGCTCCACACCGGCGGCGGCAGGCCGTCCTTGCGGAGACCCGCCAGCGCGTCGGCGATCGCCTGGGCGCTGCCCTCGACACCGGCCTCGGCGGCCGACCGCTTGGCCGCGGCGTAGGCCAGCCACGGCGCGGTCGTCGCATTTTGCAAAGCCTCCTGCGAGGCCCACAGCAGCGGGCCGTTGCGATTCGCGACGGGCGCGGGCAGCGGCGGCGCATTGCCGGTCACGCCGAAGCCGGCGAGGAACCGCATGTCGCAGGCGAGCTGCCGGTTGGCCTCGGCATGCGTCTCCTCGAACCAGGTCAGGTGGACCGGCGGCTCGAGGTAGAAGCCCGAGACCTTGGGCGACTCGGGCAGGCGCACCGGCAGCACCTCGAGCTCGACCGGGAGGCGCGGCGCGGCGGCGTCGCCACCCAGCACCAGGGTGCCACGGTAGCGGCCGGCCGGCGCGTCGGGCGGCGTCGACAGCCACAGCACGTGGCGGGTCGGACCGTTGCCGGCACGGGCCTGCAGGTGGAGGCCGCCGCGCAGGGTGCGGTCGGACGGCTGCAGCAGGTTGACGCCGGTCGACTCGCGGTCGAGCCGCCAGCGCGCCGACCACAGCTGCGCCTTGAGCGGCGCCGGGTTGGCGGGATCGGGCTGGAAGGCGAACGGCACGTCCGCCCGGTCGCTGTCGGACTCGGTCTGGAACTCGACGCGCTGGCCGGTGCCGGGCGCGGCGCTGGCCTTCAGGGTCGCCGGCTTGCCCGGCTTGTCGATCGCGACGACCGGCAGGTTGGCCGGTTTCTTCGGCGCGCGCTCGTCGATCGGCCAGGCATTCACGAACCAGTCGCGCCGCCACTTGGTGACCGCGTCGCGCGCGACACGGCTGCCCGCCGGCTCGATCAGCGCGGCCGCCATGAAGGTGGCGCCGGGACCGGCGCCCGCCAGCTCGATGGTGATGCCGTCGTTGCCGACCTCGACCTCGGTGGTGATCTCGCCGCCGCGATGGCGGCCGTAGGCCTCCCACGAATCCTCGCCCGGCCGGTAGCGGCGATCGCGACCGCGCATATAGCGCTCGGCGATCCATTGCTGCGGCGTGAAGGTCTCGTCGACGATGTCGCGGCCATTGACGCGCACGCGGCGGCGCAACACCCACGGCAGGGTCTCCCACTCGCCGACATCCTCGAGCCACAACGTCAGCGTGGCGCGACCCGCCGGCCACGGCAGGTGCAGCCGCTCCATGCCGCGCATGCCGTTGCCGATCAGCGGGTCGACGCCCGGCCGCGTCACCGCGACCGGGTGACCGGCCTCGATCCGCTTGTCGCCCGGCACCAGCCGTTCGAAGCCCGGGAACAGCGCGCCCTGGGCACTGCCGAGGCTGATGCCGACCGCGCCGTCGGGCAGCGACGCGGCCTCCTCGAAGCGGAACACGTCGGCGCGGACCTTGCCCTGCGACGAGGCGTTGAACAGGTGCAGGCCGCGCAGGTGGTCGTAGCGCAGGAGGCGTCCGCCCGAGGTCTTGAGACCCTTCAGCGGCACTTCCCAGCGGAACGGACCGGGCGGCACGATGCGCTCCTCGTTGACCCGGCTGGCGTAGCCATCCGACCAGTCGTCGTCGACGCGCAGCACCAGCGTCACCGGCGCATCGGCCTCGACGGTGCCCTTGATCACCAGCAGGGTCGACGCCGTGACCTGGGCCTGGCCCTTGACGTCGACATGGAACGGCAGCTTGCCGGTCGGCAGGTCGAGGGCGCGCGCCGGCAGCGCCAGCACCACGCCGGCCAGCGCCGCCAGCAGGCCGATGCGCATCGCCTGGAGAACCATCACATCGCCTCCAGGGCGCGCGCGAGATCGCGGGCGCGGGCTTCCCAGCTTTCCTGCGCCACCGCGGCGCGGCGCTGGACGTTGCGCCGGCTGTCGGTGGCCGCGCTGGCGATCGCCCGCACGAAGGCATCGGGCGTGCTGCCGACCTCGACGAGGCCGGCATAGGGCAGCAGCGCCGGGAACGGCGTCGCCGCCACCGGCGTGCCGGACGCGAGGTACTCGCGCAGCTTCAGGGGATTGCAGGCGCGGATCTGCGGGTTGTCGCGGAACGGCAGCAGCGAGACGTCCCAGTTCTGCACGTAGGCCGGCAGCGCGCCGTGGTCGCGCACGCCGAGCAGCCGCACGTTGGGCAGGCCGGCGAGCGGGCCCAGCGCGGTGCGGACCTCGCCGATCAGCACGAAGTCCCAGTCGGGCAGGCGCTGCGCGGCGGTCGCCAGCAGCTCGATGTCGATCCAGTCGGACAGGCTGCCGTAGAAGCCGGCGACGCGCCGGCGCTCGCGCCTGAGGTCGGCGGGGGCGGCCACCGGGCGCCGGAACAGGTCGACGTCGGCGCCATGCGGCAACACCAGCGTGCGCTGGGCCGGGAAGCGTTCGGCGAGTTGCGGGCTGGCCGCCACGATCAGGTCGGCGCGCGCGGCGAGCTGGCGCTCCATGGCGACCACCGGCTCGTGGTCGACACCGGCCAGGGCGCCGAAATCGTCGCCGCAGTAGTAGACGACGCCGCGCTCCTCGAAGGCGCCGAGCAGCGGCGCGGCGGTCGGCAGCGAGGTCCACAGGATGGGCCGCTGGACGCCGCGACGCGCCAGCGCGCGACGAACCTGCCAGCCGAGCAGCGCGCGGTTGGCGGCGGCGGCGGCGCGGCTGCCCGGCCACGACACGGCGAGCGGCGGCACGATCGACAGCGACGGCGGCGGCGCCTTGGCGGCGGCGGCACCGACGGCGGGCGTCGCGACGCGGCGGCGCAGGAGCTTGTCGGCGACCCGGCGCAGGTCGGCGCCGTCGAGGCGCGGCCGGCGCAGGCCGATGGAGTTCACCCAGACGACGTCGCGCGTGTCGGCGAGTCGGCGCACGAGGTGCTGCGTCGAGCTGGGGTGACGGCCCCAGTCCTCGCCGAACACCACCAGGCCGGCGGCGGCGCTCATGGCCGGTCTCCCGTCTCGATGGTCTTCAGCACGCGCGCCGGCACGCCGCCGGCCAGCACGCCGGGCGGCAGGTCGCGGGTGACCACGCTGCCGGCGCCGACCACGGTGCCGCGGCCGATCGTGACGCCGGCCAGCACGGTGACGCCGGTGCCCAGCCAGACATCGTCCTCGAGCACGATGTCGCCGACCTGGTCCTCGGTGTCGGGCCGACCGGCGGCGCGGTCGGCGGCATCCAGCGGGTGGCCGGGGTAGCCGGCCAGCAGGGTGCGGCCGGCGATCCGCACGTTGTCGCCGATCGTCACGCGACGGCCGACCGCGATGGTGGTCTGCCAGCCGACATCGACGTTGCCGCCGATCTCGAGCCGCGGCCGGACCGCGCCATGGCGGCCGGTGAAGGTGGTCTGGCCCGACATCCGCGTGCCCGGACCGATCGCGATGTCGAGCGGCCCCATGACCAGCGGCAGGCCGCCGTAGAGGTAGAGGCCGGGCGCCCGCCGCGCGAGGCGCGACTGGAACAGCGGCGTGAACCACAGGGTACGCGCCAGGTTCTGCGCCAGCCGCACCGTGCCGAGATGGGCCGACAGCAGCAGGCGATGGACGCCCGGCACCGGCGGCATCGACCAGGTCCGGACGCCGCGCACGGTGCGGTAGATCAGGTCGGCCAGCGGGTGCTCGCGATGCTTCACCCACTGCCGCAGCGCGAGCGTGCTCATTCGACGGTGACCGACTTGGCGAGGTTGCGCGGCCGGTCGACGTCGACGCCGCGCTGGACGGCGACGTGGTAGGCCAGCAGCTGCAACGGCAGCGTGGCGACGATCGGCTGCACCAGCTCGTCGCAGCTCGGGATGGTCAGCGCGCCGACCGCGACATCCATCAGCGACAGGATGCCGGCGCGGTCGCCGACCACGGTGACGCGGGCGCCGCGCGCGGCGATCTCGCGGATGTTCGAGCCGGTCTTGTCGAGCAGCTCGCCCGAGCAGGCCAGCGCCACGACCGGCGTGCCTTCCTCGATCAGCGCGATCGGGCCGTGCTTGAGCTCGCCCGCCGGGAAGCCCTCGGCGTGGATGTAGCTGGTCTCCTTGAGCTTCAGCGCGCCTTCGAGGGCGATCGGGAACAGCGCGCCGCGGCCGACGAACAGGGCGCTGCGCGCCGACTGGAACGATTCAGCCAGCGCCTGCACCGCGGTCTCGTTGTGCAGCGTCGCGGCGATGGTCGACGGCAGCTGGTCGAGCGACTTCAGCGCCCCCAGGATCTCGCCCTGGCCCAGCGTCTTGCGCCGGCCGGCGATGTCGACCGCCAGCCGCGCCAGCACCATCAGCTGGGCGATGAAGGCCTTGGTCGAGGCGACGCCGTTCTCGACGCCGGCCAGCAGCGGGATGAAGCTGTCGGCGTCGCGCGCCAGGCTCGAGTGCACGACGTTGACGAGGCCGAGCGTGGCGCAGCCGGCCGCCTTCAGGCGATGCAGGCAGGCCAGCGTGTCGGCGGTCTCGCCGGACTGCGAGATCAGGATGGCGAGCTCGCCGCTCTCGGCCGGCGGCAGCGGCCGGTAGCGGTACTCCGAGGCGATCTCGATGTCGGTGCGGATGTGGGCGAGCTGCTCGAACCAGCGCTTGGCGACGCTGGCGGCGTAGTACGAGGTGCCGCAGGCGATCATGGTGATGCGGCGGATGCGCTGCGGCGGCAGCGGCAGGAAGTTCGAGAGGACGCCCTGCTCCTGGTAGCGGTCGTTGATCAGGCCGGCGACGCGCGGCTGCTCGTAGATCTCCTTCAGCATGTAGTGGGCGTAGCCGTCGAGATCGAGCACCGAGGCGTTGCGGTCGACGTGGATGACGCGGCGGTCGACCGGGTTGCCGTTGACGTCGAACACCGCGAGGCGGTCGCGGCTGACCTTGGCGAGGTCGCCATCCTCGAGACAGACCGCGTGGTCGGCGAGGCCGGCCAGCGCGTTGGCGTCGGAGGCGAGGTAGCCGCCCCCAGCGCCGATCGCGGCGACCAGCGGGCTGCCGCGGCGCAGGCCGTACATCGTGTCCTGCGTGCCCTCGTGCAGCGCTGCGACCGCGTAGGCGCCCTGCAGCGTGCGGTCGGCCTCGCGCAGCGCGGCCGGCACCGTCGCGCCCTCGGCGATGCGGCGCGACACCAGCCACGGGATCACCTCGGTGTCGGTGTCGGAGCGCAGCTTGCAGCCCTGGGCCGACAGCTCGGCGCGCAGGCTGCGGTGGTTCTCGACGATGCCGTTGTGGACGATCGCCACGCCCGGCGCGAGGTGGGGATGCGAGTTGCGCTCGTTCGGCCGACCGTGCGTCGCCCAGCGGGTGTGGGCGATGCCGATGTTGCCGCGCGGCTGCTCGGCGGCGACGCGGCCGGCCAGCGACTCGACGCGGCCGACGGCGCAGACGCGGCGCAGGCCGTCCTGCTCGAGCGTCGCAACGCCCGCCGAATCGTAGCCGCGATACTCGAGGCGGCGCAGGCCCTCGACCAGGACGTCGGCGACCGGTCGCTCGGCGACCGCTCCAAAGATGCCGCACATGGGGGATTCTCCGATTACGTGATGAATGACTTACCGAGACCGGCGGTCTGCAGGATGCGGGCCAGCGATTCGCGGTCGGAAAGGCGCGGTTTTCCGGGCTTTCGCGGGCTTGCCGCGAACGCCGCGCGCGCCCGGGGTGGCATTTCGCAATGCCACGTTCGCGAATTGCGAGGTCGCCACGACCAGCGCGAGCTGGATGTAGAACGGCCAGGTGAAGCCCTGGGTGAGGAAGGTGCCGGAAATGCAGAAGCCGACGATGCCGGCCGGCAGCGCCTGGGCGACCTGGCGCACCGCGCCGGGGAGCTGCAGGTCGTCGGCCAGCGCGCGCGTGCGGAAGGCGGTGATCGCCGTCAGCACGATCATCGTCACGAAGGCGATGATGCCGGGGAAGCCGGTCTCGCCCAGCACGCCGAACCACGTCGAGTGGACGGCGTGGTTCATGCCGTCCCAGTGGTCGCTGAAGAAGAAGTAGTTGCCGGTGAAGTTGTCGAGGCCGACGCCGGTCAGCGGCCGGGTCAGCGCCATCTTCCACGCCGCGCCCCAGGCGTAGATGCGGCCCATCGAGGATTCGTCGATGCCCGACTCGGCGGCGCCGCCCGAGGCACGGCCGGAGATGCCGGCGGCGGCGAACAGCACGGTCATGGCCAGGCCGCCGACCGACAGCAGCACGACCTTCGACTTGACCATGCGGGCGCCGAAGATGCCGGCGACCGCGACCGAGCCGAGCAGGCCGCCGCGGCTCTGGGTGGCGATGATGGC
>Ga0102832_1001706_pt1 | contig 15636 bp, 6 predicted proteins | sample EBPBio282013_DNA_FD_88942 | JGI IMG/M metagenome (GOLD analysis project Ga0102832, IMG submission 88942) | Wastewater treatment Type I Accumulibacter community from EBPR Bioreactor in Madison, WI, USA - Reactor 2_5/28/2013_ DNA (Illumina Assembly) | ecosystem: Engineered > Bioreactor > EBPR >...
ATTATTTTACTTTCTGGCAAAGTTTTTACTCGATTTTTTTTATTTCTTTTTTAGATAAATATATTACCGAATAATCCATAAAAACTATTAACTGTCATATTGAATAAAGATTTCTTTTGCATAAGTTGTATTTGATTAAATCTTTCTTTGTTTAATGCACTCATTTTTGAAATCTTTCTCCAGTTATGAAAATAACTGAACTTTACTGCATATTGATTAAAAGTTAGTGACTTTCTAAGATCGTCGATTTATTTCAGTCGAAGCTTCTTTATTGATTTTCCATATTCAATAAATTTACACCATCGAAAAAAATACAATGTTTTTAGCCGAATATCCTTTTTAATATATAAAAAATACTTATTAGACCTAAATTGATGAAGGATCGATATTATTCTCAGCTTCATCATCTTCTTCATTTTAATGATACTTTATGTTCAGACATGTAAATCCAAGTTTTAACTGCATACTTTTCAATTTTAAGCAGATATTGTAAAGTCCTTTAACGTAATTTATGTTTTTCTCTATGATTCTTATCAATAATTTAGATTCTTTATTGGATTTTTTAGATTATTTTTTGGTTCCGTTATTGATTTGTTTTTCACAAAGAAAGAAGAAGTCTAGGATGTCATTTTTTTGTTATAAACAGTCATTTTTTAGGACGACTTGCCTAATAGAAGCAGCTACATTATTTAGGTTACTTAAATTTTATGTATTAGATGATTCTCTGAGAGATGCATAGACTTATTACACTAATGAAATATCTATTTTACAAATTTTTATTACATTGTGGGATATCACGCTATATGACATTTTAAGCCCGAAAAGAAATCATTTCGCTTTTGATCATTGATTGAACTTTTGAATAAATTTTTATAATGAAAATTAACAGCTAAATCCTTTGAATTATAAATTAAACTAACTCCGATATAATCGTTAAAGTTAAAACAAAAACTATTTTACCATTAGTAAAAATTATCAAATAAATTTGGATAAAAATAGTCATATTTAAAAAAAATCAAATCTTACACAGATTTCATTGAATTACTGAAGTTTTATTTTAACTTTTAACCAATATTCCTCTATCATCCATAGTTATACCATCCAAATGATCATTTTCATGTAAGAAAACTCTGGCTCTGATTCCTGATAATTTTTATTCTATTTTTTATCCGTCAACGTTAAAGTATTCTATTTTTATGCTTTCTGATCGTTATACTGAGTACATGTCATCATTTTACATGCTTAAACAATTTTCAACAATTGTACACTTTTACTGACTGTATTCAACAATCTTTGGATTGATGTAAACTGTAAAGTTTCTAACGACCGATTTCAACACTTGAAGACTTACTCCTGCATAATTTATTGATCTCGGGATAATGAAAAACCTCTGTAAAACTCCAATTTGTGGAGCTGCTAAACCTAAAGTTTTAATGTTTTTAGAAAGAAAACTTTCACGAAAAGTTGTCTTTAACTGTAAAATATTTTATTGCGTTTAATCGTTTAATGGAAAAGTGACTGGCTTGCAGACTTGCTTCAAGATTTGATTAGGGAATGTGATAAGTTGTCTTTTGGTCATATATATTTTTTTAGGTCAAAATTTTATATATTAAAGAAAATTTAATTATGTCAAGGAATTAAAAAACTTAAGCAAATATCATTTTTTCTTACTTTTTTCTCTCTTTTGGGCCTAGATTTGTCTTTTTCTTTATTATTCTTCTTCTTTCCTGAACTGTTATTATTTTTTAAACAAATACAAAGCTTAGAAATCTTTATACTATCTCTTCATTCTTTTGACGATCTATTTTTATGCGCTTATTCTATCTTCAACTGATTTTCTCATTTATAAGTAGTCTTTGTGCAAGACCTAAATTTTCTATGAGTAAGTGAACATATAATTATCCCTTACGACCAAACCTCCTAAAAATCCAAATGAAAGTCCAAAAGCCCATGATAAACCACTATACATTTTTATGAAATTTATGTAAAAAATTTATAAGATTCAAAAATTTTAATTAATCAAACAGATTAAAATAAGTAAAATTTATAATAATCGGTCAAAGATAAAATTAAAAAGTCTTGAACCATGATAGAACTTGACAAAATCACACTCCAAATTGGTCAAAAACTTTTTACTTAAGCAACAAAGAAGTTTATTCGTATAGAAGCATGTAATTTTTATTCAATTTTAGAGCCCTCTAAATTAATAAAAACAAAAAATATTGCAAAGCCTGTATCACAGACAAATCTTCAATGGAATTAAGTTATTTAGTTGCCATTCATAACAGGAAAATAAATGCCTTTTTAGATCTTTTAAAAGCATTAATTTGGGTATAATTCTGAGGAAATAAACTCAATAATGCATGGTAAAATAATATTGGATGAAAGAGAATAAAATTTCTATAATTGGGAAGTTTATGATATTCGTGAAAAAAAAATTGGATATCTCTCAGTCAATGTCAAAAGCAGACCTGAAACGAATGCTTAGAACGATAAAATTCTTACAAAAGATGTTCCATCAGCTTCAAAAAAGAAAAAGAAAATTGTTGATGAGACACAATTAGTTGTAATTTCATCGATTGTTGGTATTTTTTTATTTTATTTTTCAAGTCAACCTCCCTTTGATAAAAGCCAAAAGAGCATATGCATTATTAACAGTTGGAAATCAAAATTTGAGAACTTCCCCAGTTAAAAGTAAAACTGGGTAACTTGTGTTTATCGAAAATTATTAATTATAGAAAAGTCCGAAGATAGAAGAGGCAACAATATAAATATTTTCGTGTGGTCAGGATTAACCAGATGTAAAAATTGCTTTATCAAAAATAAAACTTGAGAAAAGAATTGATAGAAAGTTGAAATTTTATCATCCAGATGAATAAACAAAATAAATTGGATAAGGATTTATTGATGGAAAAGTTCAATTAAAATCTTAAGTTTTATCTGATCGAATCTTTGCCAGTATTATCAAGAAGGGAATCCAAAATTAGTTTTCAATTACTTAGAGAAATGAAAGCACTTTTAATCCTTTTAATCCATTATCACGCAGCATTGTAGTAACAAATAAAAGTTTTGCTTTGACTAATAGCCCATAATTATCTCCTTTTTCAAGGTCTAAGAAATTTTCGGTTGTTAATCAAAACTCAAATATAAAATTTCCACAATAAAAGAGATTTTTCTCATCAAGGGATCCTGCCAATAATAAATGCAGTTATTTACCTTAACAATCATTTGAATTTAAATAAAAAAAAGTTGATAAGTATTATAGAGGAGCTTCAATCGGATATGGGGAAAAGGCTGACTTTACAAGATCGAAGAAATAGGTTCCAAGTGTCGGAAAGTATCGACTACCTAGTATTTGGGATCGTTATTGAGCTCCAACTTATAGATCAAATGATTTTTTCTTATTTTTCTAACTGAAAGTAAGTTTAAAGCAAAGGAAAATTATTATCAAATATCATCAACTTGGCAATCTTCGTCACTCCATTAAATATTAGGATTTTACTTTTGAAAGTATTGTATTTCTGCTTATCTTCTTTGCTTTTAAAATTATTTTTCATTCATTTGAGAAAAGCTTTAATCATATTCTTGAGAATTTTACATAACTTAATTTATTTTATTCTCCAATTTTTGAACCTGAATTTTTTCAGTTTCAAAGTCAAAGTCATAAGCATAAAAGTCTGTTTTATGTTTCATATCCAAAGGAGATTTATTTCTTGAATCTTTATCGTATGTAGACTGAGATGTTTTATTGATGGAAGGGTTGATTATGGAACTTACATAGACTAACGTATAAAAAGATGATTACTTTAAATTTAATTTTTGGACTTTATTGGACGATATGAATTGTTACCAAAATATTTCTAGGTCGACTTTTATAGCGATTTTTGAATTTCTCTTGTTCTTATTTTTTGATAAAATTTTATCATTTCCTTTTCAGCTAAAATGTCCATTTCATGGTTAATACTCAAAGTTGAGTCCTTTTTTGTAAGATTAGATTACTCTTCACCATTTATGTAAAGTCTTTAAGAGTGTAAAGGATCAAGTGATTTTTGCTAAGTCGGTTGGGTATTCTCATTTACTGATGAATGCAACGCTACTTCATACTTTCCTCTTCTAAAATTATTCTTCCTAACCATTTAAGTTCTTTTGACATTCAAAAAATCAATTTAGTCATGACTGCCTTTCTTAATAGATGCTTTTTCAATGTGTAATTAAGTACATGCTGGGATAAAAATAAACGTTACATATTTTTTTAATACTCTAAGAACCATTTTTACTGTTTGAAGTGATAGAATTTTTCTTCGGTAAGACAATCTCATACATATTTTTTCTAAACTTTTGTTGCTTATTGTCCTTGTTTTTATTATTCCTTAAGAAATAATCATTGAAGGCATTATTATTGGCTACTTTTTCTTTTTAAGATGATTATCGAGGATAATTTTTCAATTATCTGGAATCTTTTGGTTATTTTTGGGCATTCAAAGTTATCAAATTACTAACTTATCTCGTATTGATAGTTTTTGAAAACGAAGACTGGAATGGTCTTTGCTGCTGAGATTTTGCTTTGCGTTAACGAATGAAAGGCTCATTGATATGGTTGGGTTTAATCTTTTTAGCGTTGCTAAGCAAACCAGTCGTGTTGATAGTTTCTTTGTTTTTTTAGAGCTTATTAGTTTTGTAATTATCAATGCGATCGAAATTAAGTTTATGAAGAGAAGATGTGCTTATGTCTTTTATTCTGAAAGATCGTGATGAGGACTGATTGAGTTTGCCTTTGTTATTTTTGTTGAGTTTATTTTTGAACTTTTGCTTTTTCTTTTATTTAGAAAAAAGATTTTACTTAAATGTCAGCCATGTAGGGTTCTAATGTGGCAATTTTGTTAAAGTTCCTGTTAATTTCTAGAGTTTGTTACTTCAAGAGCAATGTTGCATTTTGAAGTTTATTTTAAAGTATTTGTTCTTTGTTTGTTGACATAAAAATTAATTTTTTGTTTCCTCTCTTTGGTTTCCTAATCAGTTTGTTTGATGAAATAAATATAAAATAGTTATCGACCTTTTATTCTGAAAAATATACATTGATGTTAATTTTAATTTATTAAAAAATTTGCCAATTTGTAGATAAAAATAATATCGCAAGATAATTTTTCTTTCCATTCTCAAGAAAATGATTTAGAGAGATTTATTTAAATTAAAAATAATTTTTCAGTTGTGCCAAAAAATCTTTAATTAATGACGTTTAAGAAACAAAAAATCAAATTATTATCTTTCTAATTTATAAAAAGTAAAATTATTTAATTTTAAGAAAGATCATTCTTTCCGCTCTTTAGTCAACTCTAAAATCTTATGGCTTAACCAAAATAGAAGTCTATTGACGACTACACATTATTGACTGTAATCGGAAAGGGAATCTATGGAAAAGTTCTGTTAGTCAAATAAAAAAAGACATAAAAGGTTTATGCACTAAAAACGATCAAGAAAAAATTGATTACAGAACCTCAAAAGATAAATAATATCTTCACCTAAAGAAACCTTCTCATTTAAGTATCAGATTCATCTAGATCTTTAGTTTGACCATCATTTCATTATAAAAATGCTATCTACATTCCAGGATGATAACAAAATTTATTTTGTCCAAGAGTATTGTCCTGGAGGCTAACTTTTTAGCTTACTCTCAATGAAAGAAAAATTTACAGAATAACAGTAATTTTTCTTTTTATTTTTAGAGTTAAGTTTTACATTGCTCAAATAATCCTGGCTTTTTAATATATTCATAAAAAAGATATTGTTTATCGAGATCTAAAACCTTAAAATATTTTGATCGATAAATAAGGATATGTAAAACTCACAGATTTCGGACTTTCTAAAAAACTCAAACAAAATTAATCGAGAAATTTTTCAATCAAAGGAATGCCATAATACATGGCTCCTGAAATTCTTCATCAATAAAATTGCGGTCGGGCTGTAGATTTTTGGTGTTTAGGCTCCTTAATGTATTAAATGTTAACTGGTTGTGTACCTTTTTACTCAGAAAATCTAAACTAACTATATTAAAACATAAAATTTCAATAATTTAAGCCTGATTAGTAAGTAGAACTTTCTGATGATTGTGTGGATCTTCTAAAAAAACTTTTTGTTAAAGATCCAAATCAAAGACTTGGAATGAAAGATGAGAATTAAATTAAGAATCATTCTTGGTTCAAAGGAATTAATTGGGAAGCTGTATACAATAAGAAATATCGAGCACCATTCATACCGATTTTATAAAGTGAAGATGATATTTCATACTTTTGCCCCTAAGTTACGTAATAAAATGTTCATTCAGTGACCTCATATGATGAAAGTCATTCTGATGACCACTTTTTAGATGATTAAAATTTCCAGGGTTTTTAATATAATGCAGATTCTGAATAAGAAAAAAGCTAAGGATCTAAATCTCCAAAGAAGTCAATTAAAGGACAAGATTGATTGAGACAGATATCTTTCTGACTTCGAACTAATTTTCAATGATGCAATTTTAAAATTTTAAAATATTCATTTTATTCTATTAAAATTAAGTAATATATAGAATTGACTTAATATAGTTAAACTTTATAAGAGTTTCAAACTTTAAATAAATTTCAAAAAATGTTTAAAAAAGGTTCAAAATATTTTTATGAATTCTTAATAAAATCCTATAAATTTCTCAAACTTATAGATTGAGTCTCCACTTTTTATCCATGCAAGTTGGTTGACTTACCTCTTCAAAATTTATACTTAAAAAACCTTGATTTCATATTTTTGATCATTTCTGACCGAAGTTAACTATTTTTCAGAATTTATTAGGAAAACGTTGATTCAAATTTGGCAAGATTAATTCAAAATCTATAATTAAAAAAGTAAAAAATGCAAATCTTCGTCAAGACCTTAACTGGAAAGACCATTACTCTCGATGTTGAGCCATCAGACTCCATCGAAACCGTCAAGGGAAAGATCCAAGACAAAGAAGGTATCCCACCAGACCAGCAAAGACTCATTTTCGCTGGAAAGCAACTTGAAGACGGAAGAAGCTTGTCAGATTACAACATTCAAAAGGAGTCAACCCTTCACTTGGTCCTCAAACTCAGAGGAGGAAACTGATCATCAATAACTTCTGAATATCTATTACTCTTTACAATATAAATTTTACAAATAATAACTGTAATATTAAACTTTTTTTATCGTTAGGAAGAAAATAATTAAAATCAAAGATATTATGAGTGAATTTAGTCACTTATTAAGTTCTTCATATGTAATGATGAGATCCTTCAATATTATACATAGCCAGTCGAGAGTAGGTCTGTCATTAGGATCTGGTTGAATGCATTTTAGACATAAATAGTACATTAGAGATATAAATTCTGTAGTTCCATAAGATTATAGTTTTTCGTAAGGAAAAGAGTAAAATTTAAGATATTGTTCTTCTATGAATTCCATCTTTTTTAACTTCATTATTTATGCTGGAAAATGGTAGAACATTATTTTTAGCATAATCACACCAAATGAATACACATCTGTTTTTTCATCAAATCTTTGCCCTTTAGCTAATAACTATGGAGGAGCATAAGGGATAGTAAATCCCCGTCCTGCGTTACCTTTCATTAGAATTAAAATTACATGCAAGAGCATCAATTTTAGGACTGTATGACTCTCCAAAATCGATCAGTTTTATAAGATAGTGAACATTCTGCTTTGCATCTCCTACAATTTTTACTAATACATTTTATGGTTTCAAATCAATATGAACGATTCCATTGTCTCTTAAAAATCTCAAGGCAATGATTACTTCAAAAAGAAAGAATAGTTTAGTTTCATTTCCAATAAAAAGTGATTTTGACATTAAATAGCGATCAATAGAAGACTCGGGTATGAACTCTACAAAAATGTCTTCTTTGTACTCCTATTGTTGACAGAAATAATATCTTGGAAAGAAAAGACATCTTTAATTTTTTAGTAATTTTAGTACTGAAATTTCATTTTAGTATCTTTTTGACTGAGTCCTTTTTCTAATCAATAATGCTTTTGTGTGATTTGGTTCCTCTTGACGCCTGAATTGAGCATCAATTCTATAAATTTTACTGAATCCAGACTAAAAAATGCAAACTTATGAATCTACATTGATGATATCAATCTATGAGTAAATTGTGAATTTTCCACCGTATTAATGACAGGCCAAATTCATAGCAAACTATTTTTTAATTCCCATTTACCATTAAGGAAGTCTAAAAATAGAATCGATAATTTTTCTTTTTCCCATGTAAATTTTCATTATTGGATTTATTACATCTAAGGGTTTTGACTTTTTTTACATCATTAAGATTTAATTTTTAAGTTGGAAAAGTTTTTGGTTACGATCTTCCTCTTAGATTTTTTTAAATCGTGGAATATTGATAGGTTTAGCTTAAATGAAAAAACATGCATCGACATGCGAATGTATTATCAACTGAGATAATCTTTTGAGTTTCATTTTTACATATTTCAACTTTTTATTAGGAACAATTTCTTAGAAGGATTTTTTGTTAATCAAGTAGAGGATACTATCAAGACATTCATTCCATTTAGTCGTGATGAGTTATATCTGACTGATAATGTAGTTGAGAAACTTTTGTGGGTTTCTTATCAATGAACTGATAGATTAGAGGGTCCAATGTGAGTGAATAAGATAAGAAATTTAAGTTGTGATTGGATTGACAAAGAAAGATCCTTATTTCATTTTCCCATTAAACGATATAAAGTATTTCGCCATAAATCTGACAAGAGATTTTGACTCAATCTTTACTAAACGATAATTTTTTATTAATTTTGACTCGATGACAAAAGAGGCTCTTTGAAGGTTAAGATTAAAAGTAATTAACAATTAATGATCAGGTTGTGTTAATTTTGAAATTAAGGAAAAACTTAAATACTGGGAAATATCGCATTTACGTTTCAATTTTATTTCCTATTCTGCATCTTATTGTTCTCTTTATCTGTCGTTGTCATACTACACAAAAGCTTCGCTTTAAGGGTTTTAGAATGCTTCGGTAAAAGTAAGATTAGTGTTACTTAATCTGCCTGTAAGTAGACGTTTGACTTTTTTGGCTTAGAAGAATGAAACGCCTAATGGATTGCTAAATATGTCTTTTTATTATTTAACTTTGTTAGAAAAGTTCTCAAATTCTAATGGACTGTAGTCGACAAGAAGTTACATTAAAACAATGGTTTGATGAATATTTTGATGTTTATAAATTTACTAAATTTGCCAAAACTCATTTTTACAATTTTAATTCAACTAATTAAATTTATCTAAACTCCCTTCAATCACTAATATTTATTTCAATTTATATGTTAAAAATATTTTGTTTGAATGAAAATAAAAACACTTAGAAAACTTTGTGAATGAAGTAAGGAAATCAAAATCCGTCTTCTGAAAAAAGAGGATCTTAACTTTTTTAATTTTCTTTTTTGAGCTTTTATCTTCTTTCCCAATTCATGAAATATCCCTTAACTACATCAACTATTTCTGAATTTCTAAAACCAACCATTTTTTAAATCGCTTTGACAGTATCATTCACAGTCATGTTTTATCTTACTTTAACACGGTAAATTCTTTTACCAACTTAAACTTTGATCATGAAGAGGATTTTAATGTTTTCAATAAGTTTTTGTTTTCTCTTTTCATCTCTTTATTGGATTGTGAATTATTTGATGTCTTTCGATGATGAAGATTGATACCTACGACTTATTGAATTTATTGATCTGATTTCCCTTGACTTCTGCATTCTCTCAATGTGTTATAAATACTCTTTTGTTGGCTCGTGTTAAGGATATTAGGGTAGAGGTTTAGCTTTGAATCTTTCAGAAACTTGAGATGAGTCAATATATTATTCGCTTTCATCTATAGCCACACAATGGCTTTAGTACTGTTTATGAGGAGATTAATTTTATTATTTTTTGCCAGATGAACTGTTACGATATCTTGATTCACCAATTTCTTGAGATTTTTCGTTTATTCTTGGTTCAAAAGAACATGATTTAAACTCAGCTTCTATCTTTTTAAGTCTTTACAAATCTTTTTTATAAGTCATCACTCCATGCAAAAGATAAAGCTGTTAGTTTCGATCATTTGCCTTTTATTTGCTTGCATTATTGGACACTCCATCTTCGTCAACATCAAGTTTTTCGGCAATTATTTTTCTGTACCCTTAAACAACAATTCTTACGACTTTGAAGAAAGCAAGTTATTGTCTTTATTTTTTGGTAAGATGCTTACCATTGATTTAAATAAATTTAAGAAAAATCGATTTGATCAGAGATTCAGTTTACTCGACAGTTTGATCAACGTTCATCAAAGTCATGATGCAATCATAAATCAAACCAGTAGGAATGATATCGTCACCAAAGTTAATGAGCTTCATCAATCTCCAACAGTTTGTGATTGTCGTTTTTTGTTGATACTAAGTTGGAGAGAAAAGAATGGCATTGAGTTTTCTCCATTAATCGATTGTATAATACCCTCTAAATTACTATGAAAAATTTTGGTTCGCGAGGATTAATTATTGAAGTTCGTTAAATTTAGGCTTTTAAGCTGATTGATTCTTGACTTAGGAAGAATGAAGTGATTATTTTGGGGATTTTTTTACTGACATTGTTATCTAAGTTCAATGCGATAAATAAAATTTATCTTCCTTAAAATAATCGTATTTACAAATGAAATTGATAAAATTTGTATAAAAAAGCTAAGATTTAAAGCTCATAACATTTTTAAATTATATTTCTTTAAGTTAGATTTCAAAATAAACCGACATATAAAAAGTTTATAAATCCACAAAAAACCAAGTAAAAATTTAAATAAAAAAACTTACTCCATCACTAAAATAATTGAACATATAAATTCAAAAACTAATAAAATGGCAACTAATCAATCTGAATATCATTACTTGTTCAAAGTTGTGCTTGTTGGTAAATTGTTAAGTAATTTTAAGGAAATTCCTGTGTTGGCAAATCCAGTATTGTAGTGCGTTATGCTGATGATGAGTTTAGTGAAGTTTTTTTGGCTACAATAGGTGTCGATTTTAGATTTAAGTCATTTTCATTGTAAGGAAATAAAATAAAGTTGCAAATTTGGGATACTGCCGGTCATGAAAGATTCAGAACAATTACAAGCTCATATTATCGAGGAGCTCATGCTTTAATGATCGTGTTCGATATTACAGATAAAGGATCATTTTAAGACGCGATAAGTTACTGGTTTAATGAAATTAAAAATTCCTGTCCTGCAAATACTCAAATACTCTTGGTTGGTACGTATTTTTTAATCAATAGGCAACAAATGCGACTTATAAGATAAAAGAGCAGTATTTCCAGAAGATATTAGCAAAGTTTTATAGATCCATCCTGATATTCAGTATATAGAAACAAGTGCCAAAACTTCTTAACATATTTAAGAAGCTTTCCATAAAATTGCAGGAATGCTCGTTGCAGAGTAAGCTAAAAAGAATCAATCAAGGTAAAACAAAGACAAAAAGAAAAAACACGCTTCAAAATAAAAGGAAAAAGGAGCTACAAGTTCCACTATCTAAACAACTAACGAACAAAACCTACAGTAAAGAACTTAAGCAACAAAACTTTAAAATAAAAAGAAAGGTCCATTATACAAACAGTATTGTTGCTGAAATACAAGTTCTTAATGTTTTTTTAACAATTTATCTTCATACTAAAACTTTATGAATAAATATATGTTAGTAAATATTATCTTTTATATTAATAAAGATCAATATTTGTTTATGATGAAATCCAATAGCTAAAATTATTTTAATTGTTAAGATTAAAAGAAAATTATTAAGATTAAAAGAAAAAATTGAGTAAATTATCATTTCTCAGAATTAAGGAGTCCTTTATCATAGAGTTAAGTAAAGTTTCTTTTGATGGTTCTTTTGAAATTATTTTTGTAAAAACTGTTTAAATCTTTGGAGTTTTTGCTATAATCTTACTGAATGAGTTCTGGTTTTTTATTGAGTTTTTCTATGATAGCTTTTTTATTTGAACGTTAGTAAAATCTGTTATAGTTTTTACCAATTTCAAATTACGATGTGAGAGTAATAAAACACTCTAAAAACATCTTCGCTCTTTCTTAGTATCTTTATTGTTTTTGATTGTCACTCCAGTATTTTCTTCGATAACTTCGATTTGCAATTAGTTGATTGGAATTGTTAATAACTTAAAGGCAAGCTTGAGTGTTTTTCCAAATTGCTGAATATGGCATTATTAGGTCGGGTTTACACTAATTTTATGTCTTTATGGAAATCATTTACTCATTGAGGTTCGCCTATTAAATATAATCTTTTGACGATTAACTGCAACTGCTTATATCATCGTAACTTTAAGCTCGCATCGTTTCAGCAAAGTTCCTTCCAAAATTCAACTCACATACACGCTTATTTAAATAATCCCTTCGTGTCCATGACTTATGTCTGCTTTGTTTATGACAAAATTTTGTATGCTTTTTTATCACATAAAAAATAACTGGACTATAATTTTATCTAATGTTCACTATGTTGGGAGCTTCTAATTTTTCAGGAATCTTTGAAAATTGAAACTTTTGCTTCAGGTAATGGAAATACTCAAAATCGTTAGAATCTTAATTAATTGAATCTCTTATGTCCTCATATCCCAAAGTGTAGCAGATTGTCGATTATTTTGCAATTGCTTTCAGTTTATTAGGCTTGCCTGTAAAAAAACTTGTAAAGCCATAAACATTATTAAAAACTTCTTGTCCCGGATTTTTTTATATCGTTTTAAGTAACTTTCTGCAACACATTTTTGTTCCAAATTTCTTTTAAGTATACACTTCAATTTTGCCTTTAACCATAACGAACAATTTATCAATTTATCCTCGTGTATGAATGTTTTAATTGGGAGCAAAAATAACTTTTTGTAGTTTTTTGGCCATTTCAATCTGAATTTTTTTAGACCAATGAGTAATAAAAAATATGGAAGTTTTGACGATTTTTAGTTGATGGGATTATTTGACCTCTAAAAAGTTAAAGAAAATGTACATTATCTGAGTTCTTAGTTGAGTTTAAGAAGAAAGTCATTTTATTCGCTTACTCCAAGTTCTTCTTGAGCGATTTGATTACTTATGACATAGTCTCTAACTTTCTTTCCCAAGTCAGATTTTAGTTCGTAAAGTTTACTTATCCTTTATGAATTATAAATGTCCCTTTCAAGATTTGATCTTCGTTTCCTCATATTCCCTAGTGCAGCTCCGATTTCATTGACGATATAACCAAAGAGAGCCATTCCTTAATTGAATAAAAATGTACCTAAAGCTTCTATTATCATAATGGTGATGATTTAGACTTTGTTAGTGGGTAAAATATCCCCATATCCGACAGTAAGCATGGTAGTACATGCGAAATAGACAGTGTAAATATATCTCGTATCCCAATAGTTATCTTCCATTGACAAACGGGTCATCCAGTTTGATTAAGGAGAAGTTAGAGCGACTCCATAAAGTAAAAGGGACTTTATTATGATAAAAAGTTACGAAACAATGCAGAATGCAAATCATTTTGATGGCTAAATCACAAATAGTCATTTAGTTTTTGTATTTTGTAGCTATGATTAAGATAACCAGATAATTGTAAATTTAAATGGCTCGATGAGCTAAAAACATTATTGTAACCAAATCGAAGGGAAGCATAGCATTATTTTCGACATCATGTAAACTTGTTTAAGCCACTATTAAAAGGTAGTAAATCATGCACCATAAATCTCCTAAAATCAAACTGAAAAATTCAAAACTTATAAAAACTGTGTACAGCTTTATTGACTCGTTGTTTGTTTTATAATGATTGATGTATAAATAAACCTTTGTCATTAAGTCCCCAATAACGAAAATTATTCCTAACAGAAAAAAACCCTCAAAGTTTCTGATTTCATAAAGTCTAAAGACTGACAGGAACCAAATCAGGATAAAATTGTGAAGCATTACTACATAACTGAAAAAGTAACACAATTGACTGTCTGACATTAACATGTTAAAATTTCCCTAACTATTATAAAAATTTTACCTCTTCAGAAACTTTAGAATTTTTCTCCCAACGTTATTGAACGTTGTAGGCTGGGTTATAGTTGATGGGATTGTGAGTTCCTCTAAATTACATTAGTTTTTTCTTTAACAGGGAGATGTGTTGAGTAGATAAGAAATTTATAAACTTCATATAAATATTGCTATTAGTTTTTTAGGTCTAGGTTTCCTAAATGACTCTTGGACTAATGAAATGACTGGATATAGCTGCTGTTAAGTGTCGAGAACTTGTGGAATGGGATGTTCTCTGCATTAATTTTTATAATCAAAATTCTAAATCTGAAATGAATCTGTTCATGACAATCTCTTTCAAAACATATTTGTCATTTTTTCAAGCGACTAATCTCAGACTGCAATGAACTTTATAAATGACATTATTTTGAGTCTTTTTCCTATTTTTTCTCTCGTCGATTTTTTTAATTTTTTAGAAAAATTAAAACTGTTCAAACTAAAAATAAACTTAACTCGGAAAAATGCTAAACTCCCGATAAATCGTGTAAAACTTAATTTTATAAAGTTTTTAACATGTATGTTAGTTTTATAGATCTTTTATGTGTTTTTTCTGTTTTTTTGTTATTAATCTATGGTGTATTTTTTTAGAAATCCTAATTTTTTAAGTTTTTTAACTGATAGAATTTCGCCAAAAATATTCGCCTTTATTTCAACTTATTAGTTGACAAAAAGTTAGTCTTCTAAAAAGTTCTTTTCGAGAGTTAAAAAAAATGAGAAACAAAATTTTTAGATCGTAAATGGTGATTTAAGTAACAATAATTAGAATAATAAATTAACAGAAAATTAATTAAAAGGTCTGAGTTATATAAATTCAAATAAACTTTTATAAACTTTATGGGGATTATTGTCCTGTGTATTTTTGTAGAACTTTATTGACTCTTGTTGCAATAATAACTTGCTTATCTTAAGGAATTTGTTTGATTGAGCGTGTAATGGTCTGTAAACATGTTTTAATTTTCGAGCGTAATTGTGACATTTTGCTTTTTTTTTTATTGATTATCTTGAAAATTTTAATAAACTCTCTCTTTTATTAAATTAAGTTTTATTTTCAAATAAACCAAATTTTAATTCAGTTCTTTTTTTGAAAAGTTAAGTTTAGTGAATAAATTGAAAAGTAAAAATATTATTATCAAATTGAAATCAAACTCAAAAAATGTTCCGCGATTCTGTTATTCTAAAACAGGCGAAACTGAATATGTTTTTTATTAGTATTTGTAAACTTTTGTAATTTTCATCTGTTGAATTGTGAAAATGTATTGTATGCACCTGGACCTGGACCTTTCAATTATTCGTAGAAAGTTTCACGTGGTTTCTTATCGAAAATGAACGATTTTTATGTTTTATGTTTTGATAACAATTGTTTTCCTGTTGAAGGAATCAAAGTATCATATGTCATAGGACCCAGCACTGGAGGTTGTTACTTTTCAATTTTCTTAGGACTTGAGTCATGAATTTTGAAACAAATGAATGACTTATATTTGGAAATAAGTGCTTTACCATTTTTGGAAATTTTTTAATTTTCATCTAAAAATTAAGAA
>Ga0102832_1001707_pt1 | contig 15618 bp, 12 predicted proteins | sample EBPBio282013_DNA_FD_88942 | JGI IMG/M metagenome (GOLD analysis project Ga0102832, IMG submission 88942) | Wastewater treatment Type I Accumulibacter community from EBPR Bioreactor in Madison, WI, USA - Reactor 2_5/28/2013_ DNA (Illumina Assembly) | ecosystem: Engineered > Bioreactor > EBPR >...
AAGTAAATTAACTTAATTTATTAAACTTTTATATCTCATTATACAAAATAAATGTCATAGCTATCCAAAGCCAAATAAGACGCTTTAGAATTTTTTAAGAATTTGTTAGACAATCCGAAATTCTACAAACAATAACCTAAATACAATAAATAAACAAAAATTATCAATTAGGAGGATAGGTTAGAAATTGGTAACTATTGATTTATTGGCTATATAGTGTTTGAGAAATGTAGCTAAAACGAACAAAATAATTAAGAAAGAAAGTAAGTTGTAGTTGTGTCAAAAAGGTGCGAATTCATACCTTATGTAATATTTGTCGATATAAAAATAGAAAAACAATACTGTCCTACGATTCTATTAACCATTTCTAGTTACGATTTTACCCACCTCAAATGCTTATCTTTAAGTAATTTTGTTTAAATATAAAAGGATACAACAAAATCAATAACATAGAACCAATAGCTTTTCTCAACGCCTAATCTTTATAGCAGCTTCGCTTATGTAGTTTTTTCATATGATAAAGAAAAAAATCATATAACAAATGTAAAAACAATAAACAAGACAAGATTCAATTTGCTTACGAGATTATACATTGGTAACTTCATATTTTATAAAAAAAGACAATAACTTTTTATCCTCAGTAGATTTGACAAGAACAAGAATGACAAAAAAGTTCAATTTTTTATTAACCAATATTTCTATAAGTTTATAATTTGTGAATTTAATGAGATTATAATTGAAAAAAAATCAATTAATCAATTTTTCCTTTTGCGACTTAATTTGCCTTTTTAGACTCCAAGTGAAGCTGTTACTTTTTGATCAAGAACCACAATGGGCTTAAATTTACTTTATGTTTTTTCATAAGCTGTGTAGAGAACGTGCTGACCTCCAGCTTGAATGTCTTGAATGATTTAATTGTTGATGATTTTATTTCTTACTTTGAAAGGTTCATACTCTTAGTTTTACTCTCCTGTCAGAAGAACATAGTTCATTCCAAATCCCCAGCTGTAGAGTTCGGTAGAATTGTTCCAAGCAAAAGCAAACTCAGAACCTGCAGCAATATTAGTTATTGGAGTGGAAGGTTAGTTTTCTTCAGGGAATGTTAAAGAACGGATCGATTTAATGTAAGTGTTTTTTTATTAATATTTTTTCTTTTGTGATTGTTCCTCAACCTTTTACTGAACGTTATTTGAATTAAAAGGCAATGATACATTTTAATTGTTATCAGTTTTGATTTGTTTTTATTGAACTTCAGATATCATTTCGTTATTGCTTTTCTGTTGACTGGAAATTTGAACGTTGTTTTGAGATTCAAGCTACATGGGTTGAGATTGGACTTAATGGGATTGAGGTTAATTTTTTTGTTATTGATTCGGTTTCTATTGCTGAAGAGATTGCTCATCGATATTAAGTTTTTATACGTGTTTTTTCAAATCCAATTACTTTTGTTCTTCTTATTCTTCCTCATCTGATGAGGATTAAGATGGAATAAACTCAAAGTCTTCACCAAGACCCAACTGTCCATATTCATGTGATCCACATCCTAAAATTTATCCGTTTTCAGTTAAAAATAATGTAAAAAATGCACCAGCAGCGACCTTAATAATATTTTGTCCTCTCAACTTTTTAATCTAAACAGGATATGCTTGAGATTTAAAGTTACCGATTCCTAATTGACCTTGATCATTCTTACCCCATGTATGGTAAACAAAGTCTTTACCCTTTTTGATTTTAGCAACGGAGTGGTATCCTCCACACCAGACATCTTGGACATTATTGAGTCCCACACCATCAAAAGCAAGACTACTTTAAGTTTTTCTCCTTTAATTTATTCTTCTGCCTGTTGTAAATGATTCAGGCTCTCCTCTGCAGAAAATTCTATTGTTGACAAGAATACAAGTATGATTGGCTCCTGAGACAAGTTTTTGAATTGGATGATTTTTGTTTCTGATATCGAGAGAAACAGTTGTGAATTTGATTGGTTAATTGACGTTTTCGCTCATCTTTTAACCTCTCAAGTAATTATAATTACCTGTGAAATAAACGATACCATTGATGCTATTGGCAAACATAGTGTGGTTATCTCCGGCTGAAACCAAATCCACAGGGGTATCCAAAGAAACCTCCATTGGAATACATTAAGGCCCTTTTCTACCCAATGCTCCTTCGTCATTACATCCAAAAGTATAAGCTTTGCCATCGGTGGTCAAAACTACAGAGTGCAAACCTCCGCATGCGATTTTGTACACACTTTTTTTGTACAAAGGATTTACATAAATATTCTGATTGTTATCTCCTTCTTTTTCCGATTCATCATCCTCGTCATCGTTCAAATCAAACTTTTATAAGTTAGTTAAACAGATGGGTCTTTTAGATTCTGAAAGCTTGTTAGGATGTCTGAACTGATCAGATTCACATGAGCCGTAAACGTACAATTTCATAAGAAGTTAATTTACTGGGGGATTTGATGCTTTATTTTAATGATTTTCTATGACTTCGACTTTCCTTTATGTTTGTGAAACTTGAACTTTAGAATCCTCACCTTTAGCAATAATTTAGGTTTCGACTTTGTTAGATTCCATTTTAGGGTTTTGTTGTTGATCAATTGAGAATTTATAAATTATTTTTTTATTACTATTAACAGGTTTTCATTGATTTTAATTTACTATTAAGAATTAATTTTCATTATTGTATTTATTAACTATTTTATTAAATAGCTTTGTAAATTTAAGTCTTGCTAAAATATATTGACAAATGTAATCTTAAATTTCATTTTTATAGCACTTGATAATAAAATAAAAGCAGGCCTTTAATTTGAAAAAGGTATCAGAAAATAGATCAATAAGGTCAAGAAAAATTCACTACTCAAGTTACTTTTTGATTCCGCTTTACTTTTCATGATTTGTAAAAGTATTATTCATGTTAGCAATTCCAGACCTGAATTTAAGTTCAGAGTCCATTTGAGCCCTACTTTCAGGAGTTATTACAGTGTCAATTTTGGAACTGTACTTCGGAGCGAAATATTTTCTATCGCTATTTTTTATAGTTTTGCTTGGGTTGATAGTATACTATTCACTCAATTAAAACCTCCCTCTACTCCCATAGTCGATACTATGGTACACATTTTGCGAGTCATTTTGCGAGAGTTATTTGCTGTTGACTCTGATTCTCGGCAAATGGCGGTATCTATCAACTTTCTTTGACAGTTATTTGTAAAGATCCTTCTTCGGGTCAATCACGATATCCTTTATTTTCGCCTTGGATTACATTATTGACCTTCTTTGCTACTAAATTTGTTATGTCGCGCTGTTAACTACCTTCGTCAAATTCCTAACCAACTGTTCGTTTTCGCTCAAATTCTCTTTTGAAAACTTCAAAGCTTTCTTGTAAATTTTGAGAGCTTCATCGAACTGAATTAAACAATTATTTACCCTTTTCAGATGCTAAAATTATACCCCCATGTTATGGTAAGCGATAGCAAGCACTGCAAGTCTTTCATCATCAATTTATTCTTAGTTTTTGGGTAAAAGAACCTGCAAAAACTCATCTTGGAGTAAAATTATACTCAACATTGAATGCTGAAGAGCGTCTTCATGACGGTCAAGTTGACTTAAAACTGCGCATAAATTCAAGTGGGTATCTGATAATGTTTTTGGATTTTAAAGCTTTAATTCTAATTCGAGAGCTTGAATGAGGTAACTCAAGGCAGTTCTTATTTTTCCAGTTCTGCGATAGTAACATGCTAAGTTATTGAAAGTGGTGGCTTTCAAAGTTAAAGACTTTCCAGCAACCAATTATGCTTTTCGTAAACAGTCCAATGTAAGTTCAAAGTTTTATTTGTGAAGATTAACCATCGCTGCTAAATTCAAGTATTAACAAAGCTTTTATGAAGCCTTTTCGAACTCTGGATGGTCTAGGCCGTATACATTTTTCTTGATGCTTACAATTTACTCCATAATGTCAATACATTCGTTGTATTTTCCCTTTGTAAGAAGAAAATTACATTTTTTTGAAGGATTTCGCATTTGCTTGTGAGCTGAGTTAATTTTTATCTGAGAAGTGAGTCCATTTGAACCTTTTAAGTTTATTTTTTAAAATTAAAGACAATTAATTTCTTATAATTGTACTTTTGATTGAGGTTTTTAGAATTTTTATAAATAAAAAAGGGTTATTTTATAATTTGAAAATGTTAAGAAAAGTAAAGTAAGGTTAAGAAAGATAAATAAATTTAAACAGATCAGAACGGTTCTGAATTCAAAGTGTTTCATTATTGCTGACCGAACTCGTAATCAGAAGGGAAGAACTTCTTAAGATTTTAGAATTAAGGTTGTCCCTTTGCGTTGTTAATGATGGTTTCAATATGTTCCAATACCTTGATTAATGATAAAAATTACTTCTTAAACTTAGGCAGTGTCATCCGCAAGTCTATCTTGTTCTTCTTCGTCCATTTACTCCATATTGTATCCCTCCTCAATAGATTTTACGACTGTGTTCACCATACCGATCACTCTTGAACATATTTCAGGAAGTCTCATTGCCATGTCTTTATCCATTGCTGGCATTGTTTCCGCTAATGTTTCTACCATACCGCAAACTTGCTTATAATCCTGACCTCTGATAACAGTGGCCAATTCATTGAGGAATGGTTCCCAAACCATTTTGAGAACTTGTAATTTTTGTTATTGTTGAGGGCAACTCAAAACCATGAATTTAATTGTTTCAATTGCGTTGTTTCTGACTTCTCTTGAATGTTTATAAACTAAAAGTTAAGAAATTAAAGGAATTGTCTTTTAAACGTAAGGAACGAATTTGGATCCCATAAATTCAGCCATACATACAATGAGTACAGAGGCTTCAATTTTTTGAGTAAGATGATCAGTATTGAGGATGATATTCTTTACACCTTCAATTTTAAGATCAAGTTTTAGTTTAACGATTCTGTTCATACATTTGTTTTCTTGTTATTGAGGAGTTTCGTATTAATTAAGGATTTGAGCGTATACTTTTCTGGCTCCTGCGAGGTAAGCGAAGTGGAAAACTTGATCAGAATAAACGCTAAAGTTTTACTTCATACATTAAACGACGTTTTCATAAACAACGAACAAAGATTTATGGAGAAGATCGTCTTCTGGAAGGGTTTGTTGCATTTCAAGGAGACTCTTCATTATTTCTTCACATTATGGATTGAAAAGAGCTGGGGTTTATCTGATGGCATAGAGAAGATGTCCCATAGTTTAAATGGTTTTTGATCTGATCATGATTTTTTGTTGGGTGTCAGTTCCAATAATAGAGATGATTTTTTTAAGTCCTGGCATGAAAGTAGGATAGAATCTGTCAAATGAGTTGTACTGGGCGATAGTTGAAATAGTATCAAGAATGGCCTCCAACATAATGTAACTCATTCCTGAAAGACTGTTTTCAAAGATTTTGCCCAAAGATCCTAAAATTTGATCAATGTATTTGTCCATTATTTTGATTTGCTTATCTTTGTATTCGGCAAGTCCAGTTTCGAAATTTTGAATGCAAAGGGCACCTTTATATTGAACTTTAGGATAATTGTGTTCTAAACATTTACAAATGAATCCCAAAATCAAGTCACCGTAATTCTCTTGAATTTCTGGTGCGAATTCTTCTGACATGTAGCCCATAGCTACAACAATGTCAACAATAAGTCGGGGATTAGTTGTGTTCAAAATTGGAAGAATAAGCCCAAAGATATTCTTAAGCTCTCCTTTATATGAATCATGACAGTTTTAGGTCAAAATTGACATACAAGTCAAACCTGCATGTTGCATGTGTGGTTGATCGCTTTTTAAGTACTCTTGAATTTGACCAATAAATAATGGCAACATAAATTTATTTCCAAGAACTTCCATCATTTGAGATAAATGTTACTCAGTGCTCAATGAAATGTCGTTTTTAGAAATGATTTCATCTTTGAATTAATTGGCCCATTCTTAAATCGATGTTTCTTGGATTTCACTTAACATTTTCATGTAAACATTAACATACTTTGACTTGAATACTGGAGTTTTTTTTACAGCTGCGGCATGACTGTTAGCGAGTAAGTAAACTCCATGCATGGCAGTTATTCTCAGGTTGACGAGTAAAGCTTCAGCTTCCATAATTTAAACGTAAATTGTCAGCATGTCGTTAAGGATTGGTTTGACGAATTTGGGGTGAGTCTCAATGAGTTCATTAAGACTTTCTAAAGTTGTGATTCCAGATTATTGATCGAACTTGATGAGTTCAATGGACTTATGGAGAAGAATGTTAAGTACAGAAGAGAACTTCATAACAAGTTAAAGTTTTGTGATTGAAGAAAGAAAGACGGTCAATGTTTTGAAGGCTGAGACTTTGACTTGAATATTTTCATCTTCGAGTCCTTTTTGGAAGATAGACTCAAAACCTCCTGAGTACTCCATTAAAAGTTTATCATCGAATGAGTACTCGCAAATGATTTAAATCAAGTACATCATTGCCAACTTAATGTTCAAAGCATCCACTGATGAGAGTGTTGAAATGATTTGAATTAATTCTCTTTCTTGTTTCTGAATTTAATCAATATTTTACGATGTGAGTGAAGACTTTAACCAAAATTTAACAGCATCTTTTTAAGAATGTAAAAGACTTTTCAGGTAAAATCATGTTTTTAACGCTGCTAACTACATACTACAATTTTTAATTTGAAATCCTTGTAAAAACGGTAGTATCATCCAAGTATTTCTTTTTCAGTAAAAGAGCGCCCATTGTTGAAACCTGTGTCATAATATTGGGATACTTGAGGATTTTAATGAGTCATGGAAAGGACAAATGCATCGATTCCTTGATCAAAGCTGGTGATAGGAATTTGGTCAATAAACTTTTCAGCTTGGATTCTTCTTTCGTTATCAGATCCGAGAAGAACTTCGATGACAGAGTTGATTTGGAGGTCCATAGATTAAGGAGGATAAAGTTTGTTGGTTAAAATTATAATTCATTTGGCGGGTATCATAAATTAAAATGTTTAAAGACTAAATTAAAATATTGAAATAGCTCTATAAAAATGATAAGGAAGTCTGAAATGAGGAGGGAAATAAAATTGTACTAAGGGAAATTACTAAAAGGGACAAATCAATGAGGTTTAAGGAGGTTTAAATAATAAAGATGTATTGATGTAAAGCATGTGACTGGAAGGAAAAGTTTCATTTAAGATTTGGGCAATTGATTCCATATATTTGAGTTGGTGATTGAAAAATTAACATTGAAATTAGTAAGGCACATTTTTTTTAATATTTTTCCTTTAACAAAAATAAACAGATAAGAGTTAATTAGTTTGTTGGGATTATTTTGATATTTATTGAGGCTTTTATTGTGTGATTCTTCCAATCGATTTTTTGTGAGATTCCTTTTAATAAATATTTGAGCAGGTAAAATAAAGAAAATTAGAAATGTATTTTATTGACAAACCTTTAAAAGAATTAATGAAATTTTAGAATGGATGGAAATAATAAGAAATATAGAAATAAGAATGGAAATAATAAGAATTAATAGAAAATTAATTAAACTAAATAAATCCCAATGCAAAAAATTCAAGAATTAACAGGTAAAGAGTACGTGCTGGCTAAATTCGAGCCAGGCAACATTCTTCTCCTCAACAGGTTTACTAAAAAAGCCTACAACTATTTTTAAGTTAAAGCATCCCGTCCTCTTTTATAATAACTTCATCACTAAAGTCTCTTGAGGCCATTATTCTATGGAAATGGCCTCTTGTATCTGAAAGGCGAATCCAACCTTCAAGTATAATTTGAGAACCGCAGACGGGGTTACGAAAAGGATTATTTCACATAAGAATAATTACTCAATACATTCCAGCCTATCTTCCAGTGCATTTAGTTCCTCCACAGCAATAATGTGATCCATGGGGAAATCCATCCTGAAAACATGCTCTTAGTTGACGGTCAGCTCAAACTCAGAGACTGGCTTGTCCAAGTTTCGGATAACGTTTATTACGTTCAATAAAAAAAAGAAGAACGCACCAAATTCGATGATTTTCACGCATTAGGAATCATCTTGACTTAATTTGCCACTCTTCAAAAAATTCCATCCTCTCTCCAGTAAAAAGATATCAGCTCCCTCATTGATCCGATCATCGATGTTTACAGTAAAAACTTCACCTTCATCCTCCTTGCTCTTCTCAAACATAAAAATTAACTTTACTCTTCCATACTCCCTCTTATTTTAAACCAATCCAACACTCTCATGGATAATACTTAACTCGCCACAATTTATGCTAAAATCAAGTCGAATAAGATGCAAAAAATCATAAAAGCCCAGCCCCAGTAGAAAGTAATGAATATGCAACCCACACCTAAAAAATCTTAAAACATTGTAATTCAGTCATCTCCCAATAAAAAGTTTAACATCACTCAAACAACTAAAAAAACAAATCGTTCAGATGACGCTGAAAATAAGAAAGTATTTAATTAAGAAGTCAAGAAAAGACAAATTTAAAAGATAACGAAAATAATTGAAAGAAGCAACGCTTTTGTGAATTAACTGATGGCAAGGAAAAATAATTCAGAATTCGGAGTTTTGAAAAACAACAGCGAACATAATGGAGTAAAAAATTTGGGAGAAGTCAGCAATCAGCAACATGTATTGAAGAAAATAACAGGAAAGAACAACATAAATTTAGGAACAACGATGACTAACATGTCGATGTATGCTGTAGAACCGACAAAGAAAGTGAAATAATTGGGGATTGGAGTTACATTTTCTCCAAATAAGAGGCTAAGAACAATAAGTCGAAAAAAGTGAAGTAATTGTTTCAATAATTTTAAAAAACGTATGATTTATATTTTTCTCTGAAACTCATTATTTTTATTACTTCAGATACTAATAAAAATACCTTTGAATAAAATAAGTCTTAATTTTATGTTTATTTTGAGGTTGATGACTCATAATGTTCCCTTGATTTGATGAATATTTTTTGATATGATTAATATTTTGTGTTATTCACAAACAATTTATTAATGCAAATGAATTCTAAAGATTTTTGAATAGAAGTTTAAATAAAAATTGGGAAAATTAAACTAACCTGAAATTTTCTCATGAAATTCTTAAATGGTAGCTTCTTATTTTGACTTTCAACGAAGAAAGAAAGAATATAAAGTATATGAAAGAGCAATATGTCGAGGACTTCTTAATAAATCATTTTTATCGTATTTTCTCTTCTGTCTTCATTCGGATATTTCAACTCCGTAGTATTATCTTAAAATCTGATAAGTTGGCATCCAAAACAAAGCATAAAGACAATGTGCAAGTAATTCCGTTCCGTATCCCTTATAAAATCCTGCGATCCCCTCTTTCTTGTAAATTCTTTCCACCATTAAACTAAAGACCAATTTCTTCTTTGTCGTGTCAACCAAAGCGTACCTCGTTAATAAAACTTCCATCGGATTCAACAATGTCGTTGCGATGGCTGTGGAAGCAATTGTATTGAAAATAAGCCAAGTTTTACTGGGCCCTGCAAAGTATCTGATCATTTAAAATACTTGAAACTGTATGGCGGTATACAATGTTTTACATACAAAATATATTCGCGTCGATTTATACAACCTCCAGAAGCCTTCTTTCCTTTAAATTTACTTCAGACCCTTAAACAGTGATGTGTACTCATAATCTGGATGGTTCATTTGAATTCTCGTTCTAACTGTGTCAACAGGAAGATAAGGCCAGAGACAAAGAAACTCTGCAAAAGCAGAAATAAAAAAAGGAAAGAAAAGTTTAAATTATTTACGGTCAGTGTGTTCATCAATAATCTTCGATATTTTGTTCATAAAGTACTCATATGTACCGACGTAAATTGCTGTTGGGACAAAAGAAGCAGGAAAAGATAAGCTGATACCTCTGTAAAGTTTTAATTTTTAGTTTTTTATTGATTTGTACAAGTAAGTAAAAGGATTGTGGCTTGCGAATTTATTAGCTTTTAAGCGTGTTGAGACAGTGTCAAGGGGATAAAGAATAAGATCTCCAATCCAGTTCGCAAAAGCGGAGAAGAAAGCGACCTTAGCTTGGTTATGAATGAAAAATACCTGCGTGCATTTAGGCTCCATCAGTCATGTTTTAGGTTAAGGAAATTTCCAGTAGTTGTGTATTTAAAGGGATTTTAAGGTTTTTCAATCAAGTGAGAAGTTTATAATCGGAAAGTATTTTTAGTTTATATCACAAATCAAATTTGTTGAACTTATTTTACCCAATCTTAATCATCTCATTTAAATTCAATCATCCAATTTAAATTAATCATCCAATTTTTAATTCAATCACATCTTATTTTAATTCAATCACATCTTATTTTAATTCAATCACATCTTATTTTAAATTCTCACTTAATTAAAACATAATTTCAATCCCTTTATTTTCGTCTTTTACTTATGACGTAAATCAACTCATTATAAAAATATTGTTTTCAAAGGAAAGTTAAAATTCCAAAAAATTATAATTAAAGAAAGCCGAATGATTAAAAATGACAATATCGATAAATTTTATTCCTTTAAATGCGGACTTTGCTCATTCGTTGCTACGTACATTTCAGGAGTGATGCACCCTTTTGACTTAATAAAAACCCGTTTCCAAAGTAGATTTTAAGCGATTTAGGTCACGATGGGAGATCGAATGCATAAAATTTAGTACCCAAGTATTCAGGAGTAATGAATGCAGTAAAATAAATTTACAGAAACGAAGGTTTACTTGGATTGTACAAAGGATTCTACATCAGTATGTTAAGTCAAGCAATGTCAATATCCTTTTTTTTCTGGATGTAAGATTTTCATAATTTCAGGTATGAGAAAAGAAAACTGTTTTACGAGACAAAAAACTACGAATTAATGGATGCTGTAACATATGCAAGCATCGAGGCAAGTATTTGTGCCACTTTCATAACTCAGCCATTTTGGGTTATAAAAACCAGAATGCTTCTTGATGTAAATCGAAATATATCGGAAGTGCAAAACTTTATCCAAAAGACAAGATAAATTTATGAACAGAATGGAATGAGAGGTTATGGGAAAGGCCTCCTTTTGAGTTTGATTCTTTCATTCAGTGGTGTCATTCAAATGTACATTTACGAAGCGTCAAAAGTGTTTTATGATTACGCTAATTTACCTCAATCTGGGTTGGAAGAAAAGAACTTTATTTGTGGAAGCATCAGCAAAGCATGGGGAGTGATGATGACATACCCAATTACGACTTTGAGGACGAGAATTCAGCAAAATCAGTATTTTGGAAACAGAAACGCTGCTAAATACCACAACGTCTTTGAAATAATGGGGAGAATGTTAAGAGAAGAGGGTATAAAAGGATTTTACAAAGGTCTTTGGGCGAACCTGATAAGAGGAATTCCTCAAAAAGGAATCTACTTTTATGCTTATTAAATGTTAAAAAAGCTTATAATAAAGGATGAGAGACGAGAAGCCTGATTGGCACCTAATATTTACTTACTCTAACTGATTCTTACTTTTTTTTATTTATCGCCCTTTTTAACAGGACAAAATTTCTTAATCATTGAAAAATTCATCAATTTACACGAATCTAACATTTTCATAAAAATGATAATTTAAATTAGTGACTGAGTTAAATTTAAATTAGAAGTGAGTAAACATTTTTAATTTTTAGTTTAAAGATTTGTCCGAGTAAATATGTAACTGTTTGTTGCAAAAGGAGGTAATTCTTGATAAATTATTGAGTACTTTTTTTATTTCATCAAACTTAAAATGGTTAATTTTTCCCAACTTTAAAACCTTATCATTTAGAAAAACAAAGTATTTTTAATTCTTATATTTTACTTTAAAATAACAAGCCCATTTTTTGTCAAAAGATAATAAATCGAAAATAAGCCATCAATAAATATAATAATTCGCAGTTATAAAAATGCAAAACACTCGCTCCAACTTCAACGAAACCGGACAAAGTTTTGGTTCCAATCCCGCTTCTCTTAAAGGCAAACTACAAACTCTTTAAGTAACTAATTCCCTTTATTCAGCAACAAATCAAAAACATCTCAAGTTAACTCAATAACCATAAAAAATAAGTCCAAATTCTAAGATCCGAAAAGGACACCCTTGAATCCGTACTTACCATGAAAACAGCCGATGTAAAAAAGAGTTTATCCAACGAATTGGTCAGAATTGAGGAAGAAATGAAGAGACATTTTAATTTTCAAAAAGCTGAGAACAGCAGAATACAACAACAAATTACTGCCCTCAAAGGAGAGAAGACTGCTTTGCAACAACAGCTTTTAGGTCTCCAAAGAAGAATTACTGAGTTGGAAATGCAAGTAGGCAGTGACGGTCAATGATTGTGTAGAAGATGATTTTTTTAATAAGATTTGTGCAGATTTTAAGTTGTAAAAAATGTGAATAAATAAATTAGTTTAAGATTTAAGCTAGTTTGATAGATTGGAGAAATAAAAATGACTTGATAAGAGAAATATAAATGACTTGAAATGTGAAATTTTCAAAGATAAGATGTCTATTTTTAATTTATTCGAATTCGTATATTTTCTTTAATTCTGTATGTTTTCTTTAATTTCTAATGTTTTTCTTAAATCTTTCAAAAATAAAGAATTGCTTCGATTACTTCTTTATATAAAATACAAAAGCTTTCTATTCTTCTAATCAAATTAAAAAATGGAATATCAACTTAAAAAAAACTAAATCGTCTCTCAGGTTGAGTTTACCAACTTACTGACTTTCTCTCTTGCTTAAAATAAACTTTAAAGAAACTTTCGCTCCATTGTGGAAGCTCTTCTCCTTAACCAGGACAAGACGGATACTCTCAGCCATGATCTTCTCCACCAAAAAGATTAACATTCAAATTAAATCCAAAAATTAAATGACCAAATTCATTAACTCAGAGCTGAACTTCAAAATCTTAAAATTCACCCAAAAAACACTTCAAGTACCAAACTTATTTCTTAACCATAACAATCCAGATTACATTCCACCAAAAACATTGAATCCAATTACTTCCCTTTGTAAGAAGGATTGAAACTTAAATAACAAATGTAAAATCTCGAAAACTTGTTTTAAAGAAACCAAGGCAATTGGTAAGATTAAAGAAAAGATTTAATGAGATAAATTAATAATTTAAAGAACAAAATCGATTAAGTAGGATTTTAACAATAAGAACTTCAAAACATTAAAAATGACATCAGAAACCTCAAACTTTAAAAACCATCTGAGAATGGACTTAAAAGCAGTAACACTTTATCTTGCAAAACATTAACCAAAAGGCCATCTGTTCTTAATTTGATTGCCAACAAACAAAGCTAAAAAATTATTCAATAACCTTCCAAAAAATCTATAAAAACTTTAAATAAGGATGAAAACATCTCCATCAACAAAGATTAAGATAAGTAAAACAACAGTAACGACTTGTTGGAAAACTAACAATACAAAAATCAACAGACTGCCCTCAATTAAGCAGTTTAAAAATAATTCAACTCTCTTTATTTGGAACTTAATACCCTTAAAATTTCTCTCGAAGAACTCAAAGACCGCCTTTCTGATAATAAAAAACAAACTTTAAAAAATAACTCTCTTCTTTCCTAATTGAAGGACGATCTTGCCAGATAAGTCAAAACAAGAAAATACGAAACTGAAGATCTCCAAAAATCCATCAAAGATCTTAAACTTCAATTACTTAACGCCCCCAGTCCTATAAATCAATCCAATAACAGTAATGAAGAAAAATCATTAAATTAATCGAATAAAGTGTCAAAGACTCAAAACAAGTAAACTGATGATAACTTCAAGACTCAAATCAATGATAAGGTTCACAGACTTCAAGCCATGATTCAAAATCTTATCACTGATTCTGAATTTAACCGTCTTAAAAATGACTTCAATGATCAAATTTAGAAACTCACTTAAAAAATTGAATCTGTCGATGAAAATCTTTTAAATACAGAAAAGAAACTTTAAGATTTGATTGTACAAAATGAAGTCAATACGAATTAATCAATTAGTGACCTCAAAAACAGAATGACTTAAATTTAATAAAACGCTAAAAACTAGGCAAATCAAAATTAAAGAAAAAATAACATTCTGAATGCTAAAATCTAAGAACTCAAAAAATCACTCCAAAATTTGAGAGAAGATCTTGAGTTCTACCAATCATTGATGGCTTAAAATAATAAAGATAATCAAAAGGAAAGAAAACTTCAATAATTTAACTAACAAACCAATTAATCTGATAAACAAAGAGTATCTTCAGGAGTCGATGAAAAAGCTTTATAAGCTCTCAAAAAGTATTTGGGAGGTAAAATCCATGATTTAAGAACCAATTTATTGGGTCTGATAAGAGATTTGGAAAAGAAAATGAACAACAAGCCAAACAACGACTCATAATTTGTTAAAATTTGGGATCGTCTCAATGAGATGAATTTATTCTTGGGCAAGAAAGCTGACAATGAAGATTGCAAGAAGACTTTCGCTTACTTGGAGAAGAAAATAAACAGATTGAACAGTGTGATGTTTAAGAACGAAGATAACACTGAAGATGCTCGTATTGCAAAGACAAGCTGGTTCTGTTTGAGTTGTGACAAAAACTTACAAAGTTATCAGGGAAAAATAGGAAAACATGTGGTATGGGATACGATGCCATTGAAGGGAGTCAACAAATCATTTGTAAACCAGACTGAATAAAAGAAAAAAGCCTTGCCTCAATTAAAAAAGTGAAATAAAAAATTTACTCATGATAATTATTTTTTGTGTTTTATTTAAAAGTTAATTTGTTTAATTAAAATAGAAAAATAAAATATGATTTTCGTCTTTTAATTTATTGAGCCAAAGTCATCTTCGGTGAATAGTTTGTGAATGAACCTTTTACTTGGAAAGCGATATGTCTTGCGTTGTTCGAAGATTACTGATGTTCCCGTAACTTATTTTTTCTTCTCCAAAACCGAAAGAAGATATTTTTGTGTTTTCAAAAGAAGTCGGTCTTGAGTTTTTATTTGTGAAAGTCGACGATGAGTTTTAATTTTTATTGGTGAATGATGATGTTTTTTAGTGAGAAAGTGTGAGAGAATGTATTTTTTGATTGTTTTTAATGAGTTTGATCATTTCTTAAAGGATTCTTTTAAGTTCTTTGTTTTAAGTTTCCATGTTTTGTATTTTTTATTTGATGAAATTTTTGTGGTGTTTGATCTTTGACAGTGTCTGAGTATTGGTTTAATCGATAACTTACCTGTATTATTAAAATGGTTGGTTTTCATAAATGTAGAATGGAGAAGGTGTAAGATTGAAGCTTTAATTTTAATTGAAGATTTGGACCAGCGATGAGTTCGTCAGTTAAAATATGGTTTGATACTCGTTAAGTTGTCCATTAAGCTCTTCGATAATAAGTTCCTGTATCTTGACGACTTCATGGTAGTTTTTTAATTTGTTTTCCAGTTATAACGACGGTTATCTCAGTAATTTGATAAAAGTTTCCATGAATCTGTCGTTGCCTTTGATTGAGGATTTTAATTCCGATATGGACTCTGATTAACCTTACAAGTTCTTTTGTAGTTCAGAGATGATTTTTTCGTCTTTTTCTTCACTTCTGAGTAAAAAGTCAATTAAAAAAGTTTTTTCC
>Ga0102832_1001709_pt1 | contig 15593 bp, 5 predicted proteins | sample EBPBio282013_DNA_FD_88942 | JGI IMG/M metagenome (GOLD analysis project Ga0102832, IMG submission 88942) | Wastewater treatment Type I Accumulibacter community from EBPR Bioreactor in Madison, WI, USA - Reactor 2_5/28/2013_ DNA (Illumina Assembly) | ecosystem: Engineered > Bioreactor > EBPR >...
TAACTTCATTCATTCATTCATTCACTTATCTTATTTAAATTTATTCTCTCATTTATCATTAAATATAAATTATTTCTAATACTCAATTCAATGATCCCTTATTTATAATACTTTTGACTCCCATTTCCTTACTCTTCTTCATCAACCTTTAATTTTCCTAGAGCTTTAATCTCATCTAAAGTAATTAGTTATTGTTTTATTTGATCATAGTCTATGTTGACATAGTCTTTGAGAAACATAACTTAAGTTGCTTATAACTAACTACTCCAGCAGATATAGATCTGCGAAATGGACCTTGCTTTCTATGACTTTTTTTTAATTCTTCTTAAAATTTTTTAATATTCTTGATATTGTTGAAATTCTAAACATTCTTTGTAAGCAAAATCTGTATCTAAAATTGCTTAACTAATGATAATCAAATATCATCAATAATAATAAGTTTTTATAAGTCATAATTAGTATGATTTTTTGAGTATGAATGAAGTTTGACATGCCCAATTGATATCATTGATACAAGTTAAGCAAATAAAAATAAATTTTCAGATATCATTATTTTTGAATCAATTCGATTCTTACAAATCGATGTTTTACCTCTCCATAATTATTGGCTTTTCTTCATCTAAATTCATGAAATCATTTATTGAAATAAATCCTTCGTCATCTTAGTTTACTAATTTTGAAGACTAGTTTATTTGATTATGATGTTCTTGTTATTGAGATAATTGGGGTTAATGATTAAAATTAAATGCGCTATAATCATCCTCATGAAGTGGATAATGAATCTCATTACCTTTTTGAGGAGAAGCTCTTCCATTAATACCCGAATTTAAATTAGGATTTTTATTGTTGAAATCTGAAGTCTTTCTCCTTGTAAGTCTGACTCCATTTAAGTGAGAATTTCCATTATACTGCATTTAATGCTGCTATTTAGAATTTTAGTAATACTTTTCAAGCATTTGTTTAAATTGCTTCATACTTTTGTTGCGTGATAGTGCATTGGAAAGTACTTCCAAAGGAGTCTCCTCACATTTTTCATTCAAAAGGCTTAAGTCACCATCATTCTATCCCGTCATTATACTCAACATATTGTTAACATTATTATTGGGTGATTAATGGAAGAGAACTGAAGAGTTATTTTCACCGTTCATGAGTGCTGGCTGTTTATTTTGATTGGCAGCTATCATTGCAATCAAAAGTTGTTATATTTTCTTTTATTTTCTCCTTTATTCTTACTTGAACTTTTTCATCAAACTGTTATTCTCTTCAATCAATTTATGGTTTTGCAAAAGTAAATGCCTACAAATTTGTTACAAATCCTTTTGTTTTGTCTTCATTTCTTGAATCTGACGCGAAAGGGAATTATTTGAATGCCCTTATTGCGAGTAAACTGCAATTCTATCTTCCCTCTCGAGATTTACTTTACGTTTTATATTCTTCAATAAACTACGATTGCCTCGTTTAAAGTTTTCATTTTAGTAAACGTTTTCTCCATCTTAATGACGAATTTTTCTGAACCCGTACATATTGAGTTGGCGAATAAAGGATGAAAAATTATTATGTTTAAAAAATCGTGGAAGAATGGTCTCAGTAAATTGGCTGATGCTTTTTATTTGGAATGAATCATTTGATGTTGTCCAGGAAATGATATGATTGATGGAGCTGTCCTAATTTTGATAGAAACGTACTTCGAGGATATCAATAAGTTTTTCTATAAAGAGAGGAGTTTGATTAGTTTTTGATTTTTTTGTTCTCGAACGACTCATTTTATTGAGTTTACCTGTCTTTTTTAAAGTGTAAAAATTATAATCTGAATGGATCAGAAAAAGTTTGAATAGAATTTCAAAGGTTTATTTTTAATAGAAAGTTATAGAAAGTATACTATATTTTGTGCGCAAATAAATTAAAGTTTAAGAATTAACGTAAAAAAGAAGAGATTTCAATCAACTTAGAAATTCTAGAACTTTCTATATACCTGATCAATTTTGTTACATTTAAAGGCTTATAAATTCTAAAACCAATTTGATAGGGCAATCTTTTATTTCAAATTTATAATTTGAGCAAAATGTTGGATTAATTTCTAATGATTAGGTCAAAAAATGATTTTAGAAGATTTTATCAATGGGAGGTTAAGAAGCGCATGGAGATGTGACGCCTTAACAAGGTTTTATTATTGATTCAAAGCCAAGTCTTTTATTTTCCTCATTTCTTGCTTTTGTTTGTCAATCAACCTTTTATAGGCTTTCATAGCACCGATCCGCCCGACTTTTTCATTGGCTTAAATTCTTTGTTTTTGAAATTTTTAAATCGCTTATTACAATTTGACTCTTATTCTTTTATCGCTTTTTGCGAGTTATATAATTCTTGCAAGACGGTCTTCGGCTTTTATTCTGAGTTTGCTAAGGTTATTGTTGAGAATGTAAAGTTAAGGGTCGAAGGGAATGTTAGTGTTAGGGATTTGAAGTTAGTCATCTTCATTTTAATTGAGAGGAATAAGTCCGCTGCTTTGTCTTTAGGTTTCCATCTGTTCGAAAATTTCGATAAGTGCTTTGAGTTCTTACTGTAGTTTTTAAGAGTAAGGTCCAGTAAGAGGGGGGAGTTTGTCAACGAATTTATTTTTGTTGGATGTATTATGTTGGCTTTGAGCTCTTGTCTTTTTTTGGGTGATGAGTTTAACAATTTTGATTTCGGATTGTTAAATTTTATCATGAAGCCATTGAGCGATGGCTTTGATGTCGATTTGGTGTCTTTGTTGGTTAATCATGGCAATAAGTTTCTTTTTGGTATCAGATATTTTTTAGAATCTTTGATAAGTGGAGTAGAGATATAATTAATGGAATTGTTGAATTTTAAGGGGAATTTGGATTTGGTTGATGATTTCGATGAGTTCATTCATGGATAGAAAAGGATTGTTAATTTTACGTTTAAGTAAGTTGATTTCGATCAAGTTTTGAATGTATTGAAGTTTGTTTTAGACTTGAGTGTAAGTTTAAAATTCAAAGATCATATTCATTTTCTTTGTTTGGTCAGTATTGTGTTTTAAATCCATTGTGTTTTGACTTTATTTTTATTTTATTAATTCATTCAAAGTATTATTATCTTTGAGCAAATTACATATAAATTTAATTAGAAATAAACAATAACTTAAAACCTAAAGATTTTACATTTAGATTAGAATCTATAAATAAGGAATCATTTAGAAAAATAAGACAACAACATAGTAAATAAGGTAGACGATGAATCAGATTGGTTTAGATTTAAATTTTACATACTATTTCCTTTAACTGATTTATCAAAATAAAATAAACTGAATTAAATAAAGAATTTATTGAAAATTTCTATCTTTGTAGCAAAATTTCAAATAAAAGATTAATTTAAAAAATAAAAAAAGATTAAAATAAAAAAACGAAAAGATAAATATAAAACAAAAGGTAATATAAAAAAGGTTAAAATAAGAGTCATACAAATAGAAATAATAAAGCAGTTTTGACAATTAGTAATAATAAAACCCATGCATTAAAAATTTATTGGATAATCCAAAGATCAGCATTACTCTGTATTCAAAACATATCTTGACACCGAGGAAAAACAAGTCAGACTCTACCACACCAAACTTACACCGCCTAATCCCACCAGAACTATTTGCATCATTCATGGATTCGGTTAACATTCAGGAAGGTTTTACCCCATCGCTGATTACTTCGCCAAAAAAGACTTCGAAGTGCTTCTCGTAGATCTGAGAGGCTTCGGATATTCTGGAGCCCCCAGAGGATGTGCCACTATTGAGAAATTATAAAATGACGTCATTCTCCTCCTTAAACAAGCTCGTTAAGACCTTCCTCTTTATATTTACGCCCATAGTCTAGGTGGTCTTGTAACATCTAAATTGATTCTGGAAAGACCTTAAATTAACATCAGTGGAGTAATCTTAACAAGTCCTCTCTTTGGATTCCCCAAAGATAGAAAATTACCTTGGATCAAAATTTACATGCTCAAACAAATCGGAGGAGGACTTTAAGATATTATCATCAACTCAATGGTCAATCCCACAGCTCTTACTAAAAACAATAAATTCATCCAAACCATCTTTTAAGACAGATTGATGATTCCTTTCTTAAGTGTGAACATGGCCAAGTCAATATTTTAATCCATCGATTATTTCAATGAACATCAAAACTCATTTAAAGTTCCAGTTATTGTATTCCATGGAAAGCATGATTCTGTAACAAATTATCATGATTCTTAAAGATTTGTTTATGGAAAAGTAAGTGCTTACAAGAAATTACATCTTTTTGAAACTGGTTATCACGAGCTCCAACATGATCAAGAAAAAGACTAGCTTCTTTAAAGAGGATTAAAGTATTTAGATGAACTACCTTAGCATTTGATCAAACCTTTAGGAAAAATAAAAGTTTAGAATATTGATACAACAGTAAAACCAAAACATTTTTTTAGGAATGTTTTGATCATAATTTTCGTTTTGTTTTTACTGTTGAAGGTGTTAAAAAGCAAGGGAAAAACCGGTATCCCCTTATTGTTGAGAATATTAAACGGTATCAAGGGCGTCAAGACTGTTTGAACGAATACATTTCTGATTGTTACTTATATGTATGTTGAATTCGATGATTTTTTAATTATTAAGTAAGAAGTATCAAGCAAGATGCATAAAAGAATAAAAGTTGATAAAGTCAGTAAATTCAATAAGATACAAAGGTTCTAAATGAACTTTATAATTGGAAACTTTTATTTGAGAAAGGGGATAAAAGATCTTTAAATTCAAATTTTGTGTACTTTTTTAATTATTGTTTCAAATAAAGACATTAGTGATTACTCAAATTTGATTCAAATAAAGCATTTATATTGGAATTGATTAGTTAAATACAAGTTTAAATGATCAAGGTAATGATTGATTTTCGATAAATACTCTCTATTGCGTATTTATAGATTTTTACTCTAAAATCAAAAGATTTTTACTTATTTATCACATGTAAATTCCAACTGCTAAAGCGAGAAGGAAAACTCCTGTGGCAAGTGCTCCTGATGATAGAAAAGCAATGATAACTTCCAAGTTCAAAGATCTCTCTTTTGTTTTGTATGCATTTTGGTAACTAAATATTAAGTAAGAGAAGTACATGAATAAATATGCAAGAAGAAACAAACCCACTACTGTAGTGATGAGCCCGAATGATTGGTAATTTTATTGGGGAAGAAGAGTTTGATATTGTTCAAGCATTATTCAGAAAAGATAAACTTTTAAGTTTAATATAAGTGGATATATTTATATTTTCATATTGCATGTTATTAAATTGTAAACCAAAAGGGAATTAACAAGTTTAGATAGCTTAAAAAATATGATAGATCATGAATTATTAAAAACTAGATTGAACTATAAAAATGTTAAACTAAATATCGGGAGCAATCAAGGATATTTTTGATATTTGTTTTTCTGCTCTGTCAATTTAATCATTTAAAAATTCTTTACATAGAATAATTGAAAACCTTTTGTTTTATATAAATTTTAGAAATACAACTTAACTTAATTATAGAATTTAACTTACCTTCTTATCAAAATGGAAAACAACCAGAATCTTCCCGACTACAAACTACGTTTCCTTCAATAAATGCAATAACTTCAGCAATAGGAAATATAAAAACAAGAGGCCTAAAATTAACAACCTTACTTAAACACTTAAAATCAAAGGTAAAAATATCATTTAATCAAGACCAATAAAAACGATAGAAAATAACATTCTTAACACATCGCAGTACTCGTCTTCGAACTGGAGAGGGCATCTGAACCAGTCGAGTTACAAAAGGAACCACGATGACTCACATTATGAACTGAATTTGCTGATAAACCCTGAAGTAAAGAAGAAAGAAAACAATATTCAACTGACTGCCATTTCATAATATTCGAACGCCCTCCACAATAAGACAGTATTCGTAAACCCCAAAAGCACTTCTTGCTGACTAATTTTATCAAATCAGGAAATGAATGATTATACTTTTTTATTGTAGCAATTTTCTTTAAGTAACTTTCAAATAAAATTTTGGGTAATCAATATTTTTGATACTCTTTTTGAAGTTAAATCTTTGAATTGATGAGATAAAGAAGGGAGAAATATCCTATTTTATAACGTAAAGGTATTGAAAAGAAACTTGAAATTATTTTGAGTTAAGATTTAACCTAAAATACACTTGGTAAGAATCTAGCTTATTATTAGTTGAGAATAAAATCAAATACAAAATATTAATACTCATCAAAATCTATCCATAATACTTGCTGACTTGGGAAACTGTTTATGATTTAACTTTCTAAATCCTTTAAACTTAACTTATCAGAGAATGAAGCTCAGAAATCTGTTATCGTGTTTTAATCAATCGTAAAAGCCTCAATGACATACTAAGCTTTCTATGTTTTTCTCAACACTAACAAATTATTGCTTGGAGTTGACTCGATCCACACTATCGACTCTCCTTCACCATACATCTTCACACACCTCGTTATCCTCTTATTCGGTATGTACTCAAACAAAGTCGATTTATTACTCCCGAATATTCTTCCCGTCTTCTACAAACACAAACACTTTGCCTCCTGTTTATGTTCAGTTATCTACACTCCATAAATAGGACTCGACTCAATGTCAAAAGTAAATATTGTCGACTTTTTGTTCTTCAAAGTAATCCCCACTCCGTTAACCACGTTGAAGGCATATCTTCCTTCAAGTAAAAGAAAATTGTCCATTTGTTTGGTAAAGGTTAACAAAAGTTAGTGAGACTTAAGTCCAAAAAGGTAAAACTTTGGTTCACAATAAACGATTAAGTAAGGCATTTGGATCTGAATAATTGAAACAGGAAAGGAACTGGGTTAAAGTTTGATTACTGTTTTAGGTTTGTTGTTAATTTTAGGGTCAAGATGGTCCATTTCATAAACTTATCTCCTTTCACTTCTTTTACCGCCAGGCAGGACACTCCTGTTGTACCCTCCCATGAAATAAGATTGGCTGTACTTACAAATGCACTGAACTTCTAATTTGCTTATTTTGATAGTCACGACATCGATGGCTGAAAATTGGGCACTTTTTTAGGTTTAAAGATTCTCTCTAAAGGATAAAATTTCCTATTTTTAAACCTCCTTATTCGATGAAAGATTATTTTTTTTCAAATCTTTTTTTAATTAACTTTATCTTTTCCTTTCTATTTCCATGTATTTTTCAACCGCATTTTCAGAGTAAAGATTCAAGTACTGACTGGTGATACAGTTGAATATGTAAGGCGCGAAAGGAGTTAATATAAACTCATCCTCATTGATTGGAATGTGAGCCATTGACTTTGTAAATAAGTTGTACACAATTACTTTCCTCAATCCTTTGCAAACGATAAAATTCTGGTAGTAAAAAAACTCAAAAATTCTTTACTTTTTCAAACATATCGACGCTTTTGAATTAAGTACGTTTGAAGTGGAAGACTGACGCTTTTCAATTATCGATAAATTTGTCTTCAGGTTTTATTGATTTTTATTGAGATTCTATGTTAGGGGAGACTGAAAAATGTTAATTTTTTTAATTTTATTTTAACCTTCTGGTGGAGAAAGATTTTTTTAGAACTCAATGAGAGTTTCCTAATTTTTTTAATTGAGAGGAATAAAGAGGGGTTGCGGAGTTTAGACAAATATTTTTGAGTTGGTTGGTTTTTGAGGGGTGAGATTGTTTTTGAAATTTTACTGATTCAAAGAGTTGTAAGATTGTTAGAATTAAAATTGTTAAGTTTATTGTGGGGTTCTTAGCAATTAATTTGATGAAGGTTTCATATTATTTTGGCAGAGTGAGTGATAGGGTTTTTTAAGAATGTAGTTTAAAACTTATATTCATTTTAGTTTTTATAATAAGTTTGAATTTAAAGGATTTAATTGAACCTTTCTCATGAAAATTGTAATTTGTTTTTTGTGTCAGAAATTTCGTTTATTATTGAATTAACAAGTTCATTTTCAGCATAAAATGATGATATTTCTTGAGAAAAAAATTGTTTTCATTTTTTATACAAGCATGGCTCAGTATGTTCAAATTATTGGATACTTTTGAATTCAATTTTTTCGTTTATTTTCATTCAATCAAAGTACAAATCTACTCAATAAAAGTACAAATTCATTCATTTCAAGTAAAATTTTATTCATTTCAAGAAAAAAAATATTCTTTCAAAATACAAACTTCCTCTTCCTTTAGAATCTACCATTAAACCTTTCTTTTAAGCTGAAATAATGGACCAATGGTAATAAATACTTTTAATTGATTAAACGGCAAATGTTAATTTTTAAGTTAATATAAATTGAACCATACCTTATAAAGTTTGTAATAAAAATTATTCATGATCTCATCTCAAAGATCTGTCAATTAGCCTTCTCGATTTGTCATTTAGTAACTGATCAGACTTTTTGAAATTTACATCGAAGGACCTGAAGGATGTCGCTAAAGATCCTATCGACTCCTTGAACAATATCCGAGGACACCAGTCGTGATTGAAATTGCTGCAGCTTGTGACTCATTGATAGGAAAGCACAGTGAAGCCATAGCTGGTTATCAGAAGTGTCTTGAAATCGCACCAAAAACCTTAGCTTATACAAACAACCAAGCATGGAATTTTATTCAGTTAAAAGACTATGAAATTGCCATGACTTTATTGTCTTAAATTAAAGACAAATGGAATCATCCTGCAATTTATTCAAATTGGGCCACAGTTCTTCAAAATGTTGGACAAAATCCTGATGCTGTTGAGTAAACTATCAGAAAAAGAGATGAGTTTTTAAGAAATTATCCTCAGTACAAAAGATAAGGAAATAATTAACTTATCCATACTTTTTTATTAAAATCCGAAGATAATTATACAGCAGAAACCGAAGAACTTAGAACGGAAGTTTTCGAATTGGTTGAAGTTTTACGCAAGATTTAAATTGCACCCGTGAGTTTTTAAACTTTGCGAGAAAGGTTGCAGTTTATGGAAGAAAAAATAAATCTGAGGAAATTGCAAGAATAAAAGTCTGGATTCGTGATTGACCCTTCTTTTAAAATTGCATTGGCTGGATTGGAGTTACTTCAGACTAAAATTTTGAACAATTATCAAGAACGATATTCAGAGTAACTCAAGAAGTATGTGTTTAAGTCGATTGAGTTTATAAACGATCAGTTATTTTCTGAGAAGATTGGTGAAAAATTCGATTACAAATCATTCGAAGAAAGTAAACTTGCCCCAACAGTTTTTCAAATAATTGAAATCGGGTAATACATGCAGGAAAAACTCAACCATCTTACTGGATCTTAGCTGAAACCTGTATAAAAAATGCACTCATTCTAAGTACCGAAATAAATTCCACATTAAAAGCCTCAGTTAATCGAATAAAAACCATCAATAGATTCAAGTAATATTCAACTTTAATAACCCAATATAAAAGAAAAAATAAATGAAATGCACAATCAGATAAACGTGATTTTGTAAAAGATTAACGACTCTTAAAAAATAGCAGAAGCCATTAAAAAATCTGAGTAAAATCAGAGAAAAGGTTCCATAATTTAAGTCCCTCAAAGCTTTGAGCCAAAATAATAATAAAGACCTGCACAGATCTAAAATTAAAACAAATAAATTGATTAATAAATTATCAATTAAAAAGATCTTCCAGAGAATCAAAAAGATTAAAATATAAAACATTTCGACTAAGATAAAAAAGATGAATAAATCAATGAAAGAGATAGACAACTCTCAATTGAAGAAAATGGAGATTATTTCTGCATAAGATTGGAAGAGCTTTAATAAATATAAAGAAAAAAAGCTGAATATTTGGTTGAGAAATTAAGAATTGAAGGTTAAACTTAAGTTAATCCTCTTTTTGTAGTTTTGCGTTTCAGATAAAACATGAAAGATTCCTCAATCATTTACATTAACCATCGAAGAATCAACCAGTAAATTAGAAGATAACCCAATTTACTCCATATTTAAAGGCTCAATTCATAAACTTAAAAAGCCCAAGTTTAAAGATATTACTTCGTCCTAAAAAACATCCTCAAATTCTACAATTTCTACGGCACTCGCAACTTTTTGTATGAACGAAAGAGTGTAAAATCTCATTTGGATTGTTACCATTACTTTTAAATCATCGCTCCTGTTCTCAATCATATCTTTGAAGATGAAGATCACTTTTCTAATTATCAAGTTGGAAACATATGCCAAAAAATACATTCAATCATCTGCAATTACATCAATTAAACAAGGAAAAAAGGTGATTTTCTACGCAGCTTTAACAGGATTTTAAAGAGATTGCATGGAATCGTTTAAAATAACGAAAAACCAGTTGAAAATTTATTATAAAGTCTCCTTGGGCAGAAGAATTTATAATACAGCAGTATCTTATTAAATAACGAACTTATTAATGTCGATGGGTCAACGAAATACCATGAGTATTACATTTAAAGAATGAATAAGGATCGAGATGGTAACTCAAATGAAAATTGGCTGATTTTCAACATTTCTGTTTTGATAATCAGTACTTTAGAAGCCAACAATGACAGTTAATCTTTGTAGAAAAGGTTTTTGGACTGTTATTACTTTTCAAGAATCACTTAACCTGTCAGAAATCTCATTCTCAAGAATTTTTATAATGCAAATCACCAGGTTCCCCTGATTGAAAAAGTAAGTTTAAGCTTCAGAAATATTTTCACTAAAATCTTGCCTTGATTATCAGTTCATCAAAAAAGAAAATGTTTTCAGAATTTTTATTAATGATCAATTTTTTTTACTCGTAAGAAAGAAGAAATTTATAAGTTATGTGTGATAGCAAAATGAAGTTAAAAAATCTTTTTTATTGTTTAAAATTTTAAGTTTATTTAAGTGTAATATAATCGTTAACTCTTTTTACTTATGAAAGTATTCCACATTGACGAGTTCAAGTGCACTCTTTGTTCGAATTGGTTCTGTCCTCCTTTCACTGTGCCATACCGTCTGAAATGTACTCACTCCATTTGTACGAACTGCCTTGAAAAATCAGTTTAAAATCACTCAAATTAAATCATTTGCCCATAGGACCTTTAAACCAATAAAATTTCTTAAATAAGTATCAACCAATCCACTAAAAAGGCTCTTTAAAGACTCCTCAAATAACATAAAAATCTTACTCAGAACAATCATTTAGAATGCATTAAATCGCTTTCAATAACTTTCGATTAACTTTTAGACTCGAAATAAATCGAGCTTAAAAATCTTTCCACTCTTGTTGACCAAATATTTGAAAATGAAATCAAACGTTTGCGTGAAATTTATGAGAAAATCAAAATTTAAATTAATCGACCTTTCCGAATCGTTAATGATTGGAAAGAAGTCGTCAGAAATTATTTAAAAAAAATAAAGAATCAAACCGCGAATAAAAAAGGGTGTGTAAGTGAGTTAAATCATTACATCGAAGAAGGTAGGAAAATTAAGCTTGATTTGAATTAATTTGTAAAGCACGATTTTAAGGAGTTAATTGACCATTTACTTTTGCAGCCTCAAACTTGTTTCACGCATAAATTCAGTATTTTTGATGAAATTGAAAACTAACTGAGTGATAAAAAATATTTTGGTAGTGTTCATGATCGATATTTGGGCACTGGTAAATTCTAAACTTTGGGTAAGAGATTTGAAACTATTGAGAAGAAACCTTTTGATTAAAAGTAAGTTTGTTTAAAAGATTTGACAAACAATTTTGATCAATCTTCAATAAGAATGGAAAAACAAACATTGGAGCAAGGCCAATCCCATTCGAATAAACTTTCTCTGTTTGAATCTCTCATCCAATAAACCCCTAAAAACACAAAATTTTATAACTCCCAAATTTATGAAGGCTCTAAAAAGACTTTATCAAGGGAAATGGTACTTTAATCAAACAATTTATAGAATTCTAACATCTACATTAAAAAAGGCGATAAATAATCGAGACATCTTAATTTTCTAAAAAGTTAACTCGATACGAAGAAATCAGAAGAAATGAACCAATCGATGGTTTAGCCACTCTAAAATAAAAAAGAATAAAATAACTACAAAAATTCTTGGTAAAAGGATTGCAACAATGCGATAATGCAAAAAATAAGAACAATCAAATAAAAAGATCAAATATAAAGTATCAGAAAACCAAAAATAATGGGAAAATCGCTTTAATATTCTCCTGATTAACCGAATTATGAAGTATTTCAGCCTTACATGATCCACGACTCTTTTGAGAATTAAAGTCTTCCTTACGAAAATGGTAAAAGACTTTCCCTTCATAGTTTTAATCAAGATTAAACTACTCATACAAATCCAAACTAAATGTTTGAAATGAAAAATATTTCTCAGTTTAAGACAGCATTGTCTAAAAAAATTGAAGACAAGGAAGAATAACTTTTGCTTGAGGAAAAATAAGGTGATAATTCAGCTTCGTACTAAAATTTAAAGAGAAATTAATGGGAACTTTAGCATTTGAACTTTTTAAAGGAATGGAAAATATAAAAATCCATAAAGGGAGCATAATAATTGGAGATTATTCAGAAATATGGTGGGTATAATTGTGAAAAGGAAAAGAACAAGTACGCTCGTAAAATATAAGAGTTGAGAGTCAAGGAAATATTGAAGTAAACAACTTTAACTGATAACTTCATATCAATTGTAGGCCAGAATCTTGCATAATGCAACTTAGCTTTACTTTTAAGTCAGATTGACTGGAACTACAGGAACATTGAAATCGTGAAGTTCATCAAAACTGGACTTACTGACATGCAACTCAATTAGCTTCTCAATTTCCTTGTCAGATCCAAAGTCCATACACTCATGTTGAGTTACAACAACCTTACAGAGATATCTCTCGATGCTCTTCTGCATTTTGTTACTCTGAATTCAACTCTTAAAAACATTTATCTTCCCAAAAACAACATTAGTCTCTTAAAAGGCAATGCAAGACCCAAAATTAATTTACTTAAACAAAGTGGAATTAATCTTTACATTTGAGTTATCGAAACTAAAATTCTTTTTCTTTTATACTTTTTATCTTCGTCTTTTACTTCAATTTTACTTTTTAGACTTATTTAATTTTTAAAAATACGAAAAGATAGAAAATAAGCAAGTACAACATTTAAAAAATGATCAGTCTTCAGCTTCAATGGACTTTTATGTGCTGAGCCCTTTGACGATGTTTTCGTAGACTTACAAGTCTTGGTCCAAGTCCCATTTCGTGCCACATTTTATGAGATCCTGTTCGGCACCTCTTGCACATATCAACTTCAAAACTATTTTTCTTTCTCCGTCATCAGGAGCAACCAAATAAACAGCTTCGTGGTATGAACATTCTGGACACTAAATTGTTATTCTTGGCATTGAGGGATCAAAAATCATTCTGGAATCCACTTAAACTTTTTTGGTTCCTTCAATAAAAAAAAGCCTTACCTGCTTGAAGAGATTTACTGTAAAGCATACACTTTTTATTTTCCCTGTCTTTAAAATTGATCAACATACTGCCACACCTTTTGCATTTGAATTCGAGGATTTCTCCTTTGGTAGAGAGAGGCTCGAGCATGTTTTTACAAGTGTTACAGAAGAACATTCCCAAAATTTGGAAGAAGTCCTTATTTTATTCCAAAGCGTAGTTCCTATCAAGGAACTGATCATTTTATTATTGATCTTGAAGTTCTTACTGTTCAAGTTATTAGTCGATATTGGATTCGCTGATATCCCTTGAAAATTATTCGCTCATATCAATTCTTTAAATTATAAATATTTGAATGTACTTTTATATGGTTCATTTTTCATAAAAAAAAATTTAAAAAGATAAAGCCTTTCAATTTTATTGTAAACAAATTTATTGTATTGGATCGTAAATTTTTTTATCACATCAAATCCTATCTTTTAAGTTAAAAATAATTGAAGCCATAAAGCATCATAAAATCATAGAATCAATTCATAAAGGTCACTTTTTCTTTTTGATGTTTTTATTTTCCAAAAAGCCAATCAAAAATTAAATTGGGTCTTCAGGGACTTCCTTACAAATTTATAACAGTCCCTCTGTGATTTCTGGAATCACGTTATCAATCAAATACTGTCTGATGGGTCTTGATTTTTCATTCAATATTTTCTGTTACTTTTATGTGAGTTTTTACAGATTAAACTCTTACTCGATGGTCTCCTCTTATTTTTCTTCATTTTCTTCTTAAAATTCTTCTTAATTCTCTTCTTTATTTTGCTACTCTGCAGCTAAGTTTTTTTACTCATTAACTGGACGCTCTTCTGATTATTTTTTGAAACCTAATGGTCCATTCTTGAATAAATAAAATAAGTACTCTTTCAACAAACTGGGAAAATATCGAAGGATCTTGATAAGAAATTTACACTTCTTTAATATCGACTTTGTTTTAGAAAAATGATCTGAGAGATTTTTATTCATTCTCTTTCGCATAATTATGGAGTCTTTTCACAGTTTGTTACTCAGTCCAATGTGTATTTTAGGTTTTTTCCGCAGGTAAGTTCTTCAATCTTTATTTAACTTGCTAATCTGTGGCTTTTATTACAAAGACTGAATTAGGGAGAAGTCTTTCATTCAACTAACCATCTTCATTGGTAAACACACTTTCTGCCATTTTAAAAGTTTTCAGAACGGAGTCAAGAATGTATCCTTTATTAAGACAGTCTGAAAAATTGAGTCTCCACCGGATTACTTTTTTGAGAGGTTAATCCGGAAGTCTTGGAATTATTTTTGTAGGATCAAAGTCTTCCACTCCTTTTCCTTTTTTTTTCTTCTTCATTTATTAGTATGTCTTTCGCTCTTATTCTACTTTTTGTACCCTAATCTCTTCGAGAAGAGCTTGAATTTCTTTCCCGAATTAAGACTGGTCTTACTTGATATCATGTATTAAACTTTTGGTGTCAATAACAGGAAGGCCATAGTTTTTCCTTAATATTTCAGCAACTGTGGACTTACCAGACACTGGAGGTCCAGTAACTAAAATTTTATTTGGTTTCAAACCCCGGTATTCGTTGAATTCACTGACAATAAATTAAATTCCGCTTTTCAAGCCTTACTTAGAATGCCATTCCTACAAATTTTATTTATCTTTAACTTCCAAATCCATCGCAAAGAAATCAAAATCATCCGAAATAAAACATTATTCAATTGGTTTTTAAATTACTGTTCCGTTTCCTAAATTCTCAGCGATTAAAGTTATCAATTATTTCTGAGTCATATTCGAAGAATCACATGCAAAATGCCAATTTTTTCCTTTTTAAAACTTTTTGAACGTAATGTTGTAAATTATTTGAGTCAAATCTTTAAGGTGGATCATTGGGAGATGATTGGTACCTCTTCCAATAATTTACAGTGGTATTTATTGTTCAAGAGCTCTTTTAAAATAAGGAAAGAGTTTGTCTTCCCCAAGACCATAAACAAGTCCTGAAAAGATTACTGAGCCTTTAAGTTTATCATTTTAGTTGTTGAGATGAAGGCAAAGATTTTACAGATTTTTGATGTGATAATCCAAAGAGCTCCTCAAATGAAGTTAATCTTTGGCTGCTTTATGGTTGGTATTTTTAGCCCAAGAGAGTAAAGATGAGAT
>Ga0102832_1001712_pt1 | contig 15574 bp, 10 predicted proteins | sample EBPBio282013_DNA_FD_88942 | JGI IMG/M metagenome (GOLD analysis project Ga0102832, IMG submission 88942) | Wastewater treatment Type I Accumulibacter community from EBPR Bioreactor in Madison, WI, USA - Reactor 2_5/28/2013_ DNA (Illumina Assembly) | ecosystem: Engineered > Bioreactor > EBPR >...
AATTTTTTATAGAATCATCGCAATCAAAACTTAAAAGAATTGCATTAAAACATAAGAAGAGAAAAATAAGTACAAAAAAGTTATGATAAAAAACTTTAAAAGAAAGCGAAATAATTTATTTTCAAAGTTCAAAAGTAAAGAGAATAGTTTGAATAAAGTTTGAAAAATAAGGTATCACAATCTCAATCTCGACTTCTTCAAAGAGCATTTTCTGAGGACACGATTAGAAAAATGAAATAGAACATAGAACAAAAGATGAAATAAAGAAAGAGATAACTGACAGAAAAAATATAGAGTATTCAAAAGAGAAAATTGGATAGAGTTCAGAAATAAGTAAACAATTAAATATCGTATTGGTAAAAGGTAAAGAAGTATGAATCACTAAAACATTTATCTGCTTCTACCCATTAGTAAACACCATTATTTCCACTAATCAACCTGCCTCGAAGCATTACTTAAAGGTAAAATAAAAAGTCCACCAAAATCAACAGGTATTCACAATTTTCTCCAAAATAGCTTTCATCCAGATCGTTGAACAAAAAATTCTAAAATATTGACAGGTATGTATTAAAAGCCAAACTGAAACTATAAACTTTTTAAAATAAATAAAAACCTCATTAACTCCAATCTAAAAAAAATTCAGTTACCTCATCTTAAATCTTTAGTGATCTCTTTCTGAGTAACAGTAATAAAAAGTCATAGAATCCTTAAAAAAATTAAAATAAAACTGAAGACCAACCAAAAAAAGGTATTAATTAGCCGCATGAAATAAAATTAATAAGAAAGAAGTCGAATGAAATGGAAAAAATAAGACAATCTATGAGTTTCATAAAAAACGAATATATTAATGGATCAAAGGAAAATATTTAAGACTTGGGTCATTTACAGATAAATGCAAGCATAATTAAACCAAGTAAAAACTTGACTCAATAATCTTTATAAAGTTCATGGAACTAAATCTTGAACAAAATTAAGTTCCATTAAATCGACAAAATAAAAGGTCTGGGCAGCCTTAATTTGATTTAAAAAAGACTCGATAAGATTGATCGATAGGGGATTCTGAGTCGATTGAAAATTAAAGCCCAAGTTATTGATGAAATGTAAAACGATGAGAAATAATTTAGTAATGAATAGAAAATGAACATTTAAGTGAAAGATAATAGAATAATCAGCTTGAAATGTGATTAATAACCTTAATTGGAAGGTATTCTACAATAAAAACCATAAACTGAAAATTAAATAAGTATGTCTTAAAGCAGAAATGAGTTTATATCGAACCAATAAATAACAACAATTTGAAAAACATAAATTTAATTCTTTTTGATAATTTTCCATTCTATCATACGTTTTTCTAATGAAAATTATATTTCTTTGTCCTTATATAAGAAAACTTACTTAAAATTCGAATATGTAAGATAAAGCAATTTTTATCGAATCAGTGCTTTAAATCGATATTGGACTTTAAAAAAAAATATTAAAACTAAAATTTGTAGGGTTCTATTCATAAGAATAAATATTTTGTTAGAAGAAATAAATCTTAAACTTGGAGTTATTGAATTAAATCTTGAACTTTGGATTGTTATTGATAAATTTTGAGTTATTAATAAATTGAGATTAAAAATTAATTGATCAAATAAAACATAGAAATTATCAGATAATTTATCAATCTCCATTTCATATTATTTACTTTAAATTAAATTAAAAACTTATACAAAGTATTTTTTCCTATTTGTAATTTAATCTTCATTCTTTTTTAATAAACTCAATTTATTATTTTATCTCAAAAACCCCATCAATCACCCGAAACCATCACTTTCTTTATTTTTCAACCAAACTCTACCAAAATACTAAAATCAAACTCACATAAATCCGCCAATCCATAAAAATTGCACATCATTTCAAATTACTCCACAAATAAATTCAGTAGTCTTCAAAAGCTATTTTAAAAAATCAAAAAGAATATTGCCATAAATTACAAAACTAACAAATTACAAACAACGACACATCTTATTTCACTTAAAATGAATATTTCGAACCTGTCTTTAAGTAAAGCACTTTTTTTATCTGATTTTTTTACTGTTTTCTTCCTTGTCGAAAAGTTTTATCTGAAATCTCTTTTTAAATTTGATGGTTTTTCTCTTTGGAGCTGACCCTGGAGGCTCTGCAGGCTTAATGGATTTACGATAATTGTGATTAACTTCATGGAAGAATTTAGCTCTGTCTCTGGGTTTGAGGTAATAATAAGGAGCGAGTTTGGGGTGAGAAATTTTGATTTCAGCTTTTTTTTATTCAGGAAGATCACAGATTTATCTGAGGGGACAGGGAAGTTATTAAACGTCTTTCAAAACTTAAACTACTTCTTGAGTTTACAAAGTTTTTGGGATAAGAGATTCAGAAGTTTACTCATGGGCCCGCTCCAATTAGAGTTTTTCGAGTTAAGGAGAAGTAGTTTTTCTTTTTTCTCAATAAGGATAAAAGTACTGTTGATGGTTTTGTTTTTCTTTGAGTTCATCGGGAATGAAAAAATATTATAGTTTAAGAAAAAAATGTATAAATTTATTGAGCGCCTTGAGGTTAAAAAAATGGTCAATCGCTTTTGATAGGGGAGGAAATCAAGAAAATGATTATTTTAGATTACTGATTTCTTTTTGCTAGCCGTTATTTTTTGTTGTCCTTTTATTATACAATGCAATAATACAGCAGAGAATGGAGATTATGGACAATTTTGAATAGGAATTTGGGATTTAAATTCAACTTAAACTTTTACTTTAACTTTAACTTTAAGAGTCACTTCATTAAAGATTAACTTTATTAAAAACAAAATTAGATTTGAGTTGACATGAAGAAAATAATACTCATCAGCAAAAATATCGATTTCCAGACTCAAATGCTCTTTCGGTCTGGTGATGAACTTGACTCATCTTACTCAATTTATTCATCATCGTCATCGATATCGTTCAATGACTCATCGTCATAATCGTTAAGTCCAAGCATATTGCTTTTATCCCCCTTCATATTTATAAAAGGTTCAGAAACATCAGGCTCTTCAATTCTCTCTTCGTGGGGGTTCAGATATCTTTGAGGATTTTACACGTTGTACAAATCAATTACGCTACAGTCAGGCTTTGAGTGACCGATTTATATGCAAACTCTACAACCAGATGTCTATTTTTATCATAATTATTACTCTATGTGCTTCACAGTAAAAATGTTCAACTCTGTCTCCATGAAATACGCAAAATGGAAGTCCTGACTCAGGGTCAATTTTCTAAGGATTTTCAAGTTTATGGGCTTCTTTTTGTACTCTTTCGAACTCTCCAAATAAAAACTTTTCTGCTTCGATAATGTTGCTTGTATCTCCTTTTTGGATGTTAATTTTATTTTCTTTTTATGCCAAATGATGATAAATGGTGTGATTAATTGGAAGTCTTTAAATTGAGTCTATGTATTTAACAAGTTTGAGACACATGGGACAACGGACTCTTCGGTTCCTTTTATTAAAGAGAGGGTTACATGAAGAATTTATTGAGACAAGGGCTACAAAAAGTGTGACCACAGTGGATGAGTATTCTTGGTATGTTGTTGCGTATATCATAATCTCGTTTACACAACTGGCAGGTATCTTTATTGATGAGTTTAGCGGCGAATTTTTATATTTCTGCGGAAAGATCGTTGGTGACTTGTTCAGCCTGTTTAAAGAAGAAAGTTGTGGGGTTTTAGAGTTTCTTCATGGGGTTTTATTATTTTCAAATTTTATATAAATTTATCAATTGAAACATGCTTAAATATCGAGATTGAATTCAAATATAAACACAAAATAAAGATATTCTTAGTTTGTTATAAAACTGTAAATATTGCTAAAATTAATAAATTTACTTAAAATAGATGCTAAGTTAAATAGAGTTCGAGATAAAGAATCAAAAATTTTAGGTTTGATTTGAGTAAATAAATCACTTAATTTTGCCAACCATTTTCTTTTGTTTAAGGTCCTTTCTTAGTTTAAGTTTTATTTTTTCCAACTCGTCAATCTATTAATCATCTTCTTCTTCTTATACTTTTTATTTCTCTTTTTATAATGTTTTAGGCTCACTCTTTTTTGATATGGCATCATACCCTTATTTGTTCTGTTTCTCAATGTTAAATTATTAGTTTTAATCTTCATATCTTCTTTACTTTAAGACAGAACGAACTGAATCTTGGCTGTATTCATCCCAGTTATTTTTAGGTAAATCCAAGTCATCAAGCACCATTATTTTGTTTTTCTTCTTGTTTTTATCATTTTTATTATCTTTCTTCCTATCTGTAAATTACACGCAAGATACTTTTTTACAGTCAATTACTTTTATCATTCTGGCGATTGTAAGCATGATGCTAAGACCGATAGTTCCAATGATGACATAAGCGAAAATCGTTGAGGTCTGTTCATTTACGGGAGTTTTTTGTATGTTCAGCATAATGGAGATGGCAACAGTTACAAGGAATGGAAATTGGCAGATAATCGCAATTACGGTTTGGAAATCAATGATTCTGAGTCCATAAGGTACTTGATAAGGAATAAGAATGAGTGAGAGAATAGGAAAGACAGCGACAGCATAAATGGCAATATTCGTTTAATACAGGGCTCCCAGAACAATGATAAATGTTAAGTACAGTCCAATATAAAACATAGCATACTTACCTTTATTGCAGGTGAAGGTAATCAGCTTATCTGTTTTGTAGTCATAGACGATGGCATACAGGCCTGTGACAATAGTGGCATAGACAATGAAAAAGAAACCAGCATTAAGAGAGTTGTTGAAAACTTAATAAGTGTAAGTGAGATTGGAGAGCTGGACATAAAAACAGAAGATGACTTTCATCATGGCAGTGACAATCAAAATGGCAAAAAACCTGTCAAAAATCATGTACATGAAATTTTTCCAGTTCCTGATATTTTCCCTAACATCTTCCAATTATTCATTAATCATTTCCTCATTGGTTTATTCCTATTTAGCAGTTTACTTTTAAGTCTCTTTTTAAGTGAATTTTTCTTGTTATTAAGAATCTTTTTAGTTTTAATCCCTATTTTATAGTTTAGCCTTTTATTTTTTGTTTTTTGTTTTTTTACTATCTTCTTATTTTGTCTCTTTTTACTCCTCTTCTAATTTTTTGAGTAACTCTTCCAGCTTGGTTTATTATCTTTACAGCCAAGCTACTCTGATAGCTATCATTGCAATGATCAATATAACTAATCCTAATAAACTGAACATTATGTTGTAATTTAATAAGAATTGGCCTGAATATTGTAACAGTGTTACTCTGGAGTCTAACATGTAATTTGTCGTCAAGTCAAACTTATCCAAAGAGTTGTAACCGTTCGAGAACTTTAATGACCATAACGCTGATATTGGTGAGAGGATGCTTTTAGGTAAAGTCACCAATGTAAAACAAGCTGCCTGAATGGGTAAAATAAGTTAGATTCCCATCATTTTTTCTCCCAAAAATGCAGCTACCAGTGCCAAAACTAAAGCAAAAGCTGCAACAGCCAAAGCAACGTATGTGATTGCATTTACTTGAGGATGAGCTTTGCCAATTTAAAGTTTTGCATTTCTTCCATACAATTAAATACTTTTCTTGATATCTTGCGAGTATATGCTTAAACCCAAGAAAGAAAAGGTGAATTAGTATTATTTTGCCTCGATAGTTTAAGTATAATCGATAGTGATGAGAATGAGAGAATTTTTAGGATCGAATTTGATTTTCCTACTGCCAGGTAAGTTGGTGTTGACAGCGTTTTAGAAAGTGGTTTCATTAAGGAAGTTTTGTGGTGGCAATAAAGCAAACACTATTGTGGCTTGATTCGAAATTAGGTTTTTCTCTGCGTATAAGTATTAAATTTTGATTTATTGTTTTTCAGCACAGGTTGATATTTAGCCTCTGTTTTTGACAGTGCAAATGTATCCAAATTATTGTCTGCAAGTTTATGAACATCCATCTCCATTTATTGTGTTGTTATCGTCACAAATTATCTCAGTCTATTTTGCATTAGGAGGGCTGTCTGGTGTACGTCCATCAGGACACATATCAATACATTTACTGATATTATTTTGGTCAGGGAAATAAGCCATCATGCATTTGCAGCTACTACCGTTCGTTAAGTCTTTTTAAAAGTTATTCTCAGTGTCACATTTTTAACAAAACTATCCTGTTACGTATTGGTTGGCTTAGAGACATCCTGGATAACTGAGACATTTGCCTGTCACCAAATGTTTAAGATTTTTACATTTACACCTTTGATTTGTACCATTGTATGTTTATGTTTAATAAAGAGTAGGATCTCCACAATCATCACATGATAAAGGGCTTGAACACTTTTGGCATCCTGGTAAGTAAACGGAGCATAATTAACAAACATCTTTTCCATCGACTTAAACGTACCCTGAATTGTAATCACAAACACAATTTACTGAATTAATTACTGTATTATCAATTATTCGATTGGTTCCTGTCTTACATGCGAAACATATTTCGGTCGAAGTTGTACACCCATCACAAACACTTGCACAGTTTTCGCACACTGAAATTGCGTTATTTTGATACAATCCAGTGCAAGGGGAAGCTATACATTTAAATTCTTAGACGTGATAAAATGGTGTTGCTGCTGCACATGTTCTTTTGACAAGAACAAGGACTGAAATTTAAGTGTATTTCATAAAGTTATTAGTGACTAAATTTTATTAGAAAATGGCTCGAGTTGCAATACTTAACAAAAACAATCTTGTTCCTTACATAGTGAAGTTAAATCCTCTCATTCCAAAAAATACACTGTTGTCAGTTGAGGAAAAAAGTCCTCCATTACTCATGGCTTTTAAGATCTAAAGCCCTGTTGATCCGTCAATTGTAGTTTAGAAAGCATATCCCAGATTAACATAGGTGTTAGGATTGGGATAGAATCCACTCGCAATTATAATTGTAGTAATACTGATGTAGTTAAGTCTCCCTTTCTACCCGATATTAACTTCTTGTTTGATGACTTGACCTGCGGGAATGAACTCAGTGTTCACATTAATTTCGTTAACTGTCCCATCTGTGTTGTAGTACTCAATCCCATGGATGGCAGAACACAAACTCACAACTGACGCGAATGTAGATGATTAATTGGTAAATATTTATTTGCGAGGTCCATTTGCATCGTCTAAATCTAAAGTTCTGTAATCTATTTTTTAGCAAAAAGAATACTTCCGACTTTTACTTAAATCCCTACTGTAGTTTGCATTATAAAGTAATTGACCTTCATCTGTTTTATATTTGTCATGGGTCCAACTCTGATGTTAATTTTCATCTTATTTTGGTCATAACTCAAAATTGTAATGTTCATAATCATTTCAAACTGCAAATAATTCTAAAATCCTGATATTACCAAAGCTTTATGAGGATTTACCACTGCAGTAGGAAAGGCTGTTTTATATGTGATATCAACTTGTGAATCTGTATTGACCGGAATGTAAACTGCGTCATAGATTGTTTGTTGACCTTAAATATTTAAAATACGTACCCATTCTTAATTAAGGTAAATCAGTCCATGTAACTTGGCATGTTACTAAACTCATAGTCACAAACAACACAACTAATTTCCACTTAAACCTGCTGATTTAGTTCTTCATGTTTTTTTTATTTATCATACACAATAAAAATCTACAATATTTTTAAAAAATTCCTTATTTTCATGAGACTTCATTCTTATCTTAACTTATTATTTCCGAAAAAAATTATCTGATTATTTATTTGACCAAAAAAATAAGAAAAATATAAATTTTAATGATCAATATTTTTATTTGTGGAGTAGAAAATTAGCCTCATTGAAGTGATAATTTGACTCCTATACGATTGATTCTTTTGATTAAACTGAAATGAAAAAATATTAAATCATCCAAGATATTTACGAATGTTTTCCATGTCTTAAGAAATTTATTGTGTGCTCAATTCCCAATCGAATCCTATACTACTGAGAAAGTCATTATTTTTCTTTTTCTATAACTTCGCGTACCCGACTCTTTGTATGTGTCTCCTACCATGGGGCTGTGCGTCAATCTTTTTGCATTTTATGCATTGAAATAAAGCATTGGGATTTTACTTGGTATTAAAGTCAGCACATGTAGAATGAACCCATCTCAAACATTACTCGCACATGATCCACTCTTTACCGTCATCTGTTTAATCAAAGTAAATTTGTTTGCAATAAATACAATATGAGTCTTTCTGAAACTGCTCTTGACAGCGGTCACACAAAGTTTAGAGACAAATTTAAACATTGTCATCTTTATTCGATAAAGTATGGTTTTTGCATAATTTATTTGCACAGCCTATGAATTTTTTATTGGCTTATTGAGGCCTTTAGTTCATTTAATGATTAGATGATAGATTATTCTCAGATGAACCATTCACAGTGAAACCATTTGCTTTTTAATTATTTAAAATATGTAGTTTATCGACTCCGTTTAAGAAAGTATTATTTACCTAAGACGTTAATAAAACTTGTTCTGTTTCCATTTTCAATTCTCAATTTTATAATTTTACACTTATCATTCAGAATTCAAATTAATTAAAAATTATTGCTCTTTTTTATTCTAAAAATAAACCAAAATTTTAATGGATTCCTAAAACTCAATTTTTACATTTCATTAAATATATTCAAGATCTTTCATTATTCCGATAAAAAAAAATGTAAATACAAAACTTAACAAAGACTCCAATCTATAAAAGGATATAAAACAGCATTTTGATTTAAGCCAAATTATCACTTAGGATTTTTTAAGATGTAAATGACTGAATCTCCTCTTAAAAACATTTTTGGAATGTACCTGCTTTTAGTAACAGCTGATCCTTTCTTGCCTTTTCTTGGCATTTCAGTCCAAACTTATTGTACGTTTTCCATGACCATATTCATGTGTCTATCAAATGCTTTAACTTTTCCCAATAACTTTTTATTATTTCTCAAAGCGATAAGAACTTCATTGTTGGCCTTGACTGATTTAGTTAATAAAGAGAATGGTCCAACGTTAAAAGTTTATTATTGAGGTCTGTGAACGACTTTCTATTCCTCCATTTTATGATTGCTCTCTAATAAAATAAATTATAAACTTGAGTATTTTTCAAAAATTAGAAAGCAAAATATAAATTGATATAGAAAAAAAGATATTATTTTTGAAACAGATTACATTGAGTAATTCATCTTTTCTTTTTGACATTCATTTTCATTCCTTTGAGGCTGAAATCGATTCCACCATTATTGGGTACTTGGACCATTTGCTTAGCTTTTTAAAGAGATTTATCTTTATCTTTGTTGGAGAAATCTTTCTTTTTTAGGGAGGGAAGCTAATCTTTTTTCTTTTTGCTTTCGCCAATATCCTTTTTGGCAGAGTTATTTCTAATAAATTTGTTACTATTGTTCTTTTTGGATTAAAATTAAAAGTTTTTGTAGCTTTCATCGATGTCTTCGTCATCAAACTAATAGTTTTCCTATTAATCTTAAAGTCCTTATCCATCATTTTAATCATCCTAAATTTCAATTTAAATCTAATCTCCAAGAATAAGATCATCATCAAGATTGTTTAATGGGTTAAGGTTGTTTTACTCGATGACTTGCCTTTGAGATTGTATAATTTGTTTCATGTCTTCAATCATTCTTTCTTGAATTTGCAAGTTTATTTACAATTCGATATTTTGAAGTTCTAAAACGTGATTCTTAATTATAATTTCCAAGGTATCTCGATTTTACTTCGATTTTATCTTTTTCATAATATCATCACGGATTTTCTTAGTTGCAGCCATGGATTACATTATCTGAAGATTGGTAATTTCTTTCTTCAAAGTATTTTTATTTGTCGAAAGTTTAAGCGTATTTATAACTCGAGACAAGTCTTTAATTTGAGATTGTATGTCCTGATTATCTTCCCATCCTTCAGTTTTTTTCATCAGAACAATTTATCCATGTTTTTTTCTTATTTCTAAGATATTTAATGCATTTTGTTATTAAATTTACATCATGGCTCTTCTTAATTGAATACGTTCATTAAAGTTTTAGAATATTTGTTATTTTATAATTCTCATTTACTATTTTTAGTTGACTCTTCCACAAACGCTACAACTTCCATCAGTGTTTATTGTATTCTTAGATGTTCCATGGCGGCTTTAAATTCTGGGAAGTTTATCTTTGTTTTAAAAAAGATTTTAACGAAGCTCAAGAGCTGGACCTTTTTAGCTCAATTTGAATTTTAGTTCTTATATTTATCGATGTAAGTCGTTTATGATGTTTTTGTACTCACTGATATGCAGAGAAACTAATTTTTTGTTAGTGATTGCTTTAGTTTTGATATTTTTTGCTCGATTCGCGTATTTTAGGGTGTTAATCGTCTCTTAAAACTGGAAGCTTGAAGGACTGACATTTACGATCATGACTGTTTTACAATTTCCACCTAAAGAGTCCTTAAGTAAACGAGTCAATTTGGAGTCCTATTTTTAATGATAAATTTACTCGATAAGGAACGAAAAATCCTTTTTTATTTTTGTCTCCTAATGCATTTATACAATTAGCCAGAGCAAGTAAAGATCTGTTAATTTTGGCTCCTTCCATCAATCTTATTCCTCTGTTTTATGTTACAGTTCCTCTTTAAGAGCCTGCTAAATCAATCAAAGAGAGTTTTCCTAATAAAGTTTAAACTTTAGTATTTTTTGTTTTCGATACTTTGTTAATGCTAATTTGGAATACTGCGTGACTTCTTGATGAAGTTTGATTGGCATTCGTAGCTTATGTAGTTCTTCTTCTGTTTCCCATGAGAAGCAAATTCATGACTTGTTCTGTTGACTATGCTTTGAATTCAGTCACACCAGCGATTACAACTCCCTTTTAAGGATCATCCCTAAGATCCAAATACCCTGATGTTGGTACAAGTAAATCTCTGATCATTTCATTGTAAATTTCGACATAAGTGATAAAAACATCATATTTATAGTCTTAATCTTTTTATATTCGATGGAAAATGTCTTTAATTGCCAAGACACTGAAAAATAAATAAAAAATTACTTGAGTCCGTATACTTATTGATTACCAAGCATGGTATAAGTTTTACCTGTGCCAGTCGGCCCATATGCAAAGCATGTGGAATTAAATCCATTTAATACAGTTTGTATAAGTTTTTGAGTCGTCTCTACATAAATCTGCATAGTCTAAAAATTACCACTTCCGATGAATGGAATCTATAAATTTTATCAAAAGCATAGCGCTGCTCTTTAGATCGATGGAGAACGTCCATTACTTTTTTTTATTCTATTTACGCGTCAAGGGGATCTAAGACAATCTTCGTCAATAAAAAAAATTACAATCAAATTATCCTGAACGCGAATGATATCGGCATCACCGGAATTTATTTCCTTATTGGACAATGGCCTGATTCTTATCGCTACTGTAATATTCGATTCTTATTATTCTACCATTTTCCCTTTTTCCATATTCGTTTATTTTTGTTTGAATTACGATTTTATGTATTTAAAATGTTATAACTAACTTTTTTCGAGATTAATTATAACTTATTCCTTCTATGTACAAAAAAAATACTGAATTTTTTTAATAATAAAAATACAAATTTATTGATAAATAAAATGTTTAAGTATGAAATATACATCGTTCATAACATAATCTCATTCAACGAAAGCTGAAACTTATGGGCATGAACAAATTAAAGTCTTGTCACCTTTTGCGTTATTAACTCTTGCAACTGATGGCCAGAATTTTCCTCTTCTTTTAACCCATTCCAAAGGATAAGCAGCTTGTTATCTCGTAAATTTATGAGGCCAGTTGGTGCTTCCAATCTATTCTGCTGTGTACGGGGCATTCTTTACAATTTCTGGCATACTGTATGCTTCCTCATGAATTTTGATCAGAGTTTAAGCAAATCTATCGAGTTAACCTCTAAAAAATAAAATAAATTATTACTTGTCTTCAGATTAGGTAGGTTCGATCATTAAAGTACCTGGAGTTGGGAAAGACATGGTTGGGGCATGGAATCCGAAATCCATCATTCTTTTAGCAATATCTTCTTATGTGACTTTAGTTTCCTTTTTAATTTGAGAGCAATCAATAATAAACTCATGACTGCATTTTACAAGTTCTTTATTATTAAGAATTGGATAATATTTGGAAAGCTTTTTCATCAAGTAATTAGCATTCAAAATTGCATAAGCTGTTGCTCTTTGGACTCCGTGCTTGCCTAACATTGCAATATATCCGTAACTAATGGTCAAGATTGAAGCTGAACTGAACTCAGCAGATGTGATGGTTCCCAAAGATTTTGAATTGATTTCTTCTGAGAATGGATGAGTGGGCAAGAAAGGAACCAAATGTTTTCTAACACCGATTGGGCCCATACCTGGTCCTCCTCCTCCGTGTGGAATAGCGAAGGTCTTGTGCATGTTCAAGTGACAAACATCAGCACCCAAATATCCTGGTGAAGTATAACCGACAAGAGCATTCATGTTGGCTCCATCCAAATAAACTTGACCGCCGTGTTGGTGAACTAAATCGTTCATTTACTTGATTTTAAGGTCATAAATTCCTGATGTTGAGGGGAAAGTAATCATTACACAGGCAAGATTTTTACTGTGAGTTTCAACTTTAGCTTTGAAATCGTTAAAGTCAATTTTTCCATCAATAACATTTACTGGAATGACTTTTAATCCAACCAAAACAGCACTTGCGGGGTTAGTTCCATGAGCAGTTGTTGGGATCAGACAAATATTTCTATGACTTTATCCAATGCTGTTAAGATAGGTTTTAATGGTTTTAAGACCAGTGTATTATCCAGTTGCACCACTGTTCGATTGGAAAGAGATATCATCGAAATTTGTGATTTCTTTCAACCAGTTCCTTAATTATTCGATCATTAATGTGTATCCTTTAGCTTGGTATTTTGGAACATATGGATGAACATTCAATTATGGCCAACTTATGGGAATCATTTCACTGGCTGCATTTAACTTCATTGTACAACTTCCCAATGTATTCATTGATTTAGTCAATGTGATATCTTTTGACTCTAAACTCTTAATGTATCTCATCATCAAGTTTTCAGAATGCATTGTGTTAAATATTTTTTGTTTCATAAAGTTTTATGGTCGATTCATTGATTCTGGAAAAGCGTGAGCTTCGAGTTCAATATTTTCTATATTGAGTTTTTGCTTTCCTGTAAATTTAGCCAAAAGTTCATTAATTTACTCAATGTCTTCCAAAGTAGTAACTTCAGATACAGCGAATGAAATTGATTACTTATTGTTTTTTCTCAAGTTAATTTGATTTTCTTCAAAGAATTTAGTAATTTTTTAAGAATCACAATTTGAAACTGTGAAGGTATCAAAGAAGTTCAACTTTCCGTTTTGTTTGGAAACTGAAAATCCATAGGCTTCCCATAATTTTGCTGATAATTGAGCCAAAGTATGAACTCTGTAACCAATTTTTCTAAGTCCTTTAGGTCCATGATAAATGGCATACATTGCGCTCATATTAGCCAACAGGGCTTGAGCTGTGCAAATATTGGATGTTGCTTTGTCTCTTCTAATGTGTTGCTCTCTTGTTTGAAGAGCCATTCTTAAAGCAAAGTTATCATGTCTATCTGAAGAAATACCGATGATTCTTCCTGGCATTTTTCTAACATTTTCTTTTTTATCGATTGAAATGGCTTTAGTAGCAAAGAATCCAGCATGAGGACCTCCATAGCCCATTGGGATACCAAATCTTTGAGCTGAACCAAAAGATATATCAGCTCCCATCTCTCCTGGTGGCTTTGTAATTGTAAGAGCTAATAAGTCAGAAGCGACAACCTTAATAACTTTAGATTCATTAAGTTTATTGAAGGTTTAAGTAAAATCATGAAGAGTTCCGTTAACATCAGGAGTCTGTACTAAAAATCCAAAGAATTAAGAAGCGTTATGCTTTTGGAAGAATTCTTCATATTTTCCTTTAACAATTTGAATGTTCAAATTTTTAGCTTTGGTTTAGACAACAGCTTGAGTTGTAGCAAAAACATTTTAGTCAATGAAGAATTTATTTCTTGTTCCTTCATGAAGATTGTAGGCCATGTAAAGAGCTTCTGCTCCTGAGCTTGCTTAATCGAGTAAAGAAGCGTTACTGATTTGCAAAGCTGTAAGTTATTCAACAACTGTTTGATAATTAAGAAGAGATTAGAGTCTACCTTGAGAAATTTCAGCCTGATAGGGGGTATATGGAGTGTACCTAAGAATTATTAATATTTTACCAGTTAGGATTTTCAAGCATGTTTCTCAAAATGACTGATGGTGTGATTGTAGGGTAGTAACCGTATCCAATATAGTTTTTGAAAAGTTTGTTTTGACTCATTATTTTTTTCAGATGATTAAGGTATTGATATTAAGGCATAGCTTATCCTAAAGTCTTCCAATTAAGGCCATTTGGATCACGAATAATTTAAGGAATAGATTTTTAGATTAATTATTCGATGGAAGATGCTCCACACTCTTTCAACATTGCTTGAGTCTCTTAAGCATCTGGACCAATGTGTCGATTAAGCTAAAGAATTAAAATTGATTTACGAGAGTGTCAGTAGGTTGAAGTTAAGCTTTGAGGTTTTTGATTGTAGCAAAAAGTCTACCCCAGACTCTGAGATTTCCGATATTGGAGGAAAGTAAAAGATTTTGCATCAAATTAAAAATTAATTTTAATAAAAAGTTAAATTATTGGCTATATCTATTTTTTAGGTGATCAACAAGTTAAATTTATTTTCCAAACCTTTCAAACAACAATAGTCGCTTCTTATGCTATTTTCATCGGCTGTAAAACATTATTCATAGACCTTATAGGTTGAATAGTTCAAATTAAAATTGAATATATTATCAGAATTCCAACAAAATTTAGAAATTATCTGAATTCATTTTAACTATAAATTATGCCATTTATTGATTTTATATTTTATCACAAATTATGTAGTATGAAGGCATTTTTATTTTTTGATTTGTCACCATTTTTTCTTTCATGAAAAAAGAATCTTAAATTCTTATCTTCCTATAGTATCTGATGAATTTGACCCTTTGATAGATTTTATGTTGATTTATAAGTCAAAATTTTCCACCAAATATTTTTGCAAAAATTACCATGTAATTCTTGTCAAGTATTAAGTTTTCTTTTCCCTTTTCTATGCTCTAAGTATATCTTCAAAAGTTAACTAGATGTTTTCTACTGATTCTTATTATTTCTTTGATTTATATAATTCAACTAATTTTTCAAATGCCTAATAACTCACATATCCGTAACCATTTGGGTCTGCTTGTTCAATCATTTAAAAAAGTTCTTATTCGGAAATGTTTCTTCCCAAATCTATGATAGTTAATATAAGTACCAGTTAGAACCTTTTTCAATTAATTTTTCGAAATTACACTCGAACCAAGAGCTTTAAATGACTAAAACTTTTCACAACATTTTTTCTTTTAGTTTTATGACAATTCATGACCATTATTGAACAAGAAATGGATTAAATCCACCATAGGTGCCATATTTTTTTTTCTATCGCGA
>Ga0102832_1001713_pt1 | contig 15571 bp, 16 predicted proteins | sample EBPBio282013_DNA_FD_88942 | JGI IMG/M metagenome (GOLD analysis project Ga0102832, IMG submission 88942) | Wastewater treatment Type I Accumulibacter community from EBPR Bioreactor in Madison, WI, USA - Reactor 2_5/28/2013_ DNA (Illumina Assembly) | ecosystem: Engineered > Bioreactor > EBPR >...
CGTAGAAATCCATGTAGGCGCGGAACAGCAACTCCCATTGCGCGCGGTCGGACGGTTCGAGCTTTCCGATGGTGAGCATCAGGCGTGGCTGAACATGGGTTTGCCGGCGACCGGCATGGTCGCCTTGAGGATGGTGCCGGCCGCGATCTTCTCGCTGCGGCGCGACACCACGACGTAGAGGTCTTTCCCCGAGAAGGCGACGTTGGTGCAATAGATGTCGTCGCCGCAATCGACGTGATGCGTCGGCCGGCCCAGCGCATCGAAGCGCCACGCCGTGGTGCTGGGATGGGCGATCACCAGGCCCCCTTCGTCGTCCAGCGCCATGCCGTCGGGACCGGCATGGCCGCCGCTCATCTGGATGAACAGGCCGACCTTGCTGGCCGTGCCATCCTCCATCAGCGGCAGGCGCCACACCGCGTTGCCGCGCGTCACGCCGACATAGAGCACCGTCTCGGCCTTGTTCATCACCAGCCCGTTGGGGCTCGGCACCGTGTTCACCAGCATCGTGAGCTTGCCGGCGGTGTCGTAGCGATACACACGGCCGGTCGGATCGTGCAGGCCGGTCTGGCCCTGGTCGGTGAAATAGAGATCGCCGTTGGCGGCAAAGAACAGGTCGTTGACGCCCTTGAAGCTTTCCGAGCCGCGCGTCTCGAGCAGCGGCGTCACCTTCCCGCTATCGGGATCGAGCAGGAGGATGCCGCGCTTATAGTCGGTAATGAAGATGCGGCCGTCCTTGTGGATCTTCAGCCCGTTCGGCCAGCCGTCATATTCGGTGATCAGCGTCCATTCGCCTGCCGGACTGATGCGGAAGACGCGGCCAAAGGGAATGTCGGTGACGTAGAGATTGCCGGCACGATCGAAGCTCGGCCCTTCGAGAAAGGAGTCGAGCAGCTGCCCCACGGCATTCGTATCGCCCCACGCAGTCCGGGACGGCTTGCGGAACTTCTCCGGCAGCCGCGTGAACTCGGTGGCCCGAACGGGCTTGGTCATTCCGTACATCATTGATCTCCTTTCCTCCCCCGTCAGACGGGGGAGGTGTCCAAAGGCCGGAGGGGGAAAGCCATGAGTCTGAACTCTTCCCGACCGACTTTCTTCGCGTTGCTTTCCCCCTCCCGGCCTCCCCCGTTTGACGGGGGAGGAGTTTGAACGAGAGCCTACGCCGCCTTCACTTCGCGTTCGGCCTTGAGCGCGCGCACCGTCTGGCGCAGCGCATGCACCGTCTTCTCGATCTCCGCGCCGCCATGCGTCGCGGAGACGAAGCCGCCGGGGGCGCCCATGACGTCGACGCCGTGGGTCATCAGGCCCATGCGGATCTTGCCGGTGAGTGGACCGGCGCCACGCGCGCCCTTCAGCTTCTCGATCGGCACCTTCAACGGATCGAAGGTCGCGGGATCGATCGGATCGCCGTAGGGATTGGGATAGATCAGGAAGGTCGAGCTCTGGCCGTAGATGCCCCACGGCACGCCTTCCTGCACCAGCACCTCGGTCAGCGCTGCACGCAGCTCGGCCGCCGTCTTGTTGGCCTTCCCGGCCAGGTCCTCGTCGCGTACCAGCGACAGCGCAGTGACGGCCGCGGCGGCCGACAGCGGATTGGCGTTGAAGGTGCCGGGATGCAGGATGCGCTCGATCTTGCGGGCCGCCGTCGCGGCGTGATCGATGCGGTCCATGATCTCCCGCTTGCCTGAGACCGCGCCGCCTGGCAGGCCGCCGGCCACGATCTTGGCCTGGATGCAGAGGTCCGGCGTGATGCCGAACGCCTTCTGCGCGCCGCCCGAGGACCAGCGATAGCCGGTGATGACCTCGTCCATCAGCATGACGACGCCCTTCTTCGCCGTGGCATCGCGCACCGCCTGGACGAAGCCCGGCGGCAGCGGGGCCTGGCCCCAGGAGGCGCCCGATGGCTCGAACATGACGGCTGCGATGTCGTCGCGCTCCTCGATCACCTTCACCACCGCGGCAACGTCGCTTTGCGGCATCACGATCGAGAGCGAAGCCACGTCCTGCGGGACGCCGGGCGTTGTGCCGCCGTCATAGGTCGCGCCCGCGCCGGCCGTCACATGATCGTGCCAGCCGTGGAAGTGGCCGAGGAAGCGCAGGATCTTGTCCTTGCCGGTGTGCGCACGGGCGAGGCGGATCGCCATGTGCGAGGCCTCGGTACCCGACGCGGTGAAGCGCACACGTTCGGCGCAGGGCGTGAGCTCGCACACCAGTTCGGCCCAGCGCACTTCCAGCTCGTGGCTCGAACCGTAATGCGTGCCGAGCTCGATCTGCCGCTTCACCGCCTCGACGACGGCGGGATGCGAATGGCCGAGCAGCATGGCGCCGTGGCCGCCGAAATAGTCGACATACTCGTTGCCGTCGACGTCCCACTTGCGCGGACCGGCGGCGCGGGTGACGTGGATCGAATAGGGATCGAGGTAGCGCGCGTCGTGGGTGATGCCGCTGGGCAGCACCTTGTGGGCGCGCTCGAACAGGGCCGCCGATTTGCCCGTCCTGGCCTTGTAGTCGGCCACGACGGCGGAGTTCGTCTGCGATGAATCTTTCTCTTGCCCGGTCATACTTGCCCTCAATCCAGCTAATGGCTGAGCATCGCTTGTCTCGCTTGTTTCGCCAAGGGCCTCGCGTCACAGTCCGCCGTCTCAAGGTGGAGGAATGCCGTGAACGCCAAGCCCCGTGGCCGTCAATTCTTCAACAATCCCGGCCCGACCAACATTCCCGACCGGGTGCTCCGCGCCATGGACCGGCCGGTAATCGATTTCATGTCGGAAGAGTTCGTCGCCATCCATCACGCCTGCCACAACGGCGTGAAGCGCGTGCTGAAGACCGACCAGAACCTGTTCATGTATTCCTCGACCGGGCACGGTGCCTGGGAAGCGGCGCTGGCCAACCTGTTCTCGCCCGGCGAGACGGTGCTGATGGTCGAGACCGGCTATTTCTCCGAGAGCTGGACCGAGATGGCCAACCATCTCGAGATCAAGGTCGAGACGATCCCCGCCGACCAGCGCATGGGCGCCGACATCGCCAGGATCGCCGAGCGCCTCGCCGCCGACAAGGAGCACAAGATCAAGGCGGTGCTGACGGTCCACAACGAGACCGCGACCGGCATGGTCCTGCCGATCGACCAGGTGCGCCGCGCCATCGACGAGGCCAAGCACCCCGCCCTCCTGCTCAGCGACACGATCTCCTCGCTGGCCAGCATGGAATACAAGATGGACGCCTGGGGCATCGACCTCACCGTGGGCGGCAGCCAGAAGGGCCTGATGCTGCCCACCGGCATGTCCTTCACCGGCGTCAGCAACAAGGCGCTCGAGGTGTCGCGCAAGAACAAGGCGCCGCGCCACTACTTCAACTGGGAACTGATGAACGGCCGCGCGCCGCAGAAGTTCATGGGCACGGCTCCCGTGCACATGTTCTTCGGTCTCCAGGAGTCGCTGAAGATGATCGAGGAAGAGGGCCTCGACGCGGTGTTCGCGCGCCATGCCCGCCTCGCCGAGGCGACCCGCGCCTGCGTCCGCGCCTGGGGCGCCGGCGGCAAGGGCCCGCAGCTCTACTGCCAGGCGCCGGACCGGCTCTCCAACTCGGTGACCGCCGTGCTGATGCCCGAGGGCATGAGCTCGGACCCGATGCGCAAGGCCGCGATCGACCGCTTCAACCTGTCACTGGGCGGCGGGCTGGGGCCGCTGATGGGCAAGGCCTTCCGCATCGGCCACATGGGCGACCTGAACGAGCCGATGCTGCTCGGCGCCCTGGCGACGACGGAACTGGCGATGAAGGCGACCGGCGTGCCGTTCAGCCCCGGCGTCAACGCCGCGATCGACTCGCTGTCGTCCTAGATCAGAAGGCCGGACGCGCCGCGCACGCCTCGAGCAGGCGGGCCGGCGCGATGTCCGACAGCGCCGTGCCCTTGAGCACGGTCGGCGCGACGCTGATCCCGTGCACCGCCTCGAAGGTCGCTGTGGCGGGATTGAAGGCGTAGAGCTGGCCCTCGGTCATGTTGAACCACCAGGCATGCAGGGCCAGCGTGCCGGCCTCGACCCGCTCGGCGATCCAGCGGAAGCTCATCAGGTTGGTCACGCTGTTCAGCACCGCGCCCTGCTCGACGGCGCGCGTGACCTCGTTGCGCGACCGGCCGGCCAGCCGCTGCACCGCGCTGTCGCGCACTTCCTGCGCGATCGCCATCCAGGTCGACATGTAGTCGTAGCTCGCATAGATGCTGTCACGGCCGTCGACCAGCGCGCCGATGCCGCCGCACAGCGCGTGCCCCAGCACCACGATGTGCTCGACGCCGAGACCGCGCACCGCGAACTCGACCGCCGACGAGATGCCGTGGTGGCGATTGTCGGGCGGGAACTGGGCCGGCGGCACCATCGCCGCGACGTTGCGGATCGTGAAGATGTCGCCCGGCTGGGTCTGGGTCAGGATGCCCGGATCGACGCGGGCGTCGGCGCAACCGACGATCAGGATCTTCGGGCTCTGGCCCTCGCTCGCCAGCTTCTCGAACAGGTCGAGATGCTCGCGGTAATACCCCGTGCGGAAATCCCGGAAACCGCGGAGAAGTCGTTCCAACGCCATGGCGTCTCGCCTACGATGAAGCGTCCTCAACGGCAAGGCGAAATGACCCAGGAACTACTGTACGAGACCCGCGGCGACATCGGTTGGGTGACCTTCAACCGGCCCAGGGCACGAAACGCGCTGACCTTCGCGATGTACGAGGGGCTGGCCGAGATCTGCGGCCGCGTCGGCAGGACCGGCGAGGCGAGGGCCCTGGTGATCACCGGCGCCGGCGACAAGGCGTTCGCCGCCGGCACCGACATCGCCCAGTTCCAGGCGTTCGAGGGCGGTGACGACGGCATCGCCTACGAGCGCAAGATGGACGTCATCCTCGACACCATCGAGCGCTGCCCGGTGCCGACCATCGCGGCGATCGTCGGGTACTGTACCGGTGGCGGCGCGGCGATCGCCGCGGTCTGCGACCTCCGGATCGCCACGACCGATGCCCAGTTCGGCTTCCCGATCGCCCGCACCCTGGGCAACTGCCTGTCGATGTCCAACTACGCGCGGCTGGCCGCCCTGGTCGGGCCGCAGCGGGTCAAGGAGATGGTCTTCCTGGCCAAGCTGATGGACGGCCCGTCGGCGCTGGCCAGCGGCCTGGTCAGCGAGTTGCTGCCCGACCCGGCGGCCCTGCTGGCGCGGGCCGGCGAACTGGCCCGCACCGTGGCCGACAACGCCCCCCTGACGCTCCGGGTCACCAAGGAGGCGCTGCGCCGCCTGCAGGCCCGGCTGGGCGACGACAATATCGACGACCTCATCCGGTTGGCTTACGGTAGCGCCGACTTTCGCGAGGGCATGGCCGCTTTCCTGGCCAAGCGGGCGCCGAAGTGGTCGGGGACCTGAGCGTCGGCCGACGGGGATCAAGGAGGATTTGATGAAGCGAATTGCCACCATCGTGGCGCTGCTCGGCACCGGCCTCGTCGCCGCGGGCTGCCAGACCACCAAGAGCCAGGTCGCCAGCAAGGAAGACGTGATGACGGCGGCCGGGTTCAAGTTCATCCCGGCCAACACGCCGGAACGCCAGATGCAGTTCCGCCAGCTGCCGCCGCACAAGTTCTCGCGCCAGATCCGCGACGGCCGCGTGTTCTACGTCTACCCGGACCCGACGGTGTGCGTCTGCCTGTACGTCGGCGACCAGAACGCCTACGCGACCTATCGCAAGAACATGTTCGACAAGCAGCTCGCCGACGAGCAGCAGATGACCGCCCAGGAGATGGAGCTGAACAGCTTCGACTGGGGTCCGTGGGGCGGCTGGCCCTACGGCTGGTACTACTAAGGTACCTCTGAAGGACCGGGCAATCGCCGCGAATTGTGGCGATTGCCCCTTCTTCCGGGTCAGGGAACCGACCGCGGGCTCGTGCGTAGTCTCCGTACGGAATGACACGCAAGGGAGCCCCGCCATGCAGACCAAGCACCTTGCCGCCGTCCTGATCGGCGGCCTGTTCCTCGCCCCGGCCGGCTTCGCCCAGACAGCGCCGGGCGCCGACCTCGCCTATGCCACCTCGGCGCCGCACCGCCACCTGCTGGTGGTGCTGCAGTCCGACAACGGCTTCCCGTCGAGCGCCCAGCCGGCGGTGAAGCGGGCCGCCGCGGCCGCCCGCGCCGGCCGCACGGTCGAGGTGGTGGGCGGTCCCACCGCCGCCGCCGTCGTGCAGCGCGAACTCGTGCGCGACGGCGCCCCGGCCGCGTCGGTCGTCGTCAGCCCCGAGCAGCCCCCTGCCCTGAAGAAGCTCGACCCGCTCGACGACATCGTGGACCGCACCGTCACGCTGCGCTTCTAGAAGCTGGCTTCGACCGACCCCAGCCCCGGGAACGTACCCCTGGTGCGCGTTCCCGGCGGGTAGTAGCGCAGGCCGGTCCACGAGCCGGTCGTGATCGCCTGGCCCCTGGCCAGCCCGCCGCGGAAGCGCACCGCGTGATCGATCATCCACGCCAGCGGACGCACCGGGTCGACCGCGCCCAAGCCGCCGACCTGGTCGACCTCGACCTTGCCGTCGATCTCGAGCCGCACCGGCAGCGTCGCCCAGTCGAGGCCGCGCCAGCCGGCGACCCGGTCGCCGACCACCAGCGCGTGGTTCATCTGGTTGTCGGCCAGCAGCCACTCGGGATCGGCCGAGCGGAAATCGGCCAACCGCGTATCGACGACCTCCATGCCGACGAAGGCATCGCCGACCGCGGCCAGCGCCTCGTCCCGCCCCACCGGCTCCGTCCGGGCCGCGATGTCCTTGACGATGTGGAACGAGATCTCGACCTCGACGCCGATCATGTGCATGGCGCGGCCGTCGAACCGCGCCGGCGACGGCACCAGCGCGCCGGCCAGCAACGGTGCCGGGTTGGGCTCGGCGGTCGGCGTGCGGGCGCCGACCTTCCAGCCCGCGACCGGCCCGGTCGCCCGCGCCACCCCATCCTGGATGGCGTAGACCGCGGCGCGATCGGCCAGGGCGAAGGGCGGCGCGATCTGCCGGCCGCTACGCCGCGCCCCGAGCAGGGCCTGCACGGCATTTGAAATGTCGGGGTTCATGCTAGGCTCGCGTCACAAGAAGAAGTCCGGAGGAACAATGCCCTACGCCAGCGGGCGCGTCATTCACGACGCCGACGCGCACATCATGGAATTGCCCGGCTTCCTCGAGGCCCATCTCGAGGCGAAGTTCCGCGACCGGGTGAGCGACGAGGTCCTGTTCCCGCGCCGCGAGGGCTTTCACAGCCACCTCGGCGAGCGTCACCGGCAGGGTGGCGGCGCGCCCGTCGAGGCGTTCGACGAGAGCCGGATCATGCTGGCCAAGAACTGGGACGCGCTGGGCTCCTACGCGCCGCAGGACCGGCCGCGCTCGATCGATCTCCTGGGCTTCGCCAGCCAGCTGATGTTCACGACGGCGCTCCTGAACTACTCGACGGTGCTGGAGGCCGGGCGCGACCTCGACCTCGCCTACGCGGTCGGCCGCGCCCACACCCGCCACATGGTGTCGTTCTGCTCGGTCGACCGCCGCCTGCTGCCGACCGGCTACGTGCCGATGCTCGACTTCGAGCGCACCGCGCAGGCCGCCCGCGAGGCGATCGAGATGGGCGCCAAGGCGCTGCTGATCCCGGCGCGCTGCCCCGACAACCACTCGCCCAGCCACATCGGATTCGACCCGCTGTGGGCGGCGGCCGAGGAAGCCGGCCTGCCGATCGTCCTGCACGTCGGCGGCGGCGGCAAGCTGCTGGAGGACGCCTACTTCGAGAACGGCCTGCCGCCGGTGCCCGACTTCCACGGTGGCGACGACAACTTCAAGTCGATCGACTACATGGCGATCGCCTACCCGGTGATGAAGACGCTGACCGCGCTGGTCGTCGACCGCGTGCTGGACCGCTTCCCGCGCCTCAGGTTCGGCGTCATCGAGCAGGGCGCGTCGTGGCTGCCGGGCTGGATGCGCAACATGGATTCGGCGCACAACGCCTTCTACAAGAACGAGGAGCGGCTGCAGAAGATGTCGCTGCGGCCCAGCGAGTTCGTGCGCCGCCAGGTCCGCGTCACGCCCTACCCGCACGAGGACACCGGCTGGATCATCGCCAACAGCGGCGACGAGGTCTGCCTGTTCTCGTCCGACTACCCGCACGTCGAGGGCGGACGCCACCCGATCAAGCGCTTCGAGGTCTCGATGGACGCCGCCGGCATCTCGGCGGCGCAGAAGGACCGCTTCTACTGCCACAACTTCGTCGACCTGATGGGCGCCGGCCTGGCGCCCGAGCTGAGGGCTGCCGCATGAAGGACTACACGACCCTGCTGACGGCGCGCGACGGCGGGGTGCTGACCATCACCTGCAATCGCCCCGAGGTCCTGAACGCGCAGAGCCGCATCCTGCTCGAGGAACTCGACGACGCCTTCCTGCGCGCCGTCGACGACGACGACGTCCGGGTGATCATCCTGGCCGGCGCCGGCAAGCACTTCTCGGCCGGCCACGACCTCGGCTCGCCGCAGGAGGTCGAGGACCAGCAGAAGACGGCGCTGCGGCCGGGCTTCCGCGGCGAGTACGAGCGCATCTACGAGCGCTTCTTCGAGAACACGATGCGCTGGCGCGACCTGCCCAAGCCGACCATCGCGCAGGTCCAGGGCTACTGCATCATGGGCGGCCTGATGATCGCCTCGGCCTGCGACCTCATCGTCGCCAGCGAGGACGCGCTGTTCGCCGACCGCATGGTCAAGTGGGGCGGCGCCCACATCCAGTACTTCTCGATGCCGTGGGACTTCGGGCCACGCAAGACCAAGGAGTACCTGTTCACCGGCCGCTTCGTGACCGCCGCCGAGGCGGAGCGCGCCGGGCTCGTGAACCGCGTCGTGCCGCGCGACCGGCTGGAGGCCGAGACCATGGCGCTGGCGCAGGACATCGCCGAGCGCGACCCGTGGGCGCTGATGATGGCCAAGAAGTCGGTCAACGAGACGATGGACAACCAGGGCATGCGGCAGTCGCTCGAGGGCTCGTTCAAGAACTACATGATCACCATCCCGCACCGCATGGAGCTCGGGACCTACGGCCCGAAGGCGCGCGCCACGTCGGCCCGCGACCGATCCGCCCGGCTCAACAAGAAATAGCAGCATCCGCGCAGGCAGTAGGACGGCCGCGTGGTAGGATCGGTCCGATGACGACCGAGACCTACCCGTGGAGCGCGGGCTTTCGCTCCCTCGACCAGGAACTGTCCTACCGGGTCACGGAGGTCGAGGGCACGGTGCCGGCGAACTTGCGCGGCACCCTCCTGCACAACGGGCCGGGCCGCAACGCGCTGGCCGGCCAGTGGTTCGCCCACTGGTTCGATGGCGACGGCATGGTGACGGCCTTCCGCTTCGCCGACGACGGCATCCACTTCCGCAACCGCTACGTCGCGACCGAGGCCTACCGCGCGGAGACGGCGGCGCAGCGCGTCCTGACGCGCGGCTTCGGCAAGCTGCGGCCGGGCGGCTTCCTCGCCAACGCGTTCCGCACGCCCGCCAACGTCGCCAACACCTCGCTGGTGCTGGAGGACGATCGCCTGCTCGCGCTGTGGGAGGGCGGGCCGGCCACCGCGCTCGACGCCGCGACGCTCGACACGCGCGGCCTCGAGGATTTCGGCGGCAAGGTCAACGCCTTCTCGGCCCATCCCAAGCGCGACCCCGACACCGGCGACCTGTGGAACTTCGGCCTCGACTACGGCCTGCGCTGCACCCTGACGCCGTACCGGCTGAGCCGCGGCACGCTCACCGCGCTGCCGCGGATCGTCCTGCCCTACTTCGTCATCAACCACGACTTCGTGCTGACCCAAAGCCACCTGGTGTTCTGCGTCGGGCCGGTCCTGTCGGACTTCCCGAAGTTCCTGCTGGGCACGCGCAGCCTCGACGGCAGCCTGCACTGGGAAGGCGGCAAGCCGACGCTGATCGTGGTCGCGCCACGCGACGGCGGGCCGGCCCGCTTCTTCGAGACCGAGCCGTTCTTCCAGTTCCACTTCGCCAACGGCTACGAGGAAGACGGCACCATCCACCTCGACATGGCGCGCTACCCGGACTTCGCCGCGATCGGCAAGGCGCTGCGCGAGTTCTGGCATGCCGAGTTCCCGGCCGCCGGCCAGGGCACGATGACCCGGCTCAGCCTCGACCTCGCGACCGGCCGGACGACGTTCCGCGCCTGGGATACCGAGGGCCACATCAACGAGTTCCCCTTCGTGCATCCAGCGAGGGTGAGCAAGCGCCACCGCTTCGCGTACTTCCTGCGCAACCCGCCGGGCCGGCTGCGCGGCCTGCCGCAGCAGGTCGCGAAGCTCGACACCGACCGCGGCACGATCACGGGCCACGACTTCGGGCCGGACGGCTGGCCGGGCGAGCCCTGCTTCGTGCCGCTGGGCCCCGACGAGGACGACGGCATCGTGCTGGTGATCGTGTTCGATGCCGGCCGCCAGCGCACGAAGATCGTCGGTCTCGACGCGCGCGACCTCGCCGCCGGGCCGCTGTTCACCGGCTGGCTGGACCACGCCGTGCCGTTCCAGCTGCACGGCCTGTTCACGCCGCGGCCGCTCGCGGCGGCATAGGCGCCGCGGGGCGACGCGCCGCCAGCACGGAAACGGCCGCCAGCACCGCCAGCCCGCCGAACACCGACAGCGACAGCGTGTAGCTGCCGGTGAGGTCGCGCAGCACGCCCGACAGCACCGGGCCGACCGCCTGCGCCACCACCTGCAGGGACAGCGCGACGCCGCGGATCGCGCCATAGCTATCGCGCCCGAAGTAGTCGGCCCACGCCATCGGCAGCAGCGTCAGCGCCCCGCCGATCCCCAGCCCGAACAGGCCGGCGAAGGCATAGGCCGAGACCGCGCCCTCGACCGCGATCAGGCCGAGCGTGCCGGCGGCGACCAGCAGGGCGGCGCCGGCGAGCGCGCGGCGCAGCGCCACGCGGCGCGGCAGGAAGCCGATCGCGAAGCTCGCCACCGCCGACATGGCGGAGAAGAAGCTGATCACCGTCGCGGCGACCACGGGGCTCAGCCCGCGCTCGATCAGGTGCGGCGCCTGGTGCAGGCTGACGCCGGCCTGCACCGGGAACAGGAACACGGTGTAGAGCGCGACCAGCCAGAAGGCGCGGGTGCGCAGCGCCTCGCCACGGCTGAAGCGCGGCTCGACCGGCGCCGCGGACGTGCCGCCGCCGGCCCTGGACCCGCGCGGCGCCAGCCCGTCGGGCGCGAGGCCGAGGTCCTCCGGTCGACGCACCACGAACAGCCAGACCGGCAGGAAGCCGACGACCAGCACGGTGGCGCCGACCGCCACCCAGCCGGATCGCCAGCCGCCGTCGCGCATCGCCAGCTGCGCGACGATCGGCAGGGCCACCAGGCCGGCCATCTGGGCCAGGCTGGCGATCGAGTTCGCGCGCGCCCGCCGGGCCACGAACCAGTTGTTGAGAGCGCCGTACAGGCCGAGGTCGAATGGCCCCGCCCACACCATGCGGGCGAAGCAGAACAGGCCGTAGAAGCCGGCCAGCGTGGTCACCAGCGACAGGCTCATGGTGGCGAGCCCGGTGCTCAGCACGGCCAGCCCGAGGATCAGCCGCGCGCCTCGGCGGTCGAGCACCGGGCCGAGCAGCGGCGACACGATCGCCGCCAGCACGCCGCCCAGCGACACCGCGCCCGCCATCTCGGTGCGCGTCCAGCCCAGCGACTCGCCCATCGGCACCATGAAGACCGACAGCACCGCCACGGCCGGGCCCTGGCGGGCGAAGCCCGCGAGGCAGACGCAGGCCAGCACCACCCAGCCGTAGAAGAACGGCAGGCGGGGCGCCAGCAGGCGCGGCAGCAGCGGGGGACGCATCCCCTAGCCGAGGCCGTGGTTGCCGGCGTAGCCGTTGCGCGGCGGCGACGTCCAGCCGTCCAGCGCGCCTGGCGCCGGCCGCAGGATCTCGACCTTCAGCGGGTGGCACGCCGCCGCGTCGCTCGAGTGGCTGGCGCTGCAGTCGCCGCCCGGGCAGGCGCTGAGCGCGCCCAGCAGGTCGATCTCGGCGAACAGCTCGAGGAAGTCGCCCGGCCGCACCGGGCTCGCCTTCATGAAGTAACGGTGATCGTCGCGCGTGAAGCCGGTGCACATGAAGACGTTCAGCACGTCGTGGACGTGGCGCTCGGCCGCGGCGGGCGGCAGGGCGCGGGCCGCCGCCAGCGCGCGGGTCAGGTTGGAATGGCAGCAATGGTGGTAGTCGACGCCGCCCAGCAGGCGCTGGGTGTAGGGATCGCAGCGCGTGCCGATGACGTCGTGGACGCCGCCGCCGTCGGCGTCGAAGCCGTACCAGCCCAGCGTATCGTGGGTGATGGTGGCGAGTGGCCGCAACGCCGGCAGGCTGCTCCACAGCCGGTCGCCGGTGGTGACGTGGGTGGCGTGCAGCGCGCGGGTCTTGCCGCTGAAGAAGCGCTCCTCGAGGTCATGGGCGTTCCACAGGTTGAGATCGCCGACCTGCGGCCCCTCGATGCTGACGATGCGGAAGAAATGCCCGGCCGGGACCTCGAAGGTCCGGGCCTCGCGCGGCGGCACGACCACCTCGCCCACGCGCTCCAGCCCCTGCCGCGCCCGTTCGTAGAAGCCGCGGTCGACCGGCGGCAGGCGGTCGACGGCGTAGCAGACGACGGGCCGGACGGCGCGGCGGGCGTCGGCATCGGCGGGGGGCGCAACAGTCACGGGTCGCTCCGGGGCAGCGGACGGGGATAGGATGGGGCGAGGGGCAGGATGCCCCACGACGACACCGCGGGGAAACACGCATGACATTCTCGATCGCCGGCCGCTGCGCCCGCACCGGCATGCTGGGCGCGGTGGTCACGACCTCGTCGATGGCGGTCGGCGGCCGCTGCGCCTTCGCCGCGGCCGGCGTCGGCGCCGTGCTGACCCAGCACCGCACCGACCCGCGGCTGGGCCCGCGCGTGCTCGACCGCCTGCGCGCCGATGCCGGCGCCGCGCCCGAGGCGGTGCTGCGCGACCTCGAGGCCGAGGGCAACGGCATCGGCTGGCGCCAGGTCGCGGCGATCGACGCCCAGGGCCGCGCCGCCCTCCTGCACGGCGACCGCATCACCTCGATCCATGCCGGCCGGATCGGCCGCGACTGCGTCGCCGCCGGCAACATCCTGCGCACCGCCGAGACGGTCGACGCGATGGTCGCGGCGTTCGAGGCCAACGAGGCCGAGCCCCTGCCCGAGCGCCTGCTGCGCGCCGTCGAGGCCGGCGACCAGGCCGGCGGCGAGCTGAAGCAACTGAAGTCCGCCGGACTCCTGGTCGTGCACGAACAGTCGTTCCCCTACGTCGACCTGCGCGTCGACCTCGACCCGCACCCGCTGGCCCAGCTGCGCTTCCTGTGGGAGCTCTACCAGCCGCTGGCCGACGAGTACGTGTCGCGGGCGCTGTCCCCGGACGGGATGCGGGCGATCTAGGCGCTAACGCGGGACGAAATCGGGGCGGGCAACGCCCGGCATCAGGTCATAGGCGCGCAGGATCGTTTCCTCCGCGGTCTTGGTGACACCGCTGTCGAAGTAGATGGCCTTGAGCCATAGCGTCGCTTCAATCCAAAAGGAACTTGGTTGGAAGAACGGCAGGAATACAGCCCTAAACATGTCTTCCCCCTTGGTAACGAAAGAAGCATCTCGCGAATGTGCCTGCGCCAAATAGGTCGCCGCCCATCGCCCAAAATCTAACGCGGGCTTTCCGAGGTTGAACGGAGCGCGGACTTGGGCAGCGTCAAAGAACTGTATGCCCAGCATTGGTTCATTCGCCGTCAAACAAGACGCCAAGCGCTCACCGAGGTAGTCCTGCCGATCGCGATGATCGTCCACAATTTCTGCCGGTGTGGCCTGCTGCCACCCTGCCCATTCGACGCGAACGGCGCGTGAGAAATCGGCCGTAGCGGCATCATCGTTTAGCAACCAGCGGATCAGACCAAGGCATTGCCACCACATGAACTGGGATGTGTAACCAGCACGGTAGTGCGCTTGGCCTTCCGTCCAGGACCGAATGTCAGGTGGGAATCGACTTTCCATCCCGTGGAGAATTTCAACTAGCTTTGGCCGAGCCTCATTCGCGAGGCCCAGCCAATAACACCTCGAAAGCGAAGCTAAACGAGCCTTGATGTAAACTGGAGCGGAGGTGTGCGACCTTTCGTTCAGGGTGAAGGGCGGCATTGTCGGCAACACATCATCCTTAAAGAACGCCCGATCGTCGGTTGGATCGAATTGTCTAGCCATGGCTACTCCTTCTCGGCCGAACCGGCATTTCCGCCGCTGGCACCCGGTTCGATGGCTCTCTTGCGCGCCACTCTATTGGTCCCTCGCACCTCCTCAATGACGGCATTGTAGGCATTGCCGGTGCCCGCGGTGACAATGAAGAAGTTGCCCTCCTGCGCGTTCTTAAGGGCTTTCTGGTAGATTTCGGGAGGAAGCCAGCGCTTCGCCTCCCGAAGAGCGTCGAGAATCTGCTGTTGGAGAGTTGGAATGGGATCCAGGCCACTGTGCCCCCTGCCGGATTCCGTCATGGAGCGCTCAGCAGACCGCCACTTGGAGTCCCAAACTGTTATTTGACCGTTCCTGCTTACGGAAATGATGTCCGGGCCATTTTCGCCGGCCTTGTTCCCGAAGCGAATCACAAGCTCGCCTGCTACGCGCATCACAATACGGTTCGCCAAGTTGAGTTCGCCCCTGTAGCCCTTCGCGTGCGCTTCGTTGTCGGGCACGTAATCGGCTCCCCCATTCGGCTCCCGCAAATCGGGATGAAGCTGCACGCCGATCCGCGTTTGAATTCCCCCCGCAGGCACCGTCATCCCGGCAAGGGGATCACCCCCGCGCGGAGCGATGACTCCCTGGATGTGTTCCAGGTGCTTCTCGAGATCATATGCCTCCTCCTGTCGACGCCCTTGTGCCGCGATCGGTCCTTGATCCGGCTCCACCGATGTCTGTGGCGACCGCACGGGACCAACAGGCGTGGGCGTCTGCGGCTCGCTGCGTGGAGTTGTCGGACCGGGCTTGTCGGGCAAAGGCCCCGGTGGCGGGAAGTTGCCTCCTGAGCCTCGGGTGTCCGTATCGACGGGCTTTCCCGGCTGCGGTCCCTTCGTTTCCGCCGGACCTACTCCCCCGCCCTTCGAAGGTTGGGAAGTTGTCGTGCCGCCCTGCTTCCCCGGAGGCTGCGGCGGCGGCCCTGTAGGACGCGAAGGTTGCGGCGGGACCTGGGCCGGGGGCTGGGGCGTTCTGATCGGCGGAATGAAGGGGCCGCGCGGTGGCGGCAGCTGGGTTCGGATGATGAATCTCGGGTCGAGACCGTATGGACCGGAAGCCGGTGCACCACCGTTCGGTCGAGAGCCATCGCGCGCGTCGGAGACTGGCCATTGTTGAGAAGACGGTCGTGGAGTCGGGAGCCCCACGGTCGACTCGCGGTCCTGGCCGTGATCTCTGTAGACGCGCGCCAGCCGGTCTAATGCGTCAGATATCCAGTCCCGCGAAGGCGCCGGCGGCAAAGGGGCCGGCGGCACCGGAGACGGGAGAGGCGGAGACGGTGCGGACGTGGGGTCCG
>Ga0102832_1001714_pt1 | contig 15570 bp, 18 predicted proteins | sample EBPBio282013_DNA_FD_88942 | JGI IMG/M metagenome (GOLD analysis project Ga0102832, IMG submission 88942) | Wastewater treatment Type I Accumulibacter community from EBPR Bioreactor in Madison, WI, USA - Reactor 2_5/28/2013_ DNA (Illumina Assembly) | ecosystem: Engineered > Bioreactor > EBPR >...
GAGCCCCTTCTGCAGCTGGACACACCACTGATCGCGGCCTTCCACGCACAGGGCTTCAAGATCGCGGTGGAGACCAACGGGACCGTGGAAGTCCCTCCCGGCCTCGACTGGATCTGCGTCAGCCCGAAGGCCGGCGCCACGTTGGTCGTGACCACAGGCGACGAGCTGAAGCTTATATATCCGCAGGACGGCGGCGCGCCGGAGCGCTACGAACAGCTCGCTTTTCGTCACTGGTTTTTGCAACCTATGGACGGCCCGGCACGGGGCGACAATAGTAGGAAGGCGGTGGCCTATTGCCTCGCTCATCCGAAATGGCGCCTTTCCGTCCAGACTCACAAGTATCTAGGGATCGCTTAAGACATGGCTGGACGGTTCGAGATCGTCAAAGAATTCGGCTTCGAGGCGGCACACGCCTTCAGGCACAAGCCCGCGGGCCACGAGAACACGCGCGTACACGGGCATTCTTTCCGCGTCGAAGTCGCTCTGCGCGGCGAACCGGATGACGCGACCGGCTGCGTGGTGGACTTCGAGAAAGTGACTGCGTCGATCGAAGCGGTGCGCGGAAAGCTCGATCACCATTTCCTGAACGACATCCCGGGGCTTGAAACACCGTCCCTGGAAAACCTCGCGGCCTGGATCGCGGGCGAGCTACGCTTACTGCTTCCGCAACTGGCTAGCGTGACGGTGCGCCGTCCGACGCTGGGCGAATCCTGCCGCTTCGAGGTCGCATGAACAAGGCACCCGTCCGTCCGAAGGCCCTCGTTCTTCACTCCGGCGGCCTCGATTCCACCGTCTGTCTGCTGCTGGCCCGCGCGCGTGGCCGCGACGCCTACAGCTTCGGCATCAACTACGGTCAGCGCCAGCAGATCGAACTCGATTACGCGAATAAGCAGTGTGAACGCTTCGGCATCGAACGCCGTATCGCGGACGTGAGTTGGCAGAAGCCCGAGATCCACATCCCGAAGGACCGCACGGTCGCCGAGATGAAGGCAGGCATCGCGCCCACGTTCCTGCCGGGACGCAACGCTGTGTTTCTCGCACTGGCCTGCGCGGACGCGGCTGGGACGGGTGCGACGGAAGTGTGGCTGGGCGTGAACGCCGTGGATTTTTCAGGTTATCCGGACTGCCGCGGGTCGTTCCTGGACGCCTTCCGCGCCATGTGGGCCGAAGCGGTGCCGAACCCGCCGCGAATCGTCGCGCCGCTGGTGAACATGTCCAAGCCTCAGATCGCGGCGCTGGCCGCCGAGCTGGGCCTCAAGGCCGGTGAGACCTGGAGTTGCTACGCGCCTGAGGAAAAAGACGGCGTCACGAAGCCCTGCGGCCACTGCGACGCCTGTCTTCTGCATAGTCACGCCTGGCGCGAAGCGCGCATCGCGCCGCCGGCGGACCTTGTGATTTAAAGTTTGGGCCGGCTCCTATCGGAAAACCGCTCACACTTTTCCGGGACCGGCCCTAGAACGACGCCGCCACCGTTAAACCAAACGTCCGCGGCATTCCCGGAAACACCTCGATGAAACCGAGGCTCGTGTTGGCGAGCCCGGTGACAAGGTATTTTTCACTGAACAGGTTCTTCACCCACACCGTCGCGCTGTATCGGTCGCCGGGGCTACGCAAGGCAAGGCTCGTGTTCGCCAGCCAATAACCGTTCTCGTAAAGCACCGGATTGTTGTCGGCCGAGAAGAAGTGCGAACCGGTGTAGGACCCATCGAGCTGCGCGCTCAAGGTATAGGCGCCCACGGGCACGTCGTAACGCGCGGTGCCGGCCAGCGTGAGGCGCGGCGATGACGCTGTGCGGTTTCCGGCGAAGCTGGTGGCCGGGTTGCTGGGATCAAGCAGGAACTCCTTGAATTTTGCATCCAGGAGGCCCGCCTTGGCCTGCAGGAACAGGGCGTCCGTCGGCTGCGCGGTCATCGAGAACTCGGCACCGTAAACGCGGGTCTTCGCGGCGTTGGTCAGGCTCTGCAGGGTGACCGTCGCGCCGGGCACGTTCTGCGACACCTGCTGATCGGTGAAGTCGTAATAGAACGCCGCGCCTTCAAAGGTGATCCGACGATCGTGCGTCGATCCCTTGAACCCGGCCTCGTAGCTGTCGAGGAATTCGGGGTTCACGATGGTCGCTTCCGCTGGCGCGAACAGCGCACCACCGTTGAAGTCGCCACCTTTGAAGCCGTGCGCGTAGCTCGCATAAACCATGAGATCGTCGGTCAAGTCGTAAGCGAGATTCGCGCGCCCGGTCCACTCCCGCCACGAACGGCCGACCACGGTGCGCGGAATGGTGTCGACCAGCACGCGGCTCAGTGCGATCTCGCGGTCGATGAAGTTGACCGCGTAACCGGTCGCGTTGAACAGGAAGGCGTGCCTGTCGGCGCGGCGGCGATCGTAAGTCCAGCGCACGCCGCCCGTGAACTTGAGGCGCGATGTGATGGCATAGGTCGCTTCACCAAACACGGCGTAGCTCAACGTCTCTTGGTGCATACTGGAAGCGACGCCCTCTTCCACCGGGAATACGCGGGACAGGCTACCGGGACCATATCCATTGGCCGCGTAGTTCTGGAAAGCCTCAAGATCGTCTTCGTAATAGTTGGCGCCGAATATCCACGACAAAGCCCCCCCGCCCGTCGACAGCGCGCGCACTTCCTGGCTGAACTGGTGGTATTTCGAAACGGTATTGGCCTTCAGCGCGAGAACGGCGCCCGCGTCGGAATCATTGTTCAGCTTACGCTTGTTGCCATCGTAGCCGCCTTGCGCGACGACGTCGAAGCCCGCGCCGTGCCAGGTCACGGTCGCGCCGCCGCCCCAGGTATCAATGAAGTCGTAAGAGTGAAAATTGGCGAAGCTTTCACGGTCATTGACCGTGTCCCGGAAGCCGAAGAAATCGGTGCAGGCGCCGAGACGCGGCACCGTTACGCCGGCTGGGCACACTACGCCGACCTGCTTGCCCGGGATGATGTCGCTGCGGTTCTTGCCACCATGCACGTTCAGGAGAATGTCGAAGTCGCCGGGCACGTAGCGGACCTGGCCGCGCGCCGACCAGATGTCGATCGCGCCCTGATCCTTGAGACCGCTGGTGGGATTCTTGTTGGTCACATAGCCGCCGCGGTTGAGCGTGACGGCGGCGACGCGCACGGCCGCCTCGTCACTAATCGCGAAACCGCCCGCGGCTTCGAGATTGGCCTCGTTGAAGCGGCCATAGGTGGCACGGACTTGCGCGTTCGTGCCTTCGGCGGGATCGGGCTTGCGCGGGATGAAGTTGATGACCCCAGCCGTCGTATTGCGGCCGAACAAAGTCCCTTGCGGCCCTTTCAGAATCTCGACGCGCTCGAGGTCGAGCAGACCAAAGCCATACGTAATGGTCGCGCCCTGATAGACCCCGTCCACATGCAAGCCGACTGCGTTGGCTTGATTGCCGTTGAAGGTGGTGCTGCCGATACCGCGCAGGAAGATATGCGGCGTGGCCATGCCGAGGATGGAATGCCACATCAGGTTCGGCGTCTGGCGCACGAAATCGGCGCTGGTCGTGTATCCGAACCGCACCACGTCCTCGGCGGTGACGACGCTCACGGCCTGCGGCACTTCACGCAGCACTTCGACGCGCTTCCGCGCGGTGACGACGATCTCGTCGATAACCGGTTGTGCCGCGAGCGATTCGTCTGTGATTGTGAAAACGGTTAAAGCCGCCGCTGCAACCGCTAATTTTGTGTCGGTACGCCGCATCCGGCGCCGGTGGGCCCACTGCCCGGAACCGGTTCCCAACGTCATCGTTTCCATCCCCCGCGATAAGGCCCGCCGTCTTCGGCGTGTTTTTATTCAGACAGAGGAAGAAGTTAGTACAATACGTAGTCTCCACAGTCAGCACAATATATTCGTGCGTTTTTGTACTAAAACAACTACATATTGTTAAAGTTTCGCCTCACGATGAAGCAACCAGGACGCGCGGAGCGACTTTGGAACAAGCGTTGATTCAGCTCTGGCCGCCCTCTATTGTGAATTATTGTTAAGAGGCCGAACGGTGTCGGCGCAAAGCGCCGCGAGTTTGGGTGAGATCGTAGGTGATGGGCCTATGATCGGTGGGAAAAGGGACGATGCGCGCGAACTTGGCGAGCATGCTTTCCGACCTGGACACTTTGACGAGCGAGCGCTCGTTCAAAAGCAAGTTCGATTCCATCTTCGCCAACCTAGGCTTCGACACCTACACCTATGTCAGCCTCCAGAGCGACGAGCTCGAGGATGGCAAGCGCGATTACGCGAACAACATCCTGTGCCTGACGAATCTTCCACCGAAGTGGGTCGCCCACTACGCCGAAGAGGACTATGCGGGCGCCGACCCCGTGATCCGGGACTGCACGGCCAGCCGCCTGCCGATCCTGTGGACCGAATCATATCGTTCGAACTCCCGCACCGCGCAAGAGTCTCGGATGATGGAAGACGCCTGGGAGAACGGCCTGAAGCACGGCCTGATCATCCCGATCCATGGCCCCAAGGGCGAATTCGGCATGTTCAGCCTGAACTCGGAGCTCGCCAACGATGAGTTCATCAAGGTCACGGACGAAACCAAGTACGACACCCAGGTGATCGCTTATCACCTGCACGATGCGGTGCAACGCCGCCTGAAGGCCGCGCGTGAAGTGCCGCCGCCGGTTCCGCTCACCGAGCGCGAGGTCGAGATTCTGCGCTGGACGGTCAGCGGTAAGACCGCCTGGGAAATCGGCGGGATTCTCGATATCTCCGAGCGAACCGTGAACTTCCATATTCAGAACGTGATGGGGAAGTTCGGCGTGCATAGCAAGACGCATGCAGCCGCCAAAGCCATGGGCATGGGCCTGCTCCACATCTGACGGCGTAAGCGCAGATTTTTGATTCGGCATATCCGTGTTGGAAAACCGCGGGGTCGGAAGACCGCAGGCCCCTTTCCAGAACATGCCTAGTGCCTGAGACGCAGCTTCGCGCGGGCGAAGATATCCTTCGTCGGGCGCAGCGTGATCAGGTTGCCGAATTCCGGCTCCTTCTCCGAAGTGATCTCAAGATCGAAGCGGCGGAAGATCATGGCCAATGCAAACTGCATTTCCATCATTGCGAAGCCCGAGCCGATACACACACGCGGTCCCGCGCCGAACGGGAAGTAGGCGAACTTCGAACGGCCCGAGATCTGGTCCGGCAGGAAGCGATCCGGATCGAACTTTTCCGGATCCTCCCACACGTTCGGCAGGGTGTGGATTAGGTATTGCGAGATGAACACGGTGGTGCCGGCCTTGATCGGCTGGCCCGCGATATTGTCATCGTTGATGGCCACGCGCGCGAACCACCAGAACGACGGGCGCAGGCGCGCGACCTCCTGGATCACACGCTTGGTGTAGTCCAGGGTCTTCACGTCCCCCGCTTCGGGTATGCGGCCGGCCAGCACCATGTCCGCTTCATCGCGCATGCGTTCGAGGTGCGCCGGATGCTGAGTCAGCATCAAAAGCGCCCAGGCAACCATGGTCGCGGTGGTGTCGTGGCCGGCCAGCATTAGCGTCATGACTTCGTCGCGCAGTTGGCGATCGCTCATGGCTTCGTTGGTATCGGCGTCACGCGCATCCATCAGGATCGACAGGAGATCATTGCGGACCGATGGTTTCGCGCGGCGCTCGTCGATGATGCGCGAAACCACGCCTTGCAGGAAATCGACCGCGGCCTTGAAATCGCGGTTCTTCTTGGTCGGCATGATCGAGCCGATGCCGGTGATGTCCCAGATGCGTTTCGATGAAACCTCATGCACGATCTTCATGGCTTCGGCGAAACCGTTGGCGTCACCACCAAGACCTGTCGAGAACATGGTTTGCAGCGCGATCTCGAGCGTAAGGATCGATGTATCGTCGGATATGTTGAACACTTCGCCCGAATGGGCGCGCGCTTCCCAGGTTTTGAGATGCGCCTGAATGACGTCGGTCATGCGCGATGCCAACGCATCGACGCGTTCCTTGTGGAACGACGGCTGGATGAGTTTGCGCTGGCGCGTCCATAACTCGCCTTCGCTCATGAACAAGCCGTCACCGAGCACCGGCCGCAGTTTCCCGAGCATCGGGGTCTTGCGGTAATTCCGGTAATTCTTCTGCAGCACATGTTCGACGTGTGCCGGATGATTCAGGAGATAGGCAGTTGTCATAAGAATTCTCAGCGGAACAATGTCACCAAAATTACGCGCCGTCTCGACGAGGAACTTAAATGTGTTTCCTCGAAGCATTGGCAGGACACCGACAATTGGATAGCCCTTCGGTCCTGCGAGTTCTTTGCGCGCCTGCATTATTGATCACGGCTCCCTAACACCAGCGCGCTAGTGTAGTGCCGCCTTTCATGGGTCGACAATTTCTTATGCGGCGAGCTTGAAGTCCTGCATCGGCTCAAACGATTCGGCCTTGAGTTGAGCGCGGCGGGCATTCAGTTCGCCAACATCCGCATAACCGGAAACCGCGCGGGTCACGCCGATTTCGAGCGGCGGACCGTAACGGTGTGTCAGGAGGCCGGCCCGCTTCAGGATGCGCTCGAAGCGCACATCGGTGACGGCGACAACCTTGGAGATGTTGCGGCGCTTGCAGAAGGCGCCGAGCTGATCGAGCAGCATGCTGGTCACCATATTGATGGTGCCGAGCGATTCGTTGCCGGTCAGGATGCGTTTGGAGACCGCGAAACGGCTGATCTCCCAGACATCGGGCGCCTCTGGAGCGGGCATTCCGTGCAGGAGTTCGGGGAACACGTCTTTCAACACGTAAGGCCGCGTGGTCTGCAGAAGGCGCCAAGATCCGAGAACCTGACCTTCATGCTCACACACGATGTAGACGGGGTCGAGATCGTCGAACATGTCGCGTTCCTTGCCCGCGAACGAGCCGACTTCCCACGCCAAGCGTTCCTTGAACACCTCGTGGCGCAGCTTGAACATGCCGTCGAGCTTGCGCGACGTCTCGACCGTGTTCTCCGGCATCTCGATAATGGACGTGAGCATTCTGTTCCCCGAGCCAGCGCATGATGGTTTCGGGGGCAGATCACCATATCCTTAAGGTTCCAGGACCTGTCAGGACTGACAGGTCCCGTCCTTTCAGGACCGGCGCAGACTAGGTCTCATCGGTGAGCGACTTCAAAAAAAATCTGAAATAGTGCTGCCGAATCAAAGACTTATGCAGGGGATCGCTCCCCCGAGCCGAGTCTCTGCGGAGGACCTGTTAACACCTGCTAGCGACGATCTCGGACGCCACGGTCCACCTGTCAGGACCGCTAGGACAAAAGCCATTTAAGGCGACGTCTGAGGCAACACTGGAACTTGGAGCCGGACTATGACCCATCACACGCGCAAGCTGTCCGAACTGCGGACAGCGGGCCACGCCCAGACGTCCACGTATCGCGGCTTCGCGGCCGCTGCGCCGACCGGCATCGCCGCCGCCCGCGCGTCGACGACGCTCGCCCTGTCGATGATGGTGGCGCTGCGTTACCTCGAAGGACGCGCCAGCCGCCCGGCGGACGCCTCCGCGCACGCGATTCCTGACCCGACCCTCTCTTAGGGACGGTCCCATGCAGAAATCTTCACATGCGGGCGGATCGTCGGGGAACGGGCGCGCCGGGCCACAGGCACGGCTATTCGCCACCTTCAAACTCGCCGCGCCCTACATCGAGATCGTGCAAAAAAGCGCCCTCGCCGGCAACGCCAAGCCGGCGGCGAACCTGAATCGCGTTGGCCTGGTTTCCTCGAACCCCACCCTCGCCGGTCTCGCACCTGTCAGGCCCGACCGCTCATGACCTTGGTTTCGCCGACCTCGGTCATCCGCAACGCTCTCAACAATCGCACCGATCTTGCCCTATCGGCGCTCGAGGCGCGGACGTGCCATTCCTGGAAAATGAGTCTCGACCGCGGCCGCGCGCTCGCGCGCGCGGAAGACTTCGCGGGTCATCCTGCGTTCCATCTGTACATTCGTGAAGGCATCGGCGCGTTCGTCGTCGATCTGGACGGGAACTGCTTCATCGACCTTTCCATGGGTTTCGGAGCGCAGCTTCTGGGCCACGCCGTACCGGCCATCCAAGAGGCGGTGATGGCGCAAGCCTCACGCGGGTGGCATGCGGGACTCGTCACCGAGCTGCAATTGGAGCTCGCGCGTCATATTCAGACCGCGAGCGCCGCCAATGAGCGCGTGACGTTCTGTAATTCCGGCAGCGATGCCACGGCCTATGCCATGCGCGCCGCGCGCGCGTTCACCGGCCGCGACGTTATTGGCGTCTTCGCTGGATCGAATCACGGCCACCACGATTATGGCATCGCGGGCGAAGAGCCGCGGCGACTCACCCCCGACACGACCGAGTCTGGAAGCTTGTTTGGGCGACCCTGGATCCGCCGCCCGCACCGGCACGCCGGCGTGCCGCAAGCGATCGCCGATTCAACCCTGAGCCTTACGTACGGTCATCCCGCGACGTTCGATCAAATTCGCCGCCGCCGCCGCGATCTCGCGGCGGTGATCGTCGAACCTGTGCGTGCGCTCGACCCATCCACCGATCAAGGTCCATGGTTACGCGAACTCGCCAGCGTTTGCGGCGAGACGGGCGTGCTGCTGATTCTCGATGAACGCCTGACGGGTTTCCGGCTTGCCTATGGCGGCGCCCAGGAACGCTTCGGTGTGATGCCCGATCTTGTCGCCTATGGCGAAGTCATCGGGGGTGGTCTGCCGCTCGGCGCGGTCGCCGGCCGCACGGACATTTTAAGCCATATGGCGGGATACGAAGCGCCCGCCGGCGCCGACGCGAGCGTCACCGGTAATATCCTCAGCGTCGCGGCCGGCACCGCCGCTTTGACCCACCTCGCCGCGCGCCGCGGCACGCTCTATCCCGCGCTCGATGAAAAAGGCTGGCTGCTCGCGGACGCTTTTAACGCCTTCACCGCCGAACACAGAATGCCGGTGAAAATGAAACTCGCAGGCTCGATCTTCCGCATCCAATTCATGCGCGCGGACGGAGCGAGCGGTTATCCGGCCGCAGAAGCCGCATTCTATACGCTGGCGCTCAACAAGGGCGTGCTGATGCATGCCTCACGGCTCGGGTTCTTGTCGGGCGCGCACACCACCGGCGATATCGCGCAAGTGGTCACGGCATTCCACGAAGCCCTCGCCGACGTCGCAAGCGACGGGTTGTTCGAGCTGAGGGCCTAGGTCCGGCCCACCTTATTTGACCAGTGACTTCGCCATCTCACCACAACGCTGGTTGACGAGCGAAACGTCGACCTTGTTTTGCGTCGCCGCAAGCTGGCGGCTGCTTTCGGTCAAACAGGAATCGTTGAAGACCTTCTGCGCGCTGGCGACGAGCGCTTCGGGGCACGGCACCATGCGGCCGGCTTCGGACTTCGCGTGTGCGGGCGGCAAACCTTCAAACAGAGGCCGATCCCCGAGGAAGATGCCGATCAGAGGCGGATTGACAGGCAAGAGCACGCCCTTCTGATCAAGGAACCGCATCTCGGTGCATTGTGGAGCCGCGACGGCCTGCGACGCGGACAGGAGAAAGGCGGCAGCGGCACAAAGACTAAGTCTCTTCATGGAATCCTCGAAGGGCGGGTGACATCGCGCGGCAGAGCTATAGCAGGAAAATGTCCGGCGAGAGGGGCTGAAATAGGGCGTTCGTCACAAATTTAAAGCCTTGGCGCGCAAGGAAATCATGTTTTCGCCCCATCCAGTCTGACATGATGCGGGGCTCCCAGCTTTACGACGTCAGGCGAACTTCGATGATCAAACGCGCGATAGCCGCTGCTTTCCTTCTCCTCTGCGCGCCGCCCTTCGCAGCGCCCCAAGTAGCCGCGCGCGACATCTATTTCGATGTGCCGTATGTCGCGACCCCGCCCGCCGTGGTCGCGGCCATGCTGAAGCTTGTGAAAGCGGGCCCGAATGATGTCGTTTACGACCTCGGCAGCGGCGACGGTCGCATTGTCATCGCGGCCGCGCGCGATTTCAAAGTGAAGAAGGGCATGGGGATCGACCTCGACCCCGATCTCGTGACCCTTGCCGGGAAGAACGCCAAGGCGGCGGGCGTCGCGGACCGCGTCAGCTTCACGCGCGGCGATATCTTCAAAATGGATTTCAAGGAAGCCACGATCCTGACGCTGTACCTGCTGCCGGATGTGAACGTGACTTTACGCCCGAGAATTCTCGACCTCGCGCCGGGCACGCGCGTGGTCAGCCATGCCTTCAACATGGGCGACTGGGTTCCCGACGGCGCCGACAATGTCGATATGCGCAGGGTCTATATGTGGATCGTGCCGGCGAAGGTGCAGGGCGTGTGGACCGCGAATGTGAACAATGTGCCCTACCGGCTGGAGCTGACGCAGCACTATCAGAACGCCGACGGCAAGGTGAAGGTCGGCGCGAAAGAAACCTCGTTCGAGATGGGCATCGTGAAGAGCGATGAATTCACTTTCACCGCCGCCGGCCCGCTCACCTTCGAAGGCAAGGTCGCGGGCAACACGATGACCGGCATCCTCACCGCCGGAGGCAAGCGGACGCCGCTCACCCTCACCCGTGAGGCCTCTTAAGAGTCAGACGCGCCGCCACATCAACGCTTCATCGGCAAAGCTGCCATCGCGCATGCGCACCGATTGGGGTTCGACGCCATAGCGCACGAAACCGTGCCGCTCATAAAAGGCGATGGCCCGGGCGTTCGCGGCGACCACGGTTAATTGCACCTGACGGACAAGGGTAGGCGCATGGGCCAGCAACGCGGACATGATCGCGTTCGCCGCATCCGTGCCGCGCGCTTCGGGGCGAACATACATGCCCCAGATGAGGCCTTTATGTTCGGTCTTGAGGCCGGGAAGCCGCGCGAATCCGCCGATGCCGAGGATGCGCCCGTCTTTCTCGACGCCCACGACATAGTCGCGGTCGAGGCGCGCGCGCCACGCATCAGGGCCAAAGGCGGCGTCATCCTCGAGGTCCACGCGAAAGGCCTGCGGATCCTGCACCAGACCTTCCATGCGGACAGCGATGTAGGCGTCGAAATCGGCGGCGGTGAGGCGGCGAACGATCATCTTAATTCTATCAATTTTTGGCGATGGCGACCGCGGCGCCGGCCATGACCAGCGCGGTGCCCCTGTTGATGCGCTTCAAGGCGTTCTCCGAACGGAACACGCGGCGCGCGCGGTTGGCGAGAATGGCGTAGCCGGCGAGTACAGGCGGCAGGACCAACGCGACCGCCAGGAGCAGCGCGAAATAGGTCTCTCTATTCATGGCGCTCATATCCACGACCAGCGGCATCACGGACACGAAAAAGACGATGGGCTTGGGATTGCCGAGCGTGAGCGACAAGCTCGAAAGAAACAGCCGGAACGGCCGTTCGCTGTCGCTCGCCGGGTCGATTTCAATCTGCCGCGCAGGCGCGCGCCAGATCTTCCACGCGATCCATATCAGGTACGCGGCGCCCGCGTAGCGGATGATATGAAAACCGGCCTCGTAGGTCTGCGCGATGAACGCGAGACCCGACACAGCCAGGGTCATGAGGACCGCGTCGCCGACGAGGAACCCCGCGATGAACCACGGCAGGCCGCGCAGCCCCTGCCCGAGCGAGCGGGCAATGATGAGCGCAACGCCGGGGCCGGGCGTGGCCACCGCGACGAAGTAGATGCCCGCGAAGATGAGAAAGCCGTGCAGCGTCATGGCGGCACAATAACAGAAACAGCGGCTCCGGCGCGGGATTACCGCGCGTCGTGAAATATAATCCCGGCCGTGAAGCGCTGGCCGGAACGCAGGCGACTTACGCCATGACGCAATTTGACGCGGTACGTGCCCTTCGCGCCCCGCACCGGGCGCTCGTTGACGGCGAACGCGACGGCGTCGCCCTGGCGCAAGGGGACGACTTCGGCCCGGCTCTGCATCCGCGGCCGTTGCTCCGTGAGCACGAACTCGCCGCCCGTGAAGTCCTTGGACGGGTCCGACAAAAGGATGGCGACTTGGATCGGAAACCAGATCTCGCCGTATAGATCCTGATGAAGGCAATTGAAGTCGCCGGGAACGTATTTCAGCACAAGCGGCGTGGGGCGCGTTTGCCCCGCCGCGTGGCAGTGGGCGAGGAACGCTTCATGCTCCGTGGGAAAGTTGCCTGGAATCCCCAACCGCGTGTTCCAAGCATTGGCGATACGCGCAAGGCGTGGATAGAGCGCGGCCCGCAGGCTCTGAATTGGATTCGGAAGCGGATATTTGAAGTAGCGGTACTCGCCCTTGCCGAACCCGTACCGCGCCATGACGATATGACTGCGAAACTGGCTTTCATCGGGATAGCGCGCCGTGAGCGCGGCGCACTCCTCCGGTGAGAGCAGCGCGGGCAGCACCGCGCAGCCGAAGCCGTCGAGTTCACCCTCGAGCGCCGTCCAATCATAGGCGGCCACGCGCCGGGAAATTTCTACGTTCATATCGCCTTTACCTCTCACGGCCGAGATTACACGCGGCGCGATGCAGGCAAACTCCGTTCTCTGCTTTCAAATCGGGAAGCGCTAATCGACGACGAACAGCTTGGCGCCCGTGCGTGTGGACGAGCGATGCGCGGCGTCGCCGTTGTCGGACACCTGATAGCTCATGCCGGGCGTCAGCGTGAACATGCGACCGTCTTTCAATTCGGTATCGAGCTCGCCCTCGAGCACATAGAGCACATGCCCGCGATCGCACCAATGATCGGCGAGATACCCCGGTGTGTATTCAATCGAACGCACGCGGAGGTCGCCGATATTGATCGTCCGCCAAAGGGCTTTCCCGGTGACGCCGGGATGTTCGGTGACGGGGACATTCGCCCAATCGGTGACTGTGAAAGGCAGCGGTGGGATTTTCATGGTGGCCTCGGAGCAAAGCTCGCTATCGCCAGTCCGCCTTCGCCCTACAGCGCTGAAGCTCCGCAGGGCTTCCACGCGGTAACTTTTCTCGCGCCCTCGCGAGAAAAGTTGGTGCGGGTAGAGGGAATCGAACCCCCACTCCGTTGCCGAAATCATATTTTGAGTCTGACGCGTCTACCAGTTCCGCCATACCCGCACGAGCTGCCGGGTATAAAGGGCCTTTCCCGCCGGTTCAAGAGGTCCTCACGAGTTAGAGAAACTCCCCAAAAAGGGCTGTTCTTGGTCCCCGGCGCGCGGCAATGTGCCCGGACACACCCCTTCTTCTGGCAACGATGGCGCAAAACAAATCCTTCCTGACCATGGCCCTGATCGCGGCGGCGTCCGCCATCGCCCTGGGGTTGGCTTATACCGCCCAATATGGCTTCGCGTTATGGCCATGCAATCTGTGCTGGGGACAACGGGCGCCTTATGCGCTGGCGCTGGTGTTCGCGGCGATTTCCATGACCAACGCCGTCGACGCCGCGACGCGCCGCCAGGTAGCGCTGATGTGCGCCGCGCTATTCCTCTTCAACGCCGCGTTCGCCTTCTATCACGTCGGGGTGGAGCAGAAGTGGTGGCTGGGTCCGACCGAATGCGTCGGCCGGCCGCAAGCCTTCTCGACGGCCGACCTGATGAGCGCGCTGACGCAGACGGGCCGGACGGGATGCGATGAAGTGGCCTTCAGCCTCTTCGGCATCTCCATGGCCGGTTACAATGTGATCGCCCAACTCATCCTCGGGGCTGGCCTGATTTGGGCGTCCCGCCGCGACTGGTGGAGCCGCGCATGAGCAAGATCACCGCCGAAAATCGGCTGCCTGGCGATCCAGATAGGGCCGCGTTGATCGACCAGATCATCCGCGTCGACCAGGCCGGCGAGTACGGTGCCAAGCGCATCTATGAAGGCCAGCTCGCCGTGCTCGGGAATACCGACGCCGCGCCCGCGCTAAAGGAGATGCTGGCGCAAGAAGAAGAACATTTGAAACGCTTCAACGAGCTTATGGCCGAGCGCGGCACACGTCCAACGGCGCTTCAACCGCTGTGGCATGTGGCGGGTTACGCCATCGGCGCGGCGACGGCGCTTCTCAGCAAGGAAGCGGCGATGGCCTGCACGGTCGCGGTGGAAGACGTGATCGGCGAGCACTACCGTGAACAAGCTGAACAGCTCGGCGACGACGAGAAGGACCTGCGCGAGACCATCAGCATCTTCCGCGAGGACGAACTGCATCACCGGGATGTCAGCCTTGCGCACGGCGCGCGTGAAGCGCCGGGCTACGAGGCCCTGTCGGCAGCTGTGCGCACGGGCACACGCGTCGCCATCTGGCTGGCGAAACGCTTCTAAGCCTCGCGCGCCGGCGCGAACGCAGCGCCGGCACAACGCCAATTTGCAACACATGTGACGCGTGCGACGAAAGCGGGCGATGTCTCCGACCACGCGTTCTGTTTCGGCGCGGTCGCGCTGGGCCAAATCGGAACGCCGTTCAATCCGTCGGACAGGCTTTCAAAGGACATCGAGAAGTCCGGTGCTCATACCGAGATGAAGCGCCCCGTCCGGCCGGAGGAGATCGCTCCGGCTTATGTGGTCCTCGCTGCGGCGCAATGCTCCTGCGGCATTACCGGCGAGATTTTGTCGATCATCGGCGGTAAACCGGGAATTGTAGCCGAAAGTTTTGGAGCGGGTTTTTTAAGATGCCCCTGCATAATCTCATACTCGGTTCCCGACTCGAACGGCGTCAAACCGGAGAGCATCTCGTAGAAAGTGATACCTATCGAGTAAATATCGCTCTGTCTCGTAGGCTCCTCGGCATTTATTTGCTCCGGACTCATATAGAGAAGTGTGCCGATCTTTGTTCCAGTTTTGGTAATTCCTTTTTCATAAATCGATTTGGAAATCCCAAAATCCATTATTTTGGCTACACCATCGGCATCCATCATCACATTTGAAGGCTTAATATCTCTGTGAATAAAGCCTTTCTGATGAGCATAGCCGACTCCCCTTAAAATCTGTTGCAGAATGTCGAGAGCCTCGCCAAGTTCAACACCATCAGCCTTGCGTGCGGCAACTCCGGTACGCAGATGGGCGGCTGGTTCCGCAAGGAAGTGAACACGCTGGACGATCTGAAAGGCCTCAAGTTCCGCATCGGCGGCACGGGCGGCAAAGTGCTTGAGCGCCTCGGCGTCGTGCCGCAGCAGATCGCGCCGGGCGACATTTACCCCGCGCTGGAAAAGGGCACCATTGATGCGGTGGAGTTCGTCGGCCCCTATGACGACGAGAAGCTCGGCTTCGCCAAGGTCGCCAAGTATTACTACTACCCCGGCTTCTGGGAAGGCGGGGCGATGCTCCACTCGATCATAAACCTCGACCAGTGGAACAAGCTGCCGAAGTTCTATCAGGCGGTTCTGAACAATGCGGCAGAAGCCGCCAACAACTGGATGCTGGCCAAGTATGACGCCGTGAACGCGCCCGCGCTGCGCCGTCTGCTCAGCCGCGGCACGGAGCTGCGTCCCTTCTCCATGGATGTGATGGAAGCGGCCTATCGCGAGGCCAACGCCTTCTACAATGAAACGGCGGCCACCAATCCGCTGTTCAAGAAGGCGCTGGACAGTGTGAATGACTACATGGGCGAGCAGGCCCTGTGGTGGCAGGTGGGTGAGTATTCGTACGAAACCCTGATGCTGCGCACGCGCATCAAGCGCTGAGGTCGCGCCCCTGACAAAGA
>Ga0102832_1001715_pt1 | contig 15557 bp, 14 predicted proteins | sample EBPBio282013_DNA_FD_88942 | JGI IMG/M metagenome (GOLD analysis project Ga0102832, IMG submission 88942) | Wastewater treatment Type I Accumulibacter community from EBPR Bioreactor in Madison, WI, USA - Reactor 2_5/28/2013_ DNA (Illumina Assembly) | ecosystem: Engineered > Bioreactor > EBPR >...
ACTCAATCGGCGCGCGAATTGGTCGGGCGCAGGCTGTGCGCCAGATGAGCGAGCGGACCGAAGCGGAACATGAGCTTGCTGGGGCTACGGCCGTCGTGGAAGCTCTGCGCGAAATGACCCCTGACGACGCCGAGCCACCCGTCCCGGTCGTAGTCCTCGGTGCCGCGGCTGAGATCCTCAAGGACGAGATCGCGCAGGTGAGTGCGGAGTTGTATGCCGAACTCAGCGACGCCACGAGAGACCTGGCACTCTCCTTCGGGATCCGTGAGCTTGAGAGTGTCAAGATCAAAGGCAACGGCAACATGGACGTGACCAAGGGCGGCGGTGCACGATCCAGCTTCAGTTCGCAGAGCGCGGGGGAAAGGCTTCGCCTGCGTTACGCCCTCGTGGTTGCGCTGCTGCGCACAGCGCGAGCTCGCGACATCGCAGGCCACCCGGGCCTCCTCCTGCTTGACAGTCTGAAGGCAGAGGAGGTGCAGAACGACCACGCACAGACACTCCTTCGGGGTCTGGTCACTGCCGCTGCAGAAGAACCGGGCCTACAGGTACTCGTCACGACAGCCGACCAGACCCTCGCGGGGTCGGTGTCGGGGGTGGCTGGCACGATCATTCCGAAACCGGACCGAACAACGCTCTTCTAGCAGAACACAACCGCGTGGAAGCCATCAGGGGAGGTGAAGATGTCAATTACTGAACGCCTCGCGCAGGCCCACCTCCACCCGAACACCCTCACGCTGGCGTCGCTTGGGACCGCAGCTGAAGTGGCTGCTGAGGCCCCCGAATTGGCTGCCGATCCTCTCGCTCCTTACGTGGCGTCTGCCTTCTGTGTGCAGCTGCGCGAGGGGCTCTGGACAGATGAGCACACTGCTGCATTCCTGGGGTTTGCAGGTGGACTTGAACACCAACACAGCTACCTTGCTCTGCGCGAGACGGCGGACTTGCTTCTCGAGGACGAGCAAGCGCTGAGCATCGTGGCGGTCACGCTCCACGACGCCCTACTTCCCGGAGACGCGGCCATCGCATCTAGGCCGCTTCTCGCGGGTCTACAGCTCGGCATAGCACTCGAGGTAGCGGCCAAGGCTGAGGTCGCTCCATATCGTCTCCTGGCATTGCTCACAGGGCCAGTTCAGAACTACCCCGAGGACTTCGAGGACCCGCTCGCCCGGGCACTCGGCGTCGCGGGCGACATCTGGACGGCTCCAGCCGAGCGGTCACGTTTCGCGGCCACCCTGGCCGAACTGGCCGATCGCGGCAGTGAGGACGCCGTCTATGAGAGTGCCGTTGAGCAGCTCCGCGATGCCCTCACGGAGACGAGCAAGCAAGACCTGCTAATCAAGGTCCGCGAAGCCCGGGACGCCTTCATGGCGCTTTCCCATCGGGTCGAGGGACGCGACGATGCGTCCGCGTTCGCAGAGGCCTGCACCGCTCTCATCGCTTTCGACGAGGTAGACGAGGCGACTCTGTCGGCAGCCGCACAAGCAGCTCGGTCCATCGCGGACCGAAGGGCGCTTCTCAGCCGCGGCATGCACAGCCGGCATCAAGCCACCGCGCGCTATAGGGCGCAGCTTGCGTGGATCTCCTTGGCATGGCAGCTGGATGTCGCCGCCACCGAGATCGGAGAGGACGCCTTCCTCGACACCTGGGTTGCGGTGGACGCGATCATGAGGGTCTACGAGGCCGACCGGCAGTTCACCAATCTCCAGACCGTGACCTCCATCATTCGGCCCAGGCTCGTGAACGAGATCGCCCAACGGCGGGCCATGGCACACCAACTCGAGCGAGCCGTCGCAATCGACAAGCAGCGAGATGACCCCGAGTTGCCGTCAGAGATCTACGAACTCCTGGATCTCGTCCACCGCGGACGCGGGACGCAGCGCGAGTCGTCGGACTCTCCTCAGGAGCCATCTCATGAAGGCACATACTTACAGGCGCTGCTCGGGCCGGTGGCGAGCGGACTCGACGACCTGTCTGAGCCGCGGCGAGCTCAGCTCGAAGAAGCAGCTCGCCAGGCTTTCGTCGGCATCTACGCCGGTGATCGTCCGCGGAACGAGCTGATTGACCGCCTCTGCGCGGGAATGATGCGAGAGCTCAGCGAGAACGCCGCCTTCACCGGCGTGGCGAAGTCGGACTTCACTCTTCTCCTTGCGAACACCGTTCGGTTCCTCGTCTACGTCGGAGACAACGCTCAGACCTATACCGCACCCATTCCACGCGGAGGGGTGGCTCCGCTTGAGGCGGACATCCAGAACCACTTCCACGAGTTCCTTTGCGCATCCGAGCTGGCCGGCCGCGCGGGAAAGGAGCACTCGAACATCGCCGGTGGTCGCGCCGATGTCGTCGTCACCTTCGACGGAGCTCGGCGGTACGTCACGGAGGTGAAACGCGAACTCAGCAACGCAGCTAGGGAGAGCCTTGAGTCGGCTTACCTAGCTCAGGCCGCTGAGTATCAGTCGACGAGCGAGCCGCTCGGGCAACTGCTCGTGCTGGACCTCACCAGCCATTCGGGCGGCACTCCGCACATCAACGAGTCGATATGGGTAACGCATCGGCGAGATGCCGCCGGGAAGGTGACGAACAGCACGATCGTCGCCGTCGTGCGGGGGAACCGTCCAACGCCGAGCGCGATGCGATAGCACTCGCTGACGACCCTCGCGGCCGGCACCAGGATGCTGGCATCGGTCAGGCACAGTGGCTGAATGCCATGATGTGGCACGAGCTTGTTTCGGTGGTGCACCCGGTGGAGACGTGCGGCCGACAGAAGAAGCTTGAATCGCGACGACTCCGACGCGGCCACTTGCATCGTCCGACGTTGCCTCGGGTCCTTACGCAGCCCTCTGGGCCCCGCCCACATCACCACCTGCCTCCTGCTGATCCCGTCGTCCCCGAGAAGAGGGGGGATCTGGGGGGACATAGGTTTGTCAAGGGGTTTCACCCGAATCTGTGGATAGCGGAGAGTTGTCCACAGATGTGGTGGGGACATCTGTGGCTACATGCCTGGGCTGGCCTTCTCTGGTCTGAAGAGACCGTGCGGGAAGGAGCCGACGATGAGTGTGATGCAGGCGATGGGTCTGGAGAACGAGCAGGTGCTGGCCCTGCTGGTGGAACGCTGGCCGCAGTGGTGCCGACAGGTTCCGGACCTGAAGCTGCTGGCCGAGCCAGCGAGGATTGACGCCTGGCGGCGCGCCGCTTCGGCAGCGCAGGTGGATCGGGTGGTGCGCGGGTTGGCGCAGCTGGCCGCCACCGATGGCGGCGACGATCTGGACGCGGCGCAGGTGTTGGCGTGGCTGATGATGCCGGTGGCGGTGCGGCTGTCGGCGGAGCTGGTCGAGTTCCACCCCGACATTGACGAGCACATCGCCGCGTGCTTGTGGATCGAGGTTCGTACTGCACGTTGGCGGACTGCCACGCGCTTGACGTCGGATGTGGCGTGGAGGTTGCGTCGGCAGGTTTGTATCGAGTTGGGCGACCGGGCCCGGATCGACACGCATCGGGACCGGACGTTGGCCCGGACCTTGATCGATGACGAGATCGCCCGCGCCGAGCATGTCGGGGTCGATCCGTACGCGTCGACTGTCCGTGACGAGTTGCTCGCGGTCCTGGAGTGGGGCCGCGATGAGGACCTGATCACCGAGGCCGACTGCCAGTTGCTGGTCGATGTGGTGGCGGCTGCGGCCGATGGCCGCGGGCCGGGTTCGCGGGACAGCATCCCGCTGCTGGGCGACCAGGTGTCGGATCGGGTCGCCGCCCGGTGGGGTGTGAGCGGCAGGACGGTACGTCGTCATGCCCGGCGCAGCATCACCGCGCTGGCCGGGGCGGTCGGGAACCGCTCTGCCGGGGTGCTTCGCAGGATTGCGTGACCCAAGTTGTCCGGATCGAGCTGGCTCATCGGCTTAGTGGGGATGAGGAGGTGTCAGCCGCGATGAGTGAAGACCCGAATGTGGAGGTGGCCCGGCTGTTCGAGCTGCTTGGTGAGGAGCCGGCAGCGATCCGGACGCTCGCGGCCACGACCGCCACCTTGCAGGCGATCCAGAACGCGAAGCGCCAGCTGGCGCACTTGCCGAGCACGGTGCTGCGGGCTGGGCTGCGGAGCCGCTCGGAGGAGTTGCAGCCATGAGCGGCACGACCCTGGCGCCGATCGTGTCGGTGGAGGAGCTGCGGCGCGCCTACCGGGCGGCGGTCGCCGGACAGTTCCGCGGCCATTTCCCTCAGCCTGCGCCGCCTGCGCGACACCCGGTTGTCTGGACGCCGGGCCAAGACGAGCAGGTGGTGCTTGTTGTCGGCGCCATGGGCGGGGCAGGTGCTTCGACGGTGGCGCTGGCTCTGGCGAGCCGTGCCGGGGATGCGCGGGTCGTGGAGTGCTGCACGGCCGCGTCCTCGGGTTTGGCGGGGGCAAGCACCGCCGAGATGGGCAGAACCTCGGACGGCTGGGTGCGGGGCACCCGGGATGAGGTGTTGATCGAACGACGCTCCGACCGGGTTCCCAGCCTGGACGCGTTTCCGGCCCCGACATCAACGTCCAGGCCGTTCACCGTGCTGGACGTGTCAGTGGACGTCGACCTGCTGGTGGCCAGCCCAGGCTGGCTCGGCCAGCTGACCCGCAGCTCGCCCCAGGTGGTAGTGGTGTCGCGGCCGACGCTGCCAGGACTTCGGCGGCTGGAAGCCGCCACCGGCCTGCTGGGCCGCGATCGTGTCCATGCCGTGCTGGCCGCGGCGCCGAGGCGGTGGCTCCGGCAGCTTGAGCAGCATCTCGGGCCCAACGGTCGGTGGCTGCGCGCCGAGGACCGCCTGGCTGATCTGCCGAACGATCCGCGCCTGGCGGTCGAGGGCATCACCACTGACGCGTTGCCGGCCGCGTTGCTGACGGCCGTCGCACCCCTGCTTCACAGCCTGAGAGGAACCTCCCAATGAGTATCGCCACCCTCGCCGCTGCTTTGAGTCCGGCGCTGATCCCCCTGGAGATCTGCCCGAAGGCGCCGCCTGGGGCGCAGCGGTACGCCGATGACATCACCGGCTACGTGTTGTGGGCGGTGATCATTCTGTTCGCGGTCGGGGTGATCGTGGCGATCGGCGCGATCGTGGCCGGCCGGATCTTCAACATGCCGCACGCCAGCAAGGCCGGCATCGTCGGCATCTTCGTTGTCGTCCTGGCAGCCATCGCGTTCGTCGTCGCCCCGGGGATCGTCGACAGCATCCTCGGCAACGGCTGCATCTAGGGACGCCGACGATGCCCACCAACCGTGGATTCCACCGCCGGGCCGATGCTGGGCCTTGGAGCCGCAACCGGCTGCTCGCGATGCTCGCCGGGATCGCCGTCGCGCTCGCGGTGTTGCTCACCGGTCTCGGGATGGCCGTGGTGTCCGCGCTCACCACACCGGACGCGGCCGCCCCCGTGACGACGGCGCCGTCTGTGGATGCGGTGGTGGTGTCGGTGCGGGATCGGATCGCGGCCGCGCCGATGGCCAGCGTCGATGAGGACGCGGCGTTCACCCCTCACCCTGCAACCGCTATGGCGCCGGAGATCGTGGTGCCTGTCGCGGCGGTTGAGGCTGGGCCGGCGGGGGTGCCGTCGGGGTTCCCGCGGACGCCGGAGGGTGCGGTTGGGCAGTTGGCGGCGATCGAGAAGGCGGTGCTGGAGTCGATGAGCCTGCCCACGACCCGGGACATCCACCGGCAGTGGGTGGAGCCGGGCGGGCCGGGTGTGGAGGAGTGGGAACTGACCCGCAACGTCGTGTCGTTTCTGGCTGCCGGCCGTCAGGGAGGGCAGGCCAAGGACATCACCACCGTGGTGACGGTCACCCCGGCCGGGGCGCTGGTGAAGGGCAGTGACGGGCCGGAGTGGACGCTGGCGTGTGTCTTGATGGATGTGCAGGTCGCGATCCGGGCCGAGGCCCGGATGGGTTATGGGTTCTGTTCCCGGATGCAGTGGAACCCGACTGAGCAACGCTGGCTGATCGGCGCCGGTAGCCCGCCCGCACCGGCCCCGTCGACCTGGCCCGGCTCGGGCGCGGCCGTCAAAGCCGGGTGGCTGACCTGGATTGATGGGGTGGAGCAGTAATGCCTTGGGATCCGTTTTCGAAGCTGGCCTCGACCGCGGCACAGATCGTCACCGATGCGTGGACGGCTGGCTGGTTGAGTGTGTGGAACGCCGGGTTGTGGGTGCTGCGGCTGGTGTTGTCGTGGATGGACGCCTGGCTCACCCCGGACCTGTCCGCGGGCGGGCCGGGACACGACCTGTACCAGGTGACGTTCTGGATCGCCGGGGTGCTGGTGGTGATCATGCTGGTCGTCCAGCTCGGGATCGCCGCCGGCCGCCGGGACGGCAGAGGGCTGGCGCGGGCCGCGGTCGGCCTGGCCCAGTTCGCGGTCCTGACCGGCGGCTGGGTCGCCTACACCGTTGCGGTCACCGCGGCGGTCGGTGGGCTGACCCGATCGGTCATGGAGCAGCTGCTGGGTGTGACGTCGTGGAACTCGTGGCAGCCGTGGACCAGCTTCGACACCAAGCAGGTCACCGACGCCGGCCTGGCGACCGTGCTGGGACTGTTGGGGTTGTTGATGTGGATCGCTGCGATCGGGCACCTGCTGGTGATCCTGGCCCGGGATGCGGCGTTGATGGTGCTGGTCGCGACCGGCCCGATCGCCGCCGCCGGGCTGGTCAACGACAGCACCCGGGCCTGGTTCTGGAAGGCGTTCCGCTGGTTCCACGCCGCGGTCGCCACCCCGCTGCTGGTGGTGATCGTGACCGGGGTCGGCACCAAGTTCGCCGAAGGCGTGGCCGCCGGCAAGGCCGGGACGATCGAAGCCTCGGTCGGAACCACCCTGCCGGCGATCGTGTTGATATGCATCGCGGTGATCTCCCCGGTGGCACTGTTCAAGCTGCTCGCTTTCGTCGACCCGGGCACCGCGTCGGGTGCGTCGATGCGCGCCGGCCTGCAGGCCACCGGCGGCCTGCAGGGCCTGCTCCGCGGCCAACCGGCCGCGACCGCCAGCGACGACACCGCCTCGTCCAGCAGCGGTAGGGAGTCGGCGGGGGAGGCGAGCGCGGACGCGGCCACGACCAGCCGGGTCGCCGGTGTGGTGCAGCAGGCCGGCTCGTTCCTGGGCCCGGTCGGTGCCGGGCTCGCGGCAGGGATCGGCGTGCTGACCCGGGTCGGGTCGGTGGGCACTTCGGTGCTCACCGACCTGACCAACCAGGAAGGCGTCGGCCACAACACCTACCAGCCCGACTACCAGGACGGCCGCCGCGACGGCGCTGCCCGCGCGAACCGGGAAGCCAACGGCGCGGACGATCCCCAGCCCGACGAACCCCCCACCCCCGGCGCGCCGACCACAGGCGGCCAGGGCACTCCTGGGGAGTCGGCGGCGGCTGCCCGGTCAGCTCCGGGCGGGTCGGGCGGGTCCGGCACGGCGGGAGGCGCCAGCTCGGGTGGTGCGGCGGGTGCTGGTGGTGCGTCGGCGGCCGAAGTGGCCGTGGTGGCCCTGTAACGAGAGGGAGGCGATGGTGATGGCTGCGGTGTATGGCGACTACACCCGGGACCGGGTGGGCATGTTCTTCGGGCTGACCGGCGTCCAGCTGGGCATCCTGGTCGCAGCCGGCATTCCGGCGCTGTGGGCTCTGCAAACTCAGCGGTGGGGCCTGTTCGCCGGCGCCGCGCTCGGCTGGGCGATCATGCTCTTGCTGGTCGTGGTGCCGGTCCGTGGCCGGTCGGCGACCGGCTGGCTGTTGGCCGTGGCCGCGTATGCGGCCGGGGTGGTGCTGCGCTGGTCCAGGTGGCGCTCACACGCTGCGAAGGGGCAGGCGACCGGGCTGGATGATCCGGACCTGCCGGGGGTGCTGGCCGGGATCAGGGTGCATGACGGGCCGCCGACCGGGCCGACGAACACCAGGATCGCGATTGTCCAGGACCGTGCGAGCCGGGTGTGGGCGGCCACCGCGGCGATCAGCCACCCCGGGCTCGCTCTTGCCGACAGCGCGGAGCGGGACAGCCAGGGCCGCGGTCTCGCCTCGTTGTTGAACGCCTGTGCGCGCAGCGAGCTGGTCTCCGAGGTGCTGTTCCTGATCCGGTCGGTGCCCGACGACGGCGCCGAACGCGCCCAATGGCTCGCCACCCACCAACCCGCCACCGCGCCAGAGTTGGCGCGCAGGGTGAACGCCGAGATGGCCGCCACCTTGACCTTGGCCGGGGTCCGGACCGAGGCGTTCTGCACCATCGTGGTGCCCGAGTCCCGGCTGTCCCGGGAGGCCAAGGAGTTCGGCCGCGGGATCGATTCCCGCGCCCGGGCGATGGCCATGCTGATGGGCGAGGTAGAAGCCCACCTGCGGACCGGGCTGCGGATCCACGCGGTGGAGTGGCTGACCTCGCCGCAGCTCGCCGTCGCGGTCCGCACGGGGTTCGCGCCCGGCGACCGGGCCGGGATCATCGAAGCCCTCACCGCCCGCGACACCGACCGGGGTGTGAACGCCGACGTGCCCTGGACCCAGGCCGGCCCGTCGGGTGCGGAGCTGGCATCTCGGCACTACAACCACGACGCGTGGCACAGCATTGCCGCCACCTTGCGGCTGCCTGCCAAGGGGGCGGTGCTGGGCGCGCTGGCGCCGGTGCTGGTGCCGACCGAACCGGGGGAGCGGCGCTCGATGGTGGTGGTGTTCCCGATCCTGCCCGCCGGGGCCGCGGACCGGCAGGCCCATGCCGCCGAGACCGCCGCCGACATGGGCGAAGCTCTGCGCACCCACGCCGGTGTGAAGACCCGCGCCAAGGACCGCACCAACGTTGCCCGCACCCGAAGCCTGGACGCCAAACTCGCCTCCGGCAACGCCCTCATCCGGCCCTACGCCGTCGCCTGCACCACCGTGCCCGCGACGATGCGGATCGCCGAGTTCGGCCGCCGCCTCGACGCCTCGATCCGCCGGGCCGGGTTCGCCCCGCTACGCCTCGATCTGGCCCAGGACGCCGGGTTCGCCGCCGCGAACATCCCCCTCGGCATCGGCCTGGACCGCAAGGCCGACCGGTGAAACGCCACCCCCAACCCGACGGCAGGGGAGTCGGCCGGCTCCTGGCCGACTTCGGCCACCAACTCCCCACCATCCCCGCCGCTGAACCTGTCACCTGGGAACCGCGGCTGTTCCAGCCGGTGCCGCGGCGTGGCCTGCGCCGGCCGGATCGGGGCTGGTCGCCGGCGGCGGCTCCGGTGTCGGTGTGGCGGATGACCTCCGATCAGGCGCCGGTGTTGTGGCCGTTCGTGACCAGCCCGGCGATCCCGCCGCGCGGCGCGCAGATCGGCATCGACTACCTGTCACGGACCAGCTTCCACGCCGACCCCAACGGCTGGGTCCTGGACGAGACCATCCCGGTGTCCAACCCCAACATGATCACCTTCGGCAAACCCGGCATGGGCAAGTCCGCCACGGTGAAAGCGTTCGTGCTGCGCATGCTCGGCTTCGGCTACAAGGCCCTCATCCTCGGCGACGTCAAAGACGAGTACGAACACTTGTGCCGGGCGGTCGGCGTCAGCCCGATCGCGATCGGCCAAGGCCTCAATGCCCGGATCAACCCGCTCGAGTTCGGCCCGCTCAAACTCGGCTGGGAACACCTCGACCCCGCGGCCGCACAGGAACGGGCCAAGATCGTGTTCAGCCGGTGGGCGACCCTGATCCGTGGCCTGGTGGGCTCCCAGAAGATCGGCCAAACACCGGTCCCGTACGGGCCCAGCGAAGACGTCGTCGTCGACGCCGCCCTGCGGATGCTCACCGGCTACACCGACGGCCACACCCGCCTGACCGAAACCACCATCCCCGCCCTGTGGCACCTCCTCGACACCCCCACCGAGGATCTGGTGGCGGTGTGTCGGTACGCGTCCGAGCGGCACTTCCTCGACTCCACCCGGCTGCTGCGTGACGCGCTGGCGAAGCTGGTCGGCGGCACTCTGAAGGGCCTGTTCGACGACCACACCACCATCGCCCTGGACTGGACCGCACCTATCCAGTCCCTGTCGCTGTCCCGGCTGGAGGGGCTGGGGGATGAGGCGACCGGGATGGCGTTGCTGTGCCTGAATTCCTGGGGTCGGGCGATGCGGGAGACCGCTGCACCGGGGGATCTGCGGATCGTGGTCCGCGACGAGGTGTGGAAGATCATGCGGCTCGGCTTGGACGCGGTGAAGAGTCTGGACGCCGACCTCAGGTTGAGCCGCCGCGACGGCGACATCCAGTACGCCATCGGCCACAAACCCACCGACCTGGAAAGCGTCGGCGACGCCGGCTCCCAAGCCGCCCAGATCGCCAAAGACCTGCTCCACCTGGCCGACACCAAGATCCTCCACGGCCAAGACGCCGCCGTCGCCCACCACCTCGCCAGCCTGCTCGACCTCACCGACATCGAAGTCGGCTGGATCACCGACTGGTGCCGCCAAGCCCCCGGCCGGGCCGTCTGGAAAGTAGGGGAGTGGACCTACAAGGTCGAAACGATCCTGCACCCCCTCGAACGCCAACACCTCGCCTTCACCAGCCAGAACCTTCTCGGGGCCAGGTGAGACCGTGCGCTGGCTCCTCGCAACCCTCACCCTGATCGTGTTCGGTGCGATCCCGCTCGGCATCCTCACCATGGGCGCGGTCATGGTCGCCCCGGCGCTCGCCGAACAAGTCCGCCAAGACCCGTGCTCGGCCTACGACACCGCCACCACCCTCGCCACCACCACCAGCAGCACTGCCGGGTTCGCGTTGCCGAAGTGGGGGACACCCCGCCACCAGTCCCTGACCAGCCCCGCCCAGACCATCCCCGCAACCGTCAAGGCCCTCTACCTGGCTGCGGCCGCCCGCTACCAGGTGCCCTGGCAGCTGCTGGCCGGGATCGGGATGGCCGAAACCCGACACGGACGCAACAACCACACCAGCTCCGCCGGCGCCCAGGGGCTGATGCAGTTCATGCCCGGCACGTTCGCCGCCTACGGCGTCGACGGCAACGACGACGGCCGCCGCGACATCGGTAACGACGCCGACTCGATCTTCTCCGCCGCCAACTACCTTGTGCATTCCGGCGTCCGCACCGGCACCGCCGGGGTCATCCGGGCCCTGTGGTCGTACAACCGCAGCGTCTCCTACCGCAACGACGTCCTGTACTACGCCTGGTCCTACGCCGGACACGGCGGCGTCATCGTCGAGTCCGGCGACCCCACCGACTGCCTGCCCGTCGACGAAACCCTGCCCGGCTTCGACGGCACCTGCCCACCCTCACACTCGGCGGCCGAACACGGCCTGCGCGCCCCGGCGCGGCGCGGCCTGCGCTGCATCAACGCCGCGTTCCCCGCCATCACCTACATGGGCGGTCGACGGTCCGCGTCGTCATCGACATGCCGCTTCTCCGACCACTGCACCGGGCTCGCGGTCGACTTCATGATCCCCAATTGGTCCAGCCGGGCCGGCAACGCCTACGGGTGGCGGGTCGCCCGCTGGGTCCAGGCCAACGCCAAAGCGTTGCGGGTGAAGTACATCATCTTCGACGCCCGCAAATGGGTGCCCACCGTCAGCGGAGCTTGGCGCCCCTACCGCCACCCCTACGGCAACACCAACCCCACCCTGGCCCACCGCGACCACGTCCACGTCTCCTTCTACGACCACTGAACCGAACGGAACCCGCCATGACGATCCTGCAAGCCGACCGCCGCCGAAACCCCTACCCCTACACCTGGGAGATCCCGATCGGCATCCTCACCGGTTGGCTCCTCCTCGCCGGACTCGGCATCCAAGCCGGCCGCACCCTCGCCAACGCCACCGCCGGCGCCGGCTGGGCCTGGCCCACCGGACGCACCCTGTACACCAGCCTGCCCGCCATCCTCGCCGGCAACCCCACCGCCGGGCTGACCCTCGCCGGAGGCGCGGCCAACCCCGCCAGCCTGCAGGCGTGGCTGATCGCCACCCAGCTGGTCATCCTCGCCGGCTGCACCACCGCCCTGGTCTGGGCAGGTCGCCGGTGGGGACCCGGCCGCATGAAGGGCATGGCCAGCCCGGCCGAAGCCGAACAAGTCCTCGGCCTGACCCGGCTGCGCCGCAACGCACCCCTGATCCGACCCGACCTGCACCCAGCCACAACCAGCCGAAGGAGACCGTCATGACCGAACCCAGCCCCAACCGGCCGTTCCGGGACCCGCGACCCTGCCCAGGAGCCGATGACGCCCGCCGGGCCAAGATCCTCATCGACTGGTGCCTGTCCCGCACGCCGGACAGCTTGGAGCGGGCGACGGCGGCCACTCGTACGTCCTCGGCGCCGAACGGGCCGCCGCCGCGAACGCACTTCCCCGCCAGATCCTGGACGAGATCGACGACTCGCCCGACCGATACACCCCGACCGGCGCCGCACTGGTCGCCATGTTCGACGCCGGCCTGCGCCACTTCGGACACCGCTTCGACCCTGCCACCGAAACCGTCCAGCTCACCAACCCGATCCGGGAACTCCGCATCCCCGCCATCCACATGATCCACCTGTTCGACACCGCCGAGATGTACAACGACCCCGAGGAGTACTGGGACGACGACTGCCGCTCCGGCCTGCCCTGGATGCAACTCGTCGACTGCGACCGGCGCATCGAAGACGAGTTCTCACGGGAAACCCTGCTCAGCCCGTACGACACCAACCAGGCCACCACCGCCGCCGAACCACCCCTCAACCCCGCACCGCCCGAGCCCGAGCCGAGGCCGACGCCAGGCGACACGGGGGTGGAGCCCCTCGGCGACATCGGCCAGATGATCACGGTGACCGGGACGGTGCTCACCGCTTGCCGGCTGCCACCCAACCGGTGGAACACCAAGCCGCGGGCCCTGCTGATCCTCGACCACGGGCCGGGCAGGGTGAAGACGGTCACCTCCGCCGCCTGGGCCCACCGGATCACCACCGGCCAGCAGCTCACCCTCACCGGCACCGTCACCGGCCACGCCACCTCCCACGGCCAGCCCCTGACCATCCTCGCCAGACCCCAACCCGCCCGACCTGGGCACGAACCTGACGCCGACCCGGCAGCAGGGCCGCCGCCGTGGGAGCAGCTCAGGCCGGCACCGGGCAAGGCCCGCCCATACCCGGCCCGACCCACCCACTGGCCCCGCCGCCACAGCAGGAGAGAACCCCGCCCCAGGAAGGAAGAACAATCATGACCGAGCAGCCCCCCGTCCTGAAGATCACCGAACCAGGTGAGGTCGCCCAGGTGGTGCCGCACCTGCTCGGCTTCCAGCCCGAGGAGTCGCTGGTGATCCTCATCCTCGAAGCAGGCCGTGTCCAGGTCACCGCCCGCATCGACCTCGACGCCGCCCAACCACCCGGCGAAGCCGAACACCTCCTCGACCGGATCTGGGCCCGGTTCCCCGACGCCGACGCCCTCGCCATCGCCTACACCAACCAGCCCACGGTCGGCTGGGACCTGCTCCGCCGCTGCGAGACCCACCTGGGCCCGGCCGTCGACAGCACCGTGATGCTCGTTGCCGCCGACACCTGGCACACCCCTGATGGCCAGTACGGGCCGGTCGACCGCTACGGACCGCTCGCCGCCGAAGCCGCCCTCCAAGGCCTGCCCGTCCTGCCCCGCCGGGCCGAACTCGACGCCCGCTTCGCCAGCGCCCCCCTCACCAGGGAACTGCTCAACCAGGTCGAACCGGCACTCTCCACCCTGCCCGCGCACGACGACACCCCGGCCCTCGTCGCCCGGGCCGCCGCCCTGATCGACCAGAACCTGCCCCGCCCAGACCCGGGCCCAGCCAACGACCCGATCGGTGTGCCGGACGCGCTGTCCCTCGCCGTCCTCGCCCAGAACCCGGCCGTCCGCGACGTCGCCTTGTTGTCCATGACCAGCGACAACGCCGACCAGCACCTGCGGCTGTGGCGCGACATCGTCAACCGCACCCCCAGAATCATCGCCGAGGCACCGCTCTTCCTGGCCGGCATGGCCGCCTGGATCACCGGCGACGGCGCCTCCGCCGTCGTCGCCCTCGAACGCAGCCAAGCCAGCGCCCGACCAGACCGGCACGTCTCCGGCCTCCTCGACGCCCTCATCGACCAGGTCGTGCCACCCTCGGCCTGGCCCGACCTACACAACCAGATCCGCCGCCATGCCGACCCCCACGCCCGCGATGTCGCCACCGCGCGCGACACCGGCCGCACACCGGCCTGGGAAGCCGTCGACCGGCCCGCGATCGGACGCCCGCAACCCGCCCGACGGCGGACGCAAACCACCCGCCCCCGGGATCGCGATCTGAGCCCGTGATGCGCACCAGATTCGACCCCCACCAGGTCGGGTGGCGTATCGGCACCGCCCACGAACCCCGCGCCGGACAACTGTGGTGCCCCTGGGACCGCACCGCCGGCGTCATCGGCCCCCAAGGCAGCGGCAAGACCCTCGACGTGCTCACCCCCGCCCTCCTCGGCGCCCCCGGCGCCGCACTGGTCACCCTCACCAAGACCGACGACCTGCTGCTCAGCCTCACCGCCCGCCAAACCGACGGCCGGCCGGTCGCCGTCCTCGACCCGTTCGGGCTGGCCACCGGCCTGCCCGAACTGATCTGGGACCCGATCGCCGGCTGCCTCGACCCGATCACCGCCGAACGCCGCTCCAAAGCGTTCACTGCCGGCACCATCCACACCACGGCCGCCGGCGGCTCCGGGGACGCCGCGGCCCGGTTCTATGCCGCCGAAGCCGCCAAAGTCCTCATGTCCTACTTCCACGCCGCCGCCCTCGTCGGTGCCAGCCTGGATGTCGTGCTGCGCTGGGTCGCGAACCCGCTCGGCGCACCCGAACCCGCCGACATTTTGCTCTCCCACCCCGGCGCCGCCCCGTTCTGGCACGGCCTGCTCCAAGGCGCCCTCACCGGCGACGACCGAACCGCCGGCAACACCATCACCACCGTCCAACAAGCCATGAGCCTGTTCTTCCAACCAGACATCCGCCGCCGCTGCGTCCCCAGCCCCGGACGCCCGGCCACCGACATCGCCGACCTGATCGGCCGGCAAGGCACCATCTACCTGCTCGGACGCGAAGACCCCTACGCGTCGGCCTCACCGCTGATGACCGCCGCAGCCGAAGACATCCTCGACACCGCCCTCGACCTTGCCAACGACAGCCGGTGGGGACGGCTGTGCCCGCCCATGCTCGCCTGCCTCGACGAGCTGCCCTCCACCGCACCCCTGCCCACCCTGCGGACCAGGATGGCGAACGAACGGGCGCTGGGGATCAGCTTCATCTATGCCGCCCAAACCCGCGCCCAACTCGTGGCGATCTTCGGCGAAACCGAAGCCCGCGCCCTGATCGGGCTCACCAACGTCCTGGTCATGTTCGGCGGCAGCAAAGACGTCCATTTCAACCGGGAAGTCTCCGACCTCGTCGGCACCGTCCGCATCGCCCGCACCACCTGGCAAACCGGCGGCCGCGGCGGACGCTCCAGCACCGGCGAAGACATCCCCATCCTCAGGCCCGAAGAGATCCGGCAACTCCCCGAACGCCACGCCCTGATCGTCGCCGAGAACACCCGACCCATCCTCGCCAAACTCACCCGCTGCATCGACGGCAAACCCGGACGACAACTCCTC
>Ga0102832_1001716_pt1 | contig 15555 bp, 15 predicted proteins | sample EBPBio282013_DNA_FD_88942 | JGI IMG/M metagenome (GOLD analysis project Ga0102832, IMG submission 88942) | Wastewater treatment Type I Accumulibacter community from EBPR Bioreactor in Madison, WI, USA - Reactor 2_5/28/2013_ DNA (Illumina Assembly) | ecosystem: Engineered > Bioreactor > EBPR >...
GTCGGTTGCCTCTCCTGCGGATGCCAAAGCGGCGCTAAGGCGCGTGATGCTGGAGCGCCGCCGTGCGGCGCACCGCGCTATCGGGCCCGACGCGGCCCAGGCCGTGGCTGATTTTGTATGCGCCGAAATTGATCCGCACGGAAAAATAATAGCGGGCTATTGGCCTCTTGGCGATGAGCTCGACAGCCGCCCTGTGCTGGAAGCGCTCGCCGCCGCCGGGGCCCAGATCGCGCTTCCGGTTGCCGCCGGACAGGGGCATGCCCTGGCCTTCCGTCAATGGAACCCGGGCGATGCGCTTGAGCCCGGACCTTTTGGCACGAAGCATCCCAGCAGCCGCGCGCCGGTGGTGACCCCTCAAATCCTCCTGGTGCCCCTTATTGCATTCGACCTCGAGGGGCATCGTCTCGGCTATGGCGCGGGGTATTACGACCGCACAATCGCGGCGTTCCGCGCGCACGGGCAGGTGACCACCATTGGCCTCGGGTATGATGCCCAAAGGACCGATACCGTCCACGCGGATAGCCACGATCAGGCGCTCGATTGCATCGTCACCAACGCGGGCGCGCTCTGGTTCGTTTAATGCCGGTCTTCCGCGCGCGGCCTAACGGGCTTGTTCCCGGGCGCTTGGTCGGTTACCCCTCCGCCCTATGAGACTTCTGTATTGCGGCGACGTGATGGGCAAAGCCGGCCGTGAGGCCGTGGCGACGCATATCCCCGAGCTGCGTAAAACCCTCGGCCTCGACTTCGTGGTGGCGTGCGGCGAGAACGCCGCCCACGGCTTCGGCATTACGGCCAACATCTGCCAGAGCATGTTCGAGGCCGGTGTCGACGTGGTCACGCTGGGTAATCACGCCTGGGATCAGCGCGAGATCATCTCGTTCATCCAGGCTGAACCGCGCCTCCTGCGGCCCATCAACTATCCCATCGAGACGCCCGGCCAGGGCTTCGGCTTCTATATGACCGCCAAGGGCCGGCGCGTGATCGTCATTCAGGTGATGTGCCGCCTGTTCATGGACGCGCTGGACGATCCGTTCCGTGCGCTGAACGAGACCTTGAACACCCACCCCTTACGCGATGCCGCCGACGCGATCATTGTCGATGTGCATGGCGAGGCTAGCAGCGAGAAGAACGCGCTCGGCGTCATTGCCGACGGCCGCGCGTCGATGGTCGTCGGCAGTCATTCCCACGTTCCAACCGCGGACGCGCGCATCATGCCGGGCGGCACCGCCTATCAGACGGACGCCGGCATGTGCGGTCACTATGACTCCGTGATCGGCATGAAGAAGGAAGCCGCGACCCAGCGCTTCGTCACCAAGATGCCGACCGAGCGCCTCGAACCGGCCGACGGCGAGGGCACCCTTTGCGGTGTGTTCGTCGAGACCGACGACCGTACGGGCCTCGCGCTCCGGGTCGAGCCGGTGCGGGTGGGCGGCCTCCTCAAGCAGGCGATCCCTTCATAAAAGAAGGCCCTGCCTAGGCTATTTCCACAACATTTGGTATAACCGGGGACATTCCCCGCCGCTTATTGTAAGCAAAACAACCATTTGAGGCGGCGTACGCACACGAGACGGACATGGCAGGTCATTCCCAATTTAAGAACATCATGCACCGCAAAGGCGCGAAAGACGCCAAGCGGGCGAAGCTTTTCACCAAACTTGCGCGTGAAATCACGGTCGCGGCCAAGCTCGGCCTGCCGGACCCCGCGTATAACGCGCGCCTGCGCACGGCCATCAACGATGCCAAGGCCGAGAGCATGCCGAAGGACAACATCGAGCGCGCCATCAAGAAGGCGACCGGTGCCGACCAGGAAAACTACGACGAAGTCCGTTACGAGGGTCGCGGGCCCGGTAACGTCGCGATGATCGTCGAGGTGCTCACCAACAACCGCAACCGCACGGCCACGGATCTGCGTGTCGCGTTCAGCCGCAACGGCGGGGCCCTCGGTGAAAGCGGCAGCGTCTCTTACTGCTTTCAGCGCGTCGGCCAGATCCATTTCCCGTCCGCCGTTGGCGATGGGGACAAGGTGATGGAAGCCGCGCTCAACGCCGGCGCCGATGACGTGTCTTCGGATGACAAAGGCCACGACATCTTCTGCGCGCCGGACGATCTGCACACGGTGGCGAAGGGCCTCGAAGCTGCGCTCGGCCCCGCCGAAGCTACGCGCCTCGAATGGCGTCCGACCATGACGGTCGATGTCGCGGGCGAAACGGCCGAAGAATTGATGAACCTGCTTACGGCGCTGGACGATAACGACGACGTGCAGCGCGTCGTGGCCAACTATGAAATGTCCGATGAGGTCATGGCCAAGCTTGGCGGTTAAGCAAAAGACAGCCGAGGTTGTTGCGACGGGCGGTCCGGGATGCGTGCGCATCCTCGGGCTCGATCCCGGTTTGCGTCACACCGGCTGGGGTGTCATCGAAGCCCAGGGGAATCGTTTGAGCTTCATCGCCGATGGCGTGGTGGAGCCGAACCCAAAACTTTCACTGGCCGAGCGGCTCACGATTCTATTCACCGAAGTGCAGGCGTTGGTGACCCGCTATGCGCCGCACGAATGCGCCATTGCAGAGACCTTCGTGAACCAAAACCCCGTCTCGACCTTGAAACTCGGCCACGCGCGCGCGGCGGTCATGCTCGCGCCCGCGACAGCCGGCGTGATCGTCGCCGAATACAAGCCGAATCTCGTGAAGAAATCGGTCGTCGGCGCGGGTCATGCGGACAAGGTGCAGGTCGTCGCGATGATGCGCATGCTCCTGCCTGGAAGTAAGTCGAGCTCCGAAGACGCCGCCGACGCGCTGGCCGTCGCCGTATGTCACGCCCATCACCGCGCCAGCGCGCTGCGAGGCGTGAAGTGATCGCCAAGTTACCCTGCGCGCGTAGGCGCGCCTCTTTTAAGAACACGGAGCTTAGCGATGATCGCTAAGCTCCGAGGACGGTTGGACTCTATTGGCACCGACTTCGCCGTCATCGATGTCGGTGGCGTTGGTTATCTCGTATTCTGCGGTTCGCGCACCATCGCCGGCCTTCCCGGCGTCGGCGAGGCGGTCGAACTCGCCATCGAAACCCACGTCCGCGAAGATCACATTCATCTCTACGGGTTCGCCACCGCGCGCGAGCGCGAGATGTTCAATACGCTCATGACCGTGCAGGGCGTCGGCGCCAAAGTCGCACTCGCGATTCTGTCAGCCTTGTCGTCCGAGCAGATCGTGCAGGCCATCGGCGCCGGTGATCAGGCCGCTTTCAAACGGGCCAATGGTGTGGGCGGAAAACTCGCTCAGCGCATCGTCACGGAACTCAAAGACAAGCTCGCGGCCTTCGCCGTTGCCGGCGCGATGCTGCCGAAAGCAGCCGCTCCGGTAAAAGGCGCGGCGAAAAGCTCGGCGGTCGAGGACGCGGTCTCCGCGCTCGTCAATCTCGGCTACGGACGCATGGAAGCCTTTGGGGCGGCGTCGCGCGCCGCGCAGGCGGCCGGCGAGGGTGCGAATTTCCAGGCGCTGATCAAGGCGTCCTTGCGTGAACTGGGAGGCGAAGGTGGCTGACGCCTCGCGTGTGATCTCTCCCGCGCGTCAGGACGACGACGCCGACAGCTCATTGCGCCCGAAGCGCCTGGGCGATTTCATCGGCCAGCGCCAGGTGCGCGAGAATCTCTCCGTCTTCATCACGGCGGCGAAGGAACGCAAAGAACCCCTCGACCATGTCCTGTTGCATGGCCCGCCGGGGCTCGGCAAAACCACCCTCGCGCAGATCGTGTCGAAGGAGTTGGGTGTTGGCTTCCGCGCCACCTCGGGTCCGATGATCGCCAAGGCCGGCGATCTCGCGGCCATCCTGACGAACCTCGAAGCCAACGACGTCCTGTTTATCGACGAGATTCACCGCCTCAATCCCGCCATCGAAGAAGTGCTCTATCCTGCGATGGAGGACTTCCAGCTCGATCTCATTATCGGCGAGGGACCCGCGGCGCGCTCGGTACGCATCGAGTTGCAGCCGTTCACGCTCGTCGGGGCGACGACGCGTTCAGGGCTGCTGACGACACCGCTGCGCGATCGCTTCGGCATCCCCTTGCGCCTCGAGTTCTATAACGCGGCCGAGCTGATGGACATCGTCAGCCGCGGCGCGCGCGTGCTCGGCATTGCCATGACCGAGGACGGCGCCATGGAAGTCGCCAAACGTTCGCGCGGCACGCCGCGTATCGCGGGCCGTCTCTTGAAGCGCGTACGCGATTTCGCGTCCGTCGATGGTGTTGCGAAAGTCGACGCCGCCGCCGCCGACAAGGCGCTGAAGCGCCTCGATGTCGACGCGATGGGGCTCGACGCCATGGACCGGCGTTACCTGCGCTGTATCGCCGAACATTACGCCGGTGGCCCGGTGGGCGTGGAAACGCTCGCCGCCGCTCTGGCCGAGGAACGCGACACGCTTGAAGACGTCATCGAACCTTTCTTGATCCAGCAGGGCCTGATCCAGCGCACGCCGCGCGGCCGCATGGTCTCGGACGCGGGTTTCCGCCAGCTCGGCCTCGTGGTCCCGCGCCGCGAGCCCGCCCAATTCGACCTTCTCGGCCGGGATGAGGCGCAATGACCGCCGCTTTTTTACCCGCCGGCGGCGAACTTCAGGGCCGCATCCACGTTCTACCCGTGCGTGTTTATTACGAGGACACCGACGCCGCGGGTGTTGTCTATCACTCCAACTATTTGCGGTTCTGCGAGCGCGGGCGGACGGAAATGCTGCGGGCCATTGGTGTCGAGTTGGGCCAGGTGCAAGCCAAGGACAATCTGGTCTTTGTCGTGCATACGGGCGAAATCGAGTGGCGCCGCCCGGCGCGCCTCGACGATGCGCTCACCGTGGAAACCGCGCTGACCAGCCTCGGCAGGGCCTCGGTGCTCATGCGCCAGGTCGTGCGCCGCGGGGCCGAGGATATCGTGCGATTTAACGTCCGCGTGGCCTGCATGGACCTTGCGACCAGCAAGGCCACGCCGGTCCCGGATCATTTACGAACCAAGTTCGAAGCTTTTGTCGGCGAAGTTTGATATGGAACGCGCGCCGCGCGGCCCAAAAGAGGGGTCCAGGCGCTTAGAGACGGAATAGGTGAACGAATGGAAAGTACGGCTTTAGCAACGGTGCCCGTGGTCAATATGTCGGCCTGGGCCTTGTTCATGCAGGCGGACATCATCGTGAAGGCGGTGATGATCGTGCTGGCCGGCATGTCACTGTGGAGCTGGGCGATCATCTTCGACAAGATCTTCCGCCTGCGCTCGCTGTTCAAGCAAGCCGAGCAGTTCGAGGAGAAGTTCTGGTCCGGCCAATCGCTGGAAGACCTGTTCGAACGCGTCGGTCAGCGTCCGCGCGAACCGATGGCCACCATCTTTACCGCGGCGATGCGGGAATGGCGCCGCTCCTCGAAAGGCGGCGTGCCGGTCGCGACGGGCACCGCGATGCTTCACGAGCGCATCGACCGCGTCATGAAGATCAGCCTCGAGCGCGAAATGGATCACCTCAATCGCCGCATGATCTTCCTCGCCTCCACGGCGTCGGCATCTCCGTTCTTGGGTCTCTTCGGCACGGTGTGGGGGATCATGAACACCTTCACCGCCATCGGCGCCTCGTCCGATACCAGCCTCGCCACGGTCGCGCCCGGTATCGCCGAAGCCCTGTTCGCGACGGCGCTCGGCCTCGTGGCGGCGATCCCGGCGGTTATTTTCTACAACAAGATTTCCAGCGACCTTTCGCGCTATGCCCTTCGCCTCGAGAACTTCGCCGGCGAATTCGGCGCGATCCTGTCGCGTCAATTGGACGTGAAATCGGCTTAAGCGGAGCGTACCGTTATGGCGTCTTTCATCAAACCATCCTCGGGGGCGAAGACCGGCCGGCGCGCGTTCCACGCGGTGGCCGAGATCAACGTCACGCCAATGGTCGACGTGATGCTCGTGCTCCTCGTGATCTTCATCGTCACCGCGCCGCTGCTCACCAAGGGCGTGGACGTGAACTTGCCGCAGACCAATGCCTCGAAGTCGCTGCCCCAGGACAATCAGCCGCTCACGCTCACGGTCCAAAAGGACGGCACGCTGACGCTGAATGAAAAGACCAACATCCAGTTCGATGCGCTTCGTGCTCAAATGACCGCCATCCGCGAGAGCAATCCGAACGTACGTGTCTATGTCCGTGGTGATTCGGATGTGTCCTATGGGCAGATGATGCAGGTGATGGCCGAGGTCACTGGGGCAGGGATCACGCAGGTGGCCTTTGTCACAGAAAAACCAAGAAATCCCGTTAAGCCTCGCTAAGTCGCGATCTACGAGAGTTATTTAGTTTGTTTGTCTGAAGTGTCGACTGGAATGCTGCGCGATACGCCCAATACTGGCCTGATTGCCTCCGTGGCGCTCCACGCTTCGGTGATTGCCGTCGCGTGGATGGGCGTGCCGTTCCTGCATAAGACAGTGGTCGAAACGCCGCCGGTGTTCATGGAGATCCCGGTGATCAGCGAGGTCACCGCCGCGCCGCCGCCGCCGACACCGGAGCCCATCAAGGAACCCGAGCCCGTCACGCCGACCACCGAGCAACCGCCCGCGGCTGAGGCGCCGCCCTCCGATGCGATGCCCCCGCCACCTGAAAAGACCTCGCCGCCCGAGGAGATCAAGAAGGCCGAAGTGCCGATCGTGAAGCCGCCGCCGCGCAAGCCCGCTCCGCCGGACACGAAGAAGCGCGATGTCGCGATGCTGCAGGATCTCTTGAAGGACATGCAGAAGAACGCGCCGAAGCCTAAGCCACAGGCGGAAAGTAAGACCACCGACACGGCCAAAAACCTCGCGCCCACGCTCGGCGAGCGTGCGACGATGACCGAGAAGGACGCCATCGTTAAGCACATTGAAAGCTGCTGGCGTATCGATCCCGGTACGGAAGGCGTGGCCAATATGGCCGTCGAGGCGCGTGTGTTCCTCAATCCCGACGGCTCGGTGCAGAAGTTCGAATTCGTCGATATGGCGCGCTATTTCGTCGACGCCCAGTTCCGTACGCTGGCCAATTCGGCGCGTAACGCGGTGCTCGGCTGCGGCAAGATTCCAATGATCACACCTGCGAATTACGCCACTTTTAAAGAAATGGTCCTGAACTTTTCGCCTCAAGGGCGCATTAATTAGTCTTGATGCGTCGGTTGAACGTTTTCAGACGTTCGCTTGAAAATGCGACACGCCGTCGCCACAATTGCAATCCAACCTTACGTGGCCGTGACCCGCAAAAGTGAGTCCCGGTCTTGCGAAAGGGAGCGGTCAGTCTAAAAGAGTCCAGATTTTGATCCTGTGGATCAAAATCTGTGTCGGGGTGAGTGTAACTGCGGAGCGAATTCGTGATTAATTTGAAGAAGATTGCCGGCGCCGGCGTTGTGGCGGCCCTGATGGCCCTTTTTGTGCCGCAGGCCGAAGCGCAAGTCCGCCTCGACATCACGCGCGGCCGCGTCGAACCGATGCCGATCGCCGTCACCGTCTTCCCGGGCGCGAGCCCCGAAGTCCAGCAGCTCGGCCGCGACATCTCACAAATCATCACCGCCGATCTTGAGCGCTCTGGCCTCTTCCGTCCGCTCGATCCGAAAGGCTTCCTTCAAGAACTGACCTCGCTCGATGTGCAGCCGCGCTTCCAGGACTGGCGCACGCTGGCCGCCCAAGCCCTCGTGCAGGGCGCCATCGAACCGCTTCCGAACGGCCAGGCCCGCGTCGCGTTCCGTCTGTGGGATGTGTTCGGCGGCCAGCAGATGGAAGGCCAAGCCTACACCACGCAACCTGAAAACTTCCGCCGCGTCGCGCATCTCATCGCCGACCGCATCTATACCGCGATCACGGGTGAAACAGGTTACTTCGATACCCGCATCGTCTACATCGCGGAAAGCGGCCCGCCGCTTGAACGCGTGAAGCGTCTCGCGATCATGGATCAGGACGGTGCCAATAACCGCTATCTCACCAATGGCGCCAATCTCGTGCTCACGCCGCGCTTCTCGCCGACGGCGCAAGAGATCACGTACATGTCCTACTTCCGAAATGTGCCGCGCGTGTACCTGTTCAACATCGACACGGGCCGCCAGGAAGTGCTGGGCGATTTCCCCGGCATGACGTATGCGCCAAGGTTCACGCCGGACGGCAACAAGGTGCTGCTCTCCATGGCGACGAACGGCAACTCCGAGATCTATGAGATGGATCTGCGCACCCGGAAGACCACGCGCCTCACGGATCATCCGGCCATCGATACCTCGCCGAGCGCGTCTCCGGACGGCTCCCAGATCACCTTTGCGTCCGATCGCGGCGGCAGCCAGCAGATTTATGTGATGAACGCTGATGGCGGTGACGCGAAGCGCATCAGCTTCGGTCAGGGGAAGGGCCGTTACGCGACGCCGGTTTGGTCGCCGCGCGGCGATCTCATCGCCTTCACGCGTTACGCCACTTCCGACGGTAACTTTTTTATTGGCGTCATGAAGCCGGACGGCTCGGGCGAGCGCCTTCTGGCGCAGGGATTCCTGGTCGAAGCGCCGACCTGGGCGCCCAATGGCCGCGTGCTGATGTACTTCGCCCAGTCGCGGAACGGCGGTCGCACGCGTCTCTATTCGATTGACCTAACTGGTTATAATCAAAGAGAAATCATTACGCCGCAGGATGCCTCCGATCCCGCGTGGTCACCGCTTATTCCCTGATTTACACGATTAACCTTGCATTCCCTGTAACAAGGGTTTAGCTGCGCCTTCGTTGTGCATCGCACAGCGTTGGCTGCTGCTCCTTTGCAACACTGCTCAAAAGGTTATATATTTCCGGGCCTAAGAGCCCGACCTAGCCGGGCAGGCTCTTGCGTCTGCGCGGTTTGCTGGTAAAAGAGTGGCCGAATCAGCGCTGGGACTACCTCCAAAAAATCAGGGGAAAAATAAATGAAACTCCGCACCGTCGCCACCGTCGCCGCCATGGCTCTGCTCGCGGCTTGTTCGACCAAGAAGACTGAAGTGCAGGCGACTGCTCCGGCTGCCGCTCCGCCGCCGCCGGCCGCTGCGAAGCCGACGGGTCCGGCTCCGGATTCGCTCGAATACTTCAACACCGTTGTGGGCAACACGGTGCAGTTCGATTTCGACCGCTATGACCTCGACGCCGAAGACCAAACCCGTCTCCGCGCGCAGGCTCAGTGGCTCAACCAGTACGCGAACCGTACCATCACGGTCGAAGGTCACTGCGATGAGCGCGGCACCCGTGAATACAACCTGGGCCTCGGCGAGCGTCGTGCGAACGCCGTGCGCCAGTACCTGATCTCGCAGGGCGTGGCCGCTGGCCGCGTGAAGACGATCTCGTACGGCAAAGAGCGTCCGGTGTGCGTGTCCTCGGACGACGCTTGCTATGCTCGTAACCGTCGCGGCGTTTCGGCGGTTCAGTAACAAAAGCTGATAAGCGGCTCCGGTATCCCCGGAGCCGCAAGTTTTTGGGGCGCATGTCTTTTAGACATGCGCCTTATTCTTGCCGGGATGGTGAAACAGATTCACAGTAGCCCGGTTTACGTGTCGGGCTTGTTTCCCGGTACATGTGCAGTGTTCTGACGCGGTCCCATTGTCGTTCTCAGGAGTTCGCCGCGGACGCACAGAAGGAATTGATCATGAAGGCTTCGTTCCCGCGCTCTTTCGTTCCCGCCGTTCGCGGCGCGGTGCTCGCCGCGCTGATGTGCGCCGTGACCGTACCGGCGTTCGCGCAGAGCGCCCGCGATCTGGCCCCGCGCATCGACAAGATCGAACAGTCGCTTGCCCAGATGCAGGCGCAGGCGCCGAACGAAGGCAATCTCCAGGTCCGTGTGCTTAAGCTCGAAGCATTGATCGAACAGCTCACGGGGCAGGTGGAGGAAGCCAACTTCCGCATCGGTCAGCTCCAGAAGCAATTGAAGACGATGGAAGACGATCTGCAGCTCCGCGTCGCGCGCCTTGAAGCCGGCGGCGCTTCGGCGGCAGACGCCGTTGCTATTCCCGGCGGAGCGGCGGCTGCTCCCCCGGCCGCGCTTCCGCCGCGCGCCGATGCCGGCCCATCGGCGCTTGTGCCGTCTACACCGTCCGCCGCCGCGCCGCCGCGCCGCCGCGCGTCGGGCGACGAGCCGCTCTCCGAACCGATGACGCCGCCGCGCGTGACGCGTCCGGCCTCGGCCCCGCCGCCAGGTACGCCCGCTGCCAGCGGGATGGGCAACGATGGGTCTTTCGTCATCCGCACGGACGCGAACGGCAAGCCGCTGCCGCCGGATCCGGCCGACATGGCTCCCGTCGCCGAAGCGCCGGCCGAGCCCGCGCCGGCGCCTGTCGCTCCGCCCAAGGTGGGGGCCGTGAATTCCGGCCAACTCGCCATGGCGCCGCCCGTAGGTGAGGTGAAGCTCCCCGAAGGCACGCCCAAGGTTCAGTACGATTTCGCCTTCGATCTCCTGCGCCGCAACGACTTCGCGCGCGCCGAGGTCGCCTTCCGCGATTTCCTGAAGCGTCATCCGAAAGATCCTCTGGCCGGCAACGCCCAGTATTGGCTCGGCGAGACCCATTATGTGCGTGGCGATTATCAGCAGGCGGCCGTCGAGTTCATGGCCGGTTACCAGAATTATCCGAAGACCAATAAGGGGCCGGACAATCTCTTGAAGCTTGCCATGTCCATGTCGAACCTCGGTCAGACCCAGGGGGCCTGTACGGCGCTGGGCCGCCTGGCGAAAGACTATCCGAAGGCGCCGGAGGAGGTCGCGAAACCGGCCGCGGCCGAGCGCGCCAAGCTGAAGTGCAAGTAGAAACGTCGGACAGCGTTTTTTCCTACGACATCGCGGGTGAATTCGCCGCCGCCATGGCGTCCTTGGCGGTGCCCGCGAAGGCGCGCGTGGCTGTCGCCGTGTCCGGCGGCGCCGACAGCATGGCGCTTGCGCTGCTGCTGGTGCATTGGGCGCGGTCCAACACTGTCACCGTCCACGCGCTGACCGTCGATCATTGTCTGCGTGACGCCGCGGCCGACGAGGCGAAGCAGGTCGGGCTCTGGATGAGCGCGGCGAAAATCCCGCACACCACGCTGCAATGGGACGAGGGGCGCGCCTATCGCAGCCGTCCCGGCAGCGCGCAAGGCGCAGCCCGCGACGCACGTTACGCCTTGATGCTGAACTGGTGCGCCGAAAACGAGGTCTCGCATCTCTTTCTCGCTCACCATGCCGACGATCAAGCCGAAACGTTCCTCCTGCGTCTTTCGCGCGGTAGCGGCGTCGACGGTCTCGCGGCGATGGCGCCGCTTTCCGAACGTGGCGGCGTTTTTCTCGCACGGCCGCTGCTCGGTCTCGCCAAGGCGCGCCTTATCGCCTTTTGTGAGGAGGTCGGCCAGCCGTGGGTCGAGGACCCCTCGAACCAGGATCGGGCTTACACGCGCGTGCGTTTCAGGGCCGCGCGCGAAGTGCTGGAGCGCGAAGGGCTCTCGACCGACCGCTTGCTCGCCACCGCCGATCACATGCGCCGTGCCCGCGCCGCGCTCGATTATTACGTCGATGCGCTGCTGCGCCAGGCCTGTGCGTGGGACAAATGCGGTGTGGGTCGCGTATCGCTCCCGGCGCTGCTCGCTGCGCCCGAGGAGATCGGGCTTCGGGCGCTGGCGGCTATTCTTCAGATCGCCAGCGGGCAGGTGTATCGCCCGCGCTTTGATCGTCTCCAGCGCCTCTATGAAAGCTTGCGCAGTGGCCCCTGGCGCGACGCCACCTTGCACGGCGCCTTGTTACGGCGTGACGGCGAGACCTTGACCGTGATTCGTGAGGCTGCCCAGATCGCCGACGAGCAGAGCCTGCGCGCCGGGGCGCGGGGCCTCTGGGACGGGCGGTTTGAAGTGGAGGTGACAGGCCTCCCGCCGGCACGGGAGTTTCGCGTCCGGTGCCTCACGCGGCAGGAAATGTCACAATTGGACGGGTCTGCCGAGGAGCCTTTGAGGGTCCGTGAAACGCTGCCGGCCCTGTTCGATTCGGCAGGTTTGGCCGCTATCCCCGTGCTGAATTACACGCGCGCGGACCTTACAACGTTACCGGGCGTTAGCTTCACAACCGTGTTTATTTGCCCGCGAATAGACCAATTTCCAGAAGATGATGCCGAATTGTGACACCGGCCATACGTTTTTCCCCCAATAGGGCATTAACGCTTTGCTTGCCAATATGACTGGGCGCACTATCTAAATAGGCGGAAGTACTTCCAGATTTTCGAGACCACCATTCCTCCCGGGCCGGTGTCGGCGCGGGTTAACGCGTAAGAGGGCCGTTTTGAATATCAGCCGCAACTTAATGCTCTGGGCGATCATCCTGGTCTGCGTGGTGGCCCTCTTCAATCTTTTCCAGAACGCCACCCCGCGCAGCTCCAGCCGCGAAATCTCCTTCTCGGAATTCGTCTCGGCCGTCGAGCGCTCGGATGTTCAGGACGTCCTTATCCAAGGTCCGAATATCTCGGGGTCCTTCAAGTCGGGCGGCGATTTCCGCACCTACTCGCCGGATGATCCGTCCCTCGTGCCGACCCTGCGCGAGCACGGCGTCAACATCAAGGCCGTTCCCAGAAGCGACAACGAAGTCACCTTCTGGAGCGTGATCATTTCCTGGTTCCCGATGCTGCTCCTCATCGGCGTGTGGATCTTCTTCATGCGCCAGATGCAGTCCGGGGGCGGCAAGGCCATGGGCTTCGGCAAATCGCGCGCCAAGCTGCTCACCGAGAAGCAGGGCCGGGTGACGTTCGAAGACGTGGCCGGCATCGAAGAAGCCAAGCAGGAACTGGAGGAGATCGTCGAGTTCCTGCGCGATCCGCAGAAGTTCCAGCGTCTCGGCGGCAAGATTCCGAAGGGTGTGCTGCTCGTCGGTCCTCCGGGTACCGGTAAAACCTTGCTTGCCCGCTCCATCGCCGGCGAAGCCAACGTGCCGTTCTTCACCATCTCGGGCTCCGACTTCGTCGAAATGTTCGTCGGCGTCGGCGCGTCGCGTGTGCGCGACATGTTCGAGCAAGGCAAAAAGAACGCGCCATGCATCATCTTCATCGACGAAATCGATGCGGTCGGCCGTCATCGCGGCGCCGGTCTCGGCGGCGGCAATGACGAACGCGAACAGACCCTCAACCAGTTGCTGGTTGAGATGGACGGCTTCGAAGCGAACGAGGGTGTCATCCTCATCGCCGCGACCAACCGTCCGGACGTGCTCGATCCGGCGCTCCTGCGTCCGGGCCGCTTCGACCGTCAGGTCGTGGTGCCGAACCCGGACATCATCGGCCGAGAACGCATCCTCCAGGTGCACAGCAAGAAGACCCCGCTGGCGCCGGACGTCGATCTGAAAGTCATCGCTCGCGGTACGCCTGGTTTCTCCGGCGCGGACCTCGCCAATCTCGTCAACGAGGCGGCGCTTTTGGCCGCCCGCAAGGCGAAGCGTGTCGTCGGTATGCAGGAGTTCGAGGAAGCCAAGGACAAAGTGCTCATGGGCGCCGAACGCCGCTCCATGGTCATGACCGAAGACGAGAAGAAGCTGACGGCCTATCACGAAGGCGGTCACGCGCTCGTCATGCTCCATGTCCCGAGCCACGAACCTTTGCACAAGGTCACCATCATCCCGCGGGGCCGCGCTCTCGGCGTCACCATGTTCCTGCCGGAACGCGACAAGTACTCCATGTCGCGCGTCGAACTCGAAGCGCAGCTCGCCAGCTTGTTCGGCGGCCGCGTCGCGGAAGAGATCACCTTCGGCCTGGAGCGCGTCACCACCGGCGCTTCGGACGACATCCGCCGCGCCACCGACATCGCGCGCCGCATGGTCACCGAATTCGGGTTCTCCGACAAACTCGGACCGCTGCGCTATACCGACAACCAGGGCGAAGTGTTCCTCGGTCATTCGGTGACGCAGCAGAAAAACGTCTCCGATGCGACGGCCCGTCTGATCGACGAGGAAGTGCGCAGCTTCGTGGAAGCCGGCGAGGCGACCGCGCGCAAGATCATCGAAGATCACCGCGAACAGCTTGAGATCATCGCGCAAGGACTGCTTGAGCACGAAACCCTGAGCCGCGATGAGATCGAAGCCCTGCTGCGCGGCGAGAAGATCAACAAGAGCGAACGTCAGCCGCCCCGCAAGGACAACGGCCGCCGCTCCTCTGTTCCGAGCTCCGGCTCCGAAGCCACCGGCGGCCGCCGTCCCGGCTTCGGCCAGGAACCCACGCCGCAACCCGGCGCGTAACGGATCCCACGAACACAAAAGGGCCCGGTCGAAAACCGGGCCCTTTTTGTTTGCGGCCCTCACCCCACCCCTCTATCGCATTTGCGGGAGAGGGCGGTGTGGGCCGGCTTTTGCTCTCCGGGCAGCATTCGTATCTGCGAGCGCGGGAAAGGGTCGTTTTCTGTCATTTTTTGTAGTCTTCTCTCCTCATGCCTCTCGCCAAACCCTACGTCACTCCACGCGGTCTTCTTACCGGCGCGTCCGCGCAGGACGCCGTGCGCAGCGATCGCGCGCTTCCCTTCGGCAAGGACCTCGCCTTCACGGCTGTCGAACTCACCGACAGCGCGTCTTTGCCCACGGTGCAACAAACCTTCCTCGCGAAGGCGTGTCCACCTGCCAGCCAGTCGTGGATCAAAGCTTATGCGCATGCGCCGGACGCCTTCGCGGGCCTCTCGCTCGCGAAGCCCATCCTCATGGGCGTCGTCAACGTCACGCCCGACAGCTTCTCCGACGGCGGGCAGTTTTCCGCGCCGGGCTACGCCATCGCCCACGCCCGGGCGCTTATGGAGGCAGGGGCGTCCATCATCGACGTCGGCGGCGAGTCCACGCGCCCAGGTGCTGCGCCTATCGAGATCGCCGAGGAGGTGAACCGTGTGGTACCGGTCGTGCGCGCGCTCGCCGAACGCGGCATCTGCGTCTCCATCGACACCCGCCACGCCGCCGTCATGGAAGCGGCCATCTCAGCAGGCGCGCGCATCGTCAATGATGTGACCGCACTGACCGGAGAGGGGGCGCTGGCCGTCGTCGCGAAAGCCAATGTCGCGGCGATCCTCATGCACATGCAGGGCGAGCCCCGCACCATGCAGGACCGTCCCGCCTACGCTTGGGCGCCCGGCGATGTCTTTGACATGCTGGAAGCGCGCATCCACGCTTGCGCCGCCGCCGGCCTTCCGCGCGCACGGCTCGCGGTCGACCCCGGTATCGGCTTCGGTAAGAACGACATCCACAACGCCCAGATCCTCGACCATACGGCGCTCTACCGGGCCCTGGGCTGTCCTGTGGTCATCGGCGCGTCGCGGAAAAGCTTCATCGGCCGTATGAGCCGGGGCGAAGACGCCCAGCACCGCTTGCCGGGCTCCCTGGCCGCGGCTCTGCACGGCGTGTCACAAGGTGCCCAGATTCTACGTGTCCACGACGTCGCCGAAACCCGTCAGGCCTTGGCCGTCGCGGGTCGCATCAACTCCGGTGCGTAATTCTAAGAGCATGTGACAACGTCGTCATTTCTTCAAATCTCAGCGGGGGCTATCCTCGCAACTTCCGAGGTTCAAGGATCGTTAAGGAAAAAGCGCGGCGTGTGGTTGCTTTTCCTGTGCGGGCGCTTCATATCCGGCGTCA
>Ga0102832_1001717_pt1 | contig 15536 bp, 10 predicted proteins | sample EBPBio282013_DNA_FD_88942 | JGI IMG/M metagenome (GOLD analysis project Ga0102832, IMG submission 88942) | Wastewater treatment Type I Accumulibacter community from EBPR Bioreactor in Madison, WI, USA - Reactor 2_5/28/2013_ DNA (Illumina Assembly) | ecosystem: Engineered > Bioreactor > EBPR >...
GACTTGTAAAACCGGCGTGCCATACATGAAAAAACTAATTGAGGCACTGCCGCACTTATAGCTAAAGAAGGCTGCACCCGGACCCTGCTGCGCGCTGGCAACCGCGGGCAGCAAGAGGGTGAAACACAGCACAGTGAGGAAACAAATCTTCCGATGCAAAGTAGGATGCAGTCGAGTCAAGTTGGTCACTTTCATACGCGGGGGCAAACCCGCGAGAATGCCCCCTACGTGATCTGCAAAAAATTACGGTGAAGCGAAAGCCGTACCGAAGGCCGTGCCGCCAAAGAACGAGGCGACCTGTACGAAGGCGTTCGAACCGAACGGTGTACCAATGGATGTGGCAAAAGCTGCCGACGGGCCGCTGGTAAACACGGTCGAGAACGAGGACGAAACCGGTGTGAAGGCGGTCGCCGAAGCAAAGCCATCACCAATTGAACCGGCCTGCGTGTAAGCAATCGGGCCAATGGTTTGGGCATAGCCGAAAGCTGCGCCAAAACCAGAGGTAGACGCGGTGGCGGACGCTTGCGCGTTGACCGCTACCGGTACGATTGCCAGCGACAATACCCCGACCAGCAAGAGGAGCGCCAGCATCTTGCGCCCTCCCCGGAGCATTCCCGGCTTGACACCAATTACAGATAAATTCCTCACTGTGCGTCTCCTTTTCCTATTTTTACGAACAATTTTGAACAACAAAATCTTGTTCATAATTAAGAGTGTAACAGAATTGCAACACTCACGTCAATCAGTCTGAGAAACAAATGTTAGAAAAAACAAACATTCGCTACAAATATTTACATTTGAAGGAAGTGTTGATTTTTTAGGAGTGTTATATAAGGCTAAAGAGTGTTAGTCGCGAAAACCAAAGGGATTTTGGCGGGGTGTTTTCTTGGTTTTACCACCATTGTTGCTGAGGCCAATCGGTCGGCGATCCCGCAGGAAATCATTCCCCGCGCGGAGTTGGCGCAATAAGCTGTCAACCGACTGCTTCAAGAATTCAAGCGTCACTTCGGTACGGTGTTCATGCGCCGCCAGCATACGCGCGTGCAGCGCAGCCTCGCGCACGAATGCCCCCGGCTGGTCGATGAGTTCCGGCACGACAGCGATATGATCGTCCTGCCACTGGTCAGCCATATAGTGCCGCAGCATTTGTTCGGCGTGGTCATCGTCCTGAATGGTCGGGATAACAAAAATACGGTCAAGCCGACCGGGGCGCTTGGCGATGCGTTCGTCAATCACCTCAGGGTAATTGGTGGTCGCCAGCAGCAGCGCACCTTCGGGGTTGTTCGGCGACTCGACCCCATCCAGCACGTTCAACACCCGCGCCTTATCATCACCCTGCAAGTAGGCATCGATTTCTTCGACAATCAGCAGCACCGGATACCGCGCCGCCGTCACCGCCTGTAATGCCCGTTGGATTTTCTCGAACGACGCGCCATCACGGTCAGAACCGGAGACATACACCACGATACGCCCGTGACTGATGGCGAGCTTTGCCATCGCCGCGCACAGCATCGTCTTGCCCGTACCGGGAACACCCGCGAGCAGCAGTTTGCGGAAGGGCGCGAGCTTGAGCTGGCGGTAAATATCGACACCTTTCGTAAAAAAGGCTTCCATATCGCCCGCGAGTTCGCTCTTGAGGTCATCCGGCAGGATTACATCGTCCCAATCAACGGTCGGGTCAAAAAACGCATCGGTTCCACCGATGATATACACATCACGGCGGCGACGGATACGGGGGCGTACTGCGCGTGTGCAGGCGAATTCAAACGCCGCCCATGTTTCCAACTTATCAATGGGGACAATCGCAATCGCCGTTAAGTCTTGCACTTCGTCATCGAAATACGAGCTGGCGTAGATGACTTCAAACGGGTCAGAATCCGCTTGGGAGAATTTAAAGGCATATGCGCCAGAGGTCGCGGTCAGCACCATCTTTTTGCCGCGTGTGCCGTAATCACTAATCGGCACGATCACAGGGCAGTCGAGCATTTGCAAGCCGTCATAACGGGCTTTGCCACGCAGTTTACGTCCGGCGCGGATCTGGTTTTGGGCGATCATATTGCTGCATTCAGCCGATGCCCAGATGGTCACATATTCGCGACCGGGCCACCGCTGCTGCCAGACACCTTTTGCCCATTCCACCAAACGTTCATACTGCATTTCTTCGCCCGATGCTCCTACCCAATAATGCGTATACAATTCGGCTAATGTGGGAATTTACGCGCCAAACAGCGCCATCACGAGGGATAAAATCAGTCAATCGTGTTTGGACATTATAAATCCTTTTTAAAATTTCGGTAGGGTACTTGCAGGAAAGCCTATTTGTCGGGAAAATGGGCTTGTAACGCTTCATAACCGCTTAAGGACACTCATGACCACAGCATACCTCACGCACCCCCGCTACACCGAACACCATCTCGCCGGTCATGCCGAGCACGCAGGTCGTATCCGCGCGGTGTGGGCGGAGATAGATAAGGCTGGTTTAAGCGCACGGATGAACAAGATCGAAGCGCCGCCTGTGGACGACGAGTGGATACTGAAAGTTCACACCCAAAAGTACCTTGAACTGCTGTATTGGATTGAACAGCACCCGCCGCAGGGGGTACACCACCTCGACCCCGATACCTACGCAGGCGCAAAAGCCTTCGAAATCGCGCGGCTTTCGGCGGGCGGGGTTGTGCAAGCGGTTGACGAGGTACTGAGTGGTCGAGCGCAGAACGCGCTGGCGGCGGTTCGCCCACCGGGACACCACGCCATGCCTGACCACGCGATGGGCTTTTGCCTGCTGGGTAACGTCCCGATTGCTACTCGCTACGCCCAAGAAAAGTTCGGCATCGAGAAAATCATGATTGTGGATTACGACGTTCATCACGGTAACGGCACGGAAGCCATGCTCTATGACGACCCCACAACCCTATTCATCTCATCCCATCAATACCCTTTCTATCCGGGTACGGGTGCCATCACAGATACCGGTTCAGGCAAAGGCTCAGGGTTCACAATCAACATTCCGCTGGCGGGCGGGCACGGCGACAGGAGCTATGCGGCCTTTTACGAGCAGATTATTTGGCCGGCGGCGCGGCGCTTTAAGCCGCAACTGATTATCGTCTCAGCAGGTTTTGACTCGCACTGGCTTGACCCGATTGCCGGTATGCGCCTGAGCTTAAGGGGTTATGACCATCTGACGCGCGAACTCATCAAGATGGCGGACGAACTCTGCGGCGGGAAGATCGTCTTCGCGATGGAAGGTGGTTATAACCTCGACGCACTTAGTCACGGCCTAGTCAATATCGCCCACGCGCTGCTTGGCGACGACACGGTGAGCGACCCGCTCGGCCCGCCCAAAGACAGCCGTGAACCGGATATTGAGCCAGTCATCCGCCATCTCAAGCAGATTCACCGGTTGTAATCGTTGACCACGCGGTCATCCATATTGTCTTCACCCTTAGCTTCCTCTTTAGCGATTTGTTCTTTATCGGGAATGATGTTGTCCTCTTTCTTGAGGCGGCGCATAATCACCAGTACGCTCCAGATGATGACCGTCGCGCCAATGGATACTAACCACGCCCCTACCCCAACCGCCATCCCTACGGCGGCGGTTGACCAAATGCTGGCGGCGGTGGTCAGGTGGTGCGCCTGCCCGCCCTTCTGGATGATCGTTCCCGCACCGAGGAAGCCAATCCCGGTGACGATTTGTGCCGCTACGCGACCCGTATCCCCCTGAAAGGCGTGAACGGACAATCCGGTGAACAGGCACGCGCCAACCGCGACCAGAATGTGCGTCCGCAAGCCAGCGGGCTGGCGACGGCTTTCCCGATCCCAACCGATGATCGTACTTAAAAAGGCCGCTAGCATAATTTCGAGAATCACTTGTACTTGTGCTTCGAGCGTCATCGCCTTTAATTTTCCTTCGGTATATTAATACAAGACAAAGGATACCGCAGCGAGATAATGAGCAGATGAAAAAATCAGGGCGATCATCTCACCCTGATTGGTTGTGTGTATTAGACTGGGGGTTGAAGGGGGATTACTTCGCCCGTTCGATGTTTTCGCGGAGACTGCCCAACTGTGTGATGTGGGCGCGAAGGGCGGCTTGCTGCGCGGCGTAACGCTGTGACAGCACTTCTAAGCGGCTGTAGATGGGGATCAGCACCTGCTTACCGTACTGACTGAGGCGGTTACGTTCCTTCTGTGTGAGTTCATCCAGCGAGGCTTGGTACGATTTCTGCAAGTCGTCAATACGCTTGTGCAGGTCGGCCTTAGTGTCGTTGACCACACCACGGAAGTAGCGGTATGCGTAGATACCACCGACTGCCATTATCGGCGCACCGACGATGAACGCTGGAAACGCCAACGGAGCCGCGCCAACACCCAAGATCGGGCCAGCGGGAGCGAGCGCCAGCAGAATGAGGATGAGACCACCAACGCTGGCAAGCACGCTGGTGGTAAAACCGGCGCTGTTGGTTTCAAAGATGTCCTGCATTTCGGCAACCAGCTTGCCCGTTGAATAGGTCTTTAACTCCGACTCAGCGATGCGGATGGCATCTTGCAGGGCTTCGCGCTGTTCAGCGTACACCCCCGAATCGAGGCCAGTGACTTCCTGTTCCATCAACTCACGCAGTTGGTTCAGGCGGTCGATCACGCTGCGCCAGTACAGGCGGCTGCTATCCACCACGGCGTTGATGTAACCGTTGGTCGCGTCGTTGATGTCTCGCAGCGCTCGCCCGATCACCACCTCTTGGAACTCGGATTGCAGCACTTCACGCTTGGGTGTGCGCCCGATCTTACGAAACGACAGGTTGGTGTCGATAAAGTTCATCCCGCGCTGGCGCATCCCCTCGAACACTGAGTCCATTTCGGCACGGGCGGCCTTCAACTGCCCTTCCAAGCCGAGTGACTGTTGTTCAAGTTCCTTCTGCACTTCGCGCACCTTGATCGTGTCGATATTCACCACATCCGCTTTGCGCTGAATGCCGGTCTGCGCGGTCGTTACCAAGTGCGTCGCCATATCGAGCTGTGCCAGCAGTTTTTGCTGGGCGGGTGGCGCTTCGTTCAGTACGCCGCGCAGGTGCGCCCGTACCGCATCAATGCCACCGGGGTCGCCAACGACATTCCCATTCGACTTGGCGTTCAACGCTTCCCGCGCGGATACCATGAACATCAGCGGGCGCATATCCAGCAGTTCGGAGGCTTGCTGCTCGATGAAGCGGCGGACTTCCACCTGCTCTTTTGGTTGCAGCAGGTCAATCTGGTTGACGACCAGCACAATCTTCTTGCCGTACTTCTTCGCCAGTTCAAGGTACATGCGCTCGGTTTCGGCAAACGCGCGTTTCGCCGAAATCAAGAAGATAATCAAATCACTGCGGTGCAAGAATGACTTCGCCGTTGTCTCGTGCTTCGCGAATACCGAACCTGTGCCGGGGGTATCGACCAGCGCCACGCCGGGTGCGCCCGTGTTCGGGTGCGACCATACGCGGATGTCATCCTCGCGCATCGTCGGCTTGCGGTCGAGATCACCATAGTGGATCAGCTCAATGGCTTCTGTGGTGGGGGTAATGCCGGTGGGCAGCAGCGTATCGCCCAACAGCGCATTAATAAACGACGACTTCCCCGCGTTAAATTCGCCGATGATGACGACCAAGAAAAACATTTCGCGCAAATCGTTCGCCACGTCGAGCAGGCGTTGGCGGTCTTCCTGCGAGGCATCACCCATTTCCGCGAGCGTCGAACCAATATCCGTCAGCAGACGAATTTCCTCTTCGCGCAGCGCGGCGAGTGTTCCATCCAAAGTATTGGACATCATGCGTGTGTTAGACCTTTCTATCCGAGAATGCCCTTTTTGCCCATCTTCGCCAGTGCGGCCTCGATACTGACAATCTCTTGATCGGCAGCCTGTAGCTTCGCAAGCTGCTCGGTATGAATTTGTGTTTGGGCGCTGATGAGCCGCGTGAGGGGCTGCACCGCGTCTTGGCGCAAGCGCATCCCGTAATCAATCTGCTTATCCGCCGCTTTTGACAGCGTTTCGATATATCGTCCGCGCAGTTTAAGGATGCGGTTGGTAAATCCGGTTTGGAGGATACGCCCCCGCAGCGGCATGAACAACAGCGCCACCACACCCAAGCCGATCAACAGCAGCAGCACCAATATCTTAGCCTGTGAGTCTTCCCATTGGGTACTCAGCGCCACGATGCCGAAAATAATCAGCAGTATCTCAAAGACGGCGAGGTACAACATGGAGTTCCGCAGCGTCTGTTCAAGCCGACCGGTTTCGTCCTTACGCGCCTCGTCTTCAATTTCCTCAAGTGTCGGGCGTATTTCTTGCAGCGTCACTCGATCATATTTCACAGGTGCCTGTATGTTACCGATTACCTTGCTGCTAATCGCACCGGGTAAGGCTTCGATTTCCTTTTTGGCATACTTCACAAGGTCATCAATATCCTGAATGTCCTTGCCTTCCAAACGGGGTGGCAGCTTATCGGCAACTGCTGGCAGTTCGCGCACAGGATCAAACGCCTTGTGCTGCTCAAAAGCCACATTCGTGTATGAACTACCCCGTCGGAAGATACGCGCCAACCCCGTGAGTTCCAAGATGCCACCGGCAAGCGACCGGAACGCATTGTTGAAGCGGAAGGTATCTTGAATAGCCGCGCTGCCCCGTTCAGAGATCGAGTCGAATAAACCGGTGATTTCGGTATTAATGTCCCGAACTGATTTATCTTGGTCGCGCTTTTGAGCCGCCAATTGCAGCTCGATATTCGAGGTTATCCCTTGATACTGGTCGAGCGCGGATTGGTTCGTCCGCACGGCGGTCAGTGCCGCTTGGTTGACGTTCTTAGCAATTTGCAGCGGTGTTTGCAGCTTTTGCCGCAGCCGTGCCACATCGTTCAATTGGTCATCCAGATATTCTTCGATACGGCTCAAACCGCTGGATTTCCACGCCATCTTATCCAGTTCACCATTATGCCGCGCGGCCTGCCCCTGCTTGGCAGAAACAATCCATACATCCGGCTTGAAGCCCAAACGCTGCTGGCTTTGATCCATCACATAATCGCGCACCGTTTCGGTTTCTTCCGCCGAAAGCAAGTCCGCCTGATTGATGACGAGGATCACCTTCTTGCCATATTCCTTAAGCTGCTGAATATAGCCGAGGTTGCTCGCGGTCATCGCTTGCGTCGCCAGCATGACGACCAGCACCACATCGGCACGGTGCAAGAACTGGCGAGTGATTTGTTCGTGCTTTTGGAAGATGGATTCGAGGCCGGGGGTATCGACAAGGCTGACCTTTTGCAGCAGCGGAGCAGGGTAAAGCAGCGTGTCCGCTCCATCCGCCCCGCTTAACCGCTGGGACTGTTCGCCCCACCGTAAAATCGTAATTTTGTCGGTTGTTGGAACGGGGCCAATCGGCAGCACATCAGGGTCGCCGAGCAGTGCGTTAATCATGCTCGACTTACCCGAATTAAACGGCCCGACGAGGACAATCAAAAACGGATGATCGGCATGAAACAACGCATCTCGCATCTGTCCCATGCGTTCCTCACCCAAGTTGTCCACTTTGGGCAGGACATCCAGCATTCCCGTAATCAAGTCATGTTCGCGGCGGCGGATATTTTCATATTCTGTCGCCAATTTGGTTTCAACATTTACCAGTGCCAAGTAGCTTTACCCTATTCCTAAATTACAAGCCGACAAGCACTTTGTTTGATATACTACGGTACATGAGTGTACCCCGCTATAGCAAACAACACTATAGCATATCACGATCAGAAAAATATAGGACAACCTTACCGAAAACACTGGGACAATACCTGTATGGATGCCTTGCAACAAAAACAACACCAGCTTGATCTCATCACCCGCTTGGATCAAGTTCGCGATGAACTCAGCGATGATGGCGACCCCAAAAGTATGTTTGATGCCTTCGTCACCTTACTTCAAGAATGGTTTGACTGCGCGGCGGTTGCCATCGTCCTCGTGGCGGAAACCAGCGACGACATTGAACTCGTCTCTGCGGTTGGAATGCCCTCGCCCATCGCTGGCGAACTCTGCCAGACAATTGTCGCCCAATCCGCAGCAAAACTCACGGCTATCGAACCGTGGGCGCATACCCTCGGCCTACAAATCGTATTAGACGACTATCCACTCGGCGCAGTGATCTTAGCCCGTGAAGACCACCCCTTTGACGATGGTGATATGACCGAAATCGACTTGGCAGAAAGCCAGATCGACTCCGCCGTGATGCAAGCGCGAATGACGTGGAAGCTGGCGCAGCGCAACCGTGAACTCGAAGCCATCTATGAAATCGACCGTTTGCGCGACAAAACCGCCAATGAATCCGAACTCATGCGCGACTTCACCTCGGTCGCCAACAGCTACTTTAACGCCGACTTTTGCTTGATCCTACTGACCCCCAGCAGCAGTGACAACCTGCTCGTCTACAGCATTGTGGATAAGCACGGTTTATCACCCGCCGCCCTCAAAGAAATTCAACACAAAGCCGAAACACTGACCATTCCGCAGGTCATCGCCACGCCGAAGGATGCCCCCGAACTCGCGCTGCTGGCGGCTCCGTTTATGGTCGCAGGTACACGCCTCGGCGCGGTCGTGGTCGGGCGTACCGAACACTTCACGCTAGGCGATCACCGCCTTTTGCACGCCATGATGTCGCAGATGGACTCGGCGGTCGTTTACGTGCGTGTGTTGCAGCAGTTGACGCAGCGCAAACGCGAGCTAGAGATCATCTATAAGATTGACCGCATTCGTGACCAAGAAAAAGACCTTGATACGATGCTCCAATCGGTACTCTATGAACTCACGCAGTCTATCTCCAGCGAGATGGGCTACATCATGCTTTACAACGCGGGTGGAGAGGAAGAACTCGAACTCCGCGCCGTCACCGCCGATGGCAAAATCGCGACTGCCGCCTACAAGGAAAATGTGCAGCAAATCTCCCGCACCGCGCTGAATCAGGGCAGGATGATCCACGCCAACCTGCCTGAAGGTGAAATCCGCTCGTATATCGCCGCGCCGCTTATTCTGAACGAAAAAATCATCGGCGTGATCGGTATGGTGAACAGCAGCAAAGGCGACCACTTCACCGAAGAAGACCGCCACATGATGCACGCCATCACCAGTCAGGTCGATACCGCCATCTTCGAGCGCCTCGAACAGCGCCGGATGCGTACCATTTTGCAGCGTTCGGTTGACCCCAAAGTGGTGGATTACCTGCTGCAACAGGCCAACCTCAACGTCCTCTACGGCGAACGGGTAAACCTCTCGGTGCTGTTCGCCGACCTGCGCGGGTCAACCGCGTGGGCGGAACGCATCCCGCCGGAAGAATTTGTGTCGATCCTCAACCAATTCCTCGGCAGGATGACCGACATCATCCTCGAATTTGGCGGCACGCTGGATAAATTCGTTGGCGACCAAGTGATCGGCTTATTCGGCACGCCCGTCCAAATGGATGACCACGCCTACCGCGCTGCCTCTGCCGCGCTGAAGATGCAAGCCATCCACCACGAACTGCAAACTGAGCTTGAGAAGCGCGGGCAGTCGGTACCCGATATGGGCATCGGTATCAGTTCTGGCGAGGCGATAGCAGGCGAAATCGGTCACTCCATCCGCAGCGAGTTCACCGCGCTCGGCAACATCGTCAACTTGGGTTCCCGCCTGTGCAGCACCGCCGAGGCCAAGCAAATCCTCATCAGCGGCCCGACGTATGATATGGTCGCGCCCTTCGCTCAGGTTGATTTTCTCGGCGAACTGAGCTTCAAGGGCATCATTCATCCCTGCAAAACCTACGCCGTTCTCGGTATACGATAGGCCGACCAACCATGTTGAACGACTCAATCCACTACGTCCAAAGTGAACTTTACTGCGACGATGTGCCGGTGAGTGCCATCGCCGCCGACATCGGTACGCCTGTTTACATCTACAGCCTCAAACGTATTCTCGACAACTTGCAGCGCATTCGCACCGCTTTCGCCGACGTGAATCCCCATATTCACTACAGCGCCAAAGCCAACGCCAACCTCACCATCCTCCGCACGCTCATCAACGCTGGCGCGGGTATTGATGCCGTCAGCGCGGGCGAAATTCATAAGGCGCTGCTCGTTGGAACCAAGCCGGAAGACATTGTGTTCGCCGGTGTGGGCAAAACCCGCAACGAAATCCGTTACGCGCTGGAGCAAAACGTCGGCTGGTTCAACGTTGAGAATGCGCTCGAACTCCAGCATATCAACGACCTCACTGCCGAACTCAAGCGTGAACCCGCGCGGGTCGCCCTGCGCCTCAACCCGGACATCACCGCCGCCACCCACCGCTACATCGCCACCGGACACAAAGCCGCCAAGTTCGGCCTCTCTATCCAAACCGTGAAAGACCTGCTCAAAAAACGCAGTCAATTTCCACACGTCAAGCTCGAAGGCATCCACATCCACATCGGCAGCCAACTGCACAACACCGCCGCCACCCGCCGCGCCGTGGAGGTCGCGCTCGAATGCCTCGCCCCCTACCCCGAAATCCGCACCGTCAATATCGGCGGTGGTATGGCCGTCCGCTATTCGACCGATGAGGATATTCCCAAGTGGGAGGATTTTGGTGCGGCGATTAGCCCGCTGCTCAAGAATTATCACGTCATCCTCGAACCGGGGCGTTCACTCGTGGCGGATGCGGGTATCCTCGCTATCTCGGTGCTGTACTTCAAGGAGCAAGGCGGCGAACCGATTCTCATCACCGATGGCAGCATGGCGGAACTCATTCGCCCTGCACTTTACGAAGCGCACCACGAAATCGTACCGGTCACCAAGTCACCCTCGCCGGATACCGATCTCAACTTCCACGTCGTCGGCCCCGTCTGCGAAAGTGCCGACGCGCTCGGTCACAACATCAGCCTCGCGCGGATGGAACCGGGGTCACTGCTGGCGGTCTTAACAGCAGGCGCTTACGGCATGGTGATGTCCAGCAATTACAACCAGCGCTTACGTCCGCCGGAAGTCGTGGTCGAAACGGATGGCAAATCATGGCGGCTGGCACGGCGGCGCGAAACATGGGAAGACCTGACTGCAACCGAAATCTTTTAAGTAGGCTGGGCAGGCCAAGCACAAATGCCGTAATCAGCTATACTGTCTATATATTTTCTCATTACACCTAGGTGAGTAAAATGCGAATATTTTTCAATTATGCTCATGTTGACCTGAGTACCGTTGAAGGCATCGCCGCGTTCTTGACCGACGAAAAGCACGAAATTGTGTCGCAAGCACAGCTCTTACCCACACAAGATTGGGCAGCCAAGCTGACTGAACAAATCGCCGCCTCCGACGTGATGATCTACGCCCTCACGCCCGATTCGCTGGCTGCCGAATGGTGCCAGTGGAACTTGGCGCAAGCCATTCAGCAGGGCAAACCGGTCATCCCTGCCCTCATTCGCGAAAGTTCATCGGTGCCCGATGCCCTCGCATCCCTGAGCTTCGTCGATTTTGCGGGCGGCCTCAGCGTTCAGGATAAGGAAGCTCTCCGGCAGGCGCTGAACAATTTACCGGCTTATGTGGTCAACTCGGCGCAGGCCGTACCCGCGCCCGCCGCCCCCGGTGGCATCCCCGCGCAGGCGATGGGCAGCGTCGACATCAGCCGCGCCAACTCGCCGCGCCGCACCTTACTGCCGGATATCCTCGCGCTGCTACCACCGCCGTTCGAGTGGCTCGATATTCCGGCGGGCGAAGTTACGCTCAAAGATGCGAGTCAGGATGGCGGTTCGCAGGGTGGCACGTTCCGGTTATCCCGCTTTGCGATAGGCCGGTATGCCGTTACCAACGCGCAGTACCGTGTCTTTATGGAAGACACCAAAGGCTACAGCGCCGACCGCTGGTGGGATTTCTCCGAAGCCGCGAAGACATGGCGTGCCGATAACCCCACACCGCCCTCGGTTTCGCCGGACGAATCCAAGCCTGTTGTCGGTATCTCATGGTTCGAGGCCGTCGCCTTCTGCCGCTGGCTCAATGTGCGTGTCCGCCCCGGTTTAGCGATGGCAAACCGCGATATGCCCAGCCGCCGCCAGCCGATTGAAACCATTCCCACCATCGCCTTGCCCACCGAGCAGCAGTGGCAGCACGCCATCGAGAACGACAAAGAACGGATGGACTTAAGCGGAAACGTGCTCGAATGGTGCATGACGGGTTGGGGTTCGGATAACGTCGTCTTGGGCGGCAATGTCGAGCGGGTGGTGCGCGTCGGCTCGCTGGAAGAAGACGAAATCACTCGCCTCAGCCACCGTGACCTCGCCAAGCCCAACGAGCGTAACCACGAGTTCGGCTTCCGTCTCGTCTGCTACCTCCCCACCGCCTAAAATCAAAAAGCGCGAACCCTTCGATTCGCGCTCTTTTCCCACCTTGTAGGGGCGCATGGTTATGCGCCCTTTTTCTCTGCGTTCTCCGCGTCTCTGCGGTTAAATCTTCTGCGCCTTTGTGTTCAATGGCTTTGCGGCCTTTGCATCTTAGCGCCTTTGCGTTAAATCCTTCCTAATTCAACAGCAAACTGCCCTCGACCTGCTTATCCATCTCGATTCCACGCAGCTCGGTAATCTGGTCACGCAGCGCAGCCGCCTTCTCAAACTCCAGCGCCTGTGCCGCCGACTTCATTTCCTTCTCCAGTTCCTTAATCATCTTGTGGATGTCTTCCTTCGGCAGCAGCGACAGATCAACCGCACCATCAACCTGCGTTTCAGCCTCCACCATCGACTTCACACGGTCAGTCAGGTCGCGCACTGCCTTGACGATTGCCATCGGCACTACGCCCCGGTCGTCGTTGTATTTCTGCTGAATACTGCGGCGGCGGTTCGTTTCGTCAATCGCCCGCTTCATCGAGTCGGTCATGTGGTTGGCGTACATAATCACGCTGCCCTCAACATGCCGCGCCGCCCGACCAATATTCTGGATAAGTGCCTGCTCCGAGCGCAGAAAGCCCTCCTTATCCGCGTCCAAAATTGCCACCAGCGACACTTCCGGCAGGTCGATACCTTCGCGCAGCAGGTTAATACCCACCAGCACATCATACACGCCGAGGCGCAAATCGCGCAGGATTTCGATACGCTCAATAGTCTGGATTTCCGCGTGCAGGTATTGTGCGCGGATACCCATTTCGTTGATATACCCTGCCAGTTCTTCCGCCATGCGCTGTGTCAATGTCGTCACCAGCGCACGCTGACCCTTTTGTACGCGCAGCGCGATCTCTTGCAGCAGGTCATCAATCTGACCTTCAATCGGGCGTACACTCACTTCGGGATCAAGAATACCCGTCGGGCGGATAATCTGCTGGACGACACCTTCGCTGATCTCACGCTCATACGGGCCGGGGGTCGCCGAGGTATAAATCGTCTGCCCCATCCGCGCCTCGAACTCCTCAAAGCGCTCGGCAAACGAAAGCCGTAATCCACCAGTGTCGTCTTCCGCGCCCGGTCACCGTTATACATACCACGTAGCTGCGGCACGCTCATATGGCTTTCGTCGATCACCATCAGGTAATCACTTGGGAAGTAATCGATCAAGGTGGATGGTGGGCTGCCCGCCGGACGCTGGTCAAGATGCCGTGAGTAATTTTCGATACCAGCCGAGTAACCCACTTCACGAATCATTTCGAGGTCATAGCGGGTGCGCTGTTCGATACGCTGGGCTTCCAACAGCTTGCCTTCGCGCTTAAAGTTCAAGATCGTCTCTTGCAGTTCCACCTCAATATCATGAAGTGCCTGCCTCGTTTTCTCTTCATCCGTCACAAACTGCTTCGCCGGAAAGATTTTGATCGACGTATGTTCTTCGAGGATTTCACCGGTCAACGAGTCAAACTCGACAATCCGCTCGATCTCGTCACCAAATAGCTGGATACGATACGCCGTCTCCGCATACGCTGGAACAATTTCCAGCGTATCCCCGCGCACACGGAACGTCCCACGATGCAGGTCAAGGTCGTTGCGTGAGTACTGGATTTGCACCAGCTTCCGCAAAATCGTGTCACGCCGGATCGTCTCGCCAACTTGCAGTTCAACAATCGACCGTCCCCACGCTTGCGGGCTGCCGATACCGTAAATGCACGATACCGACGCGACAATCAGCACATCACGCCGCGAAAACAGCGCTGCCGTAGCCGCCAACCGCAACCGGTCAATCTGCTCGTTGATCTGCGATTCCTTCTCAATGTGCAAATCCATACGCGGCACATAGGCTTCAGGTTGGTAGTAATCATAGTAGCTGACGAAGTATTCGACCGCGTTCTTGGGAAAGAACTCTTTGAACTCGGCGTAGAGCTGCGCTGCCAGCGTCTTATTGTGTGCCAGCACGAGTGTTGGCTTCTGCACCCGTTGGACAACTTGCGCTATCGAAAATGTCTTACCGGTACCCGTTGCACCGAGTAATGTCTGGTGTTGAAGTCCCTTGTCGAGACCCTCGACAAGACCTTCAATCGCGGTGGGTTGGTCACCTGTAGGTTGGAACTCCGACACAATTTGGAAGGGCGGCATGTCACGCTCCATTTCAGAACGTCAGTTCGGACAGGACGAGATATTATAGCGGAAAACGCAACCACAACAAAGGGTAATTCAGCCGAGAATGCGGCGGGTTTAAAGGGCATTTAACAGTGACAAAATGTGCAATCTAAGACATTTCTAACGGGTTGACCATTGACGAGGGGGCATCCGGCTGATATGATGCCTGTCATACGATGCGGGGTAGAGCAGTGGAAGCTCGTCGGGCTCATAACCCGGAGGTCGCAGGTTCGAGTCCTGTCCCCGCTACTCATGGTGATATAGCTCAGCCGGTTAGAGCGATGCACTCATAATGCATAGGTCCCTGGTTCGAGTCCAGGTATCACCACCATATCATTAATGGACATCCAAACCCTCTCATACGAGGGTTTTTTGTTCCCATACTAACACGAGTTACGCGCTGCCACTTCAATAAAATTTTTCTTGTATTGAACTTAAAACTTGCCACTTGAAACTATTTACTACGTTTACTTTTGGTTTGTCGGCAAACCGTTTTCAAACCATCTACCAACCCTGCCCCATCAACTTTCCCTCACAAAGTTAGCGCCAACGCACCTTAAAAGTGACCAAATGTTCTGACAAATGTTCAACCTTTGCGTTCCTAACTCTGCTATCCTATGTTTACCGTTGGGTCATTATGCCTTGAGGTGTCCATCTTGAACCCCTCGCTTCTTTCTCTGTATTTCTTGGCGCTCTTGGCGATTTGTATTCTGCCTTTCTCTCTATGTTCTTTGTGCCTTTGTGGTAAATCGTATTTCTTTTGCATTTTCGGCGGCTGGCTCCCTCACTTCCGCCATGCAGTTGCGACATTTGCGACGCGGCGGTATCACGGGAGCCATCCGCTGCACTTGTGTCATTTCAGCGGAAACAGCCGAACATCCCGCCGCCACAAAATGACAACTCAGCGGATACACGGGAGACTCCCGCCAGTCATTTCGGCGGGAAAATGTGCAAAAACGGCGAAATTTGCGAATATTTTGACGCTTACCAAATAAAAAGGCGCAGCCCAATA
>Ga0102832_1001718_pt1 | contig 15529 bp, 17 predicted proteins | sample EBPBio282013_DNA_FD_88942 | JGI IMG/M metagenome (GOLD analysis project Ga0102832, IMG submission 88942) | Wastewater treatment Type I Accumulibacter community from EBPR Bioreactor in Madison, WI, USA - Reactor 2_5/28/2013_ DNA (Illumina Assembly) | ecosystem: Engineered > Bioreactor > EBPR >...
GGAAGGCATCGCCAACCTCGCGGCCTGCCGCTCGATCGCCGAGCGCCAGGCAGCGATCCGCGCCGTTGCCGGCTATACGCCGGTCGGCCTCAAGCGCAAGAAGCGCGAGACCGAGGAACTGCGCCGCCGCGGCATCGTCCAGCTGCCCGAGGATGTCGGCGTGTCGCCGCGCGAGGCCTCGCGCGCGCTGCTCGCCGCGCAGGACATCAAGGGCCTGGTCAAGTGGTCGGGCGGTCTCTACGACCCGCCGCCGCAGTTCGTGGACTGGTAGGATCCGCACCCATGGAAAAGTTCACCAAGGCCTTCCCGTCCAGGCCGTTCGCCAGCCGCACCGCCAAGCCGTGGGCGCTGGCCGGCGTCGTCGGCTCGGGCAACCTCGAGGTCCTGCTCGAGCACGTCGGCAAGCCGGGCAACCGCATGGAGTGCCACGTCGCGACCTCGATCCCCGGCTACAAGGCGTCGTGGCTGGCGGCACTCTCCGACTTCGCCAGCAACTACCCGGCCGGCGGCACGCGCATCACGATCAACGACCAGGGCGCCCCGCCGGTGCTGGTCAACCTGCGCCTGCGCCAGGCGTTCGACCACCTCGTCAAGGGCGACCGATGACCAGCAAGAGCCCCCTGTTCCACGAGCAGACCGCCCGCCAGCGCATCGCCGCGCTGGTCGATCCCGGCTCGTTCGCCGAGTTCCTCCCGCCGCCGGAGCGCATCACCAGCCCCTACCTCGCCCAGCTCGACATCCCGGTGTCGTTCGACGACGGCGTGGTGATCGGCAAGGCAAAGATCGGCGGCCGCAAGGTCTACCTCGCCGCCCAGGTCGGGCAGTTCGTCGGCGGCGCGGTGGGCGAGATCCACGGCGCCAAGCTCACCGGCCTGTTCAAGGCGGCGGCGCGCGACGGCGTGCCCTGCATCGTGGTCATCGAGAGCGGCGGCGTGCGCCTGCACGAGGGCTCGGCCGGCGAGATCGCCATCGCCGAGACGATGCGCGCCATCTTCGAGTGCCGCGCGAAGAAGGTCCCGACCATCGCCGTGATCGCCACCGACATCGGCGCCTACGGCGGCATGGGCATGCTGTCGACCTGCTGCGACTTCCGCGTCATGACCGAGCACGGCCGGCTGGGCATCTCGGGCCCCATCGTGATCGAGAAGTGGATGGGCAAGAAGGCCTACGACTCGTCCAACCGGGCGCTGGTCTGGAAGACCAGCGGCGGCAAGACCAAGTACCTGCTGGGCGATGCCGACGCGCTGGTCCACGACCGCGCCGAGGCCATTCGGGACGCCATCTCGGGCCTGCTGAAGAAGTCCAGCCCGGTCACCCTCAAGGCGGTGAAGGCCCGCCAGGCCGCGCTGGCGAAGCGCCTCAAGCGGTTCGGTGAGACGGCGGACCCCGACGCGGTATGGAAGGGCATGGGCGTGCGCGACGTCGCCGCCGGTGCGCTGGCCTCCGGGCCGGCCTTCGCCGCCATGGCCAAGCGCGGAAAGTGATCCCATGAAGAAGCCCACGCCCCGCGCCCTGCTCGCCCGCCTGTTCGGTTCGTCCGCCCGCGGCATCAGCATCGAGAAGAACATCCTGACCGGCACCGCCTCGGTCGACGGCGCCGAGGTCTGCGTCATCGGCACCGCCGCCGGCACCTACATCGACAACGCCGCCGCGCTCAAGCTGGCCGGCCACGTCATCGAGTGCGTCGAGCGCCACCCGCGCCGGCCGATCGTCATGCTGGTCGACAGCGCCGGCCAGGAGCCCAACCGCGTCGCCGAGATGCTGGGCCTCGCCAGCTATTTCGGCCACCTGCTGTCCTGCCTCGAGCTGGCGCGCCGCAGGGGGCACAAGCTGATCACCGTGGCGACCGGCCAGGCGATCGGCGGCGCCTTCATCTGCTACGGCATGTTCGCCGACAAGATCTACGCGCTCGACAGCGCCAGCGTCGGCCTGATGCCGGTCGAGGCGATGTCGGCGGTGACCAAGATCCCGGTGCCGGTGCTGCGCAAGCTGTCGAAGACCATGCCGTCGCTCGAGTTCGGCGCCAAGCCGTTCGCCCTGCTGGGCGGCGTCGAGGAGGTCTGGTCGAGCAAGGACGACCTCCAGAAGAAGCTCGCCCGCGCCATCGCCACGGCGACCACCGAGGACAACCGCGCGGCGCTGGGCGCCAAGCGGGGCGGCCGCAAGCTGGCGCTCGACATCCGCAAGAAGGTCCTCGCGCAAGCCGCCAAGTGACGGCGCTGCGCCGCCACGCGCTGGTCCGGCTCGCCACGGCGCCGGACGCCGAGACCGACGACGACCGGCGGCGGGCGACGGACTGGCAACGCGCCGGCCGGCCCTTCGTGGTCGCCCGGCGCGGCGACGACAGCGGCGCCGTGCGGCTGGGCTTCTGCACCGTCGATCCGCGTCATCCGCAGTTGCGCCCGCGCCGCGTCGCCGTGCGCGCCCTTCCGGCCGACATCGTCGCGATCGACCACCCGCCGACCCTCGGGGAAATCGTGGCCGCCGCCGCGACACATCCCCGGCACGACACCCTGGCGAGGCTGCACGCCGCCGCCCACACGGCGGGCATCGACGTTCGGGTGTTCGGCAGCTGGATGTGGCAGGCGCTGACCGGAGAGCCGCACGTCCACGCGCTCTCCGACCTCGACGTGCTGGTCGATGTCTCCACTCCCGCCGAGGCCGACCGCGTGGCCGCCTTCCTCGCGACGCAGGAAACCGCGACCGGACTGACGCTGGATGGCGAACTGCACCTCGCCGGCGTCGGCGACCTGTCGTGGCGCGAGTGGCACGGCGACGCGCCCGAAGTACTGGTGAAGACCCTGGACACGATGCGCCTCGTCCCGCGCATGACGCTGAGGCCGTGATGCGTCGACATGAAAGGTCCCTCGCTACGCTCGGGATGACAGGAATTACCTTTGCCTGTCATTCCGAGCGCAGCGAGGGAACCTTCAGATGACGGACGACGATCGGACACTCGCCGACGCGGCGGTGCAGGCGCTGCTCGACGAGCTGGCGGCGTACCCCAAGCCCGGCCTGGTCAGCCCCGTCGACTCCGGTGCGCACGACGACATGGACCACGCGCTGATGGCGCGGTCGGCCGAGGCGCTGCACGCGCCGTTCGTCGAACTGGCGGCGGCGGGACGCCAGGGGCTGGGCTTCGACGAGGCGCTGAAGCCGCTCGGCATCGCCGCCGAACGGCGCATGCTCGCCGCCACCGGCGGGGTCAACACGCACCGCGGCGCGATCTTCTGCCTGGGTCTCGTGGTGGCGGCGATCGCCCGCGCCGGCGAGGCCGCGTCCGCCGACGCGGTCCGCGCGGCCCTGCAGGCCACGTGGGGCGCTGAGCTGGCGCGTCACGCCCTCGATCCGGCAAGCAACAGTCACGGTGGACAGGTCCGGCGCACCACCGGCCGCGACGGCGCGCGCCGCGAGGCCGCCGTCGGCTTTCCCGCCGTCTTCGAGGTCGCCCTGCCCGCCTATCGCGCGGCGCTGGGCCACGGCCTCGATCTCAACGCGGCGCGCGTGCACACGCTGTTCGCCCTGATGGCGGCGGTCGACGACACGACGGTGCTGTATCGCGGCGGCGTCGCGGGCGACGCCTTCGTGCGGCAGGCTGCCGGCCGCTTTCTCGCCGAGGGCGGCTGCCGCCGCCCGGGCTGGCAGCCCGCGGCCGAGGAAGTCCACCGGCAATTCGTGGCGCGCCGGCTGTCGGCCGGCGGCTGCGCCGACCTGCTGGCGGCGACCCTGCTGGTCGCCGCCCGTTGCGCCGCCGACTAGAGGCCCTGTTGGCTACAGGCCCTGGCCGCCAGCCACCGCGATCGACTGGCCGGTGACCCACGACGCCAGCGGCGAAGCGAGGAACAGGGCGACGTTCGCCACTTCCTCGGCATGGCCCATGCGGCCGAACGGGATCGAGTTCAGCGTCGCGTTGTAGAGCGCCGGGTTGTCGGTCTTGCGGCGGTCCCAGACGCCGCCCGGGAACTCGATCGAGCCGGGCGCGATGCAGTTCACGCGGACCTTGTCCTTGGCGTACATCGCGGCCTGGGTGACCGTGTAGTGGATCACCGCCGCCTTGATCGCGCCGTAGGGCGGCTGGCGGCCCGCCGGGTGCAGCGCCGAGATCGACGAGATGTTGACCACGCTGCCCTGCGCCTTCTTCAGCGCCGGCAGGGCCTCCTGCGTGGCATGCACGATCGACAGCATGTCGACGGCGAGGTTCGAGGTCCAACCCTTGTCGTCGTCGGTCGAGCCGAAGGCCGAAGCGTTGTTCACCAGGAAGTCGACGCCGCCCAGCGCCTTGATCGAGTCGCGCACGAAGCCGCGCACCGCGTCGCCCTGCGCGAGGTCGGCGCTGGCGGCATGCGCCTTGACGCCCAGCGCGGCCAGCTCGGCCCGGGTCTCCTCCAGCGCCTTGGGATCGCGGGCGCAGATCGCCACGTCGCCACCGGCCCGGGCGAAGCCCACCGCGATCGCCTTGCCGATGCCGCGGCTGCCGCCGCACACGATGGCCTTCTTGCCCTTGAAATCGATCTGCATGGTTTCTCCTCGTCGTCCGCTCTCAAAGTCCCATCATCTTGGCGATGGTGTTGCGCTGGATGTCGTTGGTGCCGCCGCCGATCGAGCCGACGCGCACGTCGCGGAACAGCCGCTGGATCTCGTGCGCCATGGTGTAGCCCGCGCCGCCCATGATCTCCATGGCGAGGTGGGCGCAGCGGAACTCGCCGTCGGTGCCCTGGATCTTGGCGATCGCCGTCTCCTCGACCGGGTCGAGACCGGCATCGAGCATGTCGGCCAGCCGGTAGGTCAGCGCCTGCGTGGTGCGCAGCAGCACGCGCATGTCGGCGAACTTGTGCTGGATCGCCTGGAAGCGCGAGATCGGCTGGCCGAACTGGACGCGCTGCTGGGCGAACGCCTTGGCGTACTCGATGGCGAAATGCATGTTGCCGCAGGCCTGCGCCGCGAGGCACAGCCGCTCGAGGTTCAGCCCCTTCATCAGGCCGGACCAGCCGCGGTTCTCCTCGCCGATCACGTGATCGGCCGGCACGAACACGTCGTCGAAGAAGATCTCGTTGGCGTGCGTGGTGCGCCGGCCCAGCGTCTCGAGCGGCTTCATCGAGACACCGGGCGCGTGGGCATCGACCCAGAACAGCGTCACGCCCTTGTGCCGCGCCTCGCTGTCGGTCTTCGCCACGACCACGAGGTAGTCGGCGACGTGGGCAACGCTGATGTAGAGCTTCTGGCCGCGCAGGCGGTAGCCGTTGCCGTCGGGCACGGCGCGCGTCTTGATTCCCGACGCGTCCGAGCCGGTGTCGGGTTCGGACAGGGCGAAGGCCGCCTTGAGGCGGCCGGCGCAGATCTCCGGCAGGTAGCGGCGGCGCAGGTGCTCGCCGGCCGTCAGTTGCAGGTGCATGCCGCCATACACCACGGTCGGCAGGTAGAGCGACGAGGCACCGCTGTAGTAGCGGGCCAGCGTCTCGACCAGGATCACCAGGTCCTTGCGGCTGCCGCCCATGCCGCCATAGGCGGGGTCGAACGGCAGCGCCATGTAGCCGGCCGCGGCCAGGGCGTCGAACCCGGCATGGGGAAACTCGGACGCCTCGTCGAGACGGCGAATCTCGTCGCGGGGCAAGGCGCGTGCCAACAGCCCGGCCACCGTTCGGCGCATCAGCTTCTGTTCGTCCGTGAGACCGAAATCGTCGAGCGCGTCCATGACCTGTTGCGTGCCCTCTCCCCGACCGCCATCCTCTGCCACTTCGCAGGCACGGCGGCAACGCGCGTCGAGAGGGAGTACCGGCATGCAAGGCGAGATCGACGCCAAGACCTTCTGGAAGGCCATCGGCAACCGGGCGATCGGCGCCGCCGTCGTGACGGCCCGCGGCAGTGCCGGCCCGGCCGGCTTCCTCGCCCTGTCGGCGACCCACCTCGCGGCCAGCCCGCCGACCATGATGGTCTCGATCGGCCTCACCACCTCGGCGCTGGCCGCGGTGCGCGAGAACGATGCCTTCGCGATCAACTACTTGCCCAAGGGCCGGGAAGACCTCGCCCGCGAGTTCGGCGGCGGCGGCACGCTGAAGGGCGCCGACCGCTTCAAGGACGGCGAGTGGGGAACCATGGTCACCGGGGCGCCGACCCTGCTCGAGGCGGTCGGCGTGATCGACTGCAGGCTCGAGGAGATGATCGAGCGCCATGCCACGGTGATCGCGCTGGGCCGCGTCGTCGCCTGGAGCGGCTCGACGCTCGATCCGCTGATCAGCTTCCGCGGCGGCTACCTCTAGCCGGCGGGAGTCGCAACGAAATCGCCGCCCGGGGAGCCCGGGCGGCGACGTGTCGGTCCTATCGGGTGTGGCCGGCCTACTGGGCGGCCGACCCCGCGGTCAGCTTGGACAGCACGGCATCGAGGTTGAACGATGCCGGGCGCTGGCGCGGCGGGAACTCGGCCAGCGTGCGGATGTACTGGCCGACATAGTCCTGCGCCGGCACCAGCAGGAACACGCGGTCGATGCGCCACTTGGCGTAGCCCATGCCCTCGTGGTCGCCGCGCTCGAACGGGTCGGCCCGGAGGTCGAACAGCTTCGGCAGGCGCAGGGTCACCATCGGCTCCTGCCAGACGTCGAAGCCGTGGTGGCGCTGCTCCATGAAGGCGAGCTTCCAGCGGTCGTAACGCAGGCCGGCCAGGCCGCCGTCGTCGGTCCAGTAGAAGAACTCCTTGCGCGCGCTGCCCTGGCCGTTGCGCAGCAGCTCGCGCTGGTCGTAGCCGTCGAGGTGGACCTTGAAGTCCTTGCCGTTGAAGCTGGCGCCCTTGACCAGCCGGTTCTTGAGGTCGGCCTCGCCCGCCGCGCCGGCCAGCGTCTGCAGCCAGTCCTCGGCCGAGACGACCTCGTTGATCTCGGTGCCGGGCTTGACCAGGCCGGGCCACCGCACCATCGCCGGGACGCGGTAGCCGCCTTCCCAGTTGGTGTTCTTCTCGCCGCGGAACGGCGTCGTGCCGCCGTCCGGCCAGCTCATCACCTCGGCGCCGTTGTCGGTCGTGTAGACGACGATGGTGTTGTTGGAGATGCCGAGATCGTCGAGCTTCTTGAGCAGCTGACCGACCTGGCCGTCATGCTCGGTCATGCCGTCGGCCACGATGCCCAGCCCGGTCTTGCCCTGCGACTCCGGCTTGAGGTGCGTCCAGATGTGCATCCGGGTCGAGTTCACCCAGGCGAAGAACGGCTTGTTGTCCTTCTTGGCGCGATCGATGAAGTCGAGCGACGCATTCAGGAACTCCTGGTCGACCGTCTCCATGCGCTTCTTGGTCAGCGGGCCGGTGTCCTCGCACTTCTGCTTGCCCCACGCCCCGAAGCGCGGGTCCTCGCCCGGCGTCGGCGTCGCGGTGGCGACGCACTTCAGCACGCCGCGCGGCCCGTACTTGGCCTTGAAGGCCGGGTCCTTCGGGTAGTCGACGTTCTCGGGCTCCTCCTCGGCATTGAGGTGGTAGAGGTTGCCGAAGAACTCGTCGAAGCCGTGCACCGTCGGCAGGTGCTCGTTGCGGTCGCCGAGGTGGTTCTTGCCGAACTGGCCGGTGACGTAGCCCTGGTTCTTGAGCAGATCGGCGATGGTCGGGTCCTTCTCGGACAGGCCTTCCTTGGCGCCCGGCAGGCCGACCTTGAGCAGGCCGGTCCGGATCGGCGACTGGCCGGTGATGAAGGCGGCGCGGCCGGCGGTGCAGGACTGCTGGCCATAGTAGTCGGTGAACACCGCGCCCTCGCGGGCGATGCGGTCGATGTTGGGCGTGCGGTAGCCCATCATGCCGCGGTTGTAGGCGCTGACGTTCCAGTAGCCGATGTCGTCGCCGAAGATGACGAGGATGTTGGGCTTGGCGGCGGTGCCGCCGGTGGCCTGGGCGTGGGCCGGCGCCACGCCGCCGGACAGGCCGACCATCAGGGCGGCGGCCGACAGGCACTGGGTAAGGCGTTTCCTGAACATTCTGCAGTCCCCCAAAAATTGGCGAGAGAAAGTCACCGTCCCCCGGGCGGCCATGCAAAACAACCGCATCCACGATACAGTTTGCGAATGGAAATCGACCTCAAGTTGCTTCAATTCGCCGTGGTCCTGGCCAAGCACCGGCACTTCGGCCGGGCGGCGGCGGTCCTGCGGATCAGCCAGCCGACGCTCAGCCGCAACATCGCGACCCTCGAGAAGCAGGTCGGCGTCCGGGTGTTCGAGCGCTCGCGGCGCGACGTCGTGGCGACGCCGGCCGGCAGCGACTTCCTCAGGATGGCCGACGAACTGGTGTCGCGCGCCGAGGCGATCGCCAACCGGCTGCAAATGGTGCGCGACGGCCAGGGCGGCCGGCTGCGGGTAGCGAGCGGCACCTATGTCCACGACGTCGCGGTCCTGCCGGCCGCCGCCGAGCTGATCCGCCAGAGCCCGACGGTCCGGATCGAGCTGCTGGAGCGCGAGTGGACCGCCGTGCTCGGCATGCTGATGACCGACCAGGTCGACTTCGCGGTGTTCGACGTCAGCACCCTCACCCGCATGCCGTCGCTGCGCATCGAAGCGCTGGGCAAGCTGAAGGGCGTCTATTTCTGCCGCGCCGGCCATCCCGCCCTGCAGCGCAGCAAGACCCTCCAGCCGGACGATCTCAAGGCCTATCCCTTCGCGATGCCGACGCTGTCGCAGCTTCACGTCGGGATGATCGACCACGTCGACGCCGGCCTCACCATCGACCCGGCGAGCGGCGGCCTGCTGCCGTCGATCGCGGTGTCGTCGTTCCGCAATGCCCGCGAGATCGTCGAGCGCACCGACGCGATCAGCCTCGGCCATCCCAGCCAGATCCGCGACGGCATCGCCGCCGGACGGCTGGTCGAGCTGACGCTGCCGTGGGTGCGCAAGCTGCCGGTGGTCGAGATGGGGGTCGCCTACAAGCGCGAGCGCACCCTGCCGCCGGTGGCCCGCACCTTCATGACCCTGGTGCGCAAGCACATGCGGCTGGCCACCCGGGCGTGACCCGCGCGGTCGCTCAGACCTTGAGCAGGCTGCCGTAGCCGTCGATCGTGGCGTGGACGCCCGACAGGCGCAGGCAATGCCACAGGCTGGCCTGGTTGGCCGAGACCACCGGCCGCTGCAGGTCCTGCTCGAGCGCCTCGAGGATGCCGACGCAGCGGAAGCCGGTGCCGGCGATCAGCACGCCGTCGGCGCCGACCGGGCAGTGCGTCCGGACCTGCTGGAACAGCGCCTCGACCTGCTGGGCGTAGCCCGCCCCCTGGCCGACCAGATCGCCCGGCGCGAGGTCGCGCCAGCCGCGGCCGGGGTCGTAGCGATGGTGCGCCAGGGGCGCGACGCCGTGGTCGGCGTAGTAGGCCAGGCCGGCCGCCACCGTGCGGTCGTCGAACCACGGTGGCAGCACGAGGAACGGGCGGCGGATGTTGGAGGCCCTGAGCGCGGCCAGGGTGTCGAGGCCGTTGGTCGTGACGACGACGCCGGCGCGCAGCAGTGGCGTCATCGCCGCGATGCTCGCCTCGTCCCAGCCCTTGCCGCCGACCAGGCTGCTCGAGCTGTGGCCGATGGTGACGGCCGACAGTTCCATCGCGGCGAACTGGCGGCAGCCGCGCACGATGTCGTCTTCCGGCTCGACGCCGGAGCGGTCGTCGCGCCAGCGCAACCACGGCGCGCGCGCGGTGACGCGAGCGGCATGCACCGACACGTCGGGCGGCGCCATCGCCCACCACTCGGCCTCGGGAATCGCCTCGTTGCCGACGATGAACATGCCGAGGCGGGCCCGCCAGCCCCAGTTGTCGCGCGCGATCATGGCTTCATCATCCCTTCCAGCCAGCGTTCGGCGGCGCGCACGCTGGTGAACAGCCGCATCGGCCGGTCGGCCGCCGCCATGATGCCGAGGATCCGCGCCACCGCGTCGGCACCGTCGCGCGACAGCACGATCGCCAGCGGCCCGACCGGGCCGTCGTGGTAGCCGCGCAGCCTGACCCCGACCGCCATCATGTCGTCGTGGGTCATCTGCAGGGTCGCGTTCCGCCCATCGATCAGCTTGCGCCAGGCCACCGCGCCCGCCGCGTCGATCGCCTCGAGGTAGGCCTCGACATCGGCGCGCGTCACCGCGCCCTCGGCCAGCACGGCGACGCTCTCGAAGTCGGGATCGACGGTCCAGGTGATCGGCATGCGGCTAGCGGAAGTGGAACCGGGTTCCCTGCTCGGGAACGATGAAGCGCACGCCGAGGTCGTTGCCGGCCTCCAGTTCCTGCAGCACGCGGGCCTGCGGCTGCTCGCGGCCGAGCGCGTACTTGATGTGGCTGATCACGACCGGCAGGCCCTTGAGCGCCCCGCCGCCGGCCAGCCGGTCGAGCTCGCGCAGCTGCTCCAGCACGTAGCGCGGCGTCAGGTGGCCGAACAGCAGGTTGTCCGGCCGGTCGCTGGTGTAGGAAACCTCGATGACCAGCGCCTTCAGCCGCCGGTCGCGCGCCGGCCCGGCGACCGCCGTCCAGAGGTCGCGCAGGCGGGTGGCCTTCTCGACGCTGTCGGGGCCGGTATCGCCGAGACAGACCAGGCTGTCGCCGCCGCTCTCGATCACGAAGGCGGTCGATTCGACGCCGCCGTGGCTCAGCGGGTGGGCCGTCACCGTCATCGCGGTGTCGGCGAGCGGCGTCGCCACGCCGGGCTTGAGGTCCTGCATCGCGTACTTGCGAAGCTGCGGCGCCTTCCCGCGATCGGTGAAGTTGGGCCAGGCGCGCCAGTTGAAATAGGTCTCGACGAGGTCGGCGCCGACCGACGGCAGGGCGTAGATCGGCTTCTTCGAATCGTCCGGCGAGGCGATGACCAGGCCGGCGACGTGGTCGAGGTGGGCGTGGCTGACGAGGTAGCCCTTGATCACCGTGGTGAGCGCGAAGCCGACCCGGCCAAGATCGACGCCGGCCGGCACCGCCAGCCCCGCCAGCGCCCCCTTCTCGTCGGCGACCTTGAGGCCGTTGACCAGCGAGCCCGCGTCGCAGGTCACGGCGCGGGCGTCGCCGTGCGGGTGGATCATCGAGGCGCTGAGGTTGCCGTCCTGGATGCCGCCCAGCGCGCCCAGCACGACGAGGTCGAAGCCGTCGGCGGCGTGAGCCGGCGCGATGGCCGACAGCGACAGGCCGACCGCGACCGTCGCGAGGAGACGTCCCATGAAAAACCTCCGCCGAAGCGTCCGGCGGAGGTTAGCTCGTGGCGGCGCGGCCGCCCACGCCGGATATGTCCCGACAATCGGTACGAACCGCTACTTGCGGGTCAGCGGCCCCTCGAACTCGCAGTAGCCGTAGAGCTTGATCTTCGACTCGGCGCCGCCGATCTGGCCGATGACGTCCATCATGCCGCCGCCGCCGACCATCGCCGCGGTCTTGATCGCGCCGTTCTTGCCGAGCGTGGTCTCGAAGGAGCGCTCGGGCCGGCCTTCCTGCTGGAACCGGCCCTTCACCGAATCGCCGTCGACGGTGACGTCGATCACCATCTTGTAGGTCGGGCACTTGGAGCTGCCGGGCACATTCTTGCCGTAGCCCGTCCAGGTGTAGACGGTCGGCTGGGCGCTGGCCGCGCCAGCCAGCAGCACGCCGGCCGCCAGTCCGACAATTGCTCGCTTCAGCATCGCTCTCCTCTTCCGTCACGGAACTTTGACCGGGCGATTCTAGACAATTTACCTGCGGAAATCGCCTGCTTGAAGGCATCCTGTCACGGCCTGGAGGCCCCCATGACCGATCGCGCGCCGCGCCGGCTGTTCGACAGCCACTGCCACATCATCGACCACCGCTTCCCGCTGGTCGCCAACCAGGGCTTCCTGCCGGAGCCGTTTCCCGCCGAGGCCTACCTCGCGGCCGCCCGGCCGCTGGGCGTCGCGGGCGGGGCCATCGTCTCGGGCTCCTTCCAGGCCAACGACCAGACCTACCTCGAGGACGTGCTGCCGCGGCTCGGCAAGGGCTGGGTCGGCGTCACCCAGGTCGCCGCCGACTGTCCCGACGCCGAGATCGCGCGGCTGGCCGGCATCGGCGTCCGCGCCGTGCGCTTCAACATGTTCCGCGGCCGCATCGACAGCCTCGACGCCCTGGTCGCGCTGGCGACGCGCTGCCATGCCGTCGCCGGCTGGCATGCCGAGCTCTACGCCGATGCCGCCGCGCTGGCGCCGCACGTCGGCCGGCTGTCGGCGCTGCCGCAGCTCGCGATCGACCATCTCGGCATGACCGAGGCCGGGCTGCCGGTGCTGCTCGACCTCGTGGCGGCCGGCTGCAAGGTCAAGGCGACCGGCTTCGGCCGGGTCCAGATGGACGTGCCGAAGGCCCTCGAGCGGATCGCCCGGGCCGATCCCGGCGCGCTGGTGTTCGGCACAGACATGCCGTCGACCCGCGCCAAGCGGCCGTTCGAACCGGCCGACATCGACCTCGTCGAGGGCACGCTGGGCGCCGACCTCGCGCGGCGGGCGTTCTGGGACAACCCGCTCGCGCTCTACCGCGTCGCCTCCTAGCGGCCCTCGAACTTCGGCTCGCGCTTCTCGAGGAAGGCGCGGATGCCTTCCTTCATGTCCTGAGTCTGCATCAGCGGCAGCAGCTGCAGGAAGACGTGGTGGACGTGCTCGTTGAACGGCTCGTTCCACGCCATGCGCATCATCCGCTTGGCGGCCTGGATGGCGAGCGGCGCGTTGGCCGCGATCTCGAGCGCCAGCGCACGGGCCGCGCCCATGACCTCGGCGTCCGGCACCACCGAATTCACGAGCCCCAGTTCGAGCGACTGCGCCGCCGAGAGCGTGCGGCCGGTGAAGATGATCTCCGACGCCTTGGCCCAGCCGAGCAGGCGCGGCAGGTACCAGGTGCCGCCCGACTCGGGCAGCACGCCGCGCTTGGCGTAGGACGCCGCGAGCTTGGCCGACGACGCCATGACGCGGATGTCGGCGCCCAGCGCGAGGTCGAGGCCGTAGCCCGCGGCCGAGCCGTTGAGCGCGGCGATCACCGGCTTGTCGAGCGCGTGCAGCACCGGCGGCGGCGTGTTGCGCAGGTCGATGTTGGTCGGCGTGGCACCCGAACCGACGCTCAGGTTGTCGGTGCCCTTGCTTTGGGCCTCGAGATTCAGCCCGGCGCAGAAGGCGCGGCCGGTGCCGGTCAGGACGACGACGCGCACCGCCTTGTCCTCGTTGGCCCGGACCAGCGCGTCGGTCAGTTGCCGCAGCATCGGCCCCGAGATGGTGTTCAGGCGCTGCGGCGCGTTCAGCGTGATCGTGGCGATCGCGTCGTCGACCGCGTAGAGCAGCTCGTCCGGCATTACCGCCGGTGCGGGCTGGGCCGCAAATTGGCTCATGTTTCCTCTCCCTGCCGAAGGGCGGTATGGTGGCGCAGGAGACCTGGACACGCCATGCAAAACCGTTTCATCGACCTCTACAGCGACACCAAGACCAAGCCCTCGCCCGGCATGCGGAAAGCCATGGCCGAGGCCGAGGTCGGCGACGAGCAGAAGATGGAAGACCCCACGGTCAACCGCCTGCGCGAGCGCGTCTGCGAGCTGCTCGGCACCGAGGACGCGGTGTTCCTGCCGAGCGGCACGATGGCCAACCAGATCGCGATCCGCGTCCACTGCCGGCCGGGCGACGAGGTGATGGCCGACAAGACGGCGCACATCATCAACTCCGAGGGCGGCGGCCCGGCGGCCAACGCCAGCGTCATGATCCGCACCATCGACGGCACCGCCGGCGTGTTCACCGGCGAGCAGCTCAAGGCGTCGCTGCGCGATCCCGCCAGCCGCTACAACCCGCGCTCGCGGCTGGTCTCGATCGAGAACACCTCGAACGGCGGCTTCGGCACGGCGTGGCCGCTCGCCACCATGCAGGGCGTCGCCGAGGTGGCGCGCGCCGCCGGCGTCAGCCTGCACATGGACGGCGCGCGGCTGGCCAATGCCTGCGTGAAGTCGGGGACCAAGGCGCGCGACTATGCCGCCTGCGTCGACTCGCTGTGGCTCGACTACACCAAGGGGCTGGGCGCGCCGGTCGGCGCGACGCTGGCCGGGTCGAAGGCCTTCATCCAAGAATCGTGGCGCCACAAGCAGATGATGGGCGGCTCGATGCGCCAGTCCGGCGTGATCGCCGCGGCGGCGCTGTACGCGCTGGAGCACAACTGGGACCGCCTCGCCGAGGACCACGACAATGCCCGGCACCTCTCCGAGGGCCTGGCCAACATCAAGGGCATCGCCATCGACGTGCCGCGCATGCAGACCAACCTGGTGTTCTTCGAGGTCACCAAGCCGGGCTGGACGGCGCAGCGGCTGGTCGACGCCTGCAAGGAGCGCGGCGTCGGGCTGGGCGCCAACACCGCCTCGCGGCTGCGCGCCGTCACCCACCTCGATGTCGGCCGCAAGGACATCGACGTGGCGCTGAAGACCATCAGCGACGTCCTCGCCGCCTGATGAACGCGCCGCTGAAGCTCGGCCAGTCGATCGTCCGCCGCGAGGACGCGAGGCTGCTGACCGGGCGCGGCCGCTACACCGACGACACGGTGCCGGCCGGCACCGCCTGCGTGCTGTTCGTGCGCTCGCCCTATGCCCATGCGCGGCTGAACGGCATCGAGACCGGCGCGGCCGCCGCGGCGCCGGGCGTCGCCGCGGTCTACACCGGCCGCGACCTCGAGGCCGACGGCGTCGGCCACCTGCCGACCGTCAGCGAGATCAAGGACGAGGCCGGCAACCGCCACCGCGAGCCGCGCCACCTGCCGATGGCGCCCGATCGGGCGCGCCACGTCGGCGACATCGTGGCGATGGTCGTCGCCGACACGCTCGACCAGGCGCGCGACGCCGCCGAGCTGCTGGAGATCGACTGGGAGCCCCTGCCCGCCGTGGTCACCGCCGCGCAGGCGCTCGCCGCGGGCGCGCCGCTGGTCCACGACGACGTGCCGGGCAACCTGATGTGCCACTGGGGCAAGGGTGACGCCGCGGCGGCCGAGGCCGCGCTGGCGCGCGCCGCACACGTCACGCGGCTGGCGATCCGCTCGCCGCGCCAGGTCGTGCACTACCTCGAGACGCGCGCGGCGTGGTCGAGCTGGGATGCAGCGGGCGAGCTCGTCACCGTCACCCTGTCGAGCCAGGGCGTGCAGATCCCGCACCGCCTGATGTGCGAGCGCGTGCTCAACATCCCCAAGGAGAAGTTGCGGCTGGTCACCGAGGACGTCGGTGGCGGCTTCGGCCCGAAGTTCCCGATCTCGGCCGAGGCGACGCTGGTCGCCTGGGCGACCCGCAAGCTCGGCCGCGGCCTGCGCTGGACCGCCGAGCGCGGCGAGATGTCGATGAGCGACAGCCATGCCCGCGACCTCGTCGCGGAGGGCGCGCTGGCGCTCGACGCCGACGGCCGCTTCGTCGGCCTCACGGTGCGGGCCCAGGCCAACTACGGCGCCTACGTCTCGATGTTCGCGCCGACCATCCCGACCACCGGGCTGGCCAAGGTGATCTCGGGCCTCTACCGCATCCCGGCGATCCGTGTCGACTTCGACTGCGCCTTCAGCAACACCGTGCCGGTCGACGCGATCCGCGGCGCCGGCAAGCCCGAGGCGCTGTT
>Ga0102832_1001719_pt1 | contig 15525 bp, 12 predicted proteins | sample EBPBio282013_DNA_FD_88942 | JGI IMG/M metagenome (GOLD analysis project Ga0102832, IMG submission 88942) | Wastewater treatment Type I Accumulibacter community from EBPR Bioreactor in Madison, WI, USA - Reactor 2_5/28/2013_ DNA (Illumina Assembly) | ecosystem: Engineered > Bioreactor > EBPR >...
GCGCCTGCAAGGCGTTATCGCCCGCATCTGGATCGAGGGTAATATGGCCGGTCTCGCGCGAGCGCACGGCGCCTTTACGCTGAGCGCCGATCAGGCTGACCGCGATGCCATGACCATGCTCATTGCGCAAACCTGCGCGGACCGCCCAACCGCCTCGATCCAATCGGTGAGCGTCATGGATCGCGGCAAAAGCGAGCTGAAGATCCCTAATGAAGTGATCCGCGGCTTCGATCTCGATCGCTACACCTGCGGCGCTCATCTCGACGCCAAGAAGGCCGGAGCAGGCGCCGCCGTTACCGCCGATCTTGCCGAGATGTGGGCCTTCGCCTTCATCCAGGGATACAAACTCGCCGCGCGGCCCGATCTGATCATCCCGGCGCAAAACAAACCGGTCCTTGTCGGCGCGATCCTCAAGGCCTGCGACACGCGCCCCACCGAGACGCTCCTGGAAATGACGGCCCAGGTCGCGGAGAAAGTGAAGATCCAGTAGACTCCCCGATCCGCGCGCCGACGGTGCCGGAAATCTCTAACAGCTTGAAATAACCTGGGTTTTAACACCCACGGGGCTCTTACATTGTTTGCGACGGAAAAGCCGGCGGGTTACGTTTCATCTATGACGGCTGCCGATGGTTTACGCTCTGAGCAATAACGAACCGCTTGCGGATGATGGGCGGATCTCCGGCGACGCGGCGCTGATGAGCGCGGCCGCGCGCGGCAACGATGGCGCTTGGGCCGCCATCGTGTCGGCCAATCTGCCGATCGTCCATCGGACGGCTTACCGCCTCGTGCGCGACGACCAATTGGCCGAGGATATCGCCCAGGAAAGTTTTGTCAGGCTGTGGAAGCTCGCTGAAAGCTGGCAGCCGCGCGGGCGTATCTCGACGTGGTTGTGTCATGTGGCCCGCAACCTCGCCATCGACGTCATCCGGCGCCGGGCGCGCGAACAGAGCGAGATGGTCAGCGAGGATCTCGCCGCGGACGGGCCGACGCCGTTGGAGACGATGGCGGCGCGCGAGACGGATGCCGATGTGGAACGCGCGATCGCGGCTCTGCCCGAGCGCCAGCGCATAGCCATCAGGCTGATCCACTTCGGCGATTGTACAGGGCAGGCTGCGGCCGAGATCATGGGGGTATCGGTCGAAGCGTTGGAGTCGTTGTTATCCCGGGCCAGACGGTCGCTGAAAGCGGCGCTGTCCCGGAAACGAGAGGCATGAGGAGGAGAGGGGTGAGAAAGATGGACGACAAGGCGAAACGCATCGAAGACCTGATCCGCATCTACGGCGCCGATATGGACCGTTGGCCGTCCGCCGAAGGGCTGGGCCGCCCGCAGCTCGATGCGCGGCTCAAGGCCGTGCACGCTGAGGAGCAGGCGCTCGACGAACTCATCCAGCAGGCCGCCGTTCCTGCGCCCAGCGCCGCTTTGCGCGCGCGCATTCTCGCGATTCCCCGCGCCGCGCCGCGTGCCGCGCGCGGGTTCGCCTGGCTGATCACGGGGTTCTGGCGTCCCGCGGGCGTCGCGGCCTGCGCGCTCATGCTCGGTCTTTTCCTCGGCCAACTGACCCTCGCGCAGACCGCGCGAGTCACACAGCTCACGGCCGTCGATAGCGAAACCGAAACGCTGTTCGCCGATCTGGTGCTCGGGCCCGCCGGTGGGCTCACGGAGTTCGTGCAATGACCTCGTCGCGGGTTCTCACCGCTGTGGCCGTCGTCTCGGTCATCCTCAATCTTCTGCTGATCGGTTTCTTCATCGGCCAGCGCCTGCCGCATTTCCCCGGGCCTTGGCGCGGCGGCCCGGCGTTCGAGCGCGGTTTCGCGCGGGACGACATGCCGCCACCGGGCGCCGACCGGCGCGAGCGTATGCGCGTCATCATGGGACCCAATGATCTCAATTTTGGGGCAGCGATGCGCACCCTCGATCCCGAGACGCGCAAGACCGTGCAAGCCAGGTTCAAGAACGACACGCCGGAAATCCGCGCGCGTGTGGAGGAGATGACCGCCAAGCGCCGCGCGCTGCTTGATGTTCTCGCCGCCGCGCCCGCGGACATGGAACGCCTGTCGCAGGCACTGGCGGACGTGCGCGCCGCCGCCGCTGCAGCGCAGGAGCATTCCCACAAGCTGTTCATGGAAATCGCGGGCGATCTTCCGCCCGAACAGCGCGCCGCCTTCATGAAGGCCGCTGCCGAGAACCGTTCGCCGCGTTCCCCACGTTAGGGATAGGCGCGGAGGTTCCTAAAAATGCCGTAACCCGCGACGGAACCTCCTCCCGTGCTCGTATCACCGGTACGACCACAGCAGGAGTTCAAAAATGGGTCACAAGAGAACTGTTATCGGACTTGCGTGTGCTGCGCTGCTTGGCAGCGGCATGCTCGTTGGAATTTCCCAGGCGCAAGACGCTCCACCGTCTTCGCCTCCCGGGGCCGCGCCCTCCCTCCCACATGAACGCGGTCCCGGGCCAGACTTCCGTAAGGGGCCGGGTGGTCCCGGCGCCCATCGTTTCGACGACCGCGATCACATGCGCGGCGGTTCCCGCGGTGCGCGTTTCGAGCCGGGCAAGCACATCGAAGGCCGCGTCGCCTTTTTGAAGGCCGAGCTGAAAATCACCGACGCGCAAGCGCGCGCGTGGGACCAGTACGCAAACTTCATGCGTGAGACCGCGAAGACGCGGCAGGCGGAGTTCGAGAAGCGCCAGGCTGAAATGAAAAACCGGCCGCGCCCCGAGCTTGGTCAGCGCCGCGAAGCCAAGCCGCTCCTCGAGCGCCTTGAAGAGCGCGAAACGCGCGCGAAGGCGATGCTCCAGTCGGTCGAGAAGCGTAAGGCCGCGACCCAGGCGCTCTACAAGGTCCTCAATGACGAGCAGAAGAAGCTCGCCGAAGACCTGCTCTAACCGAACCATCTCTATCCGAACCAGCCTTAACCCTCTCCCGCACCTCGGCGGGGGAGGGTCTTTTTTTGCCACCGCCGTCTCCCCGCCCGCCGCCGGCGGGACCGGCGGCCCGCCCGCCGATCCTTCGCGCCCCTTTGCGGAGTGTCCGCCGGAATGACGTTTTAGGTTGTCCGGTCATTTCGGCTAACGCCCAGGATCCGGGGCTTTTTGGTTTTTACCTGGCCAAAATCTCCGGTTCTGCGGTGCAATATGACATCACTGCCCCTTGAGATTCCGCCGCCGCGTTGCTTAGAATTCCACCCGGGAGCTCGCAAACCATCTGGGAGGGTGATTTGGCTGACACGTTGGAACGTTACCTCGCTCATATCCGCGAGGAGCTCGATACCAATAAAAAGTCCGTTGAGATGATCAAGCGGGGGGATCTCAAGACCGGCGAGCGTTCGCTCTCGGCGCCCCAATGGCGCGACACGACCGCCGAAAGTCTGGCGCGCGCCAAGCACATCATTTCCACATACGAAGACATCCTCGCGCAGCACGCGCAGGGTCACTAAAGGCCTGTATGTCTTCGGGTGAGCGGCTTTCGGCACGGCGTGCGCGCGGCGCCTCGCGAATTGACCTCTTTCCGGCGTCACCCTAAGTTAGAATCCGCCTAACAGTTTTTTCGCGTCAGGAGATAACGCTATGGGTTCAATCGCCATCGACATTGGGATCGCACCGAAGGAGCGCAAAGCCATCGCCGATGGTTTGGCGAAGGTTCTCGCCGACACCTACACCGTTTATCTCAAGACGCATGGTTTTCATTGGAACGTCACCGGTCCGATGTTCCAGACCCTGCATCTCATGTTCATGCAGCAGTACACCGAAGCCTGGACGGCCGTGGATCTCATCGCCGAGCGCATCCGCGCGCTGGGTTTCTCGGCGCCCGGCAGTTACGCCGCTTTCGCCAAACTCGCGAGCGTCAAGGAAGAGAAGGACGTCCCGAGTGCCGTCAACATGATCAAGATCCTGGTGAAGGATCATGAGCGCGTGGCCAAGACCGCGCGCGCGGTGTTGCCGCTTGCCGATAAGGCCAACGATCAGCCGACAATCGACCTCATCACGCAGCGTCTCCAGTGGCACGAAAAAACCGCTTGGATGCTGCGCAGCTTGCTCGAGGACTGAGCGGGAAGGGGACCGGCTGCGGTCCTCTTTCATATGGCGGATTCTACGTCGGTTGTGTGAATTCATGCAGCTTTACGGCCTTCGGTTTGATTTGAGTCAAAGTGTCCGCCTTGGCTCTCCGGCACGCTGACGAAGTCAACACAGGCCTCTCGCCCGTCTCGCGAAGGGGCAAGCTGAAAGCGCCGCCAGCGGTGATCGACCCGCAGAGTCCATCAGAGGTCCAGAAGGCCGGGGCGCGTCCACCTGACGCGCGCACGACGCTCGATTCCATCAAGTCGGAAGTCTGCGACACCACGATCGTGGTGATGTCGCTGATGGTAGTTCCCGCTCTCGCCGTTAGCCTCATGCGCGTGCTCGACGTTGGCTGGACCGTTCAGTATGTCAGCCAAGTGATTGGCGCCGCCACGGTGTGGGGCGTCACCATCTTCCGCCGCCGGCTGCCGTATCAGATCCGCGCCATCACGATCCTTGCGCTCCTGTTCTGGCTTGCCTGGACGGGACAGATCTATACGCCGTCACCGACGTCCTATGTGTTCTTCGTCTCGGCGGCGGCGATGGCCGTCGTGTTCTACGGTGCCGCGGCCGGCATCTTGGCCGTCGTGCTTTCGGTGGTCATCACCATCAGCACTTATTTCGCAATCCAGGCGGGAATGTTCCCGGTCCCGACTTACGCCACGACCATGTCCTTTACGACATGGCTTTCCCGTTTGGCGTCCCTGGTGGTCGCCTGCGCCGGCCCGGTCATCGCGATCGACCAGTATCGCCAGTCGCTCTTGCGCGAATTGAAGCGCGCCGAGGATACCAGCGACGCCAAGTCGGCGTTCCTCGCCACCATGAGCCACGAGCTGCGCACGCCGATGACGGCCATTATTGGCATCGCCGAACTCTTGCAGGAGGAAAAGCTCAGCACCGATCAGTCGCGCAAAGTCGACCGCATCGCGCGGGCCGGGAAGAACCTGCTTTCACTCCTCAACGATCTTCTCGACTTCGCCAAGATCGAGGCTCAACAGATGCCCGTCGATCGCGTGGCTTTCAGCCTCGGCGAGCTGCTCGGCGAAGTGCAGGGGCTTTTGGCGCCGCTTGCGGCCGACAAAGGGCTCAAGGTGCGTATTGAAAACAACATCACCCACGATGCGCTGATGGGCGACCCGGTGCGCTTGCGTCAAATCCTCAATAATCTGGTGGGGAACGCCGTCAAATTCACCGAAAGCGGCGAGGTCCTCATCGTCGTCACGCAAACCGAGATTTCGCCGGGCCGGGTGATGCTGGACATGGCTGTCGCCGATACCGGTATCGGAATTTCGCCGGCGGATCAGGCGCGATTGTTTCAGCCCTTCGTGCAGGCGCAGAATTTCCGTTCGCGCACCCACGGCGGCACGGGGCTTGGGCTGGCCATTAGCCGGCGGCTTGCCGCCCAAATGAAGGGCGAGCTTACGGTCAAATCCGAGATCGGGAAGGGCTCGACCTTCACCGTCGCGATGCCGCTCGATGTGTCCCCGCACGCCATCGTGCCGCGCGCGGAAAGCCGGCCGCGCACCGAAGTGGGACGCCGCGCCCTGGAAATCCTCATGGCCGAGGACAATGAAGCGATCCGCGACCTGATGCGCGAAATCTTGGGTCGCCGCGGTCATCATGTGCTTGCGGTCGAGAACGGTCTTTTGGCCCTGAACGCGGTGCAGACCGGCCGTTTTGATGTCATCATCATGGATATGCATATGCCGGTGATGGACGGCGCCGAGGCGACGCGCGCCATCCGCGCGCTGCCGGTGTCGGAATCGCGCATCCCTATCGTCGCGCTAACGGCCGGTCTAACCGAAGATCAGCGTCACGCCTATCTCGTCGCGGGCGTCAGCCAGATCGTCGCAAAGCCGGCGCATTGGCCCACGCTTTTCGAAGCGATTGAATCGCGCGGCTTTGCTTTTCGTGCCGATCAATTTCCGGATGAAGAAACGCCGGCGGGCGAAAACGATTCCAGGGCCGCCCCGCCCACGCCGGTCACAGACGTCTTCGACGAACCGCTGCTGAGGGAGCTCGAGGACACACTGGGCGCCGATGTCATGGCGGCGGCCATCACGACGTTCAAGGGCAACATCTCGGACTATATCGTCAAGCTCGACACCACCTTGGTGGCCGGCGATCTGCTCGCCGCGCGCAAGATCGGCCACGCCATCAAGGGCGCCAGCTACCAGTTCGGCGCGCTGGAGCTCGGACGCCTTGGGGCGGGCATCGACCTCCAGACCGCGACCCTCGACGATATGAAGCTCGCGGCGGGCAGACTTCCGGCGGCCTTTGCGCGTTTCAACGACGTCCTGGCGCGGCGCGCCTCCTGAGGAGCGCGGCGCGCCCGCTCCCGGCTCCGCCGATCTGCGTCAAAGACATTTTAATGTTATTTTTCAATATTTTGTATGTGCGCGGCGCGATTTTCAGCCGCAAGCGGACGTTTGCGGCGCGGCGAGTCAGGACATCTCCCCATCGCCGTTTTGCGTTGGAACGCGAGGCATCCGGGGGCATGCTCGCCAAGAGCTTCGCTGTGTCCTGCTTCGAGAGGTTTGCATGTCCCGGTTCGTCGTCCTGCTTGGCGGATGTCTTGCGCTCTTCGGATGCGCCGGTGGCACACCGCTTCCCGAGAACCAGGCATCCATCCCGTTCCTGAGCCGTGCGACCGTGCGTGATTGGGAAGCCCCGGACGATAAGACACTCTATATCCAGCATACCGACCGCACCTGGTACCGCGCTGATCTTTTCGGCCCCTGCATGGGGCTCCCCTATGCGTCCGCGATTGGTTTCGTGAATGAACGCAGCCGCAGCGCCTTCAACCGGTTCGGCGAAATCATCGTCGACGGCAATCGCTGTAAGGTGAATTCCCTGGTCGAAACCCAGCCGCCGCCCGAAGTCGCGGCCGCAGGACGTAAGGCGCGCGGTGTTACGAAGGACTAAACCTAAGGCTCTTTCGTCGCCGCGAAGCGAAAGGCTGCTCCCGCGCAACCCGGTCAGTGCAGGGTGAGGTAGTCGTCGATGAACGCAAGCACGCGGGCGAACTCTTTGTCGACTTTCGGGCCGAGCGCCTGGATTTCGGGCCAGTCCTGGTTTTTTGCCGCGTGTTCCAGCGCATCGCATAGGTCCGCGAGTTTCGTGGCGTAGACGCTGCGTGCGGCGCCTTTCGCCGCGTGGGCCGCCTGCAGCAACTCGTGCGTGTTTCCGCCCTTGGCCAGGCGCGCGATATCCGCGCCCGTGTTTGCTTCACTCTGTCTGAAGATCCCCAGCATATCGCGGGTGAAGCTCGTGTCCGACGGCGGCGCGATCTGTGAGAAACTGGCGATGTCGATCGGCGCGCCGTCGTTGGCCGCGGCGGGCTCGGCGTGCGCTCCCGCGGCGGACTTCGGGCGGCGGAGCGCGGCCGCTGCGGGCAGCCATTTCTGGATCACGGCGTTGAGGGCTTCCAGGCTCGTGGGCTTGGCGAGGTAATCGTCCATGCCGCTCGCCCGGCAGATGTCCGCTTCGCCCGCGAGGGCGTTGGCGGTCAGGGCGACGATGGGCAGCCAGCGGCCCGAGGTGATCTCTTCGTCGCGCACCAAACCCGCCAGTCGGTAGCCGTCGATGTGCGGCATCTGGCAGTCGGTCAGGAGCAGCCCATAGTGCCCGGGATGCGCGGTCAGCAAGTTCCACGCCGCGCGGCCGTCCTCGGCGATTTCGCACGCGATACCAAGGTGGCCGAGCTGGTTCTTGATCACGAACTGGTTGGTTTTGTTGTCTTCCGCCACCAGCACCGCCGCGCCGGCCTTTTTCGCCTCCGAAAGGGTGGGGGCGGCGAACTGCAGTGTCTTGGCCGCGTCCGGCTCCTCGGTGCGGTGCGCGATGCGCCCGGTCGCGAAGGCCACCACGTCGTACAGCTTTTCGCGGCGCACGGGCGTGGTGATCAGATATTCGTTCGCTTCGCCCGGCACGTCGCCCACCCCGAGGCCCGGCACCACACGCAGGATCTTCGTTTCGCGCAAGGCCGGGTGGGCCCTGAGGCGCGACACCAGATCATACGGCGTATCCAGGCCCGGCGGCGCATGCACGATCACGAGGTCGATGGGCCGGCGTTCGCGTAACGCCGCTTCCAGGCGGCGCACGGCCGCGTCCACTTCCTCGGCGTCGATGACGTCGACTTGTTTCGCGCGCAGGTAAAGGGCCGAGTTGGGCTGACCCTTGGGGCAGAACACCAGCACCCGCAGCTTCGCCAGCAGCTGCACATAATCGCGGGGCGCGCTCGGGGTCTTGGCGCGTGCGAACGGCAGGCGGAACCAGAAGGTGGACCCTTTGCCCGCGACGCTGCGCAGCCCGATCTGTCCGCCCATCAGCTCCACGAGATTCTTGCAGATCGAAAGCCCGAGGCCCGTTCCGCCGTATTGGCGGCTGGTCGAGACCGAGCCTTGCTGGAACGGTTGGAACAGGCGGCGTTGTTCGTCCGGGCCCATGCCGATGCCGGTGTCAGTGATCTCGAACAGGACTTTCACTTCGCCCGGTTCGAAATTCTCCGCGATGACTTCGATCTTGATCTGGCCCCGGTCGGTGAACTTCACCGCGTTGCCCATGATATTCAGAATCACCTGACGAATCCGCACCGGATCGCCGACCAGCGTCTCATCGATCGCGGAATCCACGAAGCAGGTCACGTCGATGGGTTTGCTCTGCGTCTGGCCCGAGATCAGCTCTGCGGCGGCTTCCACCGTATCGACCAGCGAGAAGGGGATCTTCTCAATGGTCATGCGGCCGACCTCGATCTTGGAGAAGTCGAGGATCTCGTTGATCACGTCCAGAAGTGAAATCCCGGAACGGCGGATGATCTCCACCATCTGACGTTGCTCGGGACTAAGATGGGTGGCGCGCAGCAGCTCCACGATCCCGATCACGCCGTTCATGGGCGTGCGGATCTCGTGGCTCATGGCGGCGAGGAACTGGCTCTTGGCCCTATTGGCTTCCTCGGCGCGCAGTTTGTCCTGTTCAACGAGGGCCGCGCGCGCTTCGGCCACTTCCCGCGCCACGCGTGCTTCGGTGGCTTCAAGCTCCCGGCGCAGCATCTGTTCCTGGATGTGACGGTTTTCGTCCTCGAATTGCTTGCGTCGCAATTGGGCGAGCACGCGTGCCCGCAGCACCTGGAATTCACTCGATTTCGCGATGTAGTCGTCTGCGCCCGCCGATAGGCCTTCAATTGTCGAAGCCTGATCGGCCTGCGCCGTCAGGATCAGCACCGGGATATGGCGCAGGCGCGGATCGGCCTTGATGCGCCGGCACACCTCATGCCCGCCGATGCCCGGCATCAAAAGGTCGAGAAGGATACAGTCCACCGTCTGCACCGCCAGCACCTCGAGCGCTTCCTCGCCCGAACGCGCCAGCACCACGTCATAACCTTCCTTATGCAGCGAGCCCGCGAGCTCTTGCAGATAGGTTTCGCTGTCGTCCACGGCGAGTACGCGTTTTGGCGCCTGCAGGCTCGATGTCGCCTGCCGCGTGCCGGGGCCCGAACGCCGCAGCACGGCGGCGAGCCGGGCCAATGCGACTTGCGGGTCGGCGCTCTTGCCGACGAAAGCGTCCGCGCCCGCTTCCAGCGCGTCCACCTCGGCGCTCGTGCCGTCGCGCGCGGTGAGCAGCAGGCACGGCGTGCGCCGCAGCGCCGCGTCCAGTCTTATGCGTCTGATGACGGTCGGCCCGTCGATGCCGGGCATCTCGCTGTCGACGATGATGGCGGCCGGGCGCACATTGCCGGCGATGCGCAAGCCGGTCTCGCCGTTGTCCGCCGTCACCACCTGATAGCCGGCGGCCGTCAATGTGTCCTTCAAGGTCGCGCGGAAGGTCAGGCTGTCGTCGATCACCAGGATCGTCTCGCCTCCGGACGCGGCGTCGTCCTCGGGGCCCGGCGGGCTTTGCGCGTCCGCCGTCAGCTCGCGCGCGCGCGCGATCACGAAGTCGATGTCGTAGGGTTTGCCTATATATTCGCTGGCGCCCAGCGTCATGCCCTTCAGCCGGTCGCTCACCTCGGACTCGGTGGTCAGCAGCATCACCGGGAGTTCGTGCAGGGCCGTCGATCCGCGGATCTGTTTCAAAAGATCCGTGCCGTCGCCGTCCGGCAGCACGATGTCCAGGATGACGAGGGTGAAGGACGTCTCCGCCAGCGCGCCGCGCGCTTCTTTCAGGCTCGCCACCGCGCGCACCTCGAAGCCCGCCTGCTCCAGGGCTTCCTGAAGGTTCATCCGTACCGTCAGGCTGTCTTCGACAATCAGGACCTTCGCGCTCATCGCCGTTTGCCTCCGCGCGCGGCCTTGTCGCGCGTCAGGCTGGCGATGGCCGGACCGATCTCCTCGATGCGCAGCACATGCTGAGCCGCGCCCAACAGCACGGCCTCGCGCGGCATGCCGTAGATCACCGAGGTCGATTCATCCTGTGCGATGGTCAGGCCCTGGGCCTTGTGGATATCGAGCAGCCCTTGCGCGCCGTCGCGGCCCATTCCGGTCAAGAGACAGCCCGCGCCGTGCGCGCCATATTCGCGCGCGAGCGATTCGAATAGCACGTCGACGGACGGGCGGCAGGAATGGCGCTCCGCGTCCTTGGTCAGGCGCAGCTTGCCGTTCCGCACGACGAGATGGCTGTGTCCCGGGGCCATCGCGACGCGTCCTGTGATCTCGCTCAGGTCCTGGCCGTCGACCGCGTGGGCGACCGGGCGGTCTGTCTGACTATCGAGCCAGTCCGCAAACGCCACGCCGAAGGGCTCGTTGATATGCAGCACCAGAAGGATCGGTAGCGTGAAGTCCGCCGGCAGTCCTTTCAGGATATCGACGATCGCGCTCGGCCCGCCGGTCGACGCGCCGATGCCCACGACCTCGATGCCGCTGTGCTGCGGCCGGGCCGGCGGCGCGGCGGCCGGGGCCCGATAAGCGCCCGCCCGGTGCTTCAAGCGCCCGAGCGGATGGGTGATGACCTTGATCCGCGCGACCAGCTTCAAGGTCGAAAGGTAGTTGCGCTCCCACGCGCCTTCCGGCTCGTTCCCGCGCGGCTTCTCCAGAACGTCGACCGCGGCGGCGGCCAGCGCGTCGTAGGTGCGGAACAGCTCGCCGCGATTCACCGAGGCGGATACAATCAAAATCGGCGTCGGACAATGCGCCATGATGTATTCGGTGGCGGCCAGCCCCGTCATCACCGGCAGCATCATGTCCATACTCATGACGTCCGGGCGCTTGTCCTCGCACAGCGAGATCGCGTCCTTGCCGTTGTCCACGGCGCCGACCACCTCGATATCCGGATCGCTCTCGAGAATCTCGAGCAGGCGCCCGCGCACGGTCGCCGAATCTTCCACCACCAGCACGCGGACCTTAGCCATTCGGGATCAGCCCCTCTTTGAGGACGAGGGGCCTGATCATGTTGAGTAGCTTGGTCTGATTGAACTCTCCCTTCACCACATAGCCGTTGGCGCGCACGTCCTCGCCGCGGCGGATGTCCTCGGGCGCATTGCGCGAGGTCACGAGGATCACCGGAATCCCGTGCAGCACCGGGTCGGCGCGCACCTGCTCGACGAAGGTGAAGCCGTCGATGCCCGGCATTTCCACATCGACCAGAATCAAGGCGTAAGTCTTGCGGCGCGCCGCCTCCAGGCCTTCCTCGCCCGAGGCCGCCGTATCGACGGCGTAGCCGGCGGACTCCAGAATGCTCTGTTCCAGCATGCGCGTGGTGAGGGAATCGTCCACCACCAGGATCTGCGTCAGCGCCGCTTCGCGGTCGTCGATCTCGCGCGCGATTTTTGGGGCGGCCGACAGGAGGCCGAGGGAATCGAGGACAAGCTGCGGGTTGCCCTCGGCATCGAGCGACACGCCGCCGAGCAGGGGCGACGGCGGCACCTTCGCCGAGAGGGGCCGGACCACCACGCGGGCGGTGCCGCGCAGCCGGTCCACGCCGATCGCCGCGCGCGCATCGCCGCTGCCGATCACCACCGCCGACCACGCCGGGCGCGCCGGCTCGGCGCCGCCGAACAGGGCGCGCGAAAGCGTCACGAACGGGATGGCCTCGCCCTCGTACAGGATCGACGCCCCCGTTTCGGCCGACGAGATATCGCTCGCCTCCAGGCGCAGGCACGTCTTCACGCTGTCGAGTGGTATGGTCACCACATCGCTGCCCGCATCCACCAGCAATCCTTGCAACGCGCTGACCGACACCGGCACGCTCAGTTCAAACGTCGTGCCCGCGCCCGCTTTGCTGGTCACGCGCGCTTTGCCGGACAGTTGCGCCATCGCGGTCTGCACCACGTCGAGGCCAATGCCGCGTCCGGCCGCATCCGTCACCCGCGCCGATGTGCTGATGCCGCCGCGCAGCAGGAGAGCGGTGAGTTCGCTTTCGCTCGGCGCGTCGCCGCGATGAATGAGTCCGGCTTCCTCGGCTTTGGCGCGCACGGCGGCCATGTCGATGCCGCGCCCGTCGTCGGTGACCGTGAAAACGATTTGCCCCGCGCTGCGCGTCACCGCCAGCTTGATGCGTCCTTCCGCCGGCTTTTTGGCCTTGCGGCGCTCGGCCTCCGGTTCAATTCCGTGCGCCACCGCGTTGCGCATGATCTGCACCAGCGCGCCTTGCAGGATCGACAGGACATAGGCGTCGAGGTGGATATCCGCGCCCTGGAACTCCGTGGCGACATTTTTCCCGAGGTCGCGCGCCACATCGCGCGCCAGACGCTCGAGGGCCGCGAACAGCGTGCCCGCCGAGATCAGCCGCAACTGCTCGGCGGACCCGCGCAGGGCTTGCAGCTCGCGGTCCATCTGGTCGATGGAGATCTCGATCGAATCTTCCAGCCGGGCCAGAAGCTTGCGCAAATCGTCGGCGGTCGCGTGCGCGCGGTCCAGCGCCGCGCTGATCTGCCGGTTTTTTTCCCGGCCCGATCTTTGCGCCAGCTGAGCGAGCAGGATCGAGGTCAACTGCGCGCCCTCGGCGATGCGCCGCGGCGCCTCGCGCAGCTTGTTCAGCAGCGTGTGGGTTTCGACCACGCCGTCCAACAGCGCGTCCATCTCCCCGATGTCCGCGCGCACGGTGCGGAACTGATCCTCCAGCGGCGGCGCGCTTGCCGGGGTAGGCGAGGGGGCGGCGGCCGCGCCCTGGGCCGCGCTGATGTCCTTGAACAAGGTCTCGATATGGTCGAGCTGCTTGAGCAGGAGTTCGATGATCTCTTTCGGCACGGCGCCGCTCGCCGTGCGCACCGGCGCCAGCGCGTCCTCCAGCTTGTGGGCATAGTCCGCGATCTCCACCAGCTTCACCACGCGCGCCGCGCCTTTCAGGGTATGCGCGATGCGAAGCAGCTTCTGGATCAGCCCGTCCGTATTCCCGTTTTTCTCGAGCTCAAGCACGCCGGCCCCGAACTGCGTCAGCAGCTCGCGGCCCTCCAGCCTGAAATATTTGTACGGGTCCTTGGACATCTTCTCGCTCTAAGCCCTCGTCCCTCGGGGGGGAGGAGGGGACGTTGTCTGTATCGCGGGTTACACCGCTTCCGGCGCGATGATGCGTAAAAGATCCTTCGACAGCCCGGTCAGTTGCACGGACGTCTGCAGCGTCTGGGTCGAGCTCGCCTCGGTTTCCTTCGACGCCTGGGCGACGTTGGCGATGGCGATATTCACCTGTTCCACCGCGCTCGTCTGCTGCTTGGTCGACAGCTCGATCTCGCGGGCCGCTTCCGTCGTCGTGCCGACCAGTTGCGAGATGTGGCTGAACGACTGCGCCACCTCGCCGAACAGGCGCGAGCCCGCATCCACCGACTTCGAGCCCGTTTCCGTCGCCATCACGGTCGTGTTCACCGCCCCGCGCACGTCCTCGATCAGGCCGCGGATCTCCTTGGCCGATCCTCCGACGCGATCGGCGAGCTTGCGGATCTCGTCGGCGACCACGGCGAAGCGTTTGCCCGCTTCCCCGGCGCCCGCCGCTTCGATGGTGGCGTTGATGGCCAGGATGTTGGTCTGCTCGGCCAGCTCGGAAACGATGTCCGTCACCGCGCCGATCTCCTGGCTCTTCTTGCCCAGCTCCAGCATGTGGGTGACGATCTGGTCGACCTGGCGGCGCACGCCGGCGAGGGATTCCGAGGTGGACTCCACCGTCGACAGGCCTTTGCGCGAGCCGTCCGCCGTCTGCTCGGCGATCTGCGACACGCGCCGCGCGCTTTCGGAAATCTGGCGCGACGTGGCCAACAACTCGCTCACGGTTGTGGTGATCTCCGAGGTCGCCGTGGTCTGTTCCTTCGCGCCCGTGGCCTGCTGCGTGGCCGCCGCCTGCAACTCGGCCGAGCTGCTTTGGATCTGGCCCACGGCGCCGCCGATCATCCGCGACAGCGATTGCGTGATGAACCAGCCGATCAAGACGATGACGATCAGGCCCGCGAGGCTTCCCCAGGTCTGCACGTCGTTTGCGAAGGTCGCGCTGTCCCGGGCCTCGGCGTCGCGCCGCGCCAGAAGCTCGGCCTCGTCGCGGTCCGCGTCCGCGACGATGGTGCGGATGTTCTGCATGATCTCGCGGCCCCGGTCCGACATCACATGCTTCTGCCCGGCCTCGAAGCCTTGGTCGCGGCGCAGCTGGATGCCGAGCCGCATCACCGAGATGCGCGATTCGACAGCCTGCTCCAGGGTCGAGAGGCGCTGCTGTTGGCTCTGATCGGTGCCGAGTTGCTTCAGCGCGTCGAAGGCGGGCTTCACGGCGGCGATGCCGTCCTCGTACACGTCGAGATATTCTTCGCGGCCGGTCAGGATGTAGCCGCGTTGTCCCGTCTCCGCGGTGTGCAGCGCCGATACGACCCGTACGAGGTTGGTGCGCATCTCCTGGGTGTGCGACACCAGCCTCTCGTTCTCGATCAGGTCATTGGTCGTCTTGTACGAGACCGCCGCCACCAGCAGCAGCACGAAGGCCGCGAAGCCGAAGCCGATCGCGAGTCTGCGTCCGAAGGTCAAAGTGTTGTGCATGGTCTACCCCTCTTGCCTCAAACGCTAAACCGCGACCGGTTTCAGCGCATTGTCCAAATCGATCACACCGCGCAGTCCGTCCTTGGACTGAGTCAGGTGGCTTACATACTGACGCACGCCGTCCTTGTATTCGTTCACCGCGACGGCGGCTTCAGGCACACGCAAATGTCCGTCGAAGGAATCAAAGGCGATCGCGATATCGCCGGATTTCGCCACCGCCAGCCATTTCGGCCGCACGCTCGCCGGCAGGCCGATCAGCGCCGCGAGGTCGTACACCGGCAGGATCGCGCCGCGGAACCCGGCGATGCCGAGAAGGCCCGGCTTGGACCCCGGTACGCGGGCGATCTTCTTGCCGGCATAAAGCCCCGCCACGTCCTGCAGCTTCAGGGCATAGGCGGCGCCGAACAACGTAATGCCCAGAAGATCGGCCATGCGCTCGATCTTCTGTTCCGGGGCGCGGATAAAGGCGGCGTCGAAATCCGCGCGCAGCGCCTCGGCCAGCGTGCCGTGCGTGGGACTCAT
>Ga0102832_1001720_pt1 | contig 15523 bp, 11 predicted proteins | sample EBPBio282013_DNA_FD_88942 | JGI IMG/M metagenome (GOLD analysis project Ga0102832, IMG submission 88942) | Wastewater treatment Type I Accumulibacter community from EBPR Bioreactor in Madison, WI, USA - Reactor 2_5/28/2013_ DNA (Illumina Assembly) | ecosystem: Engineered > Bioreactor > EBPR >...
TTTATTTGAAATCTAAAATAATAAAAAAACATCTTTTTTCAGTTTCAGCATCATCATTTCAACCTTATGAAGAATTATTTATCCCTTAAAATCATTCATTAAATGTAAAATATAGTAATTAAACAATCAGATGATCATGGCTCTGAATTTATCAGTCCAATCAACGTAATACTCAATGAACTTCTTGCAATTCTTCTCATCACAAATTTCCATCCTGTCAATCAACTCCTTATCGATAAGTTTGCTCTCATTATTCTTGAAAAAGTTCCTCCACAAATCGTAACAGGTCTCCTCTCTCAGTTTTGCATGTTCAGGAACAGCCATAAATTTCGCCAAATATGTCCCAATAATCATGAAAAATTATTTAAAGGCGGGAGGTTTACAAATTCTCGCAATCCACAACATAAAAATACTAAAATGAGGGTATTTAAGACTGAGCTTTCTTTTGGGGTAATTTATGATCAATTTTCTGATATCCATGAGACTGAATTAATCTTGAGTTTCTTACTCAGGGGCCATAGGATCACGAAGTTACCTTAATAAATGAAAAAGTTACCAAATTTACTTTTCGGCTTCGACCTTTTCTTCTAATTGTGTGATTTCCTCTTTCAATACGAGCAAAAACTATTTGTGTGCGCTTTTTTATATTTCATCGTTGGGCAAGTTCTCTGAAGATTTGATTGGTTACTCATAAGGAGTTCTCACCACCTTGTTAAGAGAATAATTTGTCTGACCAGTAAGTCTTTGATTTTCATTGTGCAAAATAAATTATGATCTGTTACTCACTGGCTCTGCGTTCTTCTCGCCAAGTTCTCCTAAAAATGCATAAATTGTGTCTTATAACTCATTTTGCTGAATTTCAAGCATTCTGTTCTTCAAAGGAGGTTTCTTTGCTGGCTTTTTTTACACTGTTTGGTTTGCTTTTGAGTCATCGTTCACTTCGACTTGTTAAGGCACCGGTTCACTTTGTGGTTTTTAAACTTCAGTATGTTTTGTTTTTATATGCGTGTTATAAGCAGCCTCGTTCATGAAGATTTTTGTACATTTTTCACAAGTAATCACATCATTGCCTTCATCTTCTTTCTTTGAAACGAGTGGGACTTAAGAGGCTTCTCTCACTTAAGAAACTGATTCTTGATTATTGACTGAAGTCATGCCTTAAAATGTAAGTTTTTAATATTTTAGCTTAAATCAAAATGGTTATGTAAATTAATTCGAGAAATTTTATAAACCTTGAAAAATTTTTAAATGAAGATAAATTTTTAAAGCAAAGTTTTATAACTCGAAATTTTGAATAAATTCGTATAAAAAGTAATTCATAATTGATTTTCTCGATCAGTTAACATAAAATTTATTAACGTAAAAGATTACAAAATGTACGGCAGTTCAGGATCAGATTTTTACTCATCACAAAGTTCCCAAGCACAAATTTTTCAAAAACTTAAACAAAGTATCAAATCGATTAACTTCAAGATATCGACAGATTGAAAGGTGAAAGATAGTAACTCAGAGGAGCCATGTCTGTAGACAGGAATGACTTGAATAACGTATAAATCGCAATGAACCAACTCAATCGAGAACTTCAAGAAAGATCAAATATCGTTCGATAAAAAGAAAGGAAACTTATGTAAATTTAAAGAGCCATCAATTAAACCTAAAAATCCTACAATATCGTAATTTTTTTATTTTACCATTTTCAGATCGTTGATACGACCACTAAACTTTCAAGTGCCTTGTAAAACTAAGCCAATTATCTCAGAAATTTGTCTAAAAAGTGATTTATAAGTTCTTTTTTACACTTTTTACACTAATTTTATAAAATACTAAAAATACGAAAATTATAAATATAAATGGTTTTTAAAAGTGGCAATTATAATAAATTTTAGTTTCAACATTCCTATACTCAATAAGGATGCCTCAAAACGATTATATCGAGCTTCATAAGAAACGTTTCGGTTAGAGACTCGATGCTGAAGAAAAGCGTCGTAAGAAATAAGCAAGAAAAACTAAAGTCATCTCCAAAAAGGCTCAAACCTTAAGAGGACTCAAAGCCAAAATATTTAACAAGGAAAGATTCAAACAAAAAGTTCAAATGAAAAAAACCATTAAAGAACATTAAGAAAAAAATTCTAAATCCAGAGTTTAAAACGTCGAAGAAGGAGCCGTTCCTGCTTATCTTATGGACAGATAACAACAGAAAAACTCCAAAATCTTGACCAATATGGTTAAACAAAAGAGAAAAGAAAAGGCTGGCAAGTGGGCTGTTCCAGTTGAAAAGGTCAAACCAATGACTGAAGCTGAAATGTTTGAGGTCATTAGATCAGGTAAGAGAAAGAGAAAATGCTGGAAGAGAAGAATTAATAAAATTACATTCGTAGGTGAAAACTTCACCCGTAAACCACCAAAATACGAAAGATTCATCAGACCAATGGGTTTACGTTTTAAAGAAGCAAACGTTACCCATCCATAATTGAAGACAACTTTCAAGTTGCCAATTTTATCAGTAAAGAAAAATCCCCAATCAAACACTTACACTACATTGGGTGTTGTGACAAAAGGTAATTTATGTCAATAATTTAGGTACTGTTTTGTAAGTGAACGTTTCGGAATTAGGTTTGGTTACCCAAACAGGTAAAGTCGTTTGGAGCAAGTACGCACAAGTTACGAACAATCCAGAGTTGGACGGATGCATTAACTGTGTATTGTTAGTTTGATCTTTTTTCAAATTTTATCATTTACTTCTTGCATCTTTCCATTAAAGAGTCTCATCTTTATAGGCAAATATATTTGAAATTAAGCTTATCAATGAAAAATTAAAATAAACGAAAGAAGGAGATTCTAAAAAAATAAAAATTTCAATAATCGATAGGAAATTGTTAATGATATTTGAGTAAAAAAATTATAAAATATAAATTAGAGAAAATTTGAGGAATGATATCAAGAATTTTCCCATTCGCAAGACAATCAATGTCTGGAAAAAGATTCTTCGCTACTGCCACATTGAACGAAGTCAATTATTATCAAGTTTTGGGAGTCGATTCAGGAGCCACTTTATAACAAATCCATAAAGCATATAATGCCAGATTACATTCCATAAATCCATCTCTCGACCAGCAATTGTTCCAATCTGTCAGCGAAGCATTCGTTATCTTGACCAACAATAAATCTCGCGACGCTTATGATTCATTATTAAGAGCCAAACAAGTCACTTATATCAACGATGCATAAGTCATTAAGCCAAAAACCAGAAGTTACATCGCCGATAGAAGGGATGAATCGTACTTTTTTCATAATTTTATAGTAACCGATTGATCAGAAAAACTATGAACATCGATGAGTTCGGAAGATACAAAGGTGGACTTCCACAAAAAGGTCCTCTCGGTTATAACAGAGTCAGAAAAGGTTCTGCTAACGAACCAGGAGAACTGGCCACAAGAGCTGATATTTAATCTTATTCCGACAGATTCCCCGAGTACAACATCGTTGACTCTGAAGTTGCCGAGTCTTTCAAAAACTTCCATCAAGCTGACAGAAGAGACAGAACAATGAAAGAACCATGGTTCAATCTTGAAGTCGATTACGATTTCTTCACTTTTAAAACCTTCAGAGAACAATACCTTCCATGGATCAGATGGGCTGCTGTTCTTGGTTTTGCCATTCCAGTCCTTTGGGTTTTCATTGACAGATAAATTAAGATTATGGAAGAAGCAGGTATTTTTTTATTAATTTTAAGAAATCAAAACTCACGGTCAAGTAAAAAAAGAACATTGATTTCATTCTTAACATAAATTTACTCACTCTTAATCATAATTTTCCCTAAAAAACATTCATTATCCAATTGGATAAAACATTTTTATTCTTATTAGTTTAAAATATTAAATTGATCATTGATAATACAATTTTTAAAAGAAGGTTAATAATTATAATACGTTTGAATAAAATTAGTAAAATGTTGCAGCAATCTTTAAGAAAAAAGTCCCAAAGTTTGCCGAAATTGGGAAAAACTGATTTTAAAACAAAATCTTAAAGCTTAGCAAAGCTTTTTCAATATTAACATTCATTTACAAGCAAAATTTAAGAATAACACAATTCGCATCATGATATTTCTGACCCTTAACAAATTCATAAATAGCAAGTCAATAGAATTCTACTAAAATCAAAAAGCATGGTAAGTTTCCAGTTATTAAGATTGAAAAAAATAAAGACAAAATTTAGGTAGCCAAGAGATTCAGAATTTTAAAGACAAAGAAAACAAGCCCTTTTTTAACAGGAGTCGACATTTATCGATAAGAAGATGAATATCAACAGAAGAAAAAGGATGATGATGGAATTCAAGTAAATCAAAATAAACTCAATGATTAATAAAACCTGAAGGAGCTCTTAAGCTAAAAATATGATGATTTGTCTTAGTTAAGAAAAATGATACGAAAAACAAGTAAAAACTTAGGAGTTTACAAAAAACAAGTAATTTTTTACCATATAAAAAGACAATGAACATAAAAAAAAATATACTTTTTATGGCTGATAAATTCGATGCCACACCCATCAATCTTATTGGAAGAAAAAAACTTTTTCTCAAAATTGAAGACTTTAAAAATTAAGTTTGAAATCCTTTACTTTTTTCACTTAAATCCATGATTTTATTTTTCCTACTTTCTCTTGCATTAAGATCTTTAAAGAATGATTTGAAAGTTTAATTTTGATAAATCCAAAGTTTATTGTAAATTTTACTGACATTTTTAATATAACTGATAAAAAAAGAATCAAAATCCAAATTTTGTTTCAAATAATGAATTTCGATACAGCTGCAGAAATTTATTTTAATTTTATACAATGCTATGAAATCTATCAACTCGTTAAAAAACAAAAAGAGTTAAGAGTTAAGAGTTAAGAATTATTAAAGTTAAAATAAAAGGCCATTAAAATCAATTGATCAGTAGGCTTTTTTAGTCAAAAGGTTGTAGAACTCTTCTTCTGAAACGAGTCCATCTTGATCAAAATCGGCTCTTTCGATCATTTCTTGAAGAGTATTATCATCAGTAAGTTCTCCCAAATCTTTGGCAACTCTTCTTAAATCTTTTAATGCGACGAATCCAGTCTTTTGATTATCGAAGGTGACGAAGACTTTATGAACTTCTTCTCTTGATTCGTTTGATGATGGGCGGGTCGTCATCATTTTAAAGAATTCGTCGAATTCGATTAAACCGCTACCATCCTTATCGAGTTCAGCAATCATTTGATATACGGCTTGAGCTTTAGCTTCAATACCCAATGAGTTAATAGCGACCTTAAGTTCTAAATGATAAGAAAGATACCTCTTGGGTCGATGGCTCCTCCGAGATCTCTATCAAACAAATCGAAAGCTCTTTTGATTTCGAGGACTTCTTCGATGGTGCAGTATTCGGTGGCAAAGTCAGCTGGATTGAAACTCATGTCTGAGGATATTTTCTCTTTAAAAATTGAATAAAATTTATATTAATAAACAACTCAAAATTTCATTTATCAATTTTAACTCCATTAAATTACTGATTTAAGATAATAACTTTCTAAGATTAATATGATTCCTTATTAGATGTAAATAATTTACAAATACATTTTTTTACAATATTTGAATACATTTTGCATTTACAAACACCAAAATGTTGAGAAAGATGTTTAATTAAATCTTTGTTTTTTTTTTTTTTATTTTAGATTTCAGATTTATAGAAATTGTTAAAAATATTGAAAATCAGATTCTGTTTGCGGAATTGGTCCATTTTTATTTTTGTTTCAATAACAAAGTTTTGAATTCTTAAAAACATTGGTTTTTATCTTTTTTATTTTAAGCAATACAGACTTGGTAACTGGTTGACATGAATAAACCGTCATATTTCATTGCTCGATGAATCTTCTTTATTTTTTCCTCAAAAGATTACAGACAATTTGCAAAAGCTTATGAGTTGTTTTGGTTATCAATGAAGCAATTTCTAAAAGATTCAGCTGCCTTGTTATCAAGAACTTAAGTCAATGGTTTAGTTTCTCTTTTAACAAGTTAATTAATTCTGCTGTCTTTACCTATGTTCGGTATCATAGATTTTGAGTTTTGCATGATTTTTATTTATTTTACAGAAATAATTTTTATTAAGATTAAAAGAAATTTAGGAGAAAAAGAGAAAATATAAAAAATTGCCAAAGATCCTAGAATCGTTTATTACCAAAAAGTAATTAAACAAAAAGTTTTATTCAACCTTACTTATACCAAGGTGGTACTAAAAGTTTGATTTTATCATAATCAACTTATTTTGTTGAGTAAAAATCAAACAGTTTGGGAATGTTGTACTACCTTTTTAATTTATTGTAAGTTTACTAATGTTTAAGTTCATCGAAAAATGGATGATTCAAGGCTTCAAGCGGAGTAATCCTCTTTAATGGACTGTATTGAAGCACTTTCTTAACCAAATCAATGAATTATTCACCGAGGTTTTTTCTTTTAATGACCTGATTTAACAAAATAAAGTACTTTTTACCAGTTTTTGGCACCAATTTTGGGCAGTTTATATTTTTGGAAATCACATTCTGGGTTCATTTCCAGCATTTCTGAGTAAGTTGGTGTGCCTAAGATTTTAATGATTTAAACAAGCTGGTCAATATTGCTTTATGCTCTAAAAATAGGTTCCATTGTGATCATTTCAACGAGGACACAACCTGCTGACCACATGTCAATTTGAGTGGTATAATTTGTATTTCCAAAAATAAGTTAAGGAGCCCTGTAACAGCGTGAGCAAATGTAAGCAATGTTTGGTTCTCCAGGTTTGAGTTGTTTTGCTGATCCAAAGTCACACATGACTAATTTCAAATTGGTGTCATTGACGAGAATATTTTGGGGTTTGATGTCTCGATGAGCGATACTGATTTTATTTAAATACAACAAACTTCTAAACATTTGAAAAGCGAACACTTTCAATTTCAGTCTGGGCATTTAAGCTCCCCTGTGTCGATATTTTTGGATTGATTCGTACAAATTAAGATCAAAATAATCCATAACAACATTAAGGTACTCTTTATCGCCTTCATAAGTGTAAAAACAGTCTTTCATTTTTAACGTGTTTGGATGGTTCAGAGATTTTAATATTTACAATTCACGATTTTTATATTTTTTGTCCTGATAAACACGCTTAATTGCTACGATTTATAATGTTCTTTTATCACGAGCTTTATGGACAATACCAAAAGTTCCAGCTCCCACCTTATCTTAAAACGCATATCTTTGTTGCCCTTATACTTGGGTTTAAGTCTTCATTTCACGCATTGAAGGAGTTATCTCCCTCATGGGTACATTGACTTATCTCATGGGTATGTGCATTTCCCTGATGGGTTGATGAGATCTTTAGTCTTTCATGCCGTAAGTCTCTCTGTCTTTTTATCTGAGTACATTTTTCTTTACACCCAAATCACTAGATCGGTTTGGAACATTGTTGTTAGTTTTACCGGTTTAAAAAATTCTTTAAATTGCATGTCTTTGTTCCAATGGGATGATATTGTGTTTTTCATAAGCTTAGGTGGTTAGTTTTGATGTGGGTAGATTTTTAGAAGCAATGGATTTTATTGGTTTTTGTCTTTTGATTTGCGAGTAATTGGATTGCTGTTGTTGTAGAGTTTCTGTTTGATTGAGGGCTTTTTTGTTTTACTGAAGAGGCTGTTTAGCGAGGGGCTTGTTGAGGTAGAAACTGATTTTTTTGGTGGTGTTAGTATTTTAATTGGCTTATGTCCTGGTGCGTCGATGGGTAAGTTATTGATTGGGCTGTCGAGTTTTGAGTTTATAATTGACGTTCATCATTTCTAACGATTATATTTTACTTTAATATCAAAACTTACTTTATTCAATTTTTACTTTTTTAATAAATTAATTTCACAAAATACAAAATGTTTAATTTGTTCAAACGATAAATTTCATCTACTTAAATGATTAAAGAAATTTTAATACATTTTTAGGTTTTAATTAACAATTATTTTAAAGAAAAAAAAATAAGAGCCAGCCGAATTCATCAATCAGTTAATTTTTTTGAATAATTCTTTGTTTGAAAAGATAAAAGAGATAATGCGGAATGAAGAATGAAGAATAAGAAAGATGAAAATCATATTTGTTGTATTTTTTCAGACAGAATATGGCCTTACTTAAGATGATATATCTACCAATTTGGTAGTTAAATTATTCAGTAATCTTTTATGTGTTTGAAAGAGTGAGGGTGCTTTATCGCATCTGCCAGTCTATGTCGGTACTTTATATGACTAGAGTAGTTACAAATCCTTGAATTGAAAATATACGACAAAGAGTACCTCCTCAAAAATAAATTGCTTAACAGTCTCATGCACTTCGCATACTTGTAATCCACCCACATGTTCCTCAGATCAGCTATCGTGTTGATAACCTTTTTTCTATCCCGAAGCTCAAACAAAAACTCATCGTAGTCCACTCCCTAACTTTATAAAATCATCCTCACTTTATCTTTGTACTTTTAGATGAAAGTTATTATCGCCTTACCGTAATTTTTCGGAATGTTTTTTGTCTCATTTTTTAACCGCTTCTATTTCTATAACTCAATCAAACGCTTTCTTTATTAAGACTCGAATTATCCGTTTTGAGAAGGATTCGTTTACTTGACATCCTTAGCAACATGTTCTTATTAAGATATATCGTTATTTTTTTATTAACTTTCATCTTATGACATACCATGGACTTCTTTACTGGCTACCCATGTGTCCACTTGATAATTCTGTTCATGCCCGGTGAGTTGTCCTTTACATTTTAAGTAGACTCTTTCCATCAATGATCCTTGGTCAAATTCATGGTTATCATCAATCATTTATATTGGGACTTCACATTAAAAATCCCCTTCTTAACAGTTTTTTCCATAAACGCAACGCAAAAATACCGGATCATCAATCTCAGTATGATCAATTTTCACACTTATATTGCTTATACTTGATAGTAGACTGTCTCCATGAATGTTTTCCAAACTCATTACAGATAATTAAATTTATCTTACAAAAAAGAACTCTCCATTAAAACTATCAAATTAAACCAACTTTTGTTTCTTTTGTTGATAACACTTTAATAAGTTTCAAAAAATTCATTTTTGTTTTTACCAACACAAAATATTAGTCTTCCAATAAAAGTTTAATCTTTCCATCGATAACGAGTTATTGAGAATTTTCTTGAAAAATAATATGTTCAAATCATTTTAATCATTTCTTAGATTTAAAATTTCCATAAATGATTATGCTCTTTAGCCAACTTAATTATATTTTCCTTTCGAAAAATGAAATAAAAATGAATTTTTAAGGAAATAACAATTGTATTTTTTAAAAAATTATTATTTGGAGCCTTATTAAAAAATTAAGAAAAGTTGAATCATTTAAACTCGATATAACTTTGCCAATTTTATATCCTACCAATGTTGTCATTCTGATGGAATATTCATTCTAAACTCCTCAAGAGTCTTTGATCGAAGTAAACTACCATGGAGTCTTAATGGCCTCTAACAGCTTGAATCTGTACTTCACATGGGGACTGATATTTGAAATTTTTGAATTGAAGATGTAAGTCAATGCATGTCTTCGCAGAAATATGTTGCTGAGAACTCTCATACAACTTGAGTATTTAAAATCTATCCATACACTTTTTAATCCTGAAATCGTGTTCATAGATTGTCTTTTTAATGTCAACTCTTTTTTAAAGTCTTCATATTTGACTCCCTAAAACTATGGAAGATGGCTAAAGTCTTTAAAGCGCTTCAAGGCAAAAGCTATAATTGCCTTACCAAAGTTTTTGGGTAAGTTCTTTGTCTCATTTTGAAATTTTTTAGCTCGAACTTTGGCATCAGTATTATTTTATTCTTGTGAAGTTTCAACACAACTTTTGCAGTTTTTGATGGGTTCGTGCTTCGATTTTAAACTGAATTATTGGGATTTGGTTGATGGAATTTAAATTTCTTCAGAATCGGATTATGATTCTGAAACTCCAGGTTAATTTAAAGTTGTGACCCAATAATTTGGTTTCATTATAAGCTGGTCTTCGTGGTAACTTGATTAAAAGTTAAGGTGATCAATAAAAGATTCTGAAGCTTAAGAGTAATTTTCAGGGAAGGATTTAATTTCAGAATTAAGAGAATTGAGATTGGGATTTTAATTAAAATCATAGAAATTGTCAAAAAGGACATTTTCTTGATTTTAATTGAGATTCGAGCTGATTGAAATTCTGCTAATCTCTGAGTGGAAAAAGCTATTGTGAGTAAAGTCAATATTCATATTAAAGTTTATAAATATGGACATTTGATATCAAAACAAATAATCGTATTATTTCACTAAAGAGCGATAAACATGATTCAAAGTTAAATGATTAACACTTTCATGATAATTTTCTTTATAATTTTCCCCATTATAAACACAATTTAAAGTTCTCAAAGTTTCTTATTGCAGTTTTTACCGTTTCTATACCCTCGGAAGTTTCAATTAAAAGACTAAACTTTACATTTATAACTTTCCTTTAGTTTATTACTTTCTTGTTGGGTTTCCTTTTTTCAATTATGGAACCAAATTTTTACATGTCCAATACATCTCATTCTGAGGTTTAAATCTCCTCATTTCCATACTTCCGTCATCATTTTTCTGAAAAGTTAAAATTATTACATTTAAAAAGTTTATCCAAGAGTAACCACTTAACAGATAAAAATAACAAATTATTTTTTCAATTTTATAATGTAAAATCCAAAAGTTACAATTCATTTTTAAGTTTAACCTCTGAATCCTTATTCTTACTTTATTTTTCAAAGCTTTTCCAAGAGGACTTGATGAGATGTGTATTCATACCAAATTTAGATGCAGAATCTTTTATTTTAGATACTAAAATGATGATTTTATTGCTTCAAATTTTTTAAACTAAAAATTGCAGAAACAGAGGGTTTTAAGCCTCATTTGATGAGTCGAGCTAATTTAGAGCTTTTCTTTGGTTATAAGTAACCAGTCGTTACAATCTTATTACGTTAAATGGGATATTATTGAGCAATGTTAATTTTTTTGACAAATTTTAATCAATTTTTTTTCAGTATGATGTCATACTTTTGCTTATTTTCAAAGATTTTTAATTTTTTTTTTTAATTAAGAATATCAAATATTTTAAAATCATAAAAAATACTATCAATTTAAAGAATATTTTCTTAAGAGAAGTATGAAATTTTGTGTTGGGACACTCTTGTAAAATGATTCATTATTCTTGTTTAAATGTTTGTGGATTTGACTTTTCAAAAATCTTAAAAAATATTTCTTTTTCTTTTTCTTTCATTTCTCTGCTGATTCCTTGGAAGCAAGGCAAAAGAAATGGTTTGATCGTGTTTAAGAAGCATAAGTGGGTCTTGATTGAACAAAAATACAAATTAATTTTGCTCGTGTAAATTTTTTCAAAGATTTATTTTTACCACTTATAAAAAATTTTCTTTTATCAATAAAAAAATGTTCTTTATATGGTGTTTCAGCATCGATCCGAAGTTTGCAGTTGAAACAAACAACAATCAATCCACAGTGAGATTTTTATTTCTCCAGATTTCTAAAGAAAGAGAAATTTTCGACTTATAACTTAATTATAAGTTAAAAAATTAATAATAAAGCGATAAAGTAAAAAGCGCCACAATTGACAATGCGTCAACTATGCTTCATGTATTGGAATGAGTCCGGTTATTTTATCGCTTCCAAAAGTTTATGTCTGTACTTCACATGGGCATTGATATTTGAAATTTTTGAGTTAAACACCCATCGAAGAGAGTACTTGCGTAAAAATAAGTCCCCAACGATTCTCATCACTTTTGCATACTTGAAGTCCACCCATAGGCTTCTCAAGTCGGCGATGGTGCATATTGATCTTTTCACTTACTTAAGTTCTTTCTTGAAATCCTCATAATTGACAGAATTCAATTATGCGATTTGCTTTACTTCCTGATTTGATTTAGAAGCGAAAGAAATAATGGCCTTACCGTAATTTTTAGGAATGTTTTTAGTTTCGTTTCTTTAACGAATCTGTTCAAGAAGTCTTTTCTTCATCTCCTCGCATTATCCCTTTTTATTTCTTTTTTGAGATTTTCTTTTGAGGGAAGATTTCCTTTTTTGGATTTTTCTTTTTTTCTTAGGTTGTAATTTTATCTAAACTTTCTAAATAGGAATTTGAAGCTGTTAAGAAATTCCAATTAAGTCCTCATCGAAGACCCAGAAGTTGTTCTCATCGTAGCTGGCGTTAGTTTAGGTGCTGACTTTAGCAAGAATTTTTTAAAAGAGGCATTCTGGGTCAATTGGCTGGTCGTCAGGGAGAGCATTAATGACGGCGTATTTTTGATTTTGATATAAAATTTAATTTTAATGAACGGAATTGTGGAAAAATCCAAGGTCTTCTCTTTCATTATAATCAATTTTGACACTGATATTGCTTATACTTGAGAGCAGATCGCTTTCTTGGCTGAAATTCATGTCCATTAAAAATAGATAATATATATGGAGGATTGTTGATCAATTCAAATAGTGGAATTATTTGTTAAGTGTCGTAATATATTTGATTAAATCACAAATATATGACTCACTTGAATATTCCTGAATTTATCCGATGAATTAAAATAATGGAATCAAAATTCAATTGCATATAAAATCATACCAACTTTATAACATCACAATTTGCTGTGCTCAGTGAAATAATTCGTTGGTTCGTTTGATGTTCCGAAAGGAGCATTTGAGGAAATTGACCCTCCTTTTACTGCATGCCTATGATGATCCATCAAGTAACCTTTAGAAGTTGGGTCAAAAAGTTTTCTTGAACCAGCATACATCTCATGGATATTCACTTTAGACTGCATTTTCCAAAAGTTTTGTAAAAGAGATTCAAACAGTAAATCTTCACTTGTGGTAAGACTTAAATTCTAAAAATACTCAAAGAACTCTTTCTTTGTAATATTTTCACTTCTTGGACTTCCGTTAAGTTCTTGAATCAGAAGGATTGTTTATTGAATTTACTTCCAAATTTCATCATCATATTTACGACCAGTTTGGATATCAGGATGGCCTCGGAAATTAAGTAGATGTCGGATTTGAGTGAAAGTTGTCATTTATTCAGACAATTTGACAGCTGCCCAAACTCTTTCAAAAAAATCATTCCTTTTTTCAGGAATGGTGCCTTTGAAAGTATGGATAAGCTCATCATAACTGATAAGGTTGGTAGATTCAGGATCAAAAACATCAAATACCAAATTGGATTCACTGTTAGTAATGTCAATCTTCAAATCTTTGACAACTTGTTTAAATTGATCCAAGGTGATTAATCCATCTTAATCTGTATCTGCATTTTTCATTGATTTTTAAAATATTAAAAATCCTTTTGTTCCTCTTGAAGCAAGTCTTTTTTTTATCCTTAAAACGATCATTTCAACTTATTTAATGTAAACTGATGTAGTTGTTGATTTTTTATCTATTTAAGATTGGGCTTGGCGACTAATGCTTCTTTTGTCGTCAAGGTTCTATTGACGATTGGGAGTTTATGGACGTTTCTGATTTTATTATACGACTCGATATTATTATTTGTTTTTTCTAAAGTCAGGTTGTAAAATATCTTTCATATTGTCTCTCATATTTTCCTCAATATGATGTTTTGAAGATATTTCAGGTTTAAATTATCGTGATCTGTTTGAACGTTGGGAATGTTGTGATCTGTTGTCCTCGTCAAAAAAGTAAGCTCTTTCAACAAAGCTAACAAAATGTTGAGGATCAGAAAAAGCGAAAGCTATGAATCCAAAGAAATCAATGAAATCTTCATCGGTAAACACTCCATCATCAATGCCTTGGAAGTTTTCATAAAATTGAATGGCTTTGATGAATTATTCTTTGTATTGATGATTTTTGAACTGGTTAACAACTTTTTCGATGAGGATTTATTTTTCATGATTGCTGTCTAACAAATTGAAAGCTCTTTAAATTACAAGTTCTTGCTGGGGTTACAAATGACCTTTTAATGAATAAATAAGCTCAGCATAATTTATTTCTCCATTAACCGAATTGGTGAATTCAATCATTATCAGATCCAAGCCTTTTTATGATAAGAAATTAAGTTTTGACCTAAGCTTTTGCTTGTTAATCTTGTGTGTACGAGAGGTGTCTGTAGACTTTTATTAAAGAAAATGGTACTTTAAGTTATACTGCGAAACTTAACAAAGCTACAATTCCTTTTTATCTGAGAACCTTTTTAATCGTGTCAGCGACTTCACCAAATGTTTCACATTCGTGATAAATTTTATCGATTCTCGATTATTTCATCGATTATTGAGCAGGTTATTGTGATCGCCTTGATTCGTTGCCAAAAACATTGCTTCTCTGCATTGGGCTTAAATTAGTTTCTTTTTGATGTTGTCGTTGAGAATATTGTGACTGACCCATTTCACTGTATTGCTGTTATGAGTTTTCTTCTTCATCCTTAAAAAGCAGTCCTTCGATGAACTCTTTGTAATGTACATTGCCATCATTTTGATTGGCATAATGACTGTAAACCGCTTCAACATTCTGAATTATTTTATTATTTTACATGGGTATCAACTACAACACCACATTTGGCAATGGCTTTGAAAAAATCATTTTTTGCTAAGTATCCGTTGTTAAAAAGATCAAAGAACTTGAAGGCTTTGTAGAGATAAGTATCCGGACTGATTTTGGAAGATGCTTTGAATTAGAGCTTGGCTTTGAGTTATTTTTAGAAGCTTGATTAAGTTTAATGATTACGTTTGGACAGCTTATTACATTGGGCTGGGTATTTCAAATTTTATATCGATTTATTTATTCTTATTAACTTTAACTATCTTGATGTTATTATCAAATTGAAAAGATTTAAAAATTAGTCATTAAAATTACAAATTAATTTATACGAATCGTTATTTAAGGAAAAATTTAAATTATCATTACAAAATATTCAAGCTGGTTATCGAAAAAGATTCAATATAAAATTTAAAACTAACCTCTTAATTTTCTTTTAACTATTTTTAGCTCATCTTAACCTTAATCTCCAAAATAATGATGTTCTGTTATGTTGAAATTATCTGTTTTCCTATTTTTAAGTGGAGATTAGTCTTTATTTTAATTTGTTAATAAAAATTGAGTTTACTTTAAAAATTTTATGTTTGTAGATTAAAATAATTTTAGTTTAAATCATCATTTTTTTGACTTTTTGATAAAATCATATTTTCCAGGGAAGTTAGTTGAGATTTGTCCTCCTACATCATAATTGAAGTAAAGCTCCTCTCCTTTTTTGATGTTCTTTTTTGCATAAAGAACGGTTTTGAACTGACCCTCTGTAAAAACAGAAGCTGAATTAAGATTTTATTATCCTCCTTTCTGATGGTTAATAAATCTCGCTTTGTTTCCCATAAACCTGGCATCAATTGATCCACCTTCATTAAGGCCAAAGTTGTAGAAAGTTTCATCCAAACGTAATCCTTACCTCATATAATCGATTTGATGCTCAATC
>Ga0102832_1001722_pt1 | contig 15507 bp, 6 predicted proteins | sample EBPBio282013_DNA_FD_88942 | JGI IMG/M metagenome (GOLD analysis project Ga0102832, IMG submission 88942) | Wastewater treatment Type I Accumulibacter community from EBPR Bioreactor in Madison, WI, USA - Reactor 2_5/28/2013_ DNA (Illumina Assembly) | ecosystem: Engineered > Bioreactor > EBPR >...
TTAGTGTCTAGATGATGGTCCATCTCAAATGTAGTCCTTGTCAATAATCGTTAGGAAATCATCATCGAGGGAACATCAACAATCTATCTCGATTATCCACCTAATGAATGTTTTTTATATACAGGCCTTTATTTTATCTAATTAGTTGACTAAAACAATGTATGTTTCTTTTGTGATTAGATACATAAATTGTCGTTAAGAATAGATTTTCTTAATGATGGTTTGAACATTATTTATTTATTATTTTTTTATCTATTTTATATAGTCTGTATAAGTGATTTTTGTTAATAAGAAATTTTAGATAAGAAAAATATATATTTTTTGAAATAACTTAATTGATTTAATTCGTGTTAAAAGATTATTTATACTATCTTTTTTGATTATTTTTCAATTTCTATTAACTCCTACGACGTTATTATTAAAGATTTTCTCCTTTTCTTTTAATTTTCCCTGATGGCTCTTAATCAGAAAGGTATCTACTTCAATACCTACGGAAATGAAATCTTTTTGGTTAATTGCGTTTGCGTTTTCTTCTATAGTTTTTTATAATATTTCAATTAAAATTTCCTAATCAATTTTTTATCTCGCAAAATATCAAACTCAATATACAATCATTCTTTGGACTTAATTAGTTATTTTTTATTTGTTTTTAGAATGGAACAGATGAAAGGTGAAATGAAAATTGTTTCTGATTATTTTTCTTTATTTTCTCAGTTAAGTCGTTCATGTGGCTTTTTTTCGTTACATGGATGGTAGCTCCCATTCCACTCTTGCTGTCTTTACCTTTGGAATAGGTCTGTTTTAACTGGTTTTTTTAAATCGGCAATCTTTATAAAACTTAATAATTGGACTTTGTTGACTTTGTAGACTATTCTGTTGGACTGTAGAAACCTCAGTTTATGTATAATTTTAAAAATCATCATCATCTGTCTAAACAAGCGATTTTCTTCCTATTTTTTGAAATTAAGGTCTAGAAAACATCAAAGTTGTTGAGTTAGGACATGGCTTTTGAAGAAGGTTTTGCATGTTTTTTCTGGTGTTTAACAAAATTTGTATTTATTTTATTTTAATATGAATGTCATCTGATCAATTATAATATTCATGGATTGGCATAATTATTCTCAAGTAAAGACTCGATAGAATATCAATATTTTCATCTTTTTTAAAGTTTTATAGTCTAAATAAGCGATTCTATTTTATGAAACTCAATCAAATTGTAGAGATAAATTTGTTTAGATTTTCAAAAATTGATAATAACTTTGGATTTTCTATATAAATCAAAGATTCGAATGCACATTATTTTCAAAAATTTCCTTACGAAAGCGAGAATTTTTCACAAAAAATGTTAATTCTAGACTAATCTTTTAGTTTTACCCCTATTAGAACAAAAAAAGTAGGGTAAGATTCAATTTTTTTTTACATCCTTTAAGATAAATTTAAATTATATATCAGCTTATGGTGTCTGAAATTCATGAGTTTATTTTTCACCAATTTTTCGTAAAAGATCATTTCAAAGTGTTTAGATTTTGGATTTTAGAGATTATTAAAGTTTGAAAAGAAAACGGAAAAGTTATGCAAAAATTGAGGATAATATATTTAAAAATATTGATTGGTAAGAAGGGATATCTTATGTATTTTTAAATTATTAACTTGTCTTCATCCTTCTTACCATATTCGATTTTGTTACCAACCTGAATAAAGCGAAAATACTAAAAAAAAAATTAAAAACTATTGTTTTCTTGAAAATTGTTGGATATTGTAAAATAAAAAATTTATCAATTCCAAAATTATTAACATAGAAGAAAATTATAATGCCACTAAAAATCAACAAATAAATATTTTTTCCACAAGATTGTCGTTTAATAAAGTTAAAAATCAATTTTTATGAATCTCTGTCACTAAAAATACAATAAAACTCAAAACATGAATAATATTTTTAACCTTCATATTGGGCTACTATAATTTTGTACTCTTTAAAATTTATTAATAAAAATTTATCAAAGTTACTGATTCAATTTACATTATTTGACCAAATTTTTTAAAAAAATAATCAATCCATAAGTAAAAAAATACCTTTTAATAACATTATTTGGACAATACCTCATTATAAAAGCTGGAAAATTAAGAAGATTTATCATAGAAAAACTTTTAGCAACTCGACAGATTCCCTGTATTTTTTTATTACATTCTTTAAAAGTTCTTTATCGTTTAAGCTAATTTGATTACTTAGGTTTACGCCTTTTTATAATTATTTAAACGTATCTTTTTATGAGAACTTTTAAAACATGTCGATTTGTTACTTAATTTTCTATTTGATTTTGGGAGAACTTTTTGATGAGTCTTTTTTCTATTTTTATTAAAGATTATTTTTAGTAAATAATTAATTTTCTGTATCCGTATTTGGATGGTAAGATCTTTAATTATTGTTCGTAATAAAAAAATTTCCAACTTTTCTTCTTTTTCTCAATCCTACAGCTTAGACGCTTTGATAAGTAGGAATTTGTTGATATGACAATCTTTCTGTTAATAAAGTCTTCTTAGGTTATTGAAAGTTTTAAATATTTTCTTTGTTATTTGTATTAGGGTTTGGATTTGGAATAAGATTGGTTTTCTGATTGCTACTACGGTTGAATTTTAGCTTTTTATCCTGTAAGTTATCAACACCTAGCAAATCGGTATTTCTTTTGGTTCGACTAAATCTTTTAGTAAGATTCGATTATGACGACTAATTTTTGTTGGTATAGTTCTAAGGTATTGGAAGTTTTTGAATCGTTTTTAGTGACTAATATACAGGTGCTTAGTCAAGATATAAAGGTTAGGTTTGACGTTATGTGGGAAGCTCTCGCCTTCGTGTTAATTGTGGCTTTTTTATTTTGTTATTGTTTTTTTAACGATGGAACTTGTTCAATGTTATTTCCGTAAGTTATGTGCTTTGGCACTGGTTGAATGATGACTGATGCCTCTTATGTCTTATCGGTTCGCCTAAATTTATACTGTGTTAGGTCTTATTCAACTTCTCAAGCTCCAAGTCGATTTCTTAAATCGTGAAAGAGGATATGTTCGTTTATGGAGGTTGAGGTTTATCATTTTTTGTTGATTGCTATCTTTCTTTTTCTTTTTATTTTTCAAATGAGTAAAGTTCCTTAGTCATTGCTCTGATTGTACGGTTTATTTTCTACTGATCGAATTCCTGTTTCTTTTTACTTTCTTTTATGAACTTTTGTTAGCGTTAAAGCGATTATGAGTTTTCTTTTCGTATTTGTTCTGTCTATATGAACTTAAGACTTATTGGTATTTCAATGTCATCCTATTAAAGGTCACTCTAAATTATATTAGTTTTTAAATTTTGCAAAGGAACTCTTGTCAATTTTTATAGCTTTTTTACTTTATCCTAATGTGAAAGACCTCTTAAAGATTCTCGATGCTTTTTTGTAAACATTAACAATCTATCTTTTTATCATTTAAATTAACAATCGCTTTAAATTTTAATTAACAAAATTTAACGATTTTTATATTTGATAAAATTTATTAAATTTTTATCATTAATAATTAATTAAATAAAAAATATGGAAATTTAATTTGTTGATTATTGTAAAAAATTACTACCGGTTTAATTCTAGAAAAAATATTTCCTTTAACCAATTTTATAACAAGAAACCTCTCATTTGAAAGATTTTTAGTTATTTTAACTGTAAATTTATTTTACTTAGTTTTTAATTCATTTAAAGAAATTTATATCACTAAGAAGTTTAAATTTTATATGAATTCGATGTTTGTGTTACAAGTTGAATTATATTATAAATAACAACTTCAATATTTTTTCATTCATTGATTCGAAAATACATTTTTTCGAACTAAAATCAACGGTATTCATGTCAATTATCGTTCAATTTACTCAAATTGAATTTTTATAATACCCACCGGATAAAAATAAAAAATTTCTAACGAAGATTGTTATGGAGGCCTCAAATATTGCTTAAATTCGTTGTTTTATTCATCTCCTCAGAGGTCCATAAGATAGTACTAATCAACACTTTATAAAATTATGAAATTAGTAAAGTAAACGACGAAAATTTACTTTTGACTGACATCTATCGTCAGAAAAACGATAAAAACTGCCTTTTTTTATATTTAGAAACTTTGTAGGACTTTTTTCAGAGACAAATAAATTGCTCCAACTTGGCTTATTCTTAGATTAAAGCTCAATGTAACAAATTCTAAATAAAGGTTTTTCTGGACATTAGAGAATCAACTTTATTAGATCCTTTATTTCATCAAAAAAGAAAGGAAAAATTGAAATTATTGGTCTAAATAATCTCTCAGCATCGTGAAATTGAATAATGTGTAGAAGTTAAGCAAAACAAATAAAAAGTTTTTTTAATATCTTTGGAGAAGTAAGTCTATCTATACTTATCAAAATGCCCTTTTGGACTATGGTCAATAAATAACGGTAAAAATCTTATCATGAAAAAACTTTGCCTTAAATATATTAAAAATTGATAGGATTTAGTGGCTAACAGAAAAAAGTTATTTATCATACAAATAGGTCAATAAAGAGCATAAAAGATGTTATTCAACCGGAATTTGCGATGAATAAACCAATAAAAAAGCTTAACAAATAAAATAAAATTTTCTAATTAATTTATTGTTTAATTTTAATCGCCATTGACCAAATAAAATGCTCCTTTATCAAGCCTTCAAAAAAAATATTTTCAATCAAATAACTAACTTCTGAACGACATTAGTATTATTTGGATTATCTCGAGCCTACCTAAGCAATTTATATGAAACGGTTGGCACTTTTTAACGTTTCTCATTAATTGTTCGTATTCTCTTAAAAAATAGGGTTTATGTTCAGTCTCCTTTTAGTAGTGAAAACTTCATAAAAACAAAAAGCCCATATAAATTAAGAAAGTAATAAAAATAAAAATTATAAGAAAATTAAGCTTCATATATATAGTCTGGAAAATTTATGATCAACTTTTTAATTGATGATAAAATTTGTATCAAAAAAATAATCAATCATTCCACAGTTTTAAGAAACCATTCCAACAATTACAATATTTTAGGCTTTTTTCCATTATAATTAATTTTGAATGCTGCCTGAAGATGGGTCCAATAATGAAGACGACTCGAAGAGATGGGTTTGGTCAGATTGTAAGTTAGTTCTACGCAGAATCAATGCAAGCAACCCGTCAGAGGAAAGTTATGAGAATCTCTAAGCAGAGGTGGAACTTGAATCCGAAGATATTTAAGAGCCGTTTATGCCTGAAATTCTATTTCAAAAGCAAATGTAGTTTAATCCAAGGAAAGGCTTTTACTGTAAAAAAGGCATATCATTACCTTCCTTGAAGGTAAAGCTTCAAAAAAACTATCATGACTTGTTGAACTAAGATGAGGATATAATAATGGTATATTGCGACTTGACAATAGTCTACCCACGCCGTAAGGACACGCATTTTTATTTGTAGTAAATTTGTACATAGGGCTAAAAGAGAAAAATATTCACCTAGTCAGGATAAGTGTTATTCGACAATATAGTACTCAAGGAGTCATCATTGAAAAAGTTTAACAGCAAATTTTCGTTTTTGGTGTCAATCTGTGCAAGTTCTCCATAGTAGAATAGAATAATTTTGAAAACGCTGATTTCAACAGCTTTTTATTGTGAACCATGTAAAATAATTAGGCGAGAAAGATTCGTAAGGTAGATAAGTACGATGAAACTGTTGTCCCCAGTCAAATTTCTCAAACCGATTTCGTGTCTTCATCCAACTACGATAAAATAGCATTCTGTATAAAAAATTATTCAAGTAATCAAATAAATGAATAGAAATTCTCATCGATTAACTAAAATTCATCCTTTCTACTTGATTTATCATCTTATTGATATGATCGAAGTTTATTATCATAGTTAACAGGTTGAAGATCTCAATCAGATGTTTGAAAAATTGTGTCCTTTTCTGGAAGATAATAAAGATACTGAGAAAGAAAGAAATAACGGTATCAAACATGAATTGGAAAAGACCAAAGGAATTAGGAAAATTCATAGAAATAGTAATGGAATACAAAGGGTAAGACACGAAAAAAATATTCATATACAGTTCAACAATCACTGTGCTCCCCAATCTCATCTTATGCTAATCACTTTTCACGATTAAATACTTTAATGTATTTCCAATGAAATTCAAAGGTAAAAAGCTTTAAATTAATAAAGTCTATTTTAGAAAGAAATTTAAAAATAAGTCATACAGTTGACTAAAATGTTTCAAAAATGGAGAATTTTTCAATTTAAAGTCGATCTCCTCAAAAAAGATTATATAGAAACTTTTTGGAAAGATATTTAAAAAGATTATGTTTTTGAGACCTATAAAAGGCATTACCACACTTTACAGGGAAAACGACTAAAAAATTCTAACAATTGTATCGAAACTGAAAAACTCACTGATGACGTGTCGTGAGTTGAGTCATATTCGCGAAGAATCTATTTTAACACTATCAAAACAAAGAATTTTAATCTTGAAATTTTCTTCAAAAAACGGTCATGAAACGTGCTGCAACATATTTGAAAAAATCTAACATGAAGCTTGTTAAGCTTTTTAAAATAGCAAAACTAAAAAATTGAAAGATTTAATAATATTTTGGTTTCAATTCTATTTATCTTAAAAAATTCAAAATCATTTATTTTTTATTTATTTAGACCTGATCTAATCTAATTTAATTCTTTTATTTTTTTTTAAAGATGCGTTAAAATAGCATATTTATGAATTCTTTTTTTTTATTTTGTTGACTATTCAAAAAATGATACTCATTTCCAACTTAAACAAAATAACTTCAGATTTTATGAATCAGTAAATATTTAAGTTACTTTTCTCAATTAATTTTTGGCAATTTTTATTTATGTCTTGATTTTTTATAGAAAATGATATAGAAATAGAATAGCTATTTAAAGCTTTTTCAAAAAGAGAATATGAAAATCCTTAAACAAATTTAGATTATCTTAAGGCAGAAATGATGACTGAACTTATTGAATTTGAGAAATAGATTCAATTTTTCTGTTGAAAAAAAAAATCATATTTTGGTTAAGATTCTCTTTTTAATATAGTGTACAAAATAGAATTTCTAACCAATTATAAATAGAACAAATTACTGAAGAACTTTATATAATTTTCGAAAATACCTTTCTAAAAAAAACTAAATGAAATACCTTGCTATCGTAATTCTCGGAATGTGTCTTGTCTCTACAATGACACAGATTATCAGTCTCACTAACTTGTTGACTAATACAGCCTCTACTGTTGCAAGTGGAGATAAACTCGGAGGAGCTTTGGGTACTGTTGGTCTTGGTAATGTTGTTGGAGCTATTTCTGAACCTGTTCAGTTAGTTACTAACACTGTATCTGCAGTAACTGAAAATCCTACTGATTTGTTGACCAATCCTCCATTGGGATTGTTAGGTAGTCAACCCGAAGATATTCCTTCAAATCAACAAGCCTCAAGTCCACTTAATGTCTTGAACAATGTTCCAGTCGATGTTGTCACTAATACATTAAGTTCAGTTCCAGTAGTTGGATCTGTTACTGGTTCATTACTTAGTGGAAGCGTTTTGGATAATGCTAACTCTCAAACTATTATCACCAACAATCTTCCTTTAATTGGAGGGGCCTCAACTAATGTGTTAACTCAAACTGTCCAAAACGTTGCTGGTATCTTGGTCGATTCAGGAGCTAAAAAATGCTATGAAAAACAATATCAACTTCAAGGAGATTTCATTGATATTGGTTTTGACTTCAAACTTCTTACAACTTTATTGATCAGAGATTCATCAATCTTAGTCAACTTGGACAACCAACCAGTCTACAAAATTGTCGTCGGTGATAATGGAAAGACAATTAAGATTCCAATAAAAAATAGAGTTACTAAGGGACTCCATAGTTTATCATTCTGTCCACAAGGTGTTATTACCGAACCACTTTTCACTGGTTTCATTTCCAACCTTGTTATCAATGAAAAACAATGTCTTCCTTCTTGGGGTCCTTAATTGATGGTAAATGGTGGATTCGACCAAAATCAATGCACTGCTCAAACATGCGCTTGGAATAATCTAAATTTCCAAACTGCCTTTTTGCCAGGTTGGTATCCAACTCCTTAAGTTAAAATTGGTAAAGCTTTGAATCTTAATGCCAATTTTGGTACAACTTGGGCTGCTGAGCTTGCTACCTCTGGAAACACTTGTATCAGACAATTTTTGAACCTTAGAGCAGGAAAATATTTGATCAAATTCGACTGGGCTGCAAGAACTGATACCGCTTTCAGTACTAATGGAGCTTAACTTCGTATCAACGGATACCTTTTGAAATCAGTTGCTCCTCAAGATTACAATCTCCATACAGAAAATATTGAGTTTACTTTAGGATCAGCTGGATTTATTGAAGTCAAATTTTGTGGAACAGGAAATAATGATGCAGTTGGAACCTTAATTGACAATGTCAAACTTCACTTACATGACGAATGTACGAATTTCAGATTCAACAAGTATTGAGAAAAAACTTAATTCTTTAAATTCAATCGGTTACTTACTTTTCAAACGATTGATTTTTACTTACTTATCATTTATTAACTTTTTTCAATAATTTATCCATCCATAGTTAAACTATATTAATACTGGTTATTGTTAAAAAAACTAATTTCAACTTTTTTATTGATTAACTAAAAAGAATACTTTTATTTTAATGATTCCTAAAACTTATAGCAAACTATTTTATTCGTATAACTTATAATTTATTGAATTTAATAGAACATTTTATAATTTTAAGTGCGTAATCTACTTAAAAGAAAAATTGTGTTCTTTATTTGATGAGATATTCGGTTGAAATTTATACCAAAAGTAAAAAAGAATTCAGAATTTGAATGCTAAGTAATTGGTGATATTTTGATGATTTAGAACAAAACATCAATTTTGAATTCAAAAATCTCAGACTTAAAAGATCTTTTTACTCTTTTTTCTCAATTTATCTTCTTAAATCAACCTATTCTTAGCCTAAAAATAATTAAAATTTATGATTTGTAAAAAAGAAGAAAAAAATAATTTCTTTTAGACAAGGAAAACATTAAAAAAAGAAGTCCTTTAACTCAAAACATCTCTAGTAAAGATTTCAGTCCTCTGAATGAAAATAAACATCTTTAATACACTTTAAAGGAATAGTTTAATTTTTTTGTATTTGTTCTTTTTTTTCGGATATTATGAATTTTCTAATATAAATCTTCTATAGAAAAAGCTTCGATTATAATTAATAATTTCTATTTGGATCTTTTAAGAAAAAAAAGATGAAGCTATTGTCAATGATGATGATGTTAGGTATGTTTGGTTCATAAGTGTTCGGTCAACAATTAACCGTTGATAATGGATCAAACCTTCAAGTCAATGGATTATTGACTCAAAATCTCGTATCAAATGGAGATTTTTCAAAATGCAATTGTACAGCACCTCGTTGTGCTTTTAATGGAAACGGTATGGTTGAGAACTGGTCATCAGATTCTCAATTTGAAATCGGTCAAGGATATTTATATAATGACTTTTTAGGATATGAAAGAGTCTTAGCACCAAGCAAGGGCAGTTGTGTTAAGCAACAAATAAACTACTTAAACCCAGGATATTACAAACTTGTTGTTGAGTATTCAGCTCGTAAGGATCAACAATTGAGTAATTGTAATTTCGCTGTGTCAATGAATGGAAATTTGATTAAGACCATTTCTCCAGTTGATTATCAAGTGAGATCAGAAACCATTGATATTGAAGTCAGTAATGGATGCTTACCTGATTTGAGAATTTGTGGCGCTGGGGTTAATGATTACAGTTATGGAGCTCTTATTCGATCAGTAAAACTCCTTCCCAACTCCAACCCAATTTTCCAGGTAAAGCCAGTTTGTATTGACATTCAACCCCCAACTATCAACGTCCAGACTCCAACCATTTATGTCCCAAACATTCAGGCACCAAACATTCCAACCGTAAACTTCCCTTCAATCCAAGCCCCAACATTCAACATTCAATCACCCACATTGAACATTCCACCAATCCAAGCCCCAACAATTAACGTTCAAACCCCAACAATTTACGCCCCAACCATTCAACCACCAAACATTCCCACAATTAATTTCCCTAATGTTCAACCACCAGTAGTTAATATCCCAAGTCCAACTCTTAATGTTCCAACTATTCAACCTCCAGTTGTTAACATTCCTGATATTCAAACTGGAATTATCAATATTCCTGGACCAGTTTTTAACTATCCAACTTTTAATCAACCCGTTTCATCTCCTCCTGGAATTTATATTGATTCTCATTCTAATCAATGCTATCAAAAACAATTTCAATTCCAAGGTGGTGATGTCGAAATTTCATTCGATTTCAAAGTTCTCTCAACTCTTCAATTATCACAGTCTGCTTTATATGTGACAATTGACAATCAACAAGTTTACAAAGTTACACCCTCAGATGATGGAAAGACAATCAAATTCATTGTACCAAAAGTTCCAGCCGGTCAACATGTTATTGGATTGGTACCTTATGGATGTATTAACGAACCAGTATTTACATTCTTTTTATCAAACTTTTTAGTTCAATAAAAAATTTGTGTTGCTCAATGGTCAAATGATTTGATTACAAATGGTGGATTTGAAAATTCAGCTTGTCAAGGAAGTTATTGTATTTGGAATCAACAAACTTTCCAATCTTCATTCCTTCCTGGATGGATTCCAGGCAATGAAATCGAAGTTGGAGCTGGTACCACTTATAATTCTAAGCTTGTTAATACTAAAGTCGTTTAACTTGATTCGAATGCAAATACTTGTATCAAACAAAAATTAAACCTCAAAGCAGGAACTTACAATCTCAAATTTGACTGGGCAGCAAGACAAGGAACAAGCTTTGCCACAAATGGAATTCAAGCAAAGATTAACGGACAAGTTATAAAAACAGTCACAGCAACCGATTATGAGATTCATTCAGAAAGTGCACAATTCACTCTTAACGCAGACTGTGCAAGTTCAGAACTTGAATTTTGTGGCACTGGAACAAGTGATAGTTATGGTAGTTTGTTGGATAATGTCAAACTTTTCTATAACGATCCTTGTGGAAGTTACAAAACAAATACTTGTTGATACTTTACTTTTTTTATTTCTTTTTATTTCCTTTTATTTCCTTTTATTTTTTATTTCAATTTATAATTTAAATTTTGTTTTAGTTTTAAAATTTAATAATATAGTTTTTGATAATTTTGATAATTTTTGTTAATGAATAAAGAAAGTTGTTGTTTCATTTAATAGGTTGATAAATTAGGCCATAATTAAATAAACAGTCGTAATTGATAGATTGAATAAAAATGACTGAACACTATTGGCAAAGGTATAAAGATATGGTTTCAATGCAACCATTAAATCGTGACGATCCCTTCTGGAAAGGAGTCAAGGCAGATATGGATAAGCGACAATAACCAAAACATCATCTCGAACTTTACTCAATGTGTAAATCAGACAATCCGTACATTCGTCAAATAAAAAACTCACCAAATATCACAACATAAACTGTCGCTGAATTGATTTGTCGTGACAAAGCATGTGAACTTCAATACTGTTTATCTTTGATGAAAATTGCTACTTAAAATCGTAGACGAATTATAGAGTAACTATTTTCACCTATCTTAGTCTCAAAGGTTGTAAGGAACAATATGATACGATGTGGGATTGTATAAGGCATGAGGTTAAAAGAGTATAAAAGCAAGAAGAGAAGCTTAGAAATCTTGTTCATGGAATTAAATAAAAAGTCGAATAAAAACCTGTCGCAGCTGTAGTCAAAGTTAAATAGGAAAAAAAATAAGTTGCTTACATTTGAATCGTAAAATATTTAGAGTCTGCACTCATTTGTTCACAGTTTTAATTTTTTACATTTTACATTCATAAAAATATATCTGTATTCTAATTAATGCTTACAACAATGATACTTTTAAATATAAAAATCATTGACCTTAAGTCTGATTTTCAATGACTTTCTCGACGACATTATTATCAGTTTGTTCTTGCTCATTTTAAATTTTTTTATTTGACTTTTTAGATTTTTTTGACTTTGCTTTTTTACCTTTATTATCAAGAATAATGTTTGGGATTTTATTTCCTAAAGTTAAAGTAACATTTGTAGTTAATGCATCAAGAGCCAAATATGTAATGAATTTATCAGTGTAAAGTTTAGGATAAAGAGTTGCTTCTTCAAAAGCAGCAAGGAATTCTGTTTCAATTTTAGTCTTTTCCTTTTCAAAGATCATTTAACCTTCAATTTAAGACATTTTTAATGCATTTTTCTTCTTATTTATTATCTTTTTCAGCTCAATTTTTTTGACTTCTAAGTTTGATTACATTTTGATAACTTTTTTTTTCTGTTTTGTAAGTTGTTATTCAATCAAAACCTTTTCTTTTTAAACGGCAATAAAATAATCGACTTTGAGTCTTTCCATGTTTTAAAAGTTTTTTCTTATTCTTTAAGGTACCTTTGGCTTTGTGACCCTTACTGATAAAATTTAGATTCCAGGCGCCCAGACCATTAAATCTTTGTTAAGAGATTTCATCAATTATTCATCTAACTTGTCAAAAATATCAATGTAGATTTCTTGAAGTGAATGTTTGGAACAAAATTGATTAATTTCGTGATGGATCTTATCAGTAATCCAGAACTTATCGTAATCTTCAGTGTAGTTTAAGACTGTACGATAAGCAGTATCTTTTTTAAGTTTATTAACGACTTCTATCTTCTCAAAATAGACAAGAGTACCATTTGAAGTTCCACAGGGAACATTTTTGACCTCATCTGTCTGAATAGAAACTTTAATCTCTATGAACTACTCAACAAAGGGAATACTGAAATGATACCCTGGTTCTGCGAGCTTTTTCTGTAAAACTCCAAATCTTTTATACAATCCAACATATCCTTAACTGACTTCATGAAACCCTTTTAACATAAAGATAGCCCATGCGACTATACCAGTCAAAAAGATGTAAAGCATTTAATATATCCAATAAAATCTTAATTTTTTTTCGCTTAATTAAAAGATTGTGAAGAATTCATAAAAATGTTTTTCTGATAATACTTTAAAATTTTGTTTAATGTTTTAGATTTGACGAATTTCAAGTTAAAAACAAAATATTAAAATTAATATCATTGTCAATAAAAAAGAAAATCATTTTCTTAAAAGTTTTAGATGATGATTTAAGAGCTTTCCAATCCTCAAGCTGAAAAAGGTTTGCATAACACTCAATATGATGAAATCATCGAATCTGATTCAGGATATGATAGCATTTTACAAATGTCAAGAGAGCTCAAAAGCTCAATAAAATAACAAACTATCGAGCCAAAAATTATCAAACAGTTAAAATCCAAGCATAGCTGGATGAAATATGTGTATTTAATTTTTTTACCTTAGACATAAGAAAATTCCATTTTTTCCTAACAAAGTCAACCACAAAATAAAACAGAATTTTTCTTTATCCAGCTAAAAATCATCAATTACCGATGATAATTTAATTTAAAGCGAAGTTATACACAATAGTGATACTAAAAAGTCAATCCATCACTATAAAATACAACCTTCTTAAAATATTAAAGAAAAATAAAAATTTATTGAGCCCACAAGTATCTTCAATCCAGAATTGTTTACATTCTCAAGATAACAGATGAAGCAAAGTCGTGAATTGTATAACAAAAAAATCAAGGTTTCAGAAATAAGTAACTTACAGCACAGGGTCAAATAAAGGTAAAATAATTTTTATTTAGTCGTTCATAAAGTAAAAATGAAAAAGTTTATCAACATTAAAACTTGACAAAAAGTACTCTTAATACATACGATAACAATCCTAAAATGTAATTTTTTTATCATAAAGTTTCCATAATTTGCAATTTTTAGCCAAGCATAATTCTTATCATTCCCTTGATAAAAATCAAGTTTCAAGTCTAAATCGAGCATCCAATACTTTAGTTCATTCAAAAATTTAGGAAAAGCTTCACCTTCCTACATTGGTCAGAAATTCTTAACTGAAAAATAAAAACAAAGTCTAAACGATTAGTTTGTTACATTAAAATTATGAAACTGAAATCTAAAGACCACCTTTTTATAATGAAAGTGTTCCTAAAACCTAAAAATCAAGCCCATTTATTCAAAAAATCATAAAAATTCCCCTTGATAGACTCAAACCTTTACGACCATAGGAGATAAAGCTAAAATTTCATCAAAAAGTCAAATAATAACAGAAAAATAGAGCAAAATAAAGAGCAATATAAATTTTCTAAAAATAAGAAAAATAGTCTTCGATAAAAAAATAAAAACTCAATTTAGGATATTAATCTGAATCGTAATAAAGTTCAATTTTCAAAAAAGATAGCAAGAATCTATACCGTTAAGATATAGAAAAGATAAGGAGTAGAAACTCAGTTCATCACAAGAGAGAAAAATAATTCTCAAGCTCTAAAGTTGAAAACATATTCAAAAACATCGATTTTCGACAGAAACTTGTTTGATTTTTCCATTTTTATCAAAATATTCACTTTTTTGTTTATAAAATATTGAGAAGACTTATTTCATTGATTTCGATATAAACTTTTATTGATACTGAACAAATTAATAATGAATTTAGAATTTTCAAATGTATCAATCACTGCCTGATATCTTATTTCATTGAGATGACAATTGTTTGATTCTATCTTTGATATCATTGAGTTCTTGATTCTTTCTTTCAAGGTTACCTTCGACAAGATCAATGGCTAATTTTTCTCTGTAAAGTAATCCTTCAAGAGTTGGAGTTTCTTCAAGGAAAGCAATAACTAGAACGACTAACATAAGACTTCCCATGGTTAATACATGTGGAACAACAGTGTCGTATCTGGTATCGATTGGGTCTGAGCCTGAGGCATAACCGTGTTCAGAGTTAACCAAAGCTTCATGGTCATCTTCGTGATAATATGGGTCATTATAAGCGAGATTTTGTAATGAGAATGAAGGGTTTTCTTTCAAATGAACATATGGGTCAGAATCATCTGCAGGTCTTAATTTGAAGTGAGTATCGACGATTCCTTCAACACAGGCCATTCTTCGGCTGGTATTATACTTGATCCAGGTGGCATTTCGATCGATATGAACAGAGTAATCGTGATGATCATGATGGCCTGAGCCGAAGAGATACATTGGGATTTTGTTACCAACTAATCCTTGAATTTTAAGTTGTCTTGAGATGATCTTGCTCAACATAAATTATTTTTTATGTTCTTTTGACTTGTTTATATAATTTTTATGAATATGAATATTTTTTTTTCATTTGATCAATCTATCAATCTATCTTTTAATTTTTTTGTTTACCTATAAAAAATTATACATAAAAGCGTTAGATTATATTATCTGCAATGGAGTTTTATAATCCTTTAGGCAGATAAATATAATTAATAACAAAATAACATAATGAATCGAGCCA
>Ga0102832_1001724_pt1 | contig 15481 bp, 13 predicted proteins | sample EBPBio282013_DNA_FD_88942 | JGI IMG/M metagenome (GOLD analysis project Ga0102832, IMG submission 88942) | Wastewater treatment Type I Accumulibacter community from EBPR Bioreactor in Madison, WI, USA - Reactor 2_5/28/2013_ DNA (Illumina Assembly) | ecosystem: Engineered > Bioreactor > EBPR >...
GTCGCGCGCCCACGAGTCGTCGACGGGGAGCTCGACGGCCCGGACCTCGGGAGCGCAGCGGGCGCGCACCTCGTGGGCGGTGCCCGGCCGGCACACCATGAGGACGGGCTCCGCCTCGGCGATGGCGTTGGCGACGGCGGCGTAGTCGTGCAGCGCCTCGTCGAGCCGCCCTCCCCACAGCTCGCGCCGCGCGGGCCACACCATGAGGCAGCCGGCATGCGGCTCCCACTCGGCCGGCATGGTGCGGGCGGGCGCAGCGGAGGGCGTGCCGATCGTGGGACCAGCGGTGCCGCTCCGGGGTTCAGCCGATGCCGTCATGGGCGAAATCTTGGATGGCATCCAAGAAAATGGCAAGCCCTTGGGGAAGGCCCGGGTCGAGCGGGTCGCTCAGAGGGAGAGGCCGGCAACAAGGGTGTCGGCGGCGGCGTACGGGTCGAGCCCGCCCGTGGCCACGCGGTCGGCGAGGCTGTCGAGCCGCTGGTCGCCGCGCAGGTCCCCGATGCGTGCGCGCAGGATGCCGAACGCGATCGCCTCGATCTCGGCGGCGGCGCGCGCCCGGCGCCTGGAGGCCAGCTCGCCGCTGCGCTCGAGCCACTCGCGGTGCCGGAGCACTGCCTCGACGACGTCCTCGCTGCCCTCGCCCTTGGCCGCGACCGTGCGCAGCACCTCGGGCTTCCACGGGTCGTCGACCGGCCCGGACCGCGGTCCCGATCCGAGGGTGAGCATGTGCCGCAGCTCGCGCAGCGTCGTCTCGGCGCCATCGCGGTCGGCCTTGTTGACCACGAACAGGTCGCCGATCTCGAGGATGCCGGCCTTGGCCGCCTGCACGCCGTCGCCCATGCCGGGGGCGAGCAGCACGATCGTGGTGTCGGCCGCGCCCGCGACCTCCACCTCGCTCTGGCCGACGCCGACCGTCTCGACCAGGACGATGTCGCAGCCCGCGGCGTCGAGCACGCGCACCGCCTGCGGCGTGGCCCAAGCGAGGCCGCCGAGGTGGCCCCGCGACGCCATCGACCTGATGAAGACCTTCGGATCCGTGGCGTGCTCCTGCATCCGCACGCGATCGCCGAGCAGCGCGCCGCCGGAGAACGGCGAGGACGGGTCGACGGCGAGGACGCCGACGCGCAGGTCGCGCTCGCGCAGCCGGGACACCAGCGCCGACGTCGACGTCGACTTGCCCACGCCCGGCGCGCCGGTCACACCCACGACGTGGGCATGGCCGGCGTACGGCGCGAGAGCAGCGGTCACCTCGCGCAGCAGCGGCGAGGCGTCCTCGACGAACGAGATCAACCGGGCGACGGCGCGGGGCTGGCCCTCGCGCGCACGCGCGACGAGGTCGTCGACGTCGATGCCCACCTGCTGCTGCGCTCCCGTGCCGGTCAGGCCGACGGCACGCGGACGATCAGGGCGTCGCCCTGGCCGCCGCCGCCGCACAGAGCAGCCGCGCCGACTCCGCCGCCACGGCGCTTGAGCTCCAGCGCGAGCGAGAGGACCACGCGCGCGCCGCTCATGCCGACGGGGTGGCCGAGAGCGATCGCCCCGCCGTTGACGTTGACCTTGTCGGCGTCGATGCCGAGCTTGGCCTGACTGGCGAGGCCGACCGCGGCGAACGCCTCGTTGATCTCGACCAGGTCGAGGTCGGAGACCGACAGGCCCTCGCGGCCGAGCGCCTTGAGGATCGCGTTGGCGGGCTGCTCCTGCAGGGACGCGTCCGGTCCGGCGACCACGCCGTGAGCGCCGATCTCGGCGAGCCACTCGAGCCCGAGCGACTCGGCCTTCTCCTTGCTCATGACGACGACGGCGCAGGCGCCGTCGGAGATCTGCGACGCCGAGCCGGCGGTGATCGTGCCGTCCTTGGCGAACGCCGGGCGCAGCTTGCCGAGCGACTCGGCGGTGGTGTCGGGGCGGATGCCCTCGTCGTCGGCGAAGACGATCGGGTCGCCCTTCCGGGTCGGGATCTCGACGGGGACGATCTCCTCGGCGAACAGGCCGTTCTTCTGCGCGACCGCGGCGAGCTGGTGGCTGCGCGCGGAGAACTCGTCCTGCGCCTCGCGCGTGATGAACGGGTACTTCGCGTTGTGGTTCTCCGTGGAGATGCCCATCGCCACCTGGTCGAACGCGCACGTGAGCGCGTCGAAGGCCATCGAGTCGACGAGGTTCACGTCGCCGTACTTGAAGCCCTCGCGCGACTTCGGCAGCAGGTGCGGGGCCTGGGTCATCGACTCCATGCCGCCGGCCACGACGATCTCGAACTCGCCCGCGCGGATGAGCTGGTCGGCCAGGGCGATCGCGTCGAGGCCGGACAGGCAGACCTTGTTGATCGTCAGCGCGGGGACGTCCATGGGGATGCCCGCCTTCACGGCGGCCTGGCGCGCGGTGATTTGGCCGGCGCCCGCCTGGATGACCTGGCCCATGATCACGTAGTCGACCTGGTCGGGCGCGACGCCCGAGCGCTCGAGCGCTCCCTTGATCGCGACGCCGCCGAGGTCGGCGCCGGAGAAGTCCTTGAGCGAGCCGAGGAGGCGGCCCATGGGCGTGCGCGCGCCCGCGACGATGACGTTCACCACGTCGAACACCTGACCTTCTGACGGACACGGGTACCTGGGCTTGCCACGATAGACCCGTGAGTACCCCTTCTCCCGCAGAGGCCCTGGGCCCGGTGGTCACCGCGATCGACCACGTCGGGTTCGCCGTCCGAGACCTCGACGAGGCCGTGGCCTTCTACGGCCGCGCCTTCGGTCTCCCGCTCCTGCACGAGGAGGTGAACGAGGAGCAGGGCGTCCGCGAGGCCATGGTGGGCATCGGCGGCAGCGCCATCCAGCTGCTGGCGCCGCTCACCCCGGAGTCGACCATCGGGAAGTTCCTCGACCGCAACGGCGAGGGGATCCAGCAGGTCGCGTTCCGGGTCACCGACATCGACGTCGCGGCCCAGCGCCTGCGCGACGCCGGCCTGCGTCTGCTCTACGACGCACCGCGCCGCGGCACGGCCGGATCCCGCGTGAACTTCGTGCACCCCAAGGACTGCGGCGGCGTGCTCGTCGAGCTCGTCGAGCCCGCCGCCGACGCCCACCACTGACGTCCTTGCCGCGCTGCGCCGGCGTCCGTCGACCGGACGCCGCTGCAGCGGGCCGCAGGTGCAACCGCTTGCGGCCGGCGGCAGGGCCCCCTCCCCCGCGGACCCGGTACATGCCCTGGTTAGCGTGCGATCACGGACGCGACCGGCGCGTACCGCAACGCCGACCCCGGAGGCCGACGTGAACCAGATCCTCGAGACCATCCTGTCCGGCGAGGCCACGGCGGAGGACTTCGCCGCCCTCCCCCTGCCCGAGTCCTACCGCGGCATCACGGTGCACAAGGACGAGCAGGAGATGTTCGCCGGGAAGACCACGTGGGAGAAGGATCCCCGCGAGTCGCTGCACCTCGACGACGTACCGCTGCCCGAGCTCGGGCCGGGCGAGGCGCTCGTCGCCGTCATGGCGAGCGCCGTCAACTTCAACACCGTCTGGTCGTCGATCTTCGAGCCGGTGTCCACCTTCGGCTACCTCGAGCGCTACGGGCGCACCAACCCGCTGGCCAAGCGGCACGACCTGCCCTACCACGTCATCGGGTCGGACCTGTCCGGCGTGGTGCTGCGCACGGGCCCCGGCGTCCACACCTGGAAGCCGGGCGACGAGGTCGTCGCGCACTGCCTGTCGGTCGAGCTCGAGAGCCCGCTGGGGCACAACGACACGATGCTCGACCCCGAGCAGCGCATCTGGGGCTACGAGACCAACTTCGGCGGCCTCGCCGAGATCGCCCTGGTGAAGGCCAACCAGCTGCTGCACAAGCCCGCCCATCTGACGTGGGAGGAGGCGGCATCGCCCGGCCTGGTGAACTCGACGGCGTACCGGCAGCTCGTGTCGCAGAACGGGGCCGGCATGAAGCAGGGCGACACCGTCCTCATCTGGGGCGCTTCCGGAGGTCTGGGCTCCTACGCGACCCAGATGGCGCTCAACGGCGGAGCGACGCCGGTGTGCGTCGTCTCCTCGGAGGACAAGGCCGACATCTGCCGCTCCATGGGCGCCGAGCTCATCATCGACCGCAAGGCCGAGGGCTACCGGTTCTGGAAGGACGAGACCACCCAGGACCCGAAGGAGTGGCGCCGGCTCGGCTCGCGGATCCGCGAGCTCACCGGGGGCGACGACGTCGACATCGTGTTCGAGCACCCGGGCCGCGAGACCTTCGGCGCCTCGGTCTACGTCGCCCGCAAGGGCGGCACGATCGTCACCTGCGCGTCGACGTCGGGCTACATGCACGAGTACGACAACCGCTTCCTCTGGATGAACCTCAAGCGGATCATCGGCTCGCACTTCGCCAACTACCGCGAGGCCTGGGAGGCCAACCGCCTGATCCAGCGCGGCAAGATCCACCCGACGCTGTCGAAGACGTACAGCCTCGCGGAGACGGGGCAGGCCGCCTTCGATGTCCACCGCAACCTGCACCAGGGCAAGGTCGGCGTCCTCTGCCTGGCACCCGAGGAGGGCCTCGGCGTCCGCGACGCCGAGCTCCGCGCCAAGCACGAGAAGGAGATCAACCGCTTCCGCGGCATCTGACCACGACGCAGCGAAGGCCCGGCGCACCAGCGCCGGGCCCTCGTGCATCCCCCGCCCCAGCACAGGGCCCGCACGCCGAGCGCACGAGCGGCATCGCCGTCCCGCTCTCTGAGTCACGGGGACCCCCTCACCACAACCGCCCGCGACGCAAGGCGACCGCCGAGAGCGAAGCGGGGGACCGGGCGCCTGGCACGTGAGTGGAATGAATGTCCGGCTCTACTGGTCATGGGGACCCCTCACCACAACCGCCCACGACGCAAGGCGACCGCCGAGAGCGACAGCGCCGGGACCGCGCGGCGGTGGTCAGACGTGGCGGGGCAGGCGCTCGACGTCGCGGAGGAAGGAGACCAGGGCCGACGCCGTGGCGCCGGGGTCCTCGATGCACACGAGATGGCCGGCACCGGCGACCTCGACGAAGCGGGCGTCGCGCATCGCGTCGACCATGAGGTCCTGCTCGGCCCGCGACGAGAGCGCGTCCTCGGTACCCCACAGGACGAGGCCCGGCACCGCGAGCGAGGCGAGGTCGGCCAACGAGTCCGGGCGCACGGCCATGGAGCGCTGGGCGAAGGCGACGCCGGCGGGGTCGGCCTCGAGGATCCACGAGCGCACGCGGTCGACGACCGCGGGCCGCTCCGCATGCGTCGTCGGGCCCAGCAGGTTCGGGAGCATGGCCCGCGCGAGGGCCTCGGTCGAGCCGGCCTCGGTGACCTGCTCGGCGACGCGCAGCCGGTTGGCGCGCGCCTCGTCGGCGTCGGCCGTGGCCTTGGTGTCGACGAGCGCGATGCCGGCGACGCGCGACGGGTCCTGCCGCACGATCTCCATCGCGACGTAGCCGCCGAGGGAGATGCCGCAGAACACGGCGTTGGCGACGCCGACGCGGTCGAGGATGCCCAGCACGCTGCGGGCGTGGCGGGCCAGCGTCGGCTCGTCGTCGTAGTCCTCGGGCAGGCGCGACTCGCCGAAGCCGAGGAGGTCCGGGACGACGACGTCCCAGCCGGCCTCGGCGACCGGGCCGACGACGTCGTCCCAGAGCCGCTTGTCGAGGGGGAAGGCGTGCAGCAGCACGACAGCGGGTGCCATGCGCCGACCCTAGACCGTGGGCGGCGGCCGTGCCCTACGGCATCGCGGACAGGCCGCCGTCGACGACGAGCGCCTGGCCGGTCATGAACGACGAGGCGTCGGAGGCGAGGAACAGCGCGGGATCGGCGATCTCTCGTGACTGGCCCCAGCGGCCCATCGGCACGCGCGAGAGCGTGCCCTTCTCGGCGTCCTCGTTGGCCCGCAGGAAGTCGGTGAGGTCGGTCTCGATCCAGCCGGGCACGAGCGCGTTGACGCGGATGCCCGCCCATGCGGTCTCGATGGCGAGGGACTGCGTGAGGGAGAGGACGGCAGCCTTCGCCGCGCCGTAGTGGCTCATCATCGGCGCGCCGCGCAGGCCCGCGACCGAGGCGACGTTGATGACGACGCCGCTCTTGCGCTCGAGCAGGTGCGGCAGCACCGCCTGGCTCACGTGCACGACGGAGTCGAGGTTGAGCCGCAGCGTCTTCTCCCAGCCGGAGAAGCGCATGCCGGCGAGCGGCATCGAGAACGAGTTGCCGCCGGCGTTGTTGACGAGGATGTCGACCTGGCCGAGCTCGCTCACCGCGCGCGCCACCGACGCCTGCACCGACTCGATGTCGGTGACGTCGCACGGCAGCACGACCGCGCGCCGGCCGTGCGCCTGCACGGCGGCGGCAGTCTCGGCGAGCTTCTCGGCGTCGCGGGCGAGCAGTGCGACGTCGGCACCCGCCTCGGCGTACGCCTCGGCGATGCTGCGGCCGATCCCCCTCGAGGCGCCGGTGACCAGCGCCGTCCTGCCGTCGAGCCGGAAGCTGCTCACAGGTCGCTCCACCTCTCCATGGGTCCCTGCCAGTCGTAGTCGATCGCGGCGCCCGGGACGAGCCGCTCCACGATCGCGTCGTGCACGATCCTGACGTACTTCTCCCCCACCCACAGGTGCTTCGCGCCCTCGACGCCGACCACCTCGGCCTGCGGGATCCGGGCGAACCGCTCGCGCGCCTCGTCCGGGCGCAGGTAGTCGTCGAGCTCGGGGACGAGGCAGGTCACCGGGCGCCCGCTCACGGCCCAGTGGTCGAGGTCGGCGTCGGTCGAGAAGCGAAGCGGCGGCGAGAGCAGGATCGCGCCGAGCACCGGGTCGGTGTCGCCGTGCTTGAGGACGACGTCGGTGCCGAACGACCAGCCCACGAGCCACGGGTCGGGCAGGCCGCGGTGGATGGTCTCGAGGACGGCGGCGACGAGGTCCTTGCCCTCGCCCTCACCGCTGTCGAAGACGCCCTCGGAGGTGCCGGCGGGGCTCGACGTGCCGCGGGTGTTGAAGCGCAGCACGGCGATGCCGGCGAGCGCGGGCAGGCGCCAGGCGGCCTTGCGGTACAGGTGGCTGTCCATGTAGCCGCCGTGGGTCGGCAGCGGATGCAGGCACACCATCGTCGCCACGGGGTCGCGGTCCTCGGGCAGCGCCAGCTCTCCCACCAGTCGCAAGCCGTCCGACGTCGTGAGCGTGAGCGGCTCGCGGCGCGCGGGCAGCACGCTGTTGGCGACGATCTCGGCCACGGGCCTGCCTCTCCTCGACGTCGGGCGTGCAACTGATCAGTACCGCGGCCCGCGGCCGCGCGACGTGCGCGGTCCGCGACGCAGCCGTGCCTCCCAGCAGGGCGTGTGCCAGTGCCGGCGGTGCTCCTCGCCCGACGCGGTGCCGGCGGGCCAGGCGACGACGTGCGGCGTGCCGGGCCGCACCTCCTGGTCGCAGCCCGGGCACCGGTAGGTCTTGCCCGACGACGAGCCCGCGACCCGCCGGACGTGCCAGTCGCCGTCCTCGTGCTCCTCGACCTGCTGCAGGTCGCTGCGCAGCGGACGGGGCGCCTCGTCGGATGCCCGTCGGTTGCGTCGCGCCACCCGACGATCGTAGGCGAGCGAGCGCCACCCGCCCGCTCGGAGGCGCTGCTACTCGTAGGTGCGGAAGCCGCGGCCGGTCTTGCGGCCGAGGTAGCCCGCGGTGACGAGGTGCTCGAGGCGCGGGGCCGGCGCGAAGCCGGGCTCGCGGAACTCGAGGTAGAGCGTGCGCTGGATCGCGAGCGACACGTCGAGGCCGACGACGTCGAGCAGCTCGAACGGGCCCATGGGGTAGCCGCAGCCGGTCTTCATCGCGGTGTCGATGTCGTCGGCGGTGGCGTAGTTGGCCTCGAGCATCCGCACGGCGTCGTTGAGGTACGGGAAGAGCAGCGCGTTGACGATGAAGCCGGCGCGGTCGCCGCAGGTGACGGGGTGCTTGCCGAGCCGCTTGCACAGCTCGACGGACGTCGTGACGACGTCGTCGGACGTCGCGACGGTCGAGACCACCTCGACGAGCTTCATGATCGGCGCCGGGTTGAAGAAGTGCAGGCCCACGACGTCCTGCGGCCGCTTGGTGACAGCGGCCAGGTCGACGACGGGCAGGCTCGACGTCGTCGTGGCGAGGATCGCGCCGGGCTTGAGGATGTCGTCGAGGGCGCTGAAGAGCACCGTCTTGACGCCGAGGTCCTCGACGACGGCCTCGACGACGAGGTCGCGGTCGGCGAGGTCGTCGAGCGACGTCGTGCCCGTGACGCGGGCGAGGGCGGCGTCGCGGTCGTCCTGGCTGAGCTTGCCGCGGGCCACACCCTTGTCGAGGGAGCGCTCGAGGTTCGTGCGCACGCGGGCCACCTTGTCGTCGCCGCGGGCGACGTAGGTGACGTCGAAGCCGGCCTTGGCGAACACCTCGACGATGCCGGTGGCCATCGTGCCGGTGCCGACGACGCCCACGGTCGAGATGGCGCGCACCGGCGCAGCGCCGTCCTCCTGCGCGGCCGGCGTCAGGGCGTCGGGCACCACGACCGGGGAGTTGGGCGCCTCGTAGCTGTAGAAGCCGCGGCCGGACTTGCGGCCGCGCAGGCCCGCGGTGACAAGCTGCTTGAGGATCGGCGACGGCGCGTGGAGGCGGTCGCGGCCCTGCTTGTACATCGTGTCGAGGATCTCGTAGGCGGTGTCGAGGCCGATGAGGTCGAGCAGCTGCAGCGGGCCCATGGGCAGGCCGCAGCCGAGCTTCATGGCCGCGTCGATGTCCTCGCGGCTGGCGTAGCGGGTCTCGAACATCGACACCGCGTGGTTGAGGTAGCCGAAGAGCAGCGCGTTGGCGATGAAGCCGGCCTTGTCCTCGACGACGACGGGCAGCTTGTCGAGCGACTCGGCGACGGCCTTGACGTCGTCGACGACGTCGGGCGCGGAGACGACGGTCCGCACGACCTCGACGAACTTGAGCACGGGCGCCGGGTTGAAGAAGTGCATGCCGACGACCTGCGCGGGCCGCTTGGTGGCGACGGCGATGTCGGTCACCGACAGCGACGAGGTGTTGGTGGCGAGGATCGCCTCCGGGCCGACGATCGCGTCGAGCTGCTCGAAGATGCCCCGCTTGAGGTCGAGGCTCTCCGGCACAGCCTCCACGACGAGGTCGCGGTCGGCGAGGTCGGCCAGCTCCGTGCTGAACCGGATGCGGCCCAGCAGCGCGGCGCGGTCGTCCTCGGTGATCTTGCCGCGGCTCAGCGCGCGGGCCGTGGAGCCCTCGACGTGCCCGCGGCCGCGCTCGACGGCCGCGTCGTTGGCATCGACGCCGACGACGTCGAAGCCGTGGGAGGCGAAGACCTCCGCGATGCCCGCACCCATCGTGCCGAGCCCCACCACGCCGATCGACCGGATCTCGCGCGCCATCGCCGCACTCCTCGCAGAACGCCGTCCCCGCAGGTCGCAGCGGGTCCGGGAGGACCACGTCGGCGGGGTCACCCCGATCGTGCCACGGGGGTGTACCGGGACGCCCGGGGCCCCGGCGGGCTCAGAACAGCCGCGACTCGGCGTCGTCGAGGCCCCGCAGGGCGTCGTAGTCGAGGACGACGCAGTCGATGCCGCGGTCCTGCGCGAGCACGCGGGCCTGCGGCTTGATCTCCTGAGCCGCGAAGATCCCGCGCACGGGCGCGAGCAGCGGGTCGCGGTTGAGCAGCTCGAGGTAGCGCGTCAGCTGCTCGACGCCGTCGATCTCGCCGCGCCGCTTGATCTCGACCGCGACGGCGCCCCCGTCGGCGTCGCGCGCGAGGATGTCGACCGGCCCGATAGCGGTGGGGTACTCGCGGCGCACCAGCCGCCAGCCGTCGCCCAGCGTCTCGATCTGGGCCGCCAGCAGCGCCTGCAGGTGGGCCTCGACGCCGTCCTTCACCAGGCCCGGGTCGATCCCGAGGTCGTGCTCGCTGTCGTGGAGCACCTCCTCGACTGTGATGACGAGCCTCTCGCCCGCCTTGTTGGTCACCGTCCACGTCCCGCTGCCGTCGTCGCCGGCGTCGACCACGAGCGAGCACGGGGGGCTCATCCAGTTGAGCGGCTTGTACGACCCGCCGTCGGAGTGCACCAGCACGGAGCCGTCGGCCTTCACCAGCAGCAGCCGCGTGGCGCTGGCCAGGTGGGCGGTCAGCCGTCCGGCGTAGTCGACGGAGCAGCGGGCGATGACGAGGCGCACCGTCCGAACCTACCCGCGGGCACGTGACCGCGGGCGGCCGGGATGACGGGCGGGTCCACCGGTCGGTGGAGACGAAGAGCAACCGGCGGTTCGCTGCATCCGGGCGGCCTGGAGGAGCAGGGTGGAGCCATGACGACACAGACCGCCGGCACCGACCTCGTGGTGCCCGTCCCCGACGGCGCCGAGCTCGCCGTCCGGGTGCGGGGGCTGCGCAAGGCCTACGGCGAGACCCGGGCCTGCGACGGCGTCGACCTCGACGTCGTGCGAGGCGAGGTGCTCGCCCTGCTCGGCCCCAACGGCGCAGGCAAGACGACGACCACCGAGATCCTCGAGGGCTACCGCAGCCGCGACGGCGGGGAGGTGTCGGTGCTCGGACACGACCCCGCCAAGCCCACGCCGCTGTGGCGCTCGCGCCTCGGCATCGTCCTGCAGCAGGCGGCCGACCTCGGCGACCTCACCGTGGAGGAGTCCGTGGCGCACTTCGCGGGCTACTACCCGCAGCCGCGCGACATCTCCGAGGTCATCGAGGCGGTGGGGCTCACCGAGAAGCGCCGGACGCGCGGCTCCAACCTCTCCGGCGGCCAGCGCCGCCGGCTGGACGTCGCGCTCGGCATCATCGGGCGGCCCGAGCTGCTCTTCCTCGACGAGCCCACGACCGGCTTCGATCCCGAGGCGCGGCGCGAGTTCTGGGAGCTCATCGCCGGCCTGCGGTCGCAGGGCACGACCATCCTGCTCACGACCCACTACCTCGACGAGGCCGAGGTGCTGGCCGACCGCGTGGCCGTGATCGCGCGCGGGCGCGTCATCGCCTGCGACGTCCCGCGGCGCCTCGGCGGCCGCGACGAGTCGCTCGCCACGGTCTCGTGGGTCGAGGACGGCGAGCACCGGTCGTCGTCGACGCACGAGCCGACGCGCCTGGTCGGCGAGCTGTCCGGCCGCCTCGGCGGCGAGGTGCCCGGGCTGCAGATCCTGCGCCCGAGCCTCGAGGACGTCTACCTGTCACTCATCGGCCACGACACCGAGGACGCGTCATGACCACGACCACGGCCCACGCGGCCGCCGCCCCGCCGGCACCCCCCGGAGCGCTCGCGCTCGGCGTGCGCCGCATCGGCATCGAGCTCAAGACCTTCTTCCGCGACCGCAACTCCGCGGTGTGGAACTTCGCCCTGCCGATGCTGCTGATGATCATCTTCGGCTCGGTGTTCGGCGGCCAGACCCTGGGCCCCACGGGCATCACGTTCGCGCAGTACTTCGTGGCGGGCATGATCGCCTCCGGCATCCTGTACACGAGCTTCCAGAACCTCGCCATCGCCATCCCGATGGAGCGCGACGACGGCACGCTCAAGCGGATTCAGGGCACGCCGATGCCCAAGGTCTCCTACTTCATCGGCAAGATCGGCCTGGTCTTCGTGGCCTACGTCGCGCAGGTGACGCTGCTGATCCTCATCGGCCACTTCTTCTACGACGTCGCCCTGCCGAGCGGCTCGCAGTGGTTCACCTTCGCATGGGTGTCGGTGCTCGGCCTGATCTCCTGCACGCTGCTCGGCATCGCCTTCAGCGTCGTCCCGAAGAACGCCAAGGGCGCCTCCGCCATCGTCAGCCCCATCGTGCTGGTGCTGCAGTTCACGTCCGGCGTCTTCTTCCTCTACGCCAACCTGCCGACGTGGATGCAGCAGTTCGCCGCCCTGTTCCCGCTCAAGTGGCTGACGCAGGCGATGCGCAGCGTGTTCCTGCCCGAGTCCGCGGCGGCGCTGGAGGTGGCCGGCTCGTTCGAGCTGGCGAAGTGCTTCGCGGTGCTCGTGGCCTGGACCATCGGCGGGCTCGTCCTGAGCCTGGTGTTCTTCCGCTGGAACAAGCGCGGCCAGGACTGACCCCGGCAGGATGAACGGCATGGAGAGCAGCCCCGGCGTCGACCACGCGATCGTGGTCGACGCCGGCGACTTCACGCAGCGCTCGCTGCTCATCTGGCACACCCTGTTCGGCGTGATGGTCGCTGCCGCGGCGATCCTCACGACCGCCGACGGCTACGGGGCCTGGACGCTGCCGCTGCTGCTCGTCCTCGTCGTCGCCTACGTCGTCATCGGGCTGCCGGCGGGCCGCCGGGAGGACCGCCGGCTGTCGTGGCTGTACCTGCTCATCGCCTACTCCATCGTGGTGCTGCTGACGTGGCGCGACCCGTCGTCGCTGGTGCTGCTCTTCGCGATCTACCCGCAGGGGTTCCTGCTGCTCGAGCGCCGCGACGCCATCGTCGCGACCGTCCTCGTCAGCCTGGCGTTCACGCTGACGCTCGCGGCCCGCGACGGCTTCACCCGCGAGTCGCTCGAGGGCAACGCGCTGGTGGCGGTCGGCAACATCGTCTTCGCGCTCGTGATCGGGCTGTTCATCGACGGCCTCGTCCGCGAGAGCCAGCGCCGCAAGGCGCTCGTGCTCGAGCTGCAGGCCACCCGCAGCGAGCTCGCTGCAGCGGAGCGCGAGGCCGGCGCGGTGGCCGAGCGCGAGCGCATCGCCCGCGACATCCACGACACCCTGGCGCAGGGGTTCACGAGCATCGTCATGCTGGCGCAGGCCGGGCAGGCGGCCGCCGGGGCGCGCCCTGACGAGGCGCTGCGGCGGCTGCGCGAGATCGAGTCCCAGGCGCGCGATGGGCTGGCCGAGGCCCGCGCGCTGGTCGGCGCCATGACGCCGCCGGCGCTCGAGGGCGGCGGCCTCGCCCAGGCGGTGCAGCGGCTCGTCGAGCGGTTCTCCGCCGAGACGGGCACACCTGCGTCGTTCCGGCTCGAGGGCGACCCGGCCCCGTTGGCGGCCTCGAGCGACGTGGCCGCCCTGCGCGCGACCCAGGAGGCGCTGGCCAACGCACGCCGCCACGCCGGGGCCCGACGCGTCGACGTCGTGCTGGCCTACGACGAGGACGGCGCCACGGTGTCGGTCACGGACGACGGGCAGGGCTTCGACCCGGCGGCCCCGCGGCACGGCTACGGGCTCGACGGCCTTGCCGGCCGGGTGCAGGCCGTGGGCGGCCTGGTGTCGGTGGAGTCCGCGCCGGGCGAAGGAACGCGAGTGAGGGTGAGGGTCCCGTGATCCGCGTGCTGGTCGTCGACGACCACCCGGTGGTGCGGTCCGGCCTGGTCGGGCTGCTGGGCAGCGAGGCCGACGTCGACGTGGTCGGCGAGGCCGACGACGGCGCCGCAGGAGTGGCTCTGGCGGCCGACCTGAGGCCGGACGTCGTCCTCATGGACCTGCGGATGCCCGTGCTGGACGGAGCCTCGGCCACCGCCCAGATCGTGTCCGCCGGGACGTCGCGCGTGCTCGTGCTCACGACGTACGACACGGATGCCGACATCCTGCGCGCCGTCGAGGCGGGCGCCACGGGCTACCTGCTCAAGGACACCCCGCGCGACGAGCTCGTGCGCGCGGTGCGTGCGGCCGCGCGCGGGGAGACGGTGCTGGCCGCACCGCTGGCGGCGAAGCTCATGCGCCAGGTCCGCGGCGGCGAGCAGCTGACTCCGCGTGAGCTCGAGGTGCTGCGGCTGGTCGCGAAGGGGCTGTCCAACGGCGAGATCGCGAGCGAGCTGTTCATCGGCGAGGCGACCGTCAAGACCCATCTGCTGCACGTGTTCGACAAGCTCGGCGTCTCCGACCGCACCGCCGCGGTCACCACTGCGATGCAGCGCGGCATCCTCACGGCCTGAGCCCTAGGCGGTGGCCTCCGCGGGCCGGTCGTCGCCGGCCCTGCGGTGCCGCAGGTCGTAGTAGAGCAGCGTGAGCCCGATGGCCGCGGCCGGGACGAGCAGCGCGGCGACGAGCATCGCGATGAGGTTGGTGGCCCAGAACGGCAGTCCGGTGAGCAGGAGCGCGATCGCGCCGACGAACGACGGCAGCGAGAAGCCCATCCACACGAGGAAGCCGCCGAGGAGCGCGCCGCGCAGGCGGCGGCCCTTGGTCAGCAGCCGGCTGCGCCGCAGCCCCGCCCGCATGCCCTGGTCCTCGAGCTCCGTCGCCGGTAGAGCCACGGCCCAGATCGCCAGCAGCAGCAAGGCGAGCGGCAGCAGCCACCACGTCGATGCCAGCACGCTGACGACGACGAACGCGAGCATCGCGACGAACCACCCGCCCGGGTGGACGAGCACCCGCCGGAACGCCTCGACCGCGGTGATCTCGCGATGCGTGGCGACGGCGTCCACGATCTCCACGCAGGTGGCCATGGCCATCGCGATCACGGGCAGCAGGAGGAACGACGCGACGAACGCGAAGACTGTGCCCGCGAACCCGTCGCCGATCCCGTCGACATCGGTGAGGTCCTCCCCCGGCTGCGCGCGCAGCAGCCACTGCCCCAGCAGGAGGTTGAGCCCCACGCCGAGGACGACGAGCGCGGAGCTCACCCAGAACGCGTCGAGCCTCTTGCGCATGACGTCGACCGACGCGACGGCGATCTGGCCGGCCTTGCGCTCGCGGTCGAGCTCGGGGTCGTCGTTGTTGAAGAAGTCCGTGCGCACGATGACGAGCACGAGCAGCAGGAGCAGGATCCCGACCACCACGCCCACGACCACCGGGGCGTCGAGGAACTGGATGAACAGAAGCGAGCCCGCCTGCGTCAGGCTGCAGAAGCCCGTCACCGCGGGACCGCCGGCCGGGGGCAGCGGCACGGCGCCGGCCCTGCCCTCCTCGACCTGCCATCCGACCGGCTCGTCCCACTGCGTCTTGGTGATGGGGCCGGTGGGCCCGTTGTTGAACGAGGGAGCCTTCTCGCCCCAGCGGCCGGTGAAGCCGAGCCAGGCGAACTCGCCCGTGGCCTGCTCGGGCAGCAGCACTACCTCGGGACGCACCAGGTCGCCTGGCGAGCGGGTGTCGTCGCAGCCGAAGCCCGCAGCGGCACTCTTCCCGAACCACTGCGCCTGTGTGTAGTACGCCGCGTGCGACCCCATCGCCGGGTAGACGACGACGTGGTCGCCGTCGGCATGCACCTTGGAGTCGCCCCAGGGCGCCGTCTCCGACCCTTCGTGCTGGGCGAAGGCGATCGACTCGGGCACGGCGCTGAGCGCGGCCTCGGCGTCCGGCGCCGGAAGGACGACCTGGATCATCTCCCAGTCGCCCTCGTGCTTGTCGTTCCAGTCGTTGTAGACCCAGAAGAACCAGTACTGCACCACCGTCTTGCCGGCGTCGGCGTCCTGCGCGACGCGTGCGTAGACGGTGGCCGGCCGCTCGTCGCTGGTGCGGTCCCACCACTGCTCGTAGGAGCATCCCGGGCTCAGCGGGTTGCCGGGGAGATCGAGGTACCAGCCGTCGCCCTTGCCGGCGAGGTCGGCGGCGGTTGGCG